>Ga0213863_10000360_pt1 | contig 35309 bp, 36 predicted proteins | sample PICome_8_FD_160128 | JGI IMG/M metagenome (GOLD analysis project Ga0213863, IMG submission 160128) | Coastal seawater microbial communities near Pivers Island, North Carolina, United States - PICO497 | ecosystem: Environmental > Aquatic > Marine > Coastal | place: USA: North Carolina... | reverse complement strand
GTCCTCTCCCGCACCTTCCATCACTCGACCCCAGCGCGGGTCATGAGAGATATCTACCATAGGTGCAAAGGTCCAATTCTGACCCGCAGCAGAGGCTTCAGTGGCTGCAATACGCGCCGAACGCTCAATCGCTTCAAGGTCCCAGCTGGCTGATTCAGCCAAAGGAATAGGGAAGATAGTGCGATAACCATGAATTACGTCAAAGGCAAAAATAAGCGGAATGCCCAGTCGCGTTTGCTCAACCGCATAACGTTGCGCTTTTTCCACATCCTCAGTACCCAAAACATTTAAAACTGAACCCAATAGGCCATTTTTAATTCGTTCGTTACGTTCGCTGATTTTGGAATCATCGATATCGCCAGTAAGAATCTCAAAACCACTGTACTGATTAAGTTGCCCCGCCTTTTCTTGCACTGTCATCTTGGCAATTAGGGCGTCAACTTTCTCATCAGTTGATTCAGTTTTGGCACATCCAGAAGTAACAAATGCAATACAGATTGCAATAGGGATTAAGTCAATTTTCATTGGAATCTCAATTTTATATAACTCTTTATAGTTTTGTAGGTTCATGCGGTCAATTACTTTGCGATGTAAAGTAAGTATTGCGAGTTGAGATTTAATCTTAATTACAAATTAGCCGCTTCATTCCGATAAATTTGGGCTGTACACATTATTGTTGTGAGCTTCATCACATAAAAGCCTTTTTTTTAAAACACCTCTGATTTTATCTGCTTCAATCAGTCTTATAGATTGAGGAAAAATATTTGGTATGACTTCCAGCTGGAATACGGCCTCAGGCAAACGGCTGCTCTCGAAGACTGCATTCTGTCTAATGAGTTAGATTTTTTAACCGCACCCTTTTCGGCTCCCCAATGGCAACAGGTGGTAGCGGTAAAAGTTTTTTTATTGCTTAAGGATTCTTGGCTGGGCAGTGAACAGCCAAAGACCGCGTTAAGCTATGCCGATCAACAGGTTGAAATTGCCCTAGGAGAAACACACAAACTCCTCATGACCACTATTCCCATAATGAACCTATTTCAAAGATAGTGGTGGTTGCCATATGAAGTCTCAGCATGGCTCTATTTTGGTATTAACTCTGGTGTTGTTGCTTTTTTTACAAATAGTGGCTGCTACAGTGATTCATTCAAACCACATTAGCCATCATGTGGTGAGTAATTTTGTCCTAAGAAGTGCGCTTGAGAAAACAGCAAATAAAGTTATTGAAACTTTATACAAGATAAAGATTATTTCTTGAGTTACGACAGCAATATAGATGCTAGCGGTCAGTTTAGATTGAATAAGATGACAGAGCGGGAGGGAATTTCTGCAACAATAGTGGAATTTCATTGCCTAGATAATGTGACGCGTAAAAAAAGCTATGCATGCGATATAAGCAGTCAAATTTGGCATCTGGAGGTAATGGTTTCAGATACAAATAAAACGGTCTCAATTAATATAATTCAGGGTCTAAAGCTTATCCTCAAAAAAGGCAGTCCTACGAGTGACACAGAAGCCGAGGTTAGGATTGAAAAACTATGGTGGTATAGACGCTAGGCGTTAATCATAAATCGTCGCTATGGGCAGGCGCTTGTGTTGGGTTCTATTGTAGATTTCAATCAAACGCTTTTCACTGGCCTCAGGGACGGGTTTACCCTCTAAGAAATCATCAATATCATCGTAGGAAATACCCAGTACGGCCTCATCTTCTTTTTGCGGGCTAAGGCATTCAAGGTCAGCAGTGGGTGTTTTATAGGTAATGGAGTCCGGTGCGCCCATGGTTTTGGCCAGCAATCGAACTTGTCGTTTACTAAGGCCAAATAGGGGGGCTAAATCACAGGCACCGTCACCATGTTTGGTATAAAAGCCAGTAATGTTTTCGGCGGAATGATCTGTACCTAAAACTAGTCCATTGACTAGGCTAGCAACCTGATATTGGCTAGTCATTCGCACCCGTGCTTTGACATTGCCCTTGGCAAAATCAATGGCCTCAGGGCTAATAGCAGCTTCGACCTGTTCAAGTGTATGGCAAACCTGTTGGTTAACTGCATCAGTTGCCTGTTGGATGTTAACGGTAAGTACCTTATCTGGCGCTATAGCATCGAGAGAAATCTGTGCGTCCTGCTCATCCTGTTGAGTGCCGTAGGGCAGGCGAACTGCATAAAATTGATAACAGCTGTCTGGATTTTGCTGTCTAAGCTGTTCCACAGCTAGCTGGGCAAGCCGACCGCAGCTAAAAGAGTCAACACCGCCGCTAATACCAAGCACTAAGCTTTTACAGCCCGATGTTTCAAGCTGTTGTTTTATGAAGTTAACGCGACGATTGATTTCGGTATTGGCGTCAATAGTGGGTAAGACGCGCATCTCTTTGATAATTGCCTGTTTGCTCATTTGCTTTAATTACCTAAGGTTTTCTGATCCAGTTAAATAGTCCTGCTGATTAAATCTAAGGATAGACTTAATTTTACTTCGGCGATCACCTCAATCCAGTATTTAAACGCTGACTAATACTTATTGGGGCAAACTATTATATTGTGTACGTGTATCAAATGCTGGCGGAACAATTTCAGATTTAAAACGTTGATTAAGTTTGCTCAAGAACCAATTACTTGGAACTAAGGGTCTACTATCAAAATCAAATTGATCACCCTCAAGTAAAGGGTAATCTGGGTAGTTGGCCGCTAATACTTCAATACTGTTTTGCGCCATCTCTGGTTTGCCTAACATATGATACGCCTGAGCCATAACGGCTAGACCATCAGCCACAGCAGGTGACTGCTGGAAGTTTTCTACTACATATTGACCGCGGTTAGCGGCAGCCACTAGTGCGCCTCTTGAGAAGTAATAGTTAGCCACATTGATTTCTGAGCGCGCCAATTGATTGCGCAGGCTAATTAAACGTTGGCGTGCATCCGGTGCATAGGGGCTGTTTGGGTAGAGCGAAATCAGTTGGCCAAGGGTAGCGAAAGCTTCTCGCGCCGTGCCTATATCACGCTTACTGTTATCAATGGATAAAAAGCCGTCAAATAGTCGCCCATTTTGATTAATTTCACTTAGCCCTTTGACGTAAATTGCATAATCAATATTAGGGTGCTGGGGGTGAAGGCGAATAAAGCGTTCGGCAGCAGCAATACTGGATTCATGATCGCTGGTCATATGCTGTGCATAAATGAGTTCAAGCTGAGCCTGTTCTGCATATTTTCCAAAGGGAAACTGTGACTCTAAAAGTTGTAAGTTGCCAATCGCTACCTGCCAGTTTCTAGAGTTGAGACTACGTTGAATTTTGTCGTAAAACTCGCGCTCGGTATAACCGCTTTCTTCCGTTTCAGTTTCATCTTGATCGTCTGAACCGAGTAATGAACAGCTGGTTAGAACGGCCATAGTCAAAATCAAACCAATACGCGTTATGTTTTTCATGTAATATTCTCTGCCAGAGGAATTTAACTGTACTAAATTTAGCTCGGTATTTAAACACAGAGCAGAGTGCAAGCCAATCTGCTTTGTTTATATGAGTGTTGATTGGCAGCGAAAGTTCAACAGCAAACTAAAACAACAGATTTAAATCATAAAATTATGAACCCACAGGACAGTCAAACCCTCGAGCCAGCGGATGAAATGGCGACCCAGATCGAGCGAGATTCGCAAGTGCCAACGGATGACTGTGGCCGGCGTTTAGATCAGGTTGCGTCGCAGTTATTTCCAGAGTTTTCACGCTCGCGATTACAGCAATGGATAAAGCAGGGATCGTTGACTGTAGATGGCAATCAATGGCAACCCAAGCAGAAAGTGTTGGGTGGTGAGCAGTTGATTATTAAAGCAACTATGGTGGCTGAGGGTGAGTGGATCGCTGAGGACATTCCCCTCAATATTGTCTATGAAGATGAACATATTTTAGTGATCGATAAAACCGCTAACTTTGTGGTACATCCAGCCGCTGGAAATTACTCAGGCACGGTACTCAATGCCTTACTTTTTCATTGTCGATTACTGAGTCACGTGCCACGCGCTGGGATTGTTCATCGTTTGGATAAGGACACCACCGGTTTGATGGTGGTAGCAAAAACCTTAGAGGCTCATACGCACTTAGTTGCACAGCTGCAGGCGCGGTCGGTTAAGCGTGTTTATCAAGCCGTTGCTAATGGATTGCTAACGGGCAGTGGAGTGGTTGACCAACCCATTGGTCGGCATCCACGACAGCGAATAAAGATGGCTGTGGTTTCAGATGGCAAAGAGGCGAGAACCCATTATTCTGTTTTACAGCGCTTTCATGGGCACAGTCACATCAAACTGCAACTAGAAACAGGACGTACTCATCAAATTAGAGTGCATATGGCGCACCTAAACCACCCTTTGGTAGGCGACAGCCTCTACGCAGGGCGTTTTAAAATTCAGAAGGGTACCTCCGCTGAATTTATTGATTTTCTGCGTAACTTTGAACGTCAAGCATTGCATGCCGCCGAGTTAGCGCTGATTCATCCTCATACGGGCGAAGAGGTAAGTTGGTCATCACCATTGCCGGCAGATTTTGAAGCTCTTTTGGCGCGATTAGGCGATGAGCAAAGCCGCCTTTGATTTTCTAATTCCCGACTGGCCTGCACCTGCTAACGTGAGTGCAGCAATTACCCTGCGCGCCGGTGGGACTAGCTTGTCACCCTATGATCATTTCAATCTTGCAACCCATGTGGGTGATAATCCCGCTCAGGTTGCTACTAATCGGTCACTACTTCGAGAACAGCTAGATTTAACTTTGGAGCCAGTGTGGCTAGATCAGGTGCATGGTACTGAGGTAGTTTATGCGCAAAATAACCCTTCATTGCCCTCTGCGGACGGTACCTATACTGATATCGTGAATCTGCCCTGTGCGATTCTTACAGCGGATTGCATGCCAGTATTACTGTGCAATCAACAGGGTACCCAGGTAGCAGCGGTGCATGCGGGTTGGCGCGGCCTATGTGGCGGCATTATCAGCAAGGCGTTAGAGCAGTTTGCACCGGGTGATAATCTGATGGCCTATATGGGTCCAGCAATCAGTGCTAAGCACTTTGAAGTAGGCACTGAGGTGCTATCAGCTTTTTTATCTAAGGCAGTTACCAACAATGAAAAAGAAAGTATAAAAAAAGCTTTTATTGAAACATCACAGGGGCATTATTCAGCCGATCTCTATGCATTGGCAAGGGCTGAATTGACTAAAAGAGGAGTGACTCAGGTCTATGGTGGCGAGTTTTGCAGTTATGGCCAATCAGACTTATTTTACTCCTATCGCCGCGAGAAAGTTTGCGGCCGAAATGCCGCATTAATATGGCTTAATTCAAAGTAGAATTCACTTAGCTTTCCGATTGCTAAATTTGCTACTATTAATGCTTGCTAAGCGCACACCGTTCTATTAGAATTGCCGCCCTTAAAAGCAGGCTGAACCGCTTGCAGAAAGAATTTAGTTGATAAGGTCGATAACGACCCGGCGATATTGGAGTTATACATGTACGCAGTGATCAAAAGTGGTGGTAAACAACATCGAGTAATTGAAGGTGAAACCCTTCGTCTCGAAAAATTGGATGTGGCCACTGGTGACAGCATCGATTTTGAAGACGTGTTGATGGTAGGTGAAGGTGCTAAAGTTAAGATTGGCACACCAAATGTTAAAGGCGGCAAAGTAACTGCAGAAGTTATGGCGCACGGCCGTGGCGATAAGGTTAAGATTATTAAGTTCCGTCGTCGTAAGCATTCACGCACGCAACAGGGCCACAGACAGTGGTATACAGAAGTTAAAATTACCGGCATCGCTGCTGGGTAATTCTGAGAGGAGATAGAAAATGGCTCATAAAAAAGCTGGTGGTAGTACTCGTAACGGTCGTGACTCAGAGAGTAAGCGACTAGGTGTTAAAGTCTTTGGTGGTCAGCAAATTAATGCTGGTAGCATCATTGTTCGTCAGCGTGGCACAAAGATGCATGCTGGTGAAAATGTTGGTATGGGTAAAGATCACACATTATTCGCAACTTCGGATGGTGTTGTAGAATTTGTCCAAAGAGGACCAAAAAACAGAAAATATGCTCAAGTGGTTTCCGCGTAATTATTACCCCTTGAGTTAAAAAGCCCCCATGCGGGGCTTTTTTTTTGGCTGATTGTTTTTGCTTGAAAGGACAGACAGCGTCTAATAACAACTGTAAACTAATGCTATGAAATTTGTTGATGAAGCGACTATTAAGGTTCACGCGGGTAAAGGCGGCAATGGCTGTCTGAGTTTTCGTCGTGAAAAATATATTCCCAAAGGCGGCCCTGATGGCGGTGATGGCGGTGATGGCGGCAGTGTTTATTTAGAGGCTATAGAAGGTCTAAATACACTGATTGACTATAGGTACACCCGAAATTTTAGAGCTGAAAGCGGTCAACAGGGAAGTAGTTCCGAATGTACGGGTCGAGGCGGTGATGACCTGGTGCTTTCTGTACCTGTGGGAACTACTGTTTTAGATGAAGAAACCGGTGATATTTTAGGTGATCTAACAGAGCTAGGTCAGAAATTGCTAGTTGCCCAGGGTGGCTATCATGGCTTAGGTAATACCAGATACAAATCCAGTACCAATCGCGCGCCACGCCAGACTTCTCCGGGTCAGGAAGGTGAAATGCGCGAGCTTAAGCTAGAACTTAAAGTGCTGGCGGATGTAGGCTTATTGGGATTACCCAATGCTGGGAAATCAACATTTATTCGTTCGGTATCTGCCGCGCGTCCAAAGGTTGCTGACTATCCCTTTACAACCCTGATTCCTAATTTAGGTGTGGTGGGTTTAAGCGCTGACAAGAGTTTTGTTATAGCTGATATTCCTGGCTTGATTGAGGGTGCTTCTGATGGTGCTGGTTTAGGGATTAGGTTTCTAAAGCACTTAACCCGAACAAGGTTATTACTGCATCTGGTAGATATGTTTCCTTATCAGGGTGATTCTGCAGCAGATAATGCGCAGATTATTGAAGAAGAATTGTTAAAGTTCAGCCCTACCATGGCATCGGGTGAACGCTGGTTGGTGTTGAACAAACTCGATTTGTTGCCAGAAGAAGAAATTGAAGAGCGCTGCCAGGCAGTGATCGACAATTTAAATTGGCAGGGTCCAGTCTTTAGGATTTCCGGGCTAACTTCAAATGGTACCAAGGATCTTTGTGCGGCTATTATGGATCATATTGACGAATTGCGTGGCCGAGAGAGAGAAGATGCAGAGTTAGTGTTAGCTGAAGAAGAGCGTCGTAATCAGATGCAGTCAGAGGCACGCCAACGTATAGAAGAGCTTGCGGAGTCTCGAAAACAGGCGCGTAAGACACAGAAAGAAGAAAATGACGACGACGATGATGACGATTTTGATATAGAAGTGGTCTACGCAGAATAAAGTGATTTAAGCAGAGTAAGTAGTATGGACAGACAGACCATAAGTAATGCAAAGCGCTTGGTAATTAAGGTGGGTAGTGCGTTACTTACCAATGATGGCGCGGGTATCGATCGTCAGGCGATTGACGCCTGGGTCGAGCAAATTGCGAAGCTTTTATCGGCAGGCAAAGAGGTGGTATTGGTCTCCTCTGGTGCTGTGGCCGAGGGTTTAGTGCGTCTTGGTATAGAGACCCGTCCTGAGAGTATTCATATGCTGCAATCTGCCGCTGCGGTGGGTCAAATGGGCCTTATTCAAACCTATGAGACCAGTTTTAGACGCTTTGATCGTCAAACTGCACAGATTTTGCTCGACCATGATGATATGGCTAATAGAGAGCGTTATCTAAATGCCCGCAGTGTGATTCAAACACTGATGGAATTAAAGGTTGTACCTATTGTTAATGAAAACGATACGGTTGTTACGGATGAAATAAGGTTTGGCGATAATGATCGATTGGCTGCCTTGGTTGCCAATCTTATTGATGCTGATGCGTTAGTTATTTTGACCGATAAAGACGGTATGTTTGACGCCAATCCTGATGAAAATAAGGATGCGCAGTTAATCACTCAGGCCTTAGCCTCGGATAGCAGTCTAGACGCACTAGCAGGTAGTAGTAATGGTGCCTTAGGTCGAGGTGGCATGCAGACCAAACTTGAAGCGGCAAGGTTAGCCTCAAGGTCGGGTTGTAATACGGTCATTGCCGGTGGGCGCAATCAAGATATACTCACTCGGATCTGTGAGGGAGAAAATCTGGGCACATTATTGCAGGCAGGGCAGACACCTATTGCTGCTCGCAAGCAATGGTTAGCGGGTCAGTTGCAAGTTAAGGGTCGATTGGTGCTCGATGATGGTGCGGCAAAAGTATTACGTCAGCAGGGGCGAAGTCTTTTAGCTGTGGGCGTCACCCAAGTCAGCGGGGAATTCACCCGTGGTGAACTCGTAAGCTGTGAAGACTCTAGTGGCCAAGAGGTTGCTCGAGGGCTGGTTAATTACAATGCGGACGAAACCCGACTTATTCAAGGGAAAAGCACCGAAGAAATCGCTACAATACTTGGATATTGCGACGACGATGAGCTTATTCATCGAGATAATATGGTTGTTTCCAGCTAACCTGAAACAACCCTCGTTGCATGGTTGTCCGCTGTTTCGCCCGTCTTTGTGTAAATTACTCTGTAACTAAACTTCCTGTTAATTACACCCTGTGATCTCGTTTCCTTGAGAGGTGTACATCCCTGTAGTTCTCCGATTCCATTTGATATGGTGGTGGGGAGTAATCGAAACAGCCACAAGTTACTGCCCTCCCTATTCCCCACAAGTGGGTATTGTATTTGGAAGGACTCCCCACCTAAAAGATGGGTGAATCCTTGTGAGAGTTTCAACGCTCCTCGCACATAAGATTAGACCAAAAAATAGCTAATGCCAGTTAATCCTGTAATCAATTCATATGGGTATTTTTTCTAGATCAAAAGCATTAGTTATCCCCGCTGTTAACTTTAAATATTAATTTTGGTTGACAGCTAATTAGTAACGCCTATCATAACTACTTTTTATACTTTCGCATCGACGAGGATTACCCGCAATGCACGCAAGCCAACAACAAGAAGTCAGAAATGATTGGTCTAGAGATGAAGTTCTCGCTCTTTTTGGAATGCCATTTAACGATCTACTTTTTCAGGCGCAAACGGTTCATCGCCAAAACTTTAATCCTAACGAGGTGCAGTTAAGTACTCTGTTATCAATTAAGACCGGTGCCTGCCCAGAAGACTGTAAATACTGTCCTCAGAGTGCTCGCTATGACACTGGGCTTGAAAAAGAAAAGTTAATGCAAATTGAGCAGGTAATTGAAGCCGCTAAGGCGGCTAAAGCCAGTGGTTCTAGCCGTTTTTGTATGGGTGCCGCTTGGCGGTCACCTCATGATCGGGATATTCCTGCCATTGAAGCGATGATTAAAGAGGTTAAGTCGTTAGGGCTAGAAACCTGTATGACTCTGGGTATGCTCAGTGAAAATCAGGCAGATACACTGTCTGATGCTGGCTTGGATTATTACAATCACAACCTCGATACCTCTAAAGAATTCTATGGCGATATTATTACAACTAGAACCTTTCAGGATCGTTTGGATACGCTGTCGAATGTGCGTAATTCGGGTATGAAAGTTTGCTCTGGTGGAATTGTAGGCATGGGTGAAGAACAAAAGGATCGTGCTGGGCTTTTAATGGGATTAGCTAATTTGCCCAAGCAACCTGATTCAGTGCCTATCAATATGTTGGTTAAGGTAGCGGGAACGCCTATGGAAGCCGAGGAAGATCTAGATCCATTCGAATTTCTTCGTACCATTGCTGTGGCAAGAATTATGATGCCTAAATCCTATGTGCGTCTTTCGGCGGGCCGCGAAGAAATGAATGAGCAAATGCAGGCTATGGCATTTATGGCAGGTGCTAACTCTATTTTCTATTGCGATAAGTTGCTTACCACACCGAATCCTAAAGCGAATAGCGATATGCAGCTACTTAATCGTCTGGGTATCAGCCCTGAGAAGAGTAGCGTTGAAAAAGACAGTCAACAACAGGAAGCGGATCTTCATAAAGCGATTGCTGAGCAGGAAACAGATCACCTGTTCTATCAGGCGGGCTAACAGCCACTGTGAGCTCGAAAAAGATGGACAGTCTGCTTCTGCAAAACCTTGAGAAGCGCAAACAAAATAACCTGTATCGAACGCGGGTTACGGTTGACTCTGGCTGTGCTGAAAAAATCAGTGTAGATGGTCAACAGGTTCATAACTTTTGTAGTAATGATTATCTTGGCTTAGCGGACAACAAGACAATTGCCAGTGCCTTTAAACAGGGAATAGAAACCTATGGGGTTGGCAGTGGAGCCTCTCATCTCATCAGTGGCCATTCAAAGGCCCATCAGGAGCTTGAGGAGCAGTTAGCAGAATTTACCGGTCGTCCCAAGGCTCTGTTGTTTTCCTCTGGCTATATGGCCAATATGGGCGTAATTGGCGCATTGGTGGGCCGCTCTGATCTGGTGCTTGAAGACTATTTAAATCATGCCTCACTTCTCGATGGCGGGCTTTTAAGTCGCGCTACATTTAAGCGTTTTAAACATCGTGACACTGTGGATTTACAGCAAAAGCTGACGCAATCGAATGCTTCGAGAAAACTGGTAGTCACCGATGGTGTTTTTAGTATGGATGGTGATCTCGCGCCCTTGAAAGATTTGGCCGCTGTGGCACAGCAAAATAATGCCTGGCTGATGGCAGATGATGCCCATGGTTTTGGTGTTCTGGGCAAGACTGGAGCGGGATTGGTCGAGGATCAAAATCTCAGTATTGATGAGGTGCCGGTTTTGATGGGTACCTTAGGTAAGGCCTTTGGCACCTATGGGGCCTTTGTTGCTGGCAGTGAAGCGCTAATCGAAACCCTGGTTCAATTCTCCCGTAGCTATATCTACACCACGGCACCACCACCGGCAGTTGCTGTTGCCACAATGGCGAGTTTGCAACTGGTTAAATCAGAGCAATGGCGGCGGGATAAATTAAATCAATCAATTAGCCGCTTTCGTCAGGGCGCGCAACAAATTGGTTTAAATATTATGGACTCCAATACCCCTATTCAACCGATTCTAGTGGGTTCTGACGAAAAATTATTAGAGATTAATCATCGTTTAATTGAGCAGGGTTTTATGGTGGGTGCCATTAGACCGCCGACGGTTCCAGAGGGAACTGGCCGACTGCGTGTCACTCTTTGCGCTAACCACAGTGAACAGCAGATTGATGCCTTGTTGGATGCTTTAGATCAATGTTAAGTAATCAACTTCATTCTACTGAGCAGCAAGCCTTGAAGGGGCATCTGACTTATTATCCGGCAACTCAGCAAAAGTTGCATGGCCACCCCATTGTATTGGTGCATGGCTGGGGGGTGAATAGTGAAATATGGCAGGATCTTCCGCAGCTGTTGAGCGATTTTACAGATGTATATACCCTAGACTTACCAGGTGTTGCGGGTTCCAAACCCCTTGAGAGTTATACAGAGCAAAGCCTTGTGGCGTGGTTATATAACGAAATTCCGGAGCCCTGCTATCTGATTGGTCTGTCCCTTGGTGGTATGCTGTGCCGTGCCTTTGCATCGCAGTTTCCCGACAATGTCCTTGGGCTTGTGACGCTCAGTGCCAACCTTAAATTTGTGGCTGATTCAGAGTATTCCCAAGCCATGCCCATGTCCGATTTTGAATCATTTAGCGCTATGTGGGATGACAGTCCTAAGGCCTGCTTGAATCGGTTTTTTGGTCTTCAGGCTCAGGGTGATCAAGCCCAGCGTCAGCTGATTAAACAGCTTCGCCAATTGAATTCTAATGTTGATCTTGATGCAGGTAAGTCGATGTTAGCGCTTTTAGCTGATTTAGATGCAACGCAACAGATTAATCAAATAACCTGCCCCTCATTATCTATTTTTGGTGGTCAAGACTGTCTAGTTCCAGTAGCGGCGGCGCAACAGTTACCGCCCATGCATAAGACATTGGTTTTAGAGACAGCCAGTCATTTGGCCCATTTAAGTTGTCAATCAGAGGTGATAGAGGCTATTCGCGGTTTTATGAATGGCATCAAATATCAATTAAATAAGCATAGGGTGGCTCAGTCTTTTGGTCGAGCAGCGGTAACCTATGATAGTGCCGCGCAAATTCAGAAGTGGTCAGGTGAGAAATTAATTGATGGTTTGAATAGGCACAAAAGCCCGAAGTCGATCGTGGATCTTGGTTGTGGCACCGGATGGCATTCTTGTCTGTTAAAAAAGCAGTTTCCACAGGCCCAGGTAACCGGCGTAGATTTTTCTTCAGAGATGCTTGAATATGCCAATGCACACCAGGTAGTTTCGGGAATTAATTGGCTGTGCTCTGACGCTGAAGATTTGGCATTAGAGGACAGCTCACAGGATCTTATTTTTTCTAATTTTGCATTGCAGTGGTGCAATAATCCAAGCCCAAGTTTGCAAGAGGTATTCAGGTTGCTCAAGGCGGAGGGTCAATTCCATTTTGCCGTGCCTGGCCCCAAAACACTTTGGGAGTTACGTGAAGTTTGGTCAACGACAGATAAGGATGTTCATATCAATCGCTTTTTCTCCATGAATCAGTGGCAAATGGCACTGGAGGAAGCGGGTTTTTCTCATATTGAATTAACCAGTACTAACAAAGTTGAAATGCATGCCACCGTTAAAGATTTACTCATGAATCTAAAAACAGTCGGCGCGACTAACCACAATAGTGGTAAAAATAAGCACCTTACGGGTAAAAATCATATCAAACGTTTATATGATGGCTATCAAACTTTTCAAACAGCTCAGGGTACTTTTCCAGTGACCTGGGATATTATTTCTGGCTACGCGGTAAAGTAAATGGCAAAAAAAGTATTATTTATCACTGGCACCGATACTGATATTGGTAAAACACTGATTGCAACAGGGTTGCTTGAGGCGGCTAATAGTCAGGGCAAGAAGACTGCAGCAATCAAGCCGGTTGCAGCGGGCTGTAGCGATACCGGTGAGGGGCCAAAGAATGAAGATGCTTTAATGCTTCAGGCGGCAGCAAGTACCGAGCTTAGTTACCAGCAGGTTAATCCAGTGGCACTGGACGAGCCTATGGCGCCACATATTGCGGCAAAAGAGCAGGGTAAGCGGTTGTCAGCTGACCGATTGACGGGTTTTTGTCGCGGTATCACAATGTTACCTGTGGATTTGGTGGTGATTGAGGGTGCGGGTGGATGGCGTGTTCCCATAAATAATCGTGAATCTATGGCGGAAATACCCAAACAATTGAACGCTGAGGTGGTTTTAGTCGTAGGATTAAAGCTAGGTTGTATTAATCACGCATTATTAACTGCCCAGGCTATCCGATCTGATGGATTAAAAATTGCTGGTTGGGTGGCTAACACCATGGACGAAGATATGCTTCGTTTAGATGAAAATATTGATACACTTAAGCAACTAATTAATGAACCCTGTCTTGGTGTGATTCCAAAGTTGTCGGATAAATCTCCCCAGCATGTGGCAACCTTTTTAACAGTTCCTGATTGATGGCAAATAAACTATGAGTGAGCAAGAAAATCTTTCTAAAGAAGATATGCAGCGGGTAAAAAAATACCTCAATAGTGGTTTTAATGTAACTGATCGTAAACCCTTTAGAGGCCTAGTTTTGCTCGGAATTATTTGGTCTGTTGTGGCCGTTCTCGGGAGTGTGAGTTGGTACATAGGGCAACAAGCTGGATTTCTCTAGCCGCTAGAGTACTTTAGCAATGCGAATTATTAATCGCCCCTATCAGTCTGAACAGTCAACATTTTCGGATGATGTCAGCCCCTTTCTGCAAAAAATATTTCAAAGTAGGGGTCTATTTTCAGACTCCGATTTAAACCTCAGTTTAACTCAGTTGCCCAGCCCAGAGACACTGCTTGGAGTGGATATTGCTGTGGATCTCCTAGTTGATGCCCTCGACTTACAGCAAAAAATAGTAATAGTGGGTGATTTTGATACGGACGGAGCTACCAGTTCGGCACTGATGATGTTGGCATTAGGTGCTATGGGATTTGAGTCAGTGGATTTTCTGGTGCCTAATCGATTTGACTATGGATATGGTCTGACGCCGGAGATTGTTGAGTTAGCCCAACAGAAAACCCCAGATATTATTATCACTGTAGATAATGGTATTTCTAGTGTCGATGGCGTGGACTATGCCAATCAACTGGGCATAAAAGTGATTGTCACCGATCATCATTTACCCGGTAAACAATTGCCTGCGGCGGCGGCCATTATTAACCCAAATCAACCAGGCTGTGAATTTCCCTGTAAGAATTTGGCTGGAGTGGCGGTAGCCTTTTATTTACTCAGTGCGCTGCGCGCTAAATTGCGAACTAACCAATGGTTTGAAAACAATAACTTGCCGGTTCCCAATATGGCCAGTTACCTTGATCTGGTCGCATTGGGTACGGTAGCTGACGTGGTGCCTTTAGATCAGGTCAATAGAGTGCTGGTTAATCAGGGGCTTTTACGAATTCGATCTGGGCGAGCTCGTCCGGGTATTCATGCCCTATTAAGAATTGCTGGTAAAGACTACTCACGCATTGTGGCATCTGATATGGGTTTTGCTGTGGGTCCCCGATTAAACGCGGCAGGGCGCTTAGATGATATCTCCCGCGGCATACAGTGTTTATTAACAGATGATCCAGCTCAGGCGCTTGCCTTAGCTCAGGAGCTTGAACAGCTTAATCAGGATCGCAAAGCGATCGAGCAGGGGATGCAGCAAGAAGCACTTAAAATAGTGGATAGCTTGCCCCTAGACGATGAGCATAGCTTGCCTGCAGCACTCTGTCTGTATCAAGCAGACTGGCATCAGGGTGTAGTAGGTCTTTTAGCTTCAAGGATTAAAGAAAAATTTCATCGGCCAGTTGCGGTTTTTGCCAATGATAAAGAGGGTATTCTCAAGGGCTCTGTGCGTTCAATTCCTGGGTTGCATATTCGAGATGCCTTAGATGCAGTGGCGACCCAAAATCCGGGCCTAATAACTAAGTTTGGTGGCCATGCTATGGCGGCGGGACTGAGTCTTGACGAATCCTCATTTAAGGCTTTTGAGCAGGCACTTCAGCAACAGGTTATGGATACCATTGAACCTGATGATCTAGAGGCGACACTAAAAACTGATGGCGAATTAGATGCTCATTTGATGACTAAGCAATCCGCTGAGTGCATCAGAGACGCGGGCCCATGGGGCCAGTCTTTTCCTGAGCCCAGCTTCCAAGGAATCTTTATTCTCAAAAGTCAGCGTATTGTGGGTGAGAGCCATTTAAAAGTGGTTTTAGCGCCCGTGGATGATCAATCGCAACAGCTAGATGGTATCTATTTCAATATAGACACAAACCAGTGGCCAACCTCTGAGTCCAGAGTGCGCTGTGTTTATCGCTTGGATATTAATGAATTTCGCGGTCGTGAAAACTTGCAACTATTAATTCAATATATGGCACCGGTTAAGCCAAGCTAAATTATCTATTGGGTTGGTAGTTGAATATGGAATGTAGTGCCATCTTCTTTATTGGAGGTTACTGCAATCTGGCCCTGATGCTGCTCGGTAATAATAAAATGAGCAAATGATAGATGTGTCCCCGTAGCCACCTCTTTTGATAGTGCATTTTCTTGGTTAAAGGGCTCAAATAGGGTCTTTTGATCTTCCAGTTCTATGGTTTGACCATTATGCTGAATACGTACCCAAATATCGTCAAAAGACATATCGATACTAATGCCAATTTTTGGTTTGTAATCAATTTCATCTAAGGCCTGACAGGCGTGCCTAAACAGACTTAAAAACGCCTGTTGCAGCTCGGTGCTATGGCATGAAATATCAGGTAAGTTATCGGCATACTGTTTATCAACTTGCACCTGACTAAAGCGTAAGTTATCTGTCACCGACAGCACATCATTGGCAAGATCAAGGCTACCATTCATCACTTTGCATAGATTACTCTTGGTTTTTTCACCACCACCGCCGGCCGAAAAGTGAAGTAGATTGTTAATCACTGAACTAGCCTGCTGTCCGCGAATAATGGTTTCTTCTAAAAGATCGCTTAATCCATCGGTATCTAAGTTGTCATCAACCACGCTTTGGCGAACAGTTTTTATATCCTTGATAATCGCCGTTAGGGGTTTATTAATATCCTGAGCCATAACTGAAGCCATCTCACCGATAGCAGACATCTTATCTCTTTGGATCAGCATATTTTCATTTTGTGCTTGCTGGGTGACATCGTCTAATAGGATAACAACGCCAGTTTCTTTTTCTCTTTGCAGTGGATAAATAGTGATATCAAACTGGTACTGTCCCCGCTGACTGTATTTGACGGTAATAATCTTATTGTCTTGCTGTGCCTGCTTCACCTGATCTGGGGTAATAGTAATAGCTGGAAAGGTCTGCCAAAGATCTGCTCCCAGTGCTTTTTCAAACTTAACTCCGCTAACTATCTCAGCCTGATTATTCCATTGAGTGACTTTATTGCTCTGATCCAAACCAATCAGCACCATGGGCATAGATTGCAAGATGCTATTGATGTAAGCCTCTGATTGCTGAAGTTGCCCGGAAGTTTTTTTGTGATCAGACACCTCAGCTTTTAATAGCTTATTGGATTTATTCAGGGTCTTAGTTCGATCAGCAACACGCTGTTCTAACTGTGACTGAATGGCTTCGAGCTCATTATTATATTGTCTTGCTTGGCGACGGGTAAAATAGAGTCTTATAGCTGTAATGGCGAGAGCAATAATAAGACTATTGCCAACAAAGTTAGCGATATATTGCCAGTTTGTGGAGCCGTCATTTTCTCGGAAAAACCAAAAGATATCCGCATAGGCAGACTGGCAGAAAAAAATTAAAAGCCAAGCAAAAAGGACATTAGTTAACTTCAATTTATTCCACTCCCAGTGGCATTTAAGATAGATCTCATTATAACCATGAGAATCGGCGGTTTTACAGTAAAAGCTTTGTCTTAGTTAAACTTCTGGTTAGTTTTAAGATGAGCAGCTAACCGTTATTTCACTGGCCCAGTCTGGAGGAAGTCCAGCATATTTTTCGGCCTCGGGGCGAGAAACAAATGGGTCTTTTAAGATAGTCAGCAATAACTCCACTTCACTAAAATCCCCATTTTCAGCGGCTTTAATAGCATCCTGTGCCATATAGTTACGCAGGACATAGGCAGGGTTAACCTGTTGCATGGCCTGTTGCCGTTGCTCATCGCCTATGTCTTGTGCCTTTACTCTTAGTAGGTAGTCCTTAGACCAGAGATCAAATTTATCGCGATCAATAAAGTAATCTCTGATGCTTTGATTCTGTTCCGAGAAATCACAGAGCTTGCGAAAGAACAGGGTGTAATCTATTCGATCATTGGCCATCATTACTAACAATTGATTAATCAATTGTTCATCTGATTGTGTATATTCCAGTAAGCCCAATTTTTTGGCCATAATTTGACGATAATGGCTTAAATATTCATTTTCATACTGCTGCAGACAATCGGTAATCTCGGAGGTATCTAGTAAAGAGCTAAAGCAGGTAGCTAAAGCATTTAAATTCCACAGGGCGACTGAGGGTTGGTTTTGAAAAGAATAGCGCCCCTGATGGTCCGAATGGTTGCAAATAAAACCTGGGTCATAGCTGTCTAAAAAGCCAAATGGGCCATAGTCTATGGTGTCGCCAAGAATTGACATATTGTCGGTATTCATGACGCCATGACAGAAGCCCACCGACTGCCATTGAGCAATTGTTTTAGCGGTACTAACAACACAGCTTTGCAGAAGAAGATAATAGCGTTTTGGGTTATCGCTCCATTCACAAAAATGACGGCCAATAAGGTAGTCGGCTAGCTGCTTAACCGACTGGGGATTATTGCTGTAATGAAAATGCTCAAAATGACCAAATCTAATATGACTTCGAGCCACTCGACAGACGATTGCCGCGGGTTCGATAGTTTCTCTAACTACGCCGGTTTCACCTGTAGTAAGGCAGAGCGCTCTTGTGGTCGCAATACCCAGCCCATGCATGGCCTCAGAACATAGGTACTCACGAATACTCGATCGCAGAACCGCACGACCATCGCCAAACCTTGAATAGGGGGTCTTGCCGGCACCCTTAAGCTGAATATCCCAAAGCTCAGAGGATTCACCTACAGGTAATTCGCCAAGGGTAATAGCACGTCCGTCACCCAGTTGACCCGCCCACTGGCCAAACTGATGACCCGAATAAACCAGCGAAATAGAATTCGTATCATCAAAGTGACTGCCACTCATCAGTAAAAGGTTACTGGGGTCTTGCAGTTCATCCGCGCTTATTCCAAGGCTATCGGCAAGATCAAGATTACAGCTAACCCAAGCGGGATTATCGATGGGTTGCGGTACTACCGAGCTATAAAAAAGGTTGCCGGAAGATTTGAAATAATCAAAAAAATTCTGGCTGCCTATTTCGAAAAAGGGAACTGGTCATTAGAGTTGGGAAATACCTTTGACTTTTTGGGTTCGAGATCTAGTTAATTCGCACAGCGGTGATATGAAGATCAGATTAATCTTTATATTGAAGCCTAGCGGCTTGTTAATCAAGCCTGTTTTTTCTTGGTGTGAAGTCAGCGCTAAGGTAGAATACAGGCTTTAATTAATGGCATAGATCTACCATCATGGAAGTAAACCCCTATTACAACAGCCTCGATGACCTTCAGGCGCGCACCGAGCTTCTTCGGGGGTATCTTTGACTATGCCAATCGCAAAGATCGCCTCGCAGAGGTAGAGCTAGAATTATCAGAACCCGACGTGTGGAATGAACCTGATCGCGCCCAAGAATTAGGCCGTGAAAGATCCTCTCTAGAGGTGGTAGTAAAGACCATTGAAGACCTAGATTCTGGTATTGCCGATACCCGCGAAATTCTTGATATGGCAGTTGAGGAAAAGGATGAAGGCATGCTCGGCGACGTCCAAACTGATATAGATAGTATGGAAACCCAGCTCGCCAACCTTGAATTTCGTCGAATGTTTTCAGGCGAGATGGATGAAAATTTTGCGTTTCTTGATATCCAATCAGGTTCAGGTGGAACCGAAGCCCAAGACTGGGCAGAAATGCTATTGCGAATGTATCTGAGGTGGGCCGATGATAAAGGCTTTAAAGCTGAGTTGGTTGAATGCTCGGCGGGAGACGTTGCTGGTATTAAGAGTGCCACCATACAGGTGTCTGGTGACTATGCCTTTGGCTGGTTGCGAACCGAAATTGGCGTGCATAGGTTAGTACGAAAATCTCCATTTGATTCAAGTAATCGCAGGCATACTTCGTTTGCCGCTGTCTATGTTTCGCCTGAAATTGACGACAACATTGATATTGAAATCAATCCTTCTGAGGTGCGCACAGATACCTATCGTGCATCCGGTGCCGGCGGTCAGCATGTGAATAAAACGGATTCTGCAGTACGTTTAACCCACGAACCTACGGGTATCGTTGTACAATGTCAGAATCAGCGGTCGCAGCATCAGAATCGTGACAAATGTTGGCAAATGTTACGTGCCCGTTTGTATGAGTTGGAATTGCGTAAGCGACAGGAGGCGGCTCAGGCCACTGAAGATGGTAAGTCTGATATTGGTTGGGGTAGTCAAATTAGATCCTATGTATTAGACGATGCCCGAATTAAAGATCTACGAACCAGTGTAGAGACTAGAAATACCCAAGCCGTTTTAGACGGAAAGTTAGACCAATTTATTGTTGCTTCGCTCAAGGCGGGGCTGTAGTTTTTATCTTAAACAGTGAAAAAATATTATGACTGAACAACAAGACGAAAATAAGTTAATTGCCGAGCGCAGAGCCAAATTAACCAGCTTGCGTGAGCAGGGTGGTGTTGCCTTTCCTAATTCATTTCGTCCAGCCGATAAGGCCGGTGATCTTCAGGCTGAGTTTGGGGAAAACACCAAAGAAGAGCTTGAGCAACTTGCACGACCTAGCAGTATTGCAGGTCGGGTGATTCGTAATCGAGGCGCCTTTATTGTTATTCAAGACAGTTCGGGCACTATTCAGCTCTATGTGACAAAAGAAGCACGACCCTTTGCTAAGAACTTAGATTTGGGTGATATAGTCGGTGTTAATGGCGCACTCCATAAGTCAGGTAAGGGTGATCTTTATGTGCAGATGGATGAATATCAGTTATTGACCAAAGCTTTGCGTCCATTGCCTGATAAGTTTCATGGTTTAGCTGACCAAGAAATGCGTTATCGTCAGCGTTATGTGGATTTAATTGTTAATCCAGAGGTGCGTGACACCTTTATTATTCGATCTAAAGTTGTAGATTTTATTCGTGGTTACCTCAATGGTTCAGGCTATCTAGAAGTGGAAACGCCAATGCTACAAACCATTCCGGGTGGTGCAGTGGCTCGTCCTTTTGTTACCCATCACAATGCCCTCGATATTGAAATGTATTTGCGTATTGCCCCCGAGTTATATTTAAAAAGGCTTGTGGTAGGCGGTTTTGAAAGGGTCTATGAGATAAACAGAAACTTCAGAAATGAAGGGCTATCTACCAGACATAATCCTGAATTTACTATGTTAGAGTTTTATCAAGCCTATTCTGACTTTAACGACCTTATGGATCTTACTGAAGATATGTTGCGCAAGCTTTCACAGCAGGTACTGGGTTCAACTAAAGTCATTAATACGGTTAAGGATGAAAATGGCGAGGTTCAGTCTCAGGTCACCTATGATTTCGCAGAACCTTTTAATCGCCTATCTGTGTTTGATTCCATTTTAGCCTACAACCCAGATATTACAGAACAGCAATTGAGTGACGAAAAAAGTGCACGCAAGATCGCTTCAGATCTGGCTATACCGCTAAAAGATCAGTGGGGACTTGGTAAGGTTCAAATAGAAATTTTTGAAAAAACTGTTGAGCATCGATTAGAGCAACCAACGTTTATCACTCGTTACCCAACCGAGGTATCGCCATTGGCGAGACGTAATGACGATGACCCATTTGTCACTGATCGCTTTGAGTTCTTTGTGGGTGGTCGTGAGTTAGCCAATGGTTTTTCAGAGCTGAATGATGCAGAAGATCAAGTGGCCCGATTCAAGCATCAGGTAGCCGAAAAGGATGCCGGTGATAACGAAGCCATGCATTTCGATGCTGACTATATACGTGCCTTGGAATATGGGATGCCGCCAACGGCGGGCGAGGGGATCGGAATCGATCGCCTTGTGATGCTTCTTACTGATTCGCCATCTATCAGGGATGTTCTGCTATTCCCACACATGCGACCTGAGTAAACAAAAACAACCGCGGAGAATGATCTCCGCGGTTAGTTCACAACCTATTTAAGTCCGCTGTAATAAGCCGCTAGGTTAGCGATATCAGCATCAGTTAGGTTTTTCGCCATAGCCGTCATCATGGCATTTTTGCGACGACCGTCGCGATACATCTGCAGTGAACTGGCAAGGTAAGCCTGCTTTTGCCCCGCTAGATTGGGCCACATGGGATTGTTACTAATGCCATTGGCGCCATGACAGCCTGCACAGGTCATAGATTTAGCCTTTCCGGCCGCTGCATCGCCCGCAAAACTAACGGAGGCTAGGGTCGAAAAAAGTACAGCAACTGAAAGGTTTAACAAAGTCTTCATTGGATATCTCCAGAATTAAAAATTAATGTCTATTAAGCAGCGAATGGCTGACAAATAATGTTGCAGTTAACAGAGCAACAGCACCCACCTGATGAGCTGCGGCAGTCGCCACCGGCACATGGAAAAGTATAGTGGTAATGCCTAGGGTAATTTGAACTGCCAATAGTGCCAGCATACTAAAGATGCCTACGCGTACTTTGCGAGAGATGTTAGAGCGCAAAGCAACCACAGAAAAACCTACCATAAGTATAGCGATTAAATAGGCAAACATACGATGGTTAAATTGAATGGTGGTGATGTTTTCAAAGGCTGAAAGCCAAGCTGGGCTCATTTGATACAGGCCTACTGGCACAAAACTGTCGCCCATGAGGGGCCATGTAGAGTAAGCATAGCCCGCCTTAGTACCAGCCACTAAACCACCGGTTAGAGTCATTAAAAATATAAGAGCGCTAAGGGAAATAGCAGCTTTACCTAGTTTAGGGGGCTGACCTGAGGTTTTGTTAATAAGCTCTAGTGCAGTCCATACAATAAAACCATAAATCAATACCGCCAAACCCAGATGGGCTGTCAATCGGTATTGGCTGACATGGGGAATATCTACCAAGCCGCTTTTAACCATATACCAACCTAAGAGACCCTGACAGCCACCTAAAATAAGCATTAACAGTAACTTGGGTAAAAGCTGTGGCGAAATTCGCTTAGTCACAAAAAAATAAACAAAGGGAATAAAAAATACTAGGCCAATCAATCTTCCCAGCACCCTATGCAGGTACTCGAACATAAAAATGAACTTAAATTCGCTCATGGTCATACCAAGATTGATTTTTTGGTACTCGGGAAACTGTTGGTATTTTAAAAACAAAACCTGCCAATCCGCTTGGCTAAGGGGAGGAATAATACCCATTAATGGATTCCATTCCACCATAGACAGGCCAGAGTCGGTTAGTCGAGTCACGCCGCCAAGAAGGATCATTCCGAAAATAACCACGGCACAGGTAATAAGCCAGCGAGAAATAAGTTGGTCGTTTCTAACGGAGTTTGAATATGCTTGAATCATTAAGTTTCCTAAAACAATCACATGAGATGATAAACTTGCAACAAACTTACGTGTTTAGCGCTTAAATAGACCTGAAAATAGTCTAAATTTTGTCTGTAAAATTACATCCAAGGCATCCGCTGGAAGAAGACTCTAGCGCTCGATGGTAATAAACATAGAAAGCGTTAACCAGGCTGATTATTATACCATGCCAGACAAAAGAAATTTAACAGGAAAAGATGATGGGTGAGTCTACACAAATAACCCTAGATCCCCAGTGGCAAAGGCAGCTAGGTGATGAGCTTGAAAAAGACTATATGCGCTCATTGCATGAATTTTTAGCCACTCGTCAACAGCAGGGCGCAGTTATATATCCGCCGCAGTCGCAATGGTTTGCTGCTTTAAACAGCACCCCCTTTGATAAGGTTAGGGTGGTGATTTTAGGACAAGACCCCTACCATGGGCCGGGCCAAGCTCATGGACTGTGTTTTTCCGTGATGCCTAATATAAAAGTGCCACCCTCGCTAGCTAATATCTATAAAGAATTAAAATCTGACTTAGCAGTAGAGCCGCCTAATCACGGCTGTTTAACAGCTTGGGCAGAGCAGGGTGTGTTGCTGTTAAACGCTACTTTGACAGTTGAACAGAGTCAGGCAGGTGCGCATCAGGGTAAAGGTTGGGAAACCCTTACCGATAGCATAATTAACCAAATCAATGATCATCGGCAGGGCGTAGTATTCATGCTGTGGGGAAGTTACGCGCAAAAGAAAGCATCAATGATAGATGCTGAGCGCCACCTTGTACTTCAGTCAGTTCATCCCTCACCACTGTCCGCCTACAGGGGGTTCTTTGGCTGCGGACATTTCTCAAAGGCTAATCACTATCTTGAGTCTCAGGGATTAGATTCTGTGGATTGGCGACTACCGAGGCTAAAAGAAACCGTTCAAGAGGAATTAGATTTTTAAGGTTTTTAGCTATCATGTTTTCTTAGTGGGGGCTTATGAGCTCTGGCTCTTAACCAATTCAATCCTTTAAACACAGCGGGGTAACCTATGATTGCCTTTTCCACAGAATACTTCCCGGGATAGTCTATTAAAATAAGCCCCATCACCATGGTTAAGATGCCCTGTCCGGGAATAAATAACATTAAAAGACCGCCCAAAAGTAATATTAGCCCAACTAAATTTCTAGCAAGCCGCAAGAACAAATAGCGAGCAAAAGCCGCTGTTGTTAAAGGCAGTGTTTTTGTTCGTTTGCGATGTAAAAAATAATCTTCAGGTATTTTGGCGACTAACCAGGGTAATGACGCCAAGCTGACCAAGAAAACCAAAAGAGAACAGAGTGCTATAAGAGGGAGCAGCGGTTTAATGGCGTCTAATAATTCAGACATAATACGGCTCTAATCAACTTGATAGGGCAGAGGTAAAAATTTAACCGCTAATTTCTGATCATTGATGATAATCTGATCGCAATCTATGGCCGAGCTAGATAAGACGGCAAGCATCTCGACCTGATTTTCAGAAATCTGGGCATTAACCACTGTTCCAAGCGCCTTATTATCCGAATTATGAATAGCTTCTCCGGGTTGCGGATGGTATCCCTGTGGCAACAGAAGACGGTGCATTCTGCGTTTTACAGTGCCTAAATAATGGGCGCGCGCCACCACCTCTTGGCCGGTATAGCAGCCTTTTTTAAAGCTAATAAAGTTTAGCGCATCAAGATTAAGCATTTGCGGAATAAATAAATCGGTGGTTGCTTGGGTGATATCAGGAATACCAGCCTGCAAGCGTTGAAGACTATTCAGTGATGATGGGAAGTCATCGCTTTGATCACTAATATCTTCGATTTCAGTTTTAAAAAATACCGCATATTTCTTAAGGCTTGCCAAAGCTGTGCTAACAACTGAGGGATGGGTTTCAAGGATAAGGCGATTGTCATCTGCGAGTTGAGCAGTGAATAAAAAAATAACTCGGCCCTTTGGTGTGCAATGACTTCCGGCAAGCACCTGGGCAGGTTCAAGCGTATTTAGATCACAGGTGACCTGACCCTGTAAAAATTTTAGGCTGTCTTCACCGCGAAGTTCGATAAGACCGCGTAAATCATCGTTCATAGATTTTATCCCAATATGGCTGAGCTAACTTATAGGGTAGATAGTTTAGCCTATTTTGTTTCAGTTCCCTATAATGTAAGCAGATAGAGTCGCAAAAATATTTCATAGCATTTCAGGAATTTTCAATGGAAAAAAATCGCCTTATGTGGGCTAGTCGAAGAGGTATGCTGGAACTAGACCTGATGTTACAACCCTTTGTTGAAAAGCATTATGATCAACTCGACCAAACTGATCAGCAGTTATTTCAAGAATTGCTCGAGCTTGAAGATCAGCAATTATTTTTATGGCTTGTAAGAGGCGAACAGGCAACAGATATCAATATACAACGGATTGTGGATATTATTTGTGAGAGTCGAAAGCAGTCCCAATAGTTTTGTTATAAAGGCGGCCAAATCAATTCTGGTGTTTGATCTCAGTCTAGTCTGCTTTGTGGTTGGAATGATCTGGGCTAGCCCGATCATTGTTGCCATCAAACTGTTCTTTATAATGCTCGTGATTATCTATGGAGCAGTGACTATTAAGGATTTTAGGCGATCTAAACCCAATACCTTGGTTTATTCGCCGCAAACTCATCGCTGGCTTTACAGTCAGCAACCGGTGTCTTTACAGTATCAACAGTTCTTAACAGCGCCCCTAGTTATTCTGTATTTATTATCAGCCGACCAAAAAAAGATAAGCCAAGTCATTCCTGCAGATTCCATGTCTAAGGATCAGCATATAAGGTTGAGAAAGCTAATTATTGCTTGGTCTAAAACCGCTAGTCGGTCTTAGTTTGGCTGTTACCGGCAAAGTTGATCGGCTGCATAATAGTATCTTTTGCGATGGTTGCTAGATTGGGATAGTCAGTAGTGTAATGCAGTCCACGACTCTCTTTACGCTGTTGAGCGCAGCCAATAATTAACTCCGAAACAGTGGCAAGATTTCGCAGCTCAAGTAGGTCGCGAGTGATCTTGTGATTGCCATAAAATTCCTGAATTTCATTTTGTAATAACTTGATGCGGTGCTGGGCTCGCTGTAGCCGTTTATCGTTTCGCACAATGCCCACGTAATCCCACATAAAGCGCCGTAGTTCATCCCAGTTATGAGAAATAACCACATCTTCATCTGAGCTACTGACCCTTGACTCATCCCAATCTTTCAGTGGTTCAAGTGGAGTCATTTCGGCGATTGATTGATTAATATCCTTAGCGGCTGCCTGAGCATACACCAGGCATTCCAAAAGGGAATTACTGGCCATTCGGTTAGCGCCATGCAGGCCAGTAAATGCGGTTTCGCCAATGGCATACAGGCTTTTTAGGTCTGTTTTCCCCTGTTTGTCGACCATCACGCCACCACAGGTGTAATGTGCTGCAGGTACCACAGGGATAGGTTCTTTGGTGATATCTATATTAAATTTGAGGCAGTTTTCATAGACCGTCGGAAAATGCTCAGTAATAAACTTAGCGGGTTTATGGCTAATATCCAAAAACACAGAGTCACAGCCCAAACGTTTCATTTCAAAATCTATGGCTCGGGCAACAACATCCCTTGGCGCTAACTCGCCATCGGCATGGAATTTATCCATAAAGCGCGAACCATCAGGCAGTTTTAATATCGCACCTTCGCCACGCAAAGCCTCGGTTATTAATGATGACTTAGCCTTGGGGTGATAGAGGCAGGTAGGGTGAAATTGATTAAATTCTAGGTTCGCAACGCGACAACCTCGTCGCCAAGCCATAGCCAATCCATCGCCACTGGCACCATCGGGATTGCTGGTATAAAGATAGGCTTTACTGGCTCCGCCAGAGGCTAAAACTACAGTTTTTGCCTGAAAAAGAGACACTTCAGAGGTTTCAATATCTAGCAGGTAAGCGCCGCTACATCGAGGCCTGCCTGCATCATCAGTCTGAGTCACAAGATCGACCGCGCAATGATGTTCATAGATCTCGATATTTTCTCTGGCAATTACCTGTTCAACTAGAGTGCTGGTAACCGCTTTGCCGGTGGCATCTGCAGAATGCAAAATACGTCGGTGACTGTGTCCGCCTTCCTGAGTTAAATGGTAGTGAACCTGATCTGAATCAAGAGTGAAGTCCACCCCCTGGTTGATTAGCCAGGTAACAGCAGAGGGGCCGTTTTCAACCACATAGCGCACACTATCCTGATGACAGAGGCCTGCACCGGCAATCAAGGTATCCTCAATATGAGCGTCAGCGCTATCATCTTTATCAAACACCGCAGCAATACCACCCTGAGCAAGCCATGAGGCTCCGCCCTTTAGTGTAGATTTGCTAATCAGTGCGACTCTGAGTTTTTTATCTAGTTGCAATGCCAGTGTTAGGCCGGCAGCGCCACTGCCTATAACTAGTACATCGTAGAGATTTTTTCTCTTCATCAATAAACCGCATATAATAAAACTGTGGTGATGATATAGTATGCGATTACAGGTGACTACGCTAAATTAGAATAAAAACTGTCATATTTAGCCTAGACACTTTTATGTCAGCTATAAAATACCCAGATACAAAGTTTTCGCTGGCAAATGTCTATTAAATAATTGGATTTATTCATGAAGGAACCCAAAAATGAGCCAACAGATCACCAACTTGTGTTGCGTGTTCAAAAAGGTGATAAAAGGGCGTTTGACCTTCTTGTATTAAAATACCAATACAAATTACAGGCGATTGTTTCGCGTTTTGTGCGTGATACCGATGAGGTAGCGGATGTTACCCAAGAAGCCTTTATAAAAGCCTACCGCGCACTGCCAAAATTTCGTGGCGATAGCCAGTTTTATACCTGGCTATACAGAATTGCCATCAATACAGCCAAAAATTATTTAGTTTCAAAAAGTCGCCGCCCATCGAGTACCGATATTGATGTCGCAGATGCTGAGCAATTTGCTGACAATGAAAAGCTTATTGATGATGCCTCGCCTGAAGATTTTATAATGACTCAGGAGTTATCGCAGGTTATTCAAGATTCCCTTAGTCAATTACCTGAAGATCTTCGTACTGCCCTCACGTTGCGTGAATTTGAGGGAATGAGCTATGAAGAAATTGCAGCAGTTATGGGTTGCCCAGTGGGAACGGTAAGGTCGCGTATTTTTAGAGCCCGTGAATTTATCGATAAGCATGTTTCAGGTGAATCTGATGAAAACAAATAGGATTGAACCTTTTTCAGTTTTCGCAGTCATATTAAGTAAGATTACATACTTTAAGAGTTTAACAATGGGTTATAACTTTGAGGAATCTGTATGAGTGAAAGTGAAAAGCGCCTTTTAGAATCAGTGTCTGCTCTTGTCGATGGTGAAGCCAGCGAAATTGAGTTGCATCGTATTTTAAAGCAGCTCGACGCCGATCATGCGAATCAAGATCAATCAGTTGCCAGTAAGTGGTCAAGATACCATTCAGCCTCCCAAGCAATGGCAAATACGCCGCTTGCGGGTGTGGATATTTCCCAGTCTGTCTCTTCTGCTATTACCGAAGAACCCACCTATGCCACAACATTCTCATCGACAGCGAAATCAAAGCTTTATTCGATGGGTCGCTTTGCTATAGCCGCTAGCGTTGCTTTTGTTGCTATCATAGGTGTTCAGCAGTTAAATCAGCTGGAGCCATTGCAGCAACAGGGAACAGGCACTGATTTATTTGCCAGCCAGCTAGAAGATCAAGTCAAGGGTCCAGCCTCACAGTATCCCTCTGGTTTTCAACCTAATGTTCAAGCCCGTACCGTGAACGCCGTTGGTAATATTAATTTGTCTCCACAGCCACTGAAAATAATCAAACTAACCTCTGCTGATATAGAAGCGCTTAACCACCAGCGTATGCGCAATTATTTAAATGAAATTGTGCGTAATCAGTCCCGTACCTCTTTAACGCCGGTTAAGCTCTCCACTGAGATAAGTGATAACATTAGCAATCAATAGGTTGCGAGTTTCCACTGGCTTATAACTCTTGCAAAAGATGAGTAAATAGCAGTGGCGGTTTTCTACGTATCCAGCTCTAATACCGAAGTGAATGCTAAGGCATAAAAATGATCCTCGAAACAGCGACAGTAACCTCCGTTGAGTCAGACGCCCTCTGGGTTGAGGCAGTGCAAAAGTCTGCCTGTGAAACCTGTTCGGCCCAAAAGGGCTGTGGTACCGCTGTGCTATCAAAGCTCTCCGGCAGAACTAATCGCATTCGGGTGGTTAGACAGCAGTCTCAGAATCAGTCTTATCAGGTTGGACAGCAGGTAACCATTGCTATACCTGAAGATGTGGTTGTACTGGGCTCTTTGGGTGCCTATATGGTGCCGTTATTAGGGAGTTTAGTCGGTCTTTGGCTTATGGATTCAAGTGATCTCAGTAGTGTGATTGGCGCCTGTTTGGGCCTTGGTCTGGGCGGCTGGACAGTGAGCCGTTACAACCGCAAGCTACGCAATGACCCTAGAATCAATCCAGTTTTATTTGATGAAAATCATCAACAGTCGGTGAGTTTTTCTTAGATTCCTGTCTAATTTTGCTATTTTCTGGGCCTATAATGCATAGGACTATGCCTATCCATTTTTGTTTCTAAAACTGAGCTACTCATAAAACAATCCATATTGAATAATTAGCATGCCTATTGGGCTGTTTAAACTTCGATTAGAGGCTTTGATCGATAGCGTCTACAGCAGAAATAGGCTAAAATTGCGATCGCAAATTTTATTGGCAGAAAATACCTTGTCCGATCTTAGTCATATTAGAAATTTTTCAATTATTGCCCATATTGACCACGGTAAATCCACTATTGCTGATCGGTTTATTCAACTCTGTGGTGGCCTAAGTGAACGTGAAATGGCGGCTCAGGTTCTCGATTCTATGGATATAGAGCGCGAGCGTGGTATCACCATTAAAAGTCAAAGCGTTACCTTGCCTTTTAAAGCCAAAGACGGCAAAACCTACCAGTTAAACTTTATTGACACTCCTGGGCATGTGGATTTCTCCTATGAGGTTTCTCGTTCTCTTGCAGCCTGTGAGGGCGCACTGCTGATTGTTGACGCGGCGCAGGGCGTTGAAGCCCAGTCGGTGGCAAACTGCTACACCGCGATTGCTCAGGGTTTAGAAGTTATTCCAGTCCTTAATAAGATGGATCTTCCTCAGGCAGAGCCTGAAAAAGTTATCGATGAAATTGAAAATATTATTGGTATCGAAGCTACAGAAGCTGTTCGCTGTAGCGCTAAAACTGGTGATGGCATCAGTGATATCCTTGAAGAATTAGTCCTGAAGGTACCCCCACCTGTTGGCGATGTGGATGCGCCACTTCAGGCCTTAATTATTGATTCATGGTTTGATAATTATTTGGGTGTTGTCTCTTTGGTGAGAGTGATGCAGGGCACGCTTCAGGTTAAAGACAAAATTATGGCCAAGTCACTTGGCAAATCCCATGTGGTAGACAGTGTGGGTGTATTTACGCCCAAGCGGAACCCTACGGGTGTACTTAAAGCCGGTGAAGTTGGCTTTATGGTGGCTGGTATTAAAGATATTTTAGGAGCACCGGTGGGTGATACCATCACTCATATGAGTAGCTCTGAAGCAGAGGCTTTGCCGGGCTTTCAGAAAGTTAAACCGCAGGTTTATGCTGGAATGTTTCCGGTAGACTCGGACGATTTTGAGGATTTCCGCGAAGCATTGGCTAAATTAGCGGTTAATGACGCTTCGTTATTTTATGAACCTGAGAGTTCAGATGCCCTAGGCTTTGGTTTCCGTTGTGGTTTCTTGGGTATGCTCCATATGGAGATTATTCAAGAGCGTCTTGAGCGCGAATATGATCTCGATCTTATTACCACTGCGCCCACCGTGGTCTACGAAATTGTCACGAATAAGGGGGATACACTCTACATTTCTAACCCTTCTAATTTGCCGGATCCAGCGGCTATTGAAGAGATGCGTGAGCCTATCTGTGAAGCCAACATATTAGTGCCAAAGGATTATGTAGGTAATGTAATTGCACTCTGTGTTGAAAAGCGTGGCATTCAAAAAGATATGCAGTTCATCGGTGGTCAGGTTTCATTGAGTTATGATTTGCCCATGAGTGAGGTGGTAATGGACTTTTTTGATCGGCTAAAGTCGGTCAGCCGCGGCTTCGCTTCTTTGGACTATAGCTTTACCCATTTTCAACTGGCTTCACTGGTTAAACTTGATATCCTGATTAACGGCGATAAGGTTGATGCATTGGCAGCAATTATTCACCGTGATCATGCGACGCAAAAAGGCCGTAATCTGGCTGATAAAATGAAAGAACTTATTCCTCGGCAAATGTTTGACGTGGCTATTCAGGCGGCAATTGGCGGCAGTGTGGTAGCACGAACAACGGTTAAGGCACTGCGTAAAAACGTAACCGCAAAATGTTATGGCGGTGACGTAACCCGTAAGAAAAAGTTATTGGAAAAGCAAAAAGCCGGTAAAAAGCGCATGAAACAGGTGGGTCGTGTTGAAATCCCGCAGGATGCATTTCTTGCAGTGCTTAAGACCTAAGTGGTCAATTAAACGGAGAGCCCTATTATGGATTTTAACTTTGAGCTAATTCTTACCCTGTTATTTTTGTTGTGCGGCCTGAGCTGGTTGCTGAACAAATCAATCAGGGGTGGTGAGGATACGCTAATTGGCTTTTTAGCCTCTATGGCACCCGTATTAGGTATCGTTTTAGTCTTAAGATCCTTCGTGATTGAGCCTTTCCAAATTCCCTCGAAATCGATGGTGCCCACCCTTAAGGTAGGCGACTATATTTTAGTGAATAAGTGGATCTATGGTGTAAGACTGCCAGTTTTGCGCACCAAGATTATTGATGTTTCTGACCCTGAGCGCGGTGATGTGATGGTGTTTTTCCCGCCCCATCAGGACCGCTATTTTATTAAGCGCGTAGTTGGCATGCCGGGTGATAAAATTAATCTCATCAAGGGTCAGCTGTTTGTGAATGGCGAAAAAATGTCACAAACAGCTTATTTGCAAGAACCTGCTGCACCCAGATCGGTGGTAATGACTGAAAACCTAACGGGTGTTGATCATCTTATACAGAGGCGACAGTCACCCACACGCCTGAGTTTAAATTTCTCCACAGTGGTTCCTGCGGGTCATTATTTTATGATGGGCGATAACCGTGATAATTCTAGTGATAGCCGCGTGTGGGGTCCTGTCCCTGCAGATCGTATTGTGGGTAAGGCATTTGCGCGCTGGATGTTTTGGGATAGCTTTGCCAGTCTCCCTAGCTTTGATCGCGCCGGAAGTATCCAATGATAGGTAGTGACCTGTAATGACAGTGGACTCCACAAATAGATTGCTTCAAGAGCGACTTGATTACCAGTTTCGCGACGCAGATCTATTAACACTAGCCCTCTCTCATCGCAGTTTCGGTAGCAAAAATAATGAACGCCTTGAATTTTTAGGTGACTCTGTATTGAGTCTTGTGATTAGTGATTTTCTTCATCAACAGTTTCCTGATGCTCGCGAGGGTGACCTCAGCCGCATGCGCTCGCAAATTGTTCGCGCTGAATCACTGGCTGAGATAGCCAGAAAACTGGATTTAGGCCCCCAGTTATTATTAGGTGGCGGTGAAATGAAAAGTGGCGGGCAACGCCGTGATTCTATATTGGGAGATACGGTGGAGGCCCTGATTGGCGCTATCTATATCGATTCGAATTTGGATGAAGCGCGACGCTGTGTGCTTGCCTGGTTTACAGATATGCTGGGTACTGCAGACGATAACAAGCCCACCAAGGATCCCAAGACTGCATTGCAAGAATTTCTGCAGCAACGTGGACATGCACTACCGGTGTATCGTGTTGTTGAAACTGGCGGTGAGGCTCATAGCCGATTATTCACCCTCAGCTGTAAGATAGATTTGTTGGATAGAGAATTTACCGCTACAGCCAGTAGCAGACGCAAAGCAGAGCAGTTGGTTGCTGAGCAGTTTTTAGCAACCCTAGAGGTGGAGATTTAATGTCAGTAGAACAATTTTGTGGCTATGTTGCGATTGTCGGTCGACCTAATGTGGGTAAGTCCACGTTGCTTAATCATTTGTTGGGTCAAAAGCTGTGTATTACTTCGCGTAAACCTCAGACCACAAGACACACCTTGCTGGGTATTAAAACTGAAGAAAATTATCAAACAATCTATGTGGACACCCCGGGGATTCATACTAATCAAGATCGTGCGATTAATCGTGTTATGAATCGCTCTGCTTCTAGTGTGATTGCCGATGTGGATATTGTGGTATTTGTTTTAGATCGATTTGAGTGGAGTGAGGCGGATGAATATGTGGCTCGCCAGTTAAGCCAGTCACCAGCGCCGGTTATCGTAGTGATTAACAAGGTGGATATGATCGAAGACAAAGATGCCATTTTGCCTCATATGGAGTTTTTAAGGGGCAAGATAGAGGCAGCAGAATACATTCCCATATCAGCCCTGCGTCAAACCAATATAGATGTACTCGAAAAAAAGATTAATACCTATATCCCCGAAAATACCCATGTCTTTCCAGATGATCAGATTACTGATCGCAGCGAACGATTTTTGGCTGCTGAAATTGTCCGAGAAAAAATTACTCGCCAACTGGGTGCAGAATTACCTTATCAGGTGACGGTTGAAATTGAAGAATTTAGAGTTGAAAAGAAAATTACCCATATTAGCGCCCTTATTCTGGTAGAGCGGGATGGCCAAAAGAAAATTATTATTGGCACAAAGGGCGAACGCATTAAAAAAATAGGTCAGCAGGCACGCGCTGATATGGAATCATTACTGGATTCTAAAGTGATGCTGAAAACCTGGGTTAAGGTGCGAAGTGGTTGGTCTGACGATGAAAGAGCACTCCGCAGCTTGGGCTACACAGACGAGTAACGCGCTATGCGAGTTGAGTCGGAACCCGGATTTATTCTTCATACTATTCCTTACCGAGAAACCAGTTTGCTGGTAGATATTTTTACCCTCAATCATGGTCGTCTTCGCTGTGTTGCCAAAGGCTTTCGCAAGCCCAATAAAAAAGGTATCGCCAAAACCCTTTTCCCTTATACCGAGCATCATTTTCAGTGGCAGGGGCGCGGTGAACTAAAAACTCTGACACAAGCCGATCCTATTCAAGCACCGGTTTTTTTGAAGCAAGAATCACTATTTGTGGGTCTTTATATCAATGAATTGCTGTATAAATTACTGCATCAAAACGACCCGCACCAGTCACTCTATGAATTTTATCGCCAATTAATGACACAGCAGTCCACCTCAGAAATACAACAGCCTGTATTAAGGCGTTTTGAGATGTTACTGTTGGAAGAATTAGGCTATGGTTTGGTTTTAGATGCTGAGGCTGAAACAGGGCAGGCAGTATCAGCAGATAGTTTATATTATTATATTCCTGATCAGGGGCTTAAATTGATTCAAGATCAAATTGCCGAAAATCTTCATGCTTTTTCGGGAGCTGATATTATGGCGTTATGTCAGGGTCAGCTGGAGCAACAATCAGTTCTGAGAGCGGCCAAAAAACTGACCCGTCAGGTGATTGACTTTTATTTAGATGGCAAAGAGCTCAATAGCCGCGAACTTTATCGTCAGCACCTTTTAAATAATAATTAGAGTGTAAGAATGACTATAACTATAGGCACAGATATTGTTGAAATCCAACGCATTGTCAGCGCACTTGAGCGTCAGGGTGAAATGTTTGTGCAGCGCATTCTTACTGAAAGCGAAATCGCGGAGTATCAGGCGCGGGGTAACTCGGTGGCTTTTTTGGCCAAACGGTTTGCCGCTAAAGAGGCCATTGCCAAAGCGTTGGGCACTGGAATTGGTCGCGGTATTAGCTTTCAGCATATGATCGTTTCAAATAACTCTGATGGCGCACCACAGGTTGAGCTGCAAGCCAATGCCGCAGAGCGATTAAAGCAGCTGGGTGGGTCTAAAGTTTTACTGAGTCTATCCGATGAAAAAAACTATGCCCTAGCCTATGTGGCAATTATTTAAAATTTTTTTGAAAGAAAGCCTTATAAGAAAACTGTATGACCTATAACTTTCAAGTAGGGGTAGATTGCGGCAATTTAAGGCACAATAGACCTTTAACTTTTAAACTGCTTTTGAGGCGAGACCATGCAATACCCGACAATTGATCAAACTGTAGGCAATAGCCGCTTGGTTAAGTTGCAGCGTATCCCCGGAAAAACCTCCAATACCATTCTTGCCAAGCTCGAGGGCGACAACCCTGCGGGCAGTGTAAAAGATCGTCCGGCCATCAATATGATTAAACAGGCCGAGTTGCGGGGTGATATTAAACCCGGTGATCATCTGGTCGAGGCTACCAGTGGTAATACGGGTATTGCCTTAGCTATGGCGTCGGCTATGTTGGGCTATAAAATTACTTTAATCATGCCTGAAAATGCCACCGACGAGCGTAAATGGGCGATGACCGCCTATGGTGCTGAGCTTATTTTGGTGACCAAGGAAGAGGGCATGGAAGGCGCTCGAGATCTGGCTAATCGGCTACAGGCAGAGGGCAGGGGCGTGGTCTTAGATCAGTTTAATAATCCGGATAACCCAATGGCCCATGTGAATTCCACAGGCCCTGAAATTTGGCGCGATACACAGGGTGAAGTAACACATTTTGTCAGCTCGATGGG
>Ga0213863_10000358_pt1 | contig 35354 bp, 31 predicted proteins | sample PICome_8_FD_160128 | JGI IMG/M metagenome (GOLD analysis project Ga0213863, IMG submission 160128) | Coastal seawater microbial communities near Pivers Island, North Carolina, United States - PICO497 | ecosystem: Environmental > Aquatic > Marine > Coastal | place: USA: North Carolina... | reverse complement strand
TGCTGCCCGTGAAGGTGTACAGACCGGAGATGCAACCATGAAATTGGTAAGCTTTCTTCCTTCTTTTGCAATACGGTCAATATTTGGCGTCTTTATTTTGGTTGAACCAAAACATGACAAATCCCCATAGCCTTGATCATCGGTGAAAATAAGAATGAAGTTCGGTTTTTCAGCCAAGCAAAAACATCCAAAGATTAAGAGGGAGCAAATATAAATACTAAATAATTTCATCCCAAATATTGACTATAAGATCCTAATTTCAGCAAGTATATTAACCAGAGTTCTTTCTTTTTTTTAATGTATTAGGACTTCATGGTTGATGAAAACTCGAGGAAGAATAAAAGATACAGAATCATGAAAAAAAATATAAATTTAATTTTCTTACTCTTCTTAAGCAGTCCCTTTTGTTTTTCCTTGTTGGGGAAATCAAATTTCTCCAAGCAAACCATCGACTTGGGCTTAGTGGTTACTGACCTCAATCAATCCTTGAAGTTCTATAAAGAAGTCATTGGTTTTGAGGAGATCACTGGTTTTGAAGTTAAAGGTTCCTTTCCAAAAAAAGTTGGTTTAACCGATGGAGCACCTCTCGATATTCATGTTCTTGTCCTTGGAAAAGATGAAAACGCTACAAAACTCAAACTTATGCGGGTTCAGTCAAAGAAGAAAGCCCGCAAAATCAAACAGCCTTTCATTCACACGGTTGCTGGCTTCTCGTATATTACTGTATTTGTTGAAAATGTTGATCTTGTTTGGTCCAATGCTGGTAAACTTGGAGTTGTGGCGTATGCGGAAAGCCCACAAGTTTTACCTGTAGGTTTACCTCAAGAAATCTGCCTTTTGATGTTAAAAGATCCCGATGGTAATTTCGTAGAAATCGTAGGTCCCAAAACACAATCCTTAAAATAAACCTGGAAAATATAGGAGACTGGATGGCATGAAAAACTTTGAGAGGTAAGAAGAAATCCATCCCCATTGGTAAGACTTTTTGAGCAAATGGTACTGCTATTTCGCTTTGGCATGATAGGTGCATTTCAATTTTTATGGAAGTAATTATTATTACAGAATTGAAACATAAATGTCCTAATCATGGGTTTGGAATCCATTAGTATTCACATATAATACAAAACTTTACTGCTTACTCTTTTATTCATCCAAATCAGTGCAACAATTAACTTGAATTTCTAAATTTGAAAGCTATAAATCTTCATCTTCTTTTTTGGCGGAGAAATGACAAAACTAAACAAACTTAAACCAGTAGATAATAACCAAGTTCCTTCCAGTAATCCCATCCAGAAGGAAAATATTCAAACACCTGTTAGCCAACCTTTAGGGCAACAAGATTTCATCTTGCCTAACAAAGTTGCTAGCAGAACCTATCAATCATCCGATCTACCCACGATTTTGTTCTTGTGCAAAAGGGGCATGTCCCGGTCTCCCCTTGCTCAGGAAATCATGAGAGACTTACTTCAAAAGTCCTCTTATTTTGGCAGGATCAGGGTTTCCTCTAGAGGCGTGAATATTGCTTACAATGATTGTTCTGTTGACGGTCGGATGCAGTCGTACTCTTCCAAACTCGGTTTGATTCTTCATGGTACATCCAAATTTGCTACGGTTCCTGAATTGGCAAACGCCGCTCTAATCATAACCATGGATGCTGACAGCGAAGATTTTGTGAAAGTTCATAAAAATGCTATCCGTGGACATACTAGACCCATTGGTATTTTCCTGGCACCTGGCAGTGAACCTTATATCCAAGATCCCTATGACCGTGGAGAGGATACGGATGTCGATGATCGGTACGACTCCATCATTGCTTCCACCCAAATTGCCTGTACCAAAATTCTTTCGGTTATTCCCAACTTGGTTCTCTAGAGAATTGAAATACAAGTTCTGATTTTCTTTGTAAAATTAGGCTCTTTTCTTTGCTAGTCGGTACAAAATCCTCGTCTTTTGATCAGAAAAAGTTTTTTTGATCTTACCATGAGTTCCATCTGTTCATCGATTTCTAAGAGCCTATTATTTCAGCGCTTGATTATAGCAACCATCCTTTTGGCAGGGATCGTAGTGGGTGCACAGACCTACAAGGACTTTGCCATTCGTCATCACGACACCCTGCAAATTTTAGATTACTTGATTCTAGGAATCTTTGTATGTGAAGCGGTAATCAAAATTTTAGCGGAAGGAAAAAAGCCCCTTAATTATTTCAGGAATCCTTGGAATGCTTTTGATTTTTTTATTGTCAGTGCTTGTTTGTTGGAACCATTCGTACAAGTTGGAGGTGCTTTTCTACCCGTTCTTCGACTGGCAAGAATTTTACGGGTTCTTCGTCTGGTGACTGCAATTCCAAAGCTTCAACTTCTCGTATCCTGCTTGCTGAAAAGCCTTCCTTCCATGTTTTATGTGAGCATTTTGCTTTTCTTGTTATTTTATATCTACGGCACGATGGCGGTATTTTTTTACGGGGACAATGATCCCATTCATTTCCGTAATTTACAGACTTCAATTCTCTCCCTTTTTAGAGTGGTTACTCTGGAAGACTGGACCGATGTAATGTATATCAACATGTATGGCTCAGATCAGTATGGGTATTCAAAGGAGGATATTGTTCATTGGTCCCCTCTTTCTACCGCTTCACCTTTAGGTGCCGCCTTATTCTTCGTAAGTTTTGTTTTGATCGGAACCATGATTGTTCTCAATTTAGTAATTGGAGTAATTATGAACAGCATGGAAGAATCAAATGCGGAGATGGCAATCCGATTAGAACTTCAACGCCGGAAATTGAACCCTGAACCGCTCAGGGATAGTATGCATGATCTTCATACCGAGATGGAAAAGATCTCCAAAGAAATGACCATCATCAAGGCCATGCTTGAAGAGAAAAGAGAAGCAAGCCATTAATCTCTCGACGATCTAAAAACCGCATTTTTCGGTATTTAAATCAGGGTCTACTTAAGTATCCTACTTTTGTAACTTCTTTAGTTTTTGGAAAACGGCAGTCCGGGCAGACACAAAAAAGTCCATGATCCTCGGTATCGTAAACCCATTTCGTTTCATACCTGTACGGGCTGACTTTTGAAATATCCAAGGATTTCCATCCATCTTCCTGTTTTTTCAAAGTACGCAGATAGGACTTGGCTGCATAGTATGACTTAAATTTTTTATCATCCACGGAATACTTCCAAGTTGCTTTCTGCATTTTTGGACAACCTGAGTAAGAAATATGCTTTAAAATAATCAGGGAGAAAAGGATGCAGATGAATACTTTCATATTTAAACCAACTGTATAAATTAAAAAAAAGCAAATTATTGAATCATAATTTGTTTTAAAAGAATCGAAAAATTAAATCCATTGGTTAACCAAGGATGATTTTTCCTCTCCTGCTTTCCTTTTGCCATAAAATAGAAAATATACATCATCATATGTTCGAATAATTATGGCCGACGACGACATTAAGTACGACTTTACCTCCATCGAGAAAAAATGGCAGGATTTTTGGGAACGCGAAAAAACCTTCCTCGCAGAAGATCAATCAGATAAGCCCAAGTACTATGCCTTGGATATGTTCCCCTACCCTTCGGGTGCTGGATTGCATATTGGGCACCCGGAAGGCTATGTAGCCTCTGATATTTTAGCACGCTACAAAAAAGCCTGCGGGTTTAATGTTTTACATCCCATGGGTTGGGACGCCTTTGGCTTACCTGCTGAGCAATATGCCATCAAAACAGGAACCCACCCATCCGAAACCACCCAAACCAATGTCGACAACTTTCGCCGGCAGATCAAAAGCATTGGTTTTGCCATCGATTGGGATCGGGAAATCAACACCACCGATCCCGGATACTATCAGTGGACCCAATGGATATTCCTTAAACTTTTTCAGCGAGGACTCGCCTATGTGGATGAAAAGCCAGTTTGGTGGTGTCCGAACCTCCGGGCGGTCTTAGCCAACGAAGAAATTGTGAACGGGAAATCCGAAGTTGGCGGACATCCTGTTGAACGCAAGAACCTGCGCCAAGTGGTTCTTCGAATTACTGCCTATGCGGATAAGCTCCTTGCGGGGTTGGAAGATTTGGATTGGCCCGACTCCACCAAGCGCCAACAGAAGGCATGGATCGGACGATCCGAAGGGGCTGAAGTTCAGTTCCCCGTCGAAGGAAAAGACGAAAAACTTGAAGTCTACACCACCCGGCCGGACACTCTATTTGGAGCAAGCTATATGGTGGTAGCCCCGGAACATCCACTTCTCGGGGAACTGGTGGTTTCCGAGAAAGCTGAAGAAGTGAAAGCTTACATCGCGGCGGCCGCGAAAAAGAGTGATTTGGACCGGACCGATCTCGCCAAGGATAAATCCGGGGTCTTTACTGGAAGTTACTGCCTCAATCCGGTAAACGGTGAAAAGATTCCCGTCTGGGTAGCCGACTATGTTTTAATTAGTTACGGAACCGGGGCGATCATGGCCGTCCCCGCTCATGACGAACGGGATTTTGAATTTGCCGAAAAATACGGAATTCCTGTTCAACGGGTGATCGCACCCACTGGTGGCAATGAGGAAAAAGCGAAACTTCCCTATTCCGGCCCGGGAGTAATGGTCAACTCCGGAGAGTACGACGGAATGGATGCAGAACAGTGCAAAGCCGAGATCATCAGTAAGCTCGAGGCCAAAAAACAAGGTAAGGGAGCGGTCAATTATAAGCTCAGGGACTGGATCTTCTCCCGCCAACGCTACTGGGGAGAACCGATTCCCTTGGTTTGGGTTTCCTTGGAGGATTTTGAAAAGGCTGAAGCCACCGAAGGCATCCTTCGCGATCTTCTTCCCAGCGAACCCGTCACCTCTGAAAAGGAGGGAACCACCCTTTATGCCCTGCCCCTACCCGCTTCCGAATTGCCTCTCAAACTACCCGAGGTTGAGAACTACCAACCCGCAGGTACCGGAGAAAGCCCCTTAGCCACCATCACGGACTGGTTGGATATTTGGTTTGATCTGGATTCCGGAAAATCAATTTCCCGCACCGAGCCCAAGCCCGAAGGCGAAAACTGGGTGCCCGCCACCCGCGAGACCAACACCATGCCCCAGTGGGCCGGATCCTGTTGGTATCACCTCCGCTACCTGGATCCGAAAAACTCGGAAAGTCTGGTTGATCCAGCCAAGGAAGCTTATTGGGGCGGACCAGATTTTTACATCGGCGGGGCGGAACATGCGGTACTCCACTTGCTTTATGCCCGGTTCTGGCATCGCTTCCTTCATGACGAAGGCATACTCGCTCATCCCGAACCCTATAAAAAGCTCTTTCACCAGGGTTTGATCCTCGGAGAGGATGGAAATAAAATGTCTAAAAGTGTGGGTAATGTGGTTAGCCCGGATGTTGTCATCGATGCGTATGGAGCCGATTCCCTCCGCCTCTTTGAAATGTTTCTTGGCCCCCTGGAAGCGGTCAAGCCTTGGAGTGAGAAAGGGATCGAAGGGGTTCACCGCTTTCTAAAAAAAGTTCACCGTGAATGCCTCCGAGCGGATAAGCACCTTGATGAAGAGGAAACGAACAAGGAAACTCTCCGACTTCTTCATGAGACCATTCTCAAGGTGACTGAGGCCATTGAGGATCTACGCTTCAATGTGGCAATTTCGCAATTGATGATCCTAATCAATCAATTACAAAAGGTTGAGAATTATTCATTGGATACCATCAAAACCCTGCTCCAATTACTCGCTCCTTTCGCTCCCCATCTAGCTGAGGAATTGTGGGAAAGCCTTGGAGGGAAGCCATCGATCGTTAACCAACCTTGGCCGGTGGCTCGCAAGGAATTACTGGTCAGCGAGGAGATCACCATCGTCTTTCAGGTAAATGGAAAATTACGGGGCCAGGCCCAGTTTCCTAAAGATGTAGATAAGGAATCGGTGATCTCAGCGGCCAAGGCAGATCCCAAGGTCCAATCCTTTCTCGAAGGGAAGGAAATCGTCAAGGAGATCTATGTGCCCGGTAAACTGGTCAACTTGGCTGCAAAAGGATAACTCTCCAATACCATGTCCCGTTTCCTACCCGATGATTTTGATCCGAGCCGTCCGCTAGCCTTGATTGCCGGCCAGGGAATCTATCCCCAATTACTTGCCGATAGAGCGCGAAAAACAGGTATTCCTCTTCGACTGATTGAACTTGGAGGCGAAACCTCAACCGAGTTAATTACCTCCTTTACAGAAAAACAACGCTCTGCGGTCAAGGTCGGACAGGTTGGAAAACTTCTGAAAGAATTAAAGAAATTGGATGCCAACTATGCAGTGATGGCGGGGCAAGTAACTCCTGGTAAACTCTTCAAAGGACTGCATCCCGACCTCAAGGCCATTCGTATGCTTGCCGGACTGGATCGCAAGAATGCGGAGACCATCTTTGGTGCGATTGGGGAAGAAATTGAAAAAGCTGGGGTTCATCTGCTCGATGCCCGTGTTTTTATGGATCAGGATTTGGCGGAAGAGGGAGTGATGATCCAAGGGAAGGAAAAAATTGAACCTGAACACCTCAAGCACGGGATCGAAATCGCACGAGAAAATGCCCGCTTGGATGTGGGTCAGGGAGTGGTTGTCAGCCGGGGAACCGTGCTTGCGGTGGAAGCTTTTGAAGGAACCAACCAGATGCTGGAAAGAGCGGGAAAATTTGGGGCCAAAAATTGCCTCTTCGTTAAACTATCTAAACCCAAGCAGGATACCCGCTTCGATGTCCCCGTCTTTGGCCTGCAGACTCTCCAGACGATGAAGGATGCGGGCATTGGTAATGTTGCTTTGGAATCGGGCTCGGTTTTACTTTTGGAGAAGGACGAAGTACTCATTGAAGCCAAAAAACTCGGGATTGGGCTGATGGGAATCCTAAAATAGTGGAATTTCATTCTACACTTGTGCAGAAAAGTGTAGATTACGAGAAGTCATAGAAACCAATCCTTTAAAGGATTAAGATCAATTTTATTCCTTGATCGTGGATATATTTATGGTAAACAAAGAAATGAAAACTATTCAGCTTCGTTTTTGCATTTTACTACTTACAAGCTTCTCCGCTTTTTCATTTAATGCCTATGCCACCACAGCACCCACTTCACTTACAGGGAAGAAACTAGTTCTTTCGATTCCTGACGGGACCAAGAGCTACATGATGACCCAAATCATTTCTGACGATAGTAATTTTTGGGAATTTGAGCATGAAAATGGGGATTGGGAAAAAGGAAGTTATCAATGGAATGCAAGCGGAAATACTGCCACATTCAAAGAGGGTCCTTATGTCTCACAGGGAGCTTACAATGAGTTCTCTTACACATTTTCGAGTTCAGATTCTGGAAGTTTTATTTACAAAAAATATGAACCAAACAGCTCTGGCGTCTTGGAAGTTGATGGTCAAGGAAGTGGCACCTTCGTGACCAGTGATTACTCTACTTCCGATCTACCTCCTTTTGACACTTATTTCTCCGATGACTTCTCTAGTGTTTCTACTTCACAAAGTTATTGGTATGATAACATAGAAACTACCTGGTATGGTTTGCAATTCAGCATCGGCGATGGAGAACTCGAACTAATTGGAACCGGTACGGATTCCGATGAATTGTGGTTTGATGGCAATACAAAATCCTTAGTCTCGGTGGACAAAGACTGGGAAGTCCAAGCGGAGGCCTATGGGAATTATCCGGCAACCGGCTCGGAAACTTGGAATGCCAAGGTCGGCTTTGAAATGGAAGATTCCGGTCTTGATTTCGAATTTTTTATTGGTCCTTCGGAATGGGGTACCCATGCCCATTTGAACTTTGAAGATTCTCTCGGTGGATATGTTCATCTTTCCACTACCTTTGACAGTTTGAAACAAGGCACCTACCGCATTCGAAATGATACGAGTAGTAAAACTTTTCATGCGGAAACCTTGAGCGGAAGTACCTGGAACACGGTGATGAGTGTAAACTGGGAAACGGGTGCGGTCAGTGGAGCAACTTACAGCAGCAGCGGAAGTACTTCCCAGCTCAGCAATTGGGTATCGATGACATCCAAATACGTCCAACCTGGACTGGATTTCATGATTCCATCGGATTCCGGCACGGTCAAGACCTTGTCCGAAAATCAACTTGGATTTTCTAGTTTTTCCGTCACTGCCGCTTCAACTGAACCTGACCCCGAATATGCCCCATCTTCCCTTGTGGGAAAGATTTATAAGGGAAGCATGAATGACACTTACCAGTTTATCGACGGAAGCAATGCCATCTTCTACCATAAGGAAAACAACTTCCAGTCGAGCGAAGTTTCCAGCATTACCTACACATGGAGTCCCAATGGAAATTCAGGAACCCTAACCACGAGTTTGGATGAAACCACTACCCTATCCTTTACCTCAGCCTCCGCAGGGACTTTCCAATGGCAGGAAAATGGAGGATCAAGCAGTAGTGGTAGTTTTACCCTTTCTGACGCCTCCGCCGGATATGCGCCATCAATTCTAGCAGGAGATTCCATGATCGCAGGAACGACGACCTATGTTTTTAAGGAAAATGGTGTTGTCACAATTCGATCCAATACAGGTTCTCAGGATTCCACCTATGGTTTCGTAAAATCAGAAAACAATGAAATTGTTTTCAGCATCCCTGCTCATGGAAATAGTGTATCAAGCACGCTCTATAAAATGACATTTTCATCGACGGGTGCAGGAACTCTGTCCGAAGGAGGAAGCGGAAGCTTTCAATATTTTATCGATGGCAGCAACCAACCATCCAGTAAAGGTTGGATGTGGTTTGATTCCTATCCTTGGGTTTATTCGAGTATTGAACTGGATTGGCTCTATTTCTATCCAACTTCATCCACCCTTATGGTATACAGTTCCAAGGATCAAGTTTGGCGAGAAATGGTTAAGTAAAAATCTTTCAATTTCCTCAGTCTTCCAATTCTCCTCCCGCGAGCACTGAGTCTGCTTGCCACAATGAAGTGTTGTATGAAGATTTTTGTCTGATTCCCTGAAAGTATTTCATTTTTTCCTGTCCAAAGCTTATATATTTTGTGATTATTTCTTAATAAATCTATTTGCCCAACAAATGCCCAATATTCCCACCCCTTCCATGATTTGGAGGTGTTTGGGTAAAATTCTAAATGAAACCCTTGGTAAGTTCTTCCTTGCCAGCTTGTCAATCGGGTCCATCGCTTCTTCCCAACATTTATTTGGGGTACATGCATATTGGAGTTTTCAAACCGATCAAGCGGGTGAGACCTACTCGAATAATATCACCATCAATACCTTTCCGGATGGTGTTCCAAGTTTCAGCACTACTGGAAGTAGTTTTACAAACTTGAATAATTTTGGATCCACATTTACGGCTTCGGATTCTACTGTCTGGCAACCGGGGAAAGCGGTAGCCTGGAATGGAAAAAATGGATCCAATGGAAATTCATTTCAAGTCGAGATTAATGCATCCCGATTGAAGGATTTTTCGATTCGATTCAAATTTAGGAATAACGGAACCATGAGTACAGGCAGTTTAGTCCAGGCATTCAGCACTTTTGAATATGATGTTGGAAATGGATTTGTATCGATTCCTGCTGCCAATCTAAATCTTCCAAATAATGAAGGTTGGAGTAATCAATGGACCATGGATTTATCTTCGCTTTCCGAAATCGAAGCGACGGAAAGCCTAACCCTAAAGTGGAGCTTACCCAATTTTGAATCCACTACTGAAAATACCCAACTAAGAATCGATGACCTTGAAATTACCGCCTCGGTCATTCCACCTTTGAGCAATTCCACGGTGATCGAGATCACCAAGACTTCGAATGCTCAACCCAATGGATATACATATCCGGTAGCCATCGAGGTACCCACTGGGATATCTACCCCGATGCCAGTAGCGATTGTTTTGCACGGTAGAGGGGGTACCGGTCAAGGCTCCCTCAATCAATTTAGGAACACTTTGGACAATCATATTCTGGTGGCCCCCTCGGGATACTTGAAGTGCTGGAACATCACCGAAGAACCATCCGATCTTCCAGATATTGAATTTCTTGGTGAATTAATCACCCAAATTAAAACCTACCCTAATGTTGATGCCACTAAAATTAGAATTGTGGGAACTTCGAATGGTGCGGGCATGGCCAACCGGGTATTTGTAGAAATTGATGACCCTGGAATTGATATCATTTGTCCAATCGTGTCCCAACTTCATACAGGAAATTATCGAAATGGAAACTTTTACTATCCGAGCAACGAGCAAAATACCGGGGCGGCATTCGGGGAAAGCAAGGGGTATGACACTCCAAAGAATCCGGCGACCGGAAGAAGAATTTTAGCGATTACGAATACCAATGACGGAAGTATTCCCTACACGGGAGGTCCCAAGTTTGGATCCGACTTCCTGCATTCTCAAGATGCTGCTTTTGCGATGGCCACTAGCCAGGGATACACTGGCTCCCAACTATCCAATGATGCTGGGGTCGAACTTTATTCAGGAATTGTCAAGTATTCCTACCTCAATGACCAAGTGGTGCACATCAAGGGCAGTGCCGGACATACCCTTGACAATAATTTAAAAACAATCCTTCGCGAATTTTTTGATCGCCCCCCTCCCCCTGCAACTCCCACTTCTTTGATTGCTTCGGCAACGGGCACCGAACAAATCAATTTACAGTGGAATGATAATTCAGAGGATGAAACTGGGTTTGTCATTCAAAAGAGTGCAAACGGAAATTCGGGTTGGACGGTGTTTAAAACTTTGCCTGCCAACACGGTAATTGCATCGGATATTGCAGTTGATAAAGGAGAGACTTGGTACTACCGGGTAAAAGCAACCCGAGCGGACGGGGATTCAAGCTGGTCAACCATGAAAAGTGCAACCGTGCTAAGAAGCCGACAACTTGCAGTCTCCAATTACAATGTATTGTTCATAAATATCGACGATTTGAAACCGATGATTGGCTCCTTCGGAGATACCACGATTAAAACCCCGAAGATGGATCAACTAAGTTCCACTTCCCTAAATTTTACCAATGCTCATTGCCAGCAGGCAATTTGTACCGCTTCTCGGGCTTCTTATCTTACTGGATTACGTCCGGATAGTACCAGGGTGTGGGATTTAAGAACTCATTTGAGGGATGTCATTCCAGATGTGGTCACCATTCCTCAGCATTTTAAGGAAAGTGGATACAATAGCCATGGAATTGGAAAGATTTTTCACGGTACAACCATCGCTATGCAGGACGGAGAAAGATCCTTTGATTCCTGGGAAAAGGGATCTTCGACCTACCGATACCACGAGCCCAGTCATGCGGCTATGGAGGACAATAAAAACTCCCCCCTTCCCGCCACCGACAAAGGAGAATTCCTCCGGGACGGAGTTACTCCGGTTGGGGATTCTGATTATTCTGCCGGGGTGATCGCAGAATTAGCAAATTCCAAACTGGCCCAATTTAAAAATGATTATGAAAATAATTCGAAACCTTTCTTTCTCGGTGTCGGGTTTTACAAACCCCACCTTCCCTTTACTGCCCCCAAAAAGTACTGGGATTTATATGATCCCGAAACCGACATTGATCTGACTGGATACGATGGCACCAAAAACATGCCCACGGATGTGAATGAATTTGCCGCTCCCTATGGAGGAGAACAAAGCGGTTATAGTGACATCGATGAACCACCGAGTGCGGCTCAAGCAAGAAGACTGACTCATGCATACATGGCCTGCGTCTCCTATGTGGATCAACAAGTCGGGAAAATCATTGATGAACTTGACCGGCTCGGACTAGCAGACAGTACCATCATTGTACTCTTCGGGGACCATGGATTTCACCTCGCCGACCACGGGGCATTCTGGGCAAAACATTCCAATTTTGATAATGCCACCCGTACTCCACTGATCGTACGGGTTCCAGGAATGCAAAAGACAGGAAATTACCATACACCCGTCGGGTTAGTGGATGTTTTCCCTACTTTGGTTGATCTTTGTTCACTCCCCTATCCCAAGCAGCCCAATGGATTACACTTGGAAGGGACCAGTTTACTTCCCCTCATCGAAGATCCGAGCCAACCCTGGAAAAAAGGGGTTTTCAGTCAATACCAGCGACGAATTTGGAAAAAAAATAGTGCGGGAGATACGGTTGACATCGCCAATCCCGGTAATGGAATTGGGTATTCGATTCGTACCAAACGCTATCGCTATACGGAATGGTGGAGAACGGAAACCACCAACCAGGATTCAAAAGGAAATTATACAGATCGAGATGTAAAACTTTTTAATTCGCCGGAAATGATCGAATTGTATGATTATGATAACGACCCCAAAGAAACTACTAATTTAGTCAATGACCCTAATTATTCGCTTGTGGTCTCTGAATTGTCAGCGGCATTGGCCGGGGGAGATGGCTGGTCCACGGTTGCGGCCGCTCCTCCTGCTCTTCCTAGTTATGCCCTTACCATAAATTCTGGCAATGGGGGGAGCGTGAATGCCGGTGGAAATTTTGAACACGGAACCAATGCCTCGATTATTGCAACCCCAGATCCTGGCTATTCTTTCGCAGGTTGGACGGGAAATGGAATCCTGGATTCAAACCTTTCAAATACCATCGTAAATATGAGGGAAGACCGAACCGTGAATGCTTCCTTTACGATCCAACAATTCCCATTAGTCCTTTCTGCCGGCTTGGGGGGAACGGTTGATGGAAGTGGAAGTTATTCCTATGGAACCAATGCGACCATCCAAGCAACTCCAACAACTGGATATGTATTTAACGGCTGGACGGGTGATGGAATCACAAATCCAAACTCCGCAACCACCACGATTTCCATGACCGAATCCAGAGAAGCAAGTGCTACATTCATCCTGGACCAATTAGAACTATCGATTATCTCAGGATCTGGAGGGAATGTATCCGGTGAAGGTAGCTATACCTATGGCTCTTCTCCCACCATAACCGCTATCCCCAAAGAGGGCTTCTCTTTTGTCCGCTGGGAAGGTGAAGGAATCACCGATAGTAGCCAACCGATCACCACAATTGAGATGACTAAGGATCGATTGATTACTGCTTTCTTTTCCGAAGAATCTTACCGATTAAATTTGTCCTCTGGTCTGGGTGGTTCGGTACAAGGAGAGGGCACTTTTCCCCATGGATCGAATGCTCCGATCGAAGCGGTGGCAAACACCGGCTTTACTTTTTCAGGTTGGACAGGCGATGGAGTGGTCGATGCCAACCAAAGCATAACCACGGCCTTGATGACTGAAGCCCGTAGCCTAACCGCTTCCTTTATCCAAAACATATATTCGCTTAGCTTTGCTTCATCGAGTGGAGGTTCCCTACAAGGCCAAGGTTCTTTTGCTCATGGTTCCGATGCCGAGATTTCTGCAGTTCCCGACGAAGGTTATTCCTTTAACGGATGGATGGGGGAAGGAATTTCGGACCTCAACCTAAGTACCACTACGGTGACAATGACAACAAATCGTACGGTCTCCGCTACTTTCATTCAAAATAACTATGAGCTTCAACTCTCTGCTGGACACGGTGGAAGTGTTTCCGGATCTGGAAGTTATTCCCATGGAGAAACGGCTCAAATCGCCGCAACCGCTTTAGACGGTTACACTTTTGTTGAATGGACCGGGACTGGAATAGCGGATTCAAATTTGTCTTCCACATCAGTATTTATGGATGGTGCACGCTCCCTTTCAGCAACTTTTACAATCAAGAAATACCGATTGGAGGTTCTTGCTGACACCACTGATGGCAATACAAGTGGTAGTGGAATGTATGACCACGGCAGTTGGGTGCCCATCAATGCGATTCCTGCAAATGGATTTGTTTTCAACCAATGGAAAGGTGAAAATATTAGCGAAGCCAATTCTTCCTCCACCACCCTGATGCTTACAAACGATCAAAATATTACCGCTCACTTTTCGCCCAAAGCAATCGAGAAGAATATTCTTTCCATTAGCTCCTCCCCCACTTTTTCTGGAACCACTACTGGCTCCGGTAGTTATGACCACCCAAAAGTGGTGTCAATTTCAGCTCATCCTATGGATGGATTCTCGTTTGTTGAATGGATTGGGGAAGGCATTACAGATTCATATTCCTCCAGTACCCAAATTATCCTCCAGCAAGATTTAAATATCACCGCCCTTTTCTCGCTTAATTCTTACAAACTTGATTTGGAAACGGAAGGAGGTGGAAGCCTAGAAGGTACCGGCACCTATTCTCATGGTAGTGAAGTGGAAATTATTGCCACGCCCGAAGAAGGTTATTCCTTCAGCAAGTGGGTCGGCACTGGAGTTAAGAATCCTCTGGCCCAAAAAACTTTTATTCAAGTTGATCAAAACCAGAGTTTACAAGCAATTTTTACGAGGAAAAATTTCTCCCTGGTATTGAATGCTGGGACGGGTGGAATCGTCAAAGGATCTGGTACTTTTCCTTATGGAAGCTCCGTAAATATTGAAGCGATACCTAATTCGGGATTTAAATTTACTGCCTGGCAGGGAAATGGGATTCAAAACCCTTATTCAGCTTCAACTAGCGTAGAAATTACTGAGTCTCTCGATTTAAACGCTAGTTTTGAAAAACTTAAGGTTACCAACCTTCCGGACACTTCATATGTTGAGGCTGACTGGTATCAATCGACTTGGTTGGGCTTTTTTTACCAATCCGATTCAGATTGGTTGTACCACCAAGATCTCGGCTGGGTATTTCCAAACAAAGAAAGTGAGAATTTTATCTGGCTATGGTCACCCCAGTTAGAGTGGTTATGGTTGGAGAAGACAAGCTTCCCCCATTCTTTTGCTTGGTCTTTAAGTGAGAACGATTGGATATTCTTTCATTTTAAATCAACTCCCCCTAGTTCTTTTCATTACAATGAAGAAGTTTGGAAAACTTTTGAAAAAGATCGTGAACTGGATGTCTTGGAGTCTTTATTCTAATCGAGGACTAGCTGTAAATTTGCCCGATTAGGGCTAAATAGAATGTAAAAGATGACTTCTGCCTCCGCCGTGCATCGCATTCACTGGTTATATGACCTTCAAGGTCTAAGTGGGTACCCTCGCATTGTTCTTAGTCTTCCGATTTACGGCCTGACAGCAAACGGATGTCGATAGATTCCCGGTTTAATAGGAGTAAGGAAAAGAACCAATGAGACTTCTCGAACGATGCAGAAGTCAAAGCTTTTACCCTATTCAAATTTAGAAATTGGTCAAGTTGGACTTGGAACTAAGTATGAATCGTATGCCTAATTATTGAGAGGCTACGATTATAAATAAAATCATGTTTCTTATTTCCTCGAATGGAATCATTTTTCAGAAAATTAAGCAGTTCAGTATCTTGAATTCGTACTTCACGAACCAGAAGATATTTCGAAGAATAGTCTTCCAAAATTCCCGACTCCTTGACCATACCTTGAGAGGTCTTTCGTTCGACCACAATCCTATGGCCCCTATATTTTTCCAATACAGGTTCCCAGGCATTCGGAACCAAATTGGTTAAGCCCGATTTAAGTTCATTGATTTGCTTATCTGAATTCTTCACTTTTGAAATAGTGCTATCCTTACTAATTGCACCCAGAATCGCTTGTGAAGCTTGTCCAAAAGCATCTCTTAGCATGTTGTAAAAATTGAGCACCGATCTTTTCATTTTATCTAAGAAATTGGGCCGCCTAATTCGTTCAAGTTCTTTTCTCCAATGGTAACCATCTCGAGTATCCTCATCTGGAGCAGGTCGTAAAAAATAAGGAATCTTTTCGACCTCCGAGGGATGAAGGATGTAGGAATTCAACTTCCCTGCTGGTGAATCTTTTGGCTTTTCATAGTACAACTCCAAGCCTTGGGCAAAAACTTGTAAGTCTCCCTTCTGCCAATCGGAGGCTTGGACTGGTAAAATTACTTTGCATTTTTCGAATTTCTTCAAGCAGTGATCCCGTGACTTTCTCTTCAGGGCTGTACCCAGAAGAGCAGAAACAAAAAGCAAAATGAGTGGCAGCCAAAAAGCCAAAGTATCCATCCCATAATTGCTAGTTTAATTTAATTCAAAAAACCAGACCAATATTAATGAACTTGCCTCATCTTAAATAGCTTGTTTGCATATTCCTTTTAACCCTACTGCCCTTCTTGAAAATCTTTCGAAATTTAACAGCTCTATTCTTTTTCTTTCTCTTTTTAAGTTCGTGTTCTGAGGATTCCGAAGTTCCAGAAGATCCAATCGAGCTTCCTCCGGTTATCGAAAAGGAAGAAATTTCATCGGAAAAACCCGTTTCCAAGCCTGAATTTCCTGTGGTTTATATCGAAGAGCTCGATCAATTTCAGGAATATTTTAAGGAACAGCATGAAACCAGTTTCAGCCATGTGCCCAACAAAAACTGGATGAGTTTCACCGCAGGTAAAGATGGGGTTTTGACAAAAATCCTTCTTTTTGGAAAAGCAAATTATCAAGTTTCAGAGCATTATGGTTCTGGAATGAGGGGATTTGTTCGGGAATCGAACCCGCAAAAAGGCCCCAGACTGGGTGAGTGGGAATTAACCCGAGATGAGATTGTAAACCAGCTGGCGGCCCAAGGTCTCAGCGAAACCGAGGCGGGTTGGATAACCATTAGAATGAGAGGCAATATTCCTCAAGAATTAGGAAAAACATATTTTTTAATTTGTAAAGAAATCGATGATGGTAAGCCTTGGTTTGGTGCCTTTGCATTCAGTGAGGGAAATTCATACCTTCCGGGTAGGCACTGGCTTCATCCAGATCATGATTTAGTATTTCGGAGTTATGTTGGGAAAACGAGTGAACAAATTGCCAAAGAGCAAAAATCCGCTGCTAATTTCCAACCCGCGCAACCCAAAACAACGGAAAACATTAGCACTTCACCGGTTTTACAACCTCCTCCACCCAAACCGATGATTGATAAAAATCCCTCTGTCGGCCTACCCGTGGAATACAAACCTGCAGTTGAGGTTGATCCAAACAGGATTACACCTCCCGTTTTACCTCCTGAAAAAAGTCCAACCGTGCCTGAAAATGATCAGGAAGAGCTCGAAAACAAGAGCTTGTTCGATCGACTTTTTAAGAAGTCTTCCACCAAGGAGAAATAAATTTCTTTTTTTGTAATTTGGTACCAGGGGGCGGACTTGAACCGCCGACCTTCGGGTTATGAGTCCGACGCTCTAACCGCCTGAGCTACCCTGGCACAAAAGAGGGATTATCATGTTTATCTTCTTACTTTAGTCAATGATAAGCTTGGTTAACTTTTTTTAACTTTGTTGGTTTCGTCTTTACCATTTCAAGGAAAAAGCAATTATGAACCGATTCATACCCAGAATATGTCTGCACAAAACACCAAAATTCTACTGATTGATGACGACGCTGAAATTCGCTATTCTCTGGATCGCGTACTTTCCCAAGATGGTCATGAGGTGATTGCTGCAGACTCTGGAGAAGATGGAATTCAAAAAGCAAAAGAATTAAAGCCTAGCTTGATTTTTCTTGATAACCGAATGGGTGGGATTTCGGGAATTGAAACCCTGCAACATTTAAGATCTTCAGCACCTGACTCGATGGTGATTTTGATGACTGCCTACGGCACAACCCAAACCGCAATTGAAGCGATGAAGCACGGTGCCTTTGATTATGTGCTAAAGCCTTTTGACTTGCTTAAACTTAAAGATCTGGTCCGTAAGGCTCTCAAGGCTAGTCGAGATTCCTTTTCTGACTCGGAGGAGTCTTATGAGCAGCTTCTAAACACTGCGGACTATGCAGAGGGTATTGTGGGAAGCGGAGAGAAAATGCAGCAAGTCCTGAAGAAAGTTGGGCAAGTGGCTGCTTCGGAAGCCACCGTTATGATTACCGGAGAAAGTGGAACCGGAAAAGAATTAGTCGCACGATGCATTCATCGACATAGCCATCGATCTGATGGTCGCTTTCAAGCTGTTAATTGTGCCGCCATTCCAGAAAACCTTATAGAAAGTGAACTTTTTGGTCACGAAAAAGGATCTTTTACCGGAGCGACGGATGCCAAGGCGGGTCAATTCGAACTTTGTCACGGGGGCACCTTATTTCTTGACGAAATTGGAGACATGCAGTTGGCAACCCAGACAAAGATTCTCAGGGCTATCCAAGAAGGTGAAATCCAAAGGGTTGGTGCAACCAAAATTAAAAAAGTCGATGTTCGCTTACTTGCTGCCACCCACAAAGACTTGGAGGGTATGGTGAAAGATAAGAGTTTTAGGGAAGATCTTTACTATCGTTTAAATGTAGTAAGAATCGAGACACCAGCCTTACGAGAACGCATGGAAGACTTGCCGGAACTCATTGACTTCATGCTTCAAAGACTCAGTAAAAAACATGGAACCAACGCTACCGGTATATCGAAAGATGCGGTCCAGGCTTTGCTTCATTACAAATGGCCTGGAAATGTTCGTGAGCTTGAAAACATTCTCCATTCCGCATCTGTGGTCTGTAAAGGGAAAAGAATTTTACTCAAAGACTTACCCGAATCCCTACCTCAAATCCACGAGGGTTCCTCTTCCGAGAAAACAACTCCAAATATTCCGAAGGAAGCCGTCGAAAGAGAGGGATCCAGTACCCTAGATGAGAGGATACAGCCTTCGGTAAAAGAAGAAAAGGATGGGAATTTTGGAAGCAACGAAACCAATTCCAGTAAAGCTGATAACCTAGGCCCCCCACCCACTTCAATTTCACTCAAAGAAAGTTATGATATTGCCTATGCTCACACCCGGAAGTTGACCGATGCCAATCTTTTGGAACTAGTGGAGAAAGAAATGATTCAAAGATCTTTAACTGAAAGTGGAGGAAACCAGGTTAAAGCATCCGCATTGCTTGGAATAACCCGGGCAACCCTGAGGAAACGAATCGATGCCTACAGCATCCGATATTAGTAAAGGAATTTGCCTTCTTGCTTTCTATGGTAAATGATGCTCTTTTTTGTTTTCCTTTTTTCACGATATGCAAATGGATAGAATCGTACTTACTGGTGTCGGACTGACTTGCCCGCTTGGCAATGACCTGCCCACTTACAGGAATGCTCTCCTTTCTGGTAAAAGTGGGGTTTCTCTTTTCCCTGTCCGTAACATGGGTGAACAACCTGCAGGTGTATGCGATTTTGATCAAACTAAATACCAAAAGCGTAAGGAAATACGAGTGGGTACGCGTGCGGGTAGTATTGCCATATTTTGTGCCAATGAAGCGATTGCTGCTGCGGGGCTCGACCTCGGGAACCTAGACCCTTCAAGAATTGGTATATACCTTGGCATTACCGAGCATGGAAATGTTGAGACTGAAACCGAAGTTTGCCAATTATTTGATCACTACGATGAGGATGTCAAATATTGGACCCACCATCATAACCCTCGCACGGTAGCCAATAATCCAGCCGGAGAAATAACCGTAAACCTTGGACTTACCGGGCCTCACTACACCATTGGGGCTGCTTGTGCAGCCGGGAATGCAGGGATTATCCAAGGCGTACAACAATTACGTCTCGGCGAATGCGATTATGCCCTTGCAGGAGGAGTAAGTGAAAGTATCCGTGCTTACGGTATATTTGCCGGTTTTAAAAGCCAAGGTGCCTTGGCTTCTCACCAAGATCCCACGAAAGCAAGTCGCCCTTTTGACCAAGCCCGCAATGGTATTGTGGTTAGTGAGGGCGGGTGTATCTATGTACTGGAAAGATTAAAGGACGCCCAAAGAAGAGGTGCTAATATTATCGCTGAAGTTGCTGGCTATCGAATCAATTCAGATGGTACGGATTATGTGCTTCCAAATCCGGAAAGGCAGGAGGAATGCATGAGGCAGGCAATTGAAAATGCCAAGTTGCAACCCGAGCAGATTGACTTAGTTAGTACCCATGCTACTTCAACTCCTCAAGGAGACGAACAGGAATGTAAGGCGATTCGAAATGTGTTTGGTGAAAGTATTCATACCATGGTTAACAATACCAAAAGTTTTATTGGCCATTCCATGGGTGCTGCGGGTGCAATCGAACTCGCGGGAAATTTACCATCCTTACATGACGGGCATGTTCACTGCACTTTGAATGTTGATCACCTAGATCCAGCCTGCGCTCTCCCCGGTCTGGTTACCGGGAAAGCTGTTGCCAAGCCTGGTGGGGTAAATGTAATCTTAAATAATTCATTTGGAATGCTTGGAATCAATTCAGTTCTTATCTTGAAAAAATTCGATGGCTAAGCTATACCGTATATTTCTTCACTCATGAACAAGGATAACATTAAACAAATAGTTTTAGACATCATCGCTGAGATTGCCCCGGATGAAGACCTTTCTGAGGTCAAATCTGACATCCGTCTTAGAGAACAACTCGACTTAGATTCGATGGATTTTCTTGATATTGTTATGGAACTTCGCAAGCAGCATGGTATCGATGTTCCGGAGGCGGAATATCGCCAGTTGGAATCCTTGGACAGTTCCGCAAATTATTTGCTCCCCAAATTTGAGTCAGGTGCAACTGCATAATTAGGCACTCCATACCGTCCCGGGAATTTTTAAGTTGTCCACTGCTTTGCCCAAAACTTTCACGGCAAGCAATCATTATGATGTAATCATCATAGGTGCTGGACTTGCGGGTCTATCTTCTGCGGTAAGACTTGGGATGTTCGGCCTTAAAGTCCTTATATTGGAAAAACATTATGTGGTTGGGGGGCTCAACAGTTTTTATGCAAAAGGAGGGAGGAAATTCGATGTTGGATTGCATGCTTTGACCAATTTCCCTTCCGAATCATCAGGGAAAAGCTCGCCACTATTAAAACTTTGTCGACAGCTACGAATTCCTCTTGATTCCCTTAACCTGCTTGAACAATCAAGCTCCAGAATAAGCTTCGGAGAAATCGATTTGTGTTTTAATAACGACTTTGAATATTTTCTTACGGAAGTAGAAAAGGTTTTCCCCAAAGAAAAAGATCGTTTTCAGAAACTCCTCTCCAAAATGGTTGAATTTCCTGCCTATTCGGTGGACGCCAAGGAAATTTCTACTCGTGAAATTCTGGGTCAAGAACTTGGGGATGGCCTACTTGCTGAGATGTTACTTTGCCCGACTTGTTATTACGGGTCTGCTCGGGCTAATGATATTGATTTCCCCACATTCATCATGCTTTTCGATGCGATTTTCAAGCAAGGACTGGCTCGCCCCGACCGAGGAATACGAGCTTTACTAGACCCCTTGACTGATAAACTTAAGGAGCTAGGGGTTGAGAGAAGGATGAATTCCCCGGTAAAGTCAATTCAGGCTGATCAGATTCAAGTCTCGGAAGTTATTCTAGAAAATGGAGAGTCATTTACTTCAGATCATTTTATTTCCACTTGCGGTGGATTGGAAACTGAAAAACTTTTGTGTCTCCCTGATACCCCAAAAAGTTTTGATTTAGGTAGGTTCTCCATCATTGAATCTATTTCTGTCTTTGATGGTCATCCAAGAGATTTTGGATGGGATGAAACCGTGATATTCTTTAACAAATCGGATGAATTCTTTTATGGCCAACCTGAGCAGCTAGTGGATTTAAATTCGGGTGTGATTTGTTTACCCGATAATTACGGATCCAAGGACTCTTCTGAAAAGAAAGAAAGTAAATTGCGGGTTACCCATCCCGCAAATTTTAAACTTTGGTCGGAATTGAGTGAGGGAAAATACCAAAAAGAAAAATGTTTATGGGAACATGTAATTCTTCAAAATGGGCTTAAATACTTACCTTTGGGTGAGGCAAAATCGGAGCTTTTCAAAAATAGAACCCAACTCACTGACACCTTTACTCCTCGTACTATCAAAAGATTTACCAGCCATGAAAATGGAGCTCTTTACGGTTCGCCCACCAAAAAAAGAGATGGCTCCACCAAGTTTAGTAATCTTTTCATTGCAGGAACTGATCAAGGTTATGTTGGAATTGTAGGGGCAATGCTCGGGGGAATTGCAGTAGCGAACAACCAAATCCTTAGAAATCTCTAATTGCAGGAATTGATTAGTCTCTCTTGAATTTCTGCCAGGATCAAATAAGAAAAATAACCAAGCTTGACCGAGCCTTGTTCATTTTCCATTTCAAAACTGCCGGTCTCTAATTCTTCGTCTTCAATGTCAGATAAGTAGTTTTCTCGAATCGTCAGTCTCAATTCACTCAAGGCCCGGATCAGGCTATCAGCATCTTTCTCCTCGACCTGAATATAACCATGTTGGAACCTTGGGTCCATGATCACTCTTGCTAAGCTTCTCCGATCTTCAGATGCATCTTCTTGCAAACCATTTTTCCAAGCATCAGAAAAATCTTCATCCGCTAAATTGGGGCAAGGAAAAATAGTATCCCAGGAGTATTTTCCCATAGATCCAAATGCTTCTCTGATCTTTGGAAGAATTGCCCGCAGGATTCGTGAATCAGCCTGTAATTGGAATTCAATCATCTTGCTCTAAAACGGTCTGCAGTTTCCAGCGTTGAAGCTGATACATATAACTTTCTGCCTGTTCTCTCTCCCCTACCCAAAGAACAGATTTTCCTAATTCATGAACTTCCATCATATGCTTGGTCGCCTTGGTTTCATCATAGCCAAAAACCTTACGAAAAACCATTACGACATAGTTCATTAGGTTTACTGGATCATTTAAAACGATCACTTTCCAAGGTTTATTGGTCGCAATCTCCTCGTCAGTCTTTTCTTCAAGGTCAGGGATGGGTAAGGATAGATTCATAAAAATTTAGAATTATTCAACCTAGGGCAAAAACCTTCGGGGAAAAAGCTCATTTTGACTTTTTTTGTTGGATACATGCTTGCCTGATGCAATCAAAATTAAGTATAAATATCATATGCTATATGTTCCAACTTATGTAATTGGTGCCTTCTTAATTCTTACTGGTCTATTAGGTTATCTAATCCAAGATCCAGGATTATCCTTAAAACTTAAAGGTCCCCTTGCCAGTGATGCCCAGTTTATTCTTTCCGACGGGGTAGAAAAGCATGAAATGGATTTCATCCCTTGCCCAGAATCTGCAGGTGAAAATGTTTGGTGGATTGCACATAAACTGAATGAAGATCATGCTGGTGTCGCATCTCAGAAAAATTTCGCCACTGAAAATGGTGCCAATGATAATGAACTTCGATCTTTTTGGTACGCTTCCTCCAGAGGTGAAACCATGGAAGGTTTTCTTCTTGAATCTCAAAGATACAACAATGCTGGCACCGGAGAAAAAATTTCACTGGATTGGACAAAGGTCGATGTTAATTCATCCGCACTTCGAATCATTTATAAAAATGCTGCGGGAAATCCCGGACCGGTCTCCCTAACTTCCAACAACTGGGAGAATGTTGCTATTGACCCTCCTCTTGAACCTGGAGATGAACTCAGTTTTTCAAAAAGTTGGACCGCCTTTATACCTGGAATCTTTGGCATATTACTGATCGTACTTGCCCGGGGGGCGGAAACTTTACCCAATGCTCGTAAACATATCATGCATGTTGCCGTTTTAATTGGATTAATTGGCTTTGCCGTGAGTACCAAAAAAATCGGTAGTGCCGTGGCAGAAATGAATTGGTTGAAGAATGAACCCTATGGCATTGTCCACGCGTCTATGCTCAAGCCATTATCCATGCTGCTTACTTCTGGCTTACTTTTCATCTTTGTCATTCTCTGTATCAATTCCTTCATTTCCGCTCGTAAAGAAAAAAATGCTCAAGCAAAATTGGATGAAGAAAAAAAGAAAAAAGTACTCCGAAAAGTAAAGAATAAGAATGCCTCTGCTGCCGATGCGAAACCACCTTCAGATAAGAAGGATTCAGCCGAAGAAGACAAGACGGATGATGAGGGCAAGCGGGACGAAGGTGACAAGAGTTCGGATGAAGGGAACAAGAAAGATCAAGACGACAAGGTTTCGGATGAAAACGACAAGAAGGATGAAGTTATCGATGAAAAAGAAAATTCTTCCGCATCCAAAGACGATAATGAAATGGATTCCGAAAAGAATAATGATGATTCTGATCCGATAGAAGGTGATCAAGAAAGAGATCGTTCTTCCTCGTCCAATGACTCTCCTTCTGAGAACGATGATAAAAAGGAAAAGGTATCGATAGATTCCAAAGATTCTTCCGAAGAAGACTCCGAGTCAAAAAAAGACACCAAGGAAGAGAGCCAAGATAACAAAGATTGATCTTCTGTTGTTAGCCAGAATTAGAAATGGCACACCCGGAGGGAGTCGAACATCAATCTCCTCGGTTGTAGCCAAGTTTTAATCAGCTATATTACAAGAACTTGAAGGGTTTGTTGCCTATTGAGTAAGAGGTAATGGTACAACAACTGGATTAGAATAATCATAATATGATCGAAATTCCCTTGCATTAGGTAATGAGTCTCGCTGTGACAGTATTTTAATTATCCATACTAGGACGAGAGGCAGGCAGAACTGTTCGAATGGTAAAGCAAGATTAATTTTTCTTATCTATTTCAACAGTAACTGCACCGCTACGCAGAGAAACAAAAATAATCCGATATATAAGATGAGATCTGCTTGATCTCTATCTGTTAATGTTAATGGCTCTTTTTCATCTTTACGAGATTCGCATTTTGGATCAGAGCACCGAAAACCGTTATCAGACCCGTCCCCTTGAATTCTTTTTCCGCACCATTCGCATTTATATCGAATCCAACATCCAAGTATAGTTAAGCCCTTTTTCTTATAATATTTTTCTTCTTCTTTCATTTCAATTTTTAAATATACTTAGCCCCCAACTGTCGGGGTAGAACTTTTATTCCTCCAGAAAAAATAGAAATGTAACTACAAGTGCGGGACGGTATTTTCGTGAACCCACGGATACTCATCGAACTTCTTAGCTTGTATAAAAGTTTCAAAAAACTTTCTGGATCTTTCGAATATTTATCACCCAACTAGTTTTACCTCGTACTAAGACTTTTTTGATTTGTCTATCTGCTTTCCCTTTTATTACCCATAAATCGAATATAATTAAACTAATCGATAAAAAATAAATCATTTTATGTCTACCAAAAAAATATCCTCATTGCTGAGAGCCTTAATTCAAGCAGGATTTACGCTAATTATGAATGGCACACCCGGAGGGAGTCGAACCCCCAACCTCCTGGTCCGTAGCCAGGCACTCTATCCAATTGAGCTACGGGTGCACACTAAACTTTGAAAGTAATATATGTTTGAATTCCCGCAAGCACAATCACGGGGTTGCCTAATGATTTAGACCTTTCGAAAAACTAGAGATGCATTATGTCCTCCGAATCCGGAATTGTTGCTCATGGCAACATGAACCTCTTCGCTCCTCGATTCGTTTGGAATATAGTCCAAATCGCATTCAGGATCTGGTTCTTCATAATTAATGGTTGGAGGCATTACATTTTCTTGAATTGATTTACAAACTGCAGCGGCCTCAATCGCTCCAGCGGCACCCAAAAGGTGCCCGGTCATAGACTTAGTGGAACTAACCATGAGTCCAGACTTCGCATAATCTGAAAAAACATTTTTGAGAGCGACCGTTTCCGACCGATCATTGTAAGGAGTCGAAGTGCCGTGTGCATTGACATAATTAATACTATCTGGAGAAACTTGGGCTTGTTCAATAGCAAGATTCATACAGCGAGTTAGTGCTTTGCTTTCGCCATCAGGGGTAGTTACATGAAATGCATCACAGGTTGCAGAATATCCAATCAGTTCTGCATAAATACGAGCTCCTCGCTTTTGGGCATGCTCCTTGGTCTCAAGAACAAGTATACCTGCACCTTCTCCCATTATAAATCCGTCTCGATTCTTATCAAAGGGGCGAGATGCACGACTGGGATCATCATTGAAATTGGTACTCATTGCCTTCATCGAAGAAAAACCGGCAAATCCGATTCGGGTTACAGCGGCTTCACTTCCACCGGCAAAGATCACATCCGATACTCCACGCTTGATCATTTCAAAGGCTTCTCCGAGAGCATGAGAGCCAGATGCACATGCACTGACCGTAGAAAAGTTTGGTCCCGTTGCCCCTAGATCAATTGCAATAATTCCACCCGCGATATTGGCAATGAGGGAAGGTATCATGAACGGAGATACTCTTCGAGGCCCTCTTTCAATAAGGGTAGTCATTTGTTTTTCAATGGTTTCCATACCGCCGATACCAGATCCTACAATTACACCAGTTCGATCTGGGATCAGGTCTTCTCGGCTCAAACCAGAATCCCGAAGGGCGTGATGGGTAGCAGCCAGAGCAAGTTGAGCATATCGGTCATTTCTCCGAGCTTCCTTTGGATCCATATAATCTTCTGGGTCGAAATCGTTAATCTCCGATGCAACTTTGCATGCAATATCACTGGCATCAAACCTGTTGACACTTGTGATCCCGGATTTGCCGGATTTCAAACCGTTCCAATAATTATCAATTCCAGTCCCGACAGAGGAAAGAATTCCGATTCCGGTTACAACGACTTCTCTCATTACCTAGCCAAGGCAATGATCGTGAGTTGTGTTCCACATCCACTCACAAATCAGAGAATTAAGAGAGATTACTCTCTACATAACTAATAACAGATCCAACAGTTTGAAGCTTTTCAGCTTCATCTTCAGGAATACCATCTTTACCTAATTCTTCGAATTCTTCTTCTAATGCCATGACAAGTTCAACTTGATCAAGCGAGTCAGCACCAAGGTCATCAATAAAGCTGGCCTCAGGAGTGACTTGCTCTTCACTGACGTTAAGTTGGGAAATAATAATTTTCTTTACGCGATCGGCGTTATTTTCAGACATATCTTAATATTGGTTAGTAATTGTTCAGATTCTCTTGTTCACATCACCATGCCTCCGTCAACCGTAAAAACTTGACCGGTGATATAGGATGCTTTTTCAGAACATAGAAAAGATGCCATTTCTGCAATGTCTTCCACTGTACCAAATCTCTTGAGTGGTACTTGGGACAGGGCGACTTCCTTGACTCTTTCGTCAAGATCTGAAGTCATATCGGTATCGATAAAACCAGGAGCGACTGCGTTGACCGTAACGGATCGAGCAGCAAACTCTCTGGCCAAACTTTTTGTCAGTCCGATCATGCCGGCCTTGGATGCGGCATAATTTGCTTGGCCCGCATTTCCAGTCAAGCCAACCACGGAAGAGATATTGACAATTCTTCCCCACCGCTTTCGCGTCATCGGTCTGCCCAGTAATTTGATCCAGTGAAAGCAACTTGTTAAATTGGTATGCAGCACATCATTCCAATCATTTTCTTCCATTCGGAATAACAAATTATCCCGAGTGATGCCCGCATTATTGACCAGAACCTCGATATACTCGAACTCAGAAAGAAGTTCGTCACAAGCAAGTTTAATCTGCTCACTGGAAGAAACATCCACCGCTCGGGCAACCGCATCACCACCGTTGGCACAAATTCCTTCTGCAGTCGAACCGCAGGACGATTCAGATTTACTAACGCAAATGACTTTCATTCCGTCTCGAGCAAGAGCTTCCGCAATCGATTTACCAATACCTCTACCTGCACCCGTGACTAGGGCCGTTTTTGGTTTAATATTTTCTTCGCTCATAAATTAATTTCGACAAGTGACTTTGGACAAGACATTTACAAATGATCATTTGTAATCTAAAAGCAACTCACAAGTTAAAGAATGCAGCCCGCAACACCAAAAAAATCAATGGTTTCCAAGTATCCCAAAATACAGAAGTTTTTAGCTGATTCAGGTCTTTGCTCCCGCAGAAAAGGGGAAGAATGGATTTTAGAAGGGATCGTTTCAGTAAATGGGAAACCGGCACAGACAGGTCTTCGAATAAACCCGGAAAAAGACATCGTTAAAGTCAAGGGAAGAAGAATACAAGCGAACCGAACCACTTTGGTTACTTTTATGGTGAATAAACCAAAGGGTTTTACTTGCTCCAATGAAGATGAGCATGCAGATCGGCTTATTTTTGAATTACTCGAAAAAAAGCATTCCAAAATACGCCTTTTCTGTGCAGGAAGATTGGACCTTGATAGCGAAGGATTAGTAATTTTGACCAATGATGGAAATTTAAGTCATCGCTTGACGCACCCGTCCCAAAAAACCAAAAAAAGATATCAAGTTGAGTTAAACCGAAAGCTTGAGAAAGATGATTTCCACCAACTCCTTAATGGAATTGAGGTAGAAGGAGAATTTTTAAAACTGGATGAAATTAGGTCAAAAAGTGGAACCCCAGTAGGTTCATTAAAGATGGAAGTCTTTATGAGCCATGGTAAAAAAAGAGAAATAAGACGGGCTTTTGGCATGCTGAAATACCGGGTAAAAAAGCTAAGGCGATTTGCAGTGGGAAAGCTTTTCTTAGATGGATTGCCATTGGGAAATTATCGAGAACTACAAAAGAAAGAAATTGATTTGCTCTTGTCAGGGTAACTTTTCTAGATTGGAAACATGGGAAATAAAAGATTTGGTATCGTTCGCATTCATTTTGCGATTTTTGCATTACTTCTTGCCTTCAACTTTCTGGATGGTCAGGAGCAAAAAGATTCATCGGGTCTTGCTGATATCTTTGCACAGAATTCAGAATCGCAACCAAGCGATGAAGTCGTCGAAGTTGAACCCGTTGTAGTCGGTCGAGATAGCTGGAAAGAAGCCCCGGAATCTGTAAATAATGGTGGAGAAAAAAAAGAGAAACTCTCTGAAAATTCGCCGATTGGTGAACTTGATGCAATCGAAACAAAACAGGCAAATTTTGATCAGAACGGATTACCCTTGCTTCCCCCAAAAGTAATGCCTGCTGTAAATTTAAATCGGAATTTTGAGGGAACTTTGGTCTTACAACCCAGAAAGTTAGGCTTTGTCAAAAGTTTCGCTTACCAACTTGAGAATGCAAGCGGCAAGCGGCTTGCCTATGTCGATACCCAAGGGTTACATACCGTTAATCCTCTGCAATATAACGGCAAAAGAGTTAACTTGTTGGGGAAGCTAGAACCTATTGAACCAGGTTCCAAAAAATTAGTCATTCGGGCAAAAATAATTCGGCTGATTGAATAGCGCCTCCTTTCCGGTCGTCCTCTTCTCAAACTTACTTATGGAAGTAATCGATGGTAATGAAATTGCGGCTCAAATCATTAGCGAGCTAAAGGTAGAAGTTAACTCCTTTTCAAAGGGGAGACCCACTGTTTTATTCATTCGTGTGGGAGAAGATCCGGCTTCGGTTTCCTATGTTCGAAAAAAACAAAATACGGCGGAGAAGATTGGGATCACCAGTCAGCTACTGGTTCTTCCTGACTCCATCAGCCAAGAGGACTTACTTGATGCAATTAGCAAGGCAAATGCTGACCATGAAATTCACGGTATTCTAATTCAAGCTCCTCTTCCCGCTCACATGGATGAACGCAAGGTCTTTAACCATGTACATCCAACCAAGGATGTGGATGGATTCAATGCCACTAACTTGGGCAAACTTTGCCAGGAAATGGAAGAAGGCTTTGCCTCATGTACCCCAGCTGGGATCTTGGAAATTCTGAAGCGAAAAAAAATTGTGACCGAGGGCAAGCATGTAGTCGTTCTGGGCCGTAGTTTGATTGTGGGAAAACCAGCAGGTATGCTTCTTTTAAGAAAAGGAATGCCCGGGAATGCTACGGTAACCTTTTGCCATTCTCGAACTCCTGATTTGGCTAGTTTTACCCAAAAAGCGGATATCATCATTGCTGCTATTGGAAAACCTCAATTTCTGACCGCCGACATGATAAGCACCGGAACCACTATCATTGATGTTGGGATCAATCGCGTGGCTGATTCCGCAAAGAAGTCGGGATTTCGCCTTGTTGGCGATGTAGATTATGATAAGGTTGCTCCCCTTTGTTCTGCCATCACTCCGGTTCCCGGCGGAGTCGGACCCATGACAGTAGCGATGCTCATGAGCAATACCGTGAAAGCCTTTAAGCTTTCTCTGGAAGCCTCTTGTTCATGAGTTCAGATAGCGGAATTGAACCTGAAGCGCAGAAAAATGAGAAAGAAACTCTTATTCCTGCACCCAAAGCAAAACGTATCCTAGCATTCGGGATGGATTTTGTATTACTGATCTTCGTTTCCGCTCTCCTGTATATTTATATTCCCAAATTGCATGGCAAAGAAACAGAAGCTGAATTCGTGAGATACACATCTCAACTAAGTGAGTCATTCTTATCGAGTCAGGCGAAGGGGGCCAATCCAGACCAAGAGCTAATCACTCGATTCTCAGAATTTACCAACCGAATGAATTATGAATATTGGATGACGATATCTTACATTCTATATTTCTTTATCGGCGAGTTTGCTTTTAATGGAAAGTCTTTAGGAAAAGCAACTTTTGGGCTACAAACTGTTCCCAAGCAACCCGAGTTGCCAATCAATCGGATCCAACTTCTTATCCGTTCTATTTTAAAAGGTATATCCTGTAGTTCTCCCATTCTTGGAGGTGCAAACCTATTGTTTTTCATCTTTGACCGAAAACATAGATGCTTGCATGATCTTGCTTCTTCAACAACTACTATACAAACCTAGGCAGGAAGAACTAACGGAAGTAAAATATTCTATGGTTAATGGCTCAAAATTGGCGTTTATTGGTGCAGGAAAGATGGTTTCTGCGATGGTTTCCTCCCTGTTGCGTTCGGGATCTTTCAAGCCAGAAGGTTTGATTTGCTGCTCGGCAAACGATGGAACATCAGAGCGGTTATCCAATGAGACTGGTATCCTCCGTGCCCATTCAATCCCAGAACTTTTGGCCTTCGAACCCGATGTTTTAATTTTGGGATGTAAACCACAGCAACTAGCTGAAATTTCATCTGTATTTTCTGACAAAAAGGTTGAAAGTATTATTCTCTCCATCATGGCAGGCATAACCTTGGGAAGACTTTCTGATTCCTTTCCAGATGCTCAAAATGTAATTCGTTCAATGCCAAACACTCCTGGTCAGATTGGAGAAGGGATTACAGGCTTCGTGTTTCTTAACTCCCCAAACCAGTCAGAGCATCGATTAGTCACGAATATTCTCTCTTCTTTGGGAGAATCTTTTGAATTGAAATCCGAAGAAGACATTGACCGAATTACCGCAATCAGCGGAAGCGGACCTGCTTATTTATTTGAATTCACTTGTGCCCTAGAATGTGCCGCTAAAGAAATTGGTTTGCCTGAAAAACTAGCCAGTAAATTCGCTTTGCAAACGGTTACAGGAGCATCCAAGCTTTTAGCAGTCAGTGGTCTTCACCCGGAGGAACTTCGCGATCAGGTTACTTCTCCAAAGGGCACAACACAAGCGGCTCTCGAGAGCTTGGAGAAAAATAACCTGAGAAAAATCGTCCAAGACGCGGTCGAGGCGGCAAAAGCAAGATCAATCGAATTATCCAATGCATGACTTGAGCCATGGTATGACCTTGGTCACTGGAGGTGCCGGTTTGATCGGGAGTGCAGTAATTTGGGGTCTTAATCAAAGAAAGCTGACTAATATCTGGTTGGTTGACGAAGAGAACCCCAGTGGCCCGAAAAGAGAAAACCTTAAAAACCTGCTGACCCAGAGGCAGACCAATCCAGAGCTCTTTCGAGAACTTATCCGAACTAAAAACGATGAGCTTAAAGATATTCATACCATCATTCATCTCGGTGCATGCTCGAGTACTACGGAAACAAATGAAGAATTCCTGACTGATAACAACCTAAGATACACCGAAGAGTTATGCCTTTGGTCTTTGGAGAATGGGGTGCGTTTTATTTATGCGTCTTCGGCTGCAACTTATGGGGATGGATCTGAAGGTATGGAGGATACCAGTGAGGACATAGAAAAATACAAGCCCTTAAATCTGTATGGTTGGTCGAAGCATAAATTTGATTTGCTTGCAAAGGAAAGAGGTTGGCTGGGAAAAACCGCGGGGTTGAAATATTTTAATGTTTTTGGACCAAACGAAGAGCACAAAGAAAATATGAGGTCCGTGGTAAGTAAAGCCTACCAACAAATTATGAATACTGGAGAAATGACACTGTTCAAGAGTCATCACCCGGAATATTCAGATGGTCGACAGATGAGAGATTTTCTCTATGTGAAAGATGCGGTTAACATGACGATTTGGTTGGCATCCAATGGAAATGCTAACGGCCTTTTCAACTTGGGGAGTGGAAAAGCCAGAACCTGGATTGATCTAGCTAGCTCAATTTTTTCCGCCTTAGATCGTGAGCCTTCCATTCGATTTATTGAGATGCCCGAAATTTTACGGGACAAATATCAATATTTTACCGAGGCCAATATCAAAAAGCTTCGTGAAGCTGGTTTCATTGAGTCACTTTCTGAACTTGAAGAAGGGGTACGCGATTATGTGCAGAACTACCTCATGCCCCAGAACCGCCTGGGTGCTTAAGCTTTATACCGGTTTTCCCAAACGGATTTACAGCAGGCGATTAAATCCTTCATTACCGTTGGGGTAATTGCCTGCTTTGGATCATCTCCAATTCCTTTTGAGGGATCAATATGGGACTCAATGCATAAACCATCCGCACCGTAGGCAATTGCCGAAAGGGAGCAAGCTTTGACAAAGTCGGCATGACCTACGCTATGGGATGGATCCACAATCACCGGTGCCCAAGTTCGATTTTTCAACAAGGGTGTAATCGATTCGTCCGGATGGTTTCGGTACCCGTCTAATGCCGGGGTTGTTCCACGCGGACAAAGTAAAACATTGGGATTGCCTTCTGCGACCAGATATTCAGCAGCAGCAATGAACTCGTCCGGGGATGCTACATGCCGACCCCGCTTCAGTAAAATGGAAGTATCACTTCCAGCAGATAGACGCCCTACTTCTTTTAGGAGAGAATAATTCAGCGCATTGCGGGTACCGATTTGTAAAATATCCACTTTTGCTTCCAAGGCGATTTTCAACTGTTCCAAATCCATCACTTCAACATCGATCGGCAAACGGGTCTCATCTCGAGCTTGTACAATGATCTCAAGTGCTTTGGAATCTCCTTGATAGGAATACGGATTCGTTCTTGGTTTCCAAACGCCACCACGCAATGCATGGACTCCACACTCCTTCAGCGCATGTGCCGTTTCTAAGTACAAATTTGGCTGATCTGGATCGATGGTACAGGGACCTCCAATGATAAAAGGAAAGGACTCTCCAATTTCTTCCTTCCCTAATTTAATTACATGATCAGATAGACCAGAACGTTTGTCCATGAGCTTATATGGAGATTCAATCATATCAACCCTGCGAATGAAAGAAAGCCCTGCGATCCTTTTGAACATTACCTCCCTACCCTCGTCCCCAAGAATTGCATAAACACAACGATTACGTCCTTGAATTTCCAATATGGAACAATCAAAATCATTTGCAATACGCTCAACTTGAGCGATTTGCTCACCCGTAAGCTTTGACCCCTTTGGTATAATCATTTTTTATTTACTCTCATGACAAAGCTCTTATGGCAACAAGACAAACTTTGATCACGCCAATTACTCAAAGGAATCAACCCAAGAACCCGCAACCAAGATGAAGCACCGCTTTCCCTCCATTTTCCTCCTCTCCACTCTTCTATTCCTTTTTGCTCTGAATAGTCCTGCATCCAAAGGTTTATCGGAAATCATTCAGATTCAAAATATTAAGTTAAAAAAAATTCCGATTGGGGAAAAGGTACTGGGTTTACCAGATCAATCTGTTGAAATGGAAGCATATCAAGGACTGAGAAAGGTCAAGATTACCAAGCCCTTTTACATTGGAACTACTGAGATCACTCAGGATACATGGCAAAAAATCATGGGTAAGAATCCTAGTTTTCTCAAGAACCCTAAGCACCCGGTGGAAAATATTACCTGGTTGGAAGCTCAATCTTTTTGTAAACTTCTTAATCGTCAAAAAGATCCTGCTCGTCTACCGGAAGGAATGATTTTCCGTCTACCGAGCGAATCAGAATGGGAGTTTGCAGCAAGAGCCGATTCGTCTGACCTTTTCTTTTTTGGTAATCAGGAATCTAGTATTACTACATTTGCTTGGATTTATCTAAACTCAAAGAACCAGAGTCATCCTGTGGCTTCCCTGCAACCTAACCCTTATGGCTTGTATGATATTTACGGGAATGTTCGTGAGTGGTGCCAAGATGGATACGCAGTGGCAAAATGGAACCTGACAAATCCCTTAATAGCTCCCGCAAAGGAAGAAAAAGTTCATCGGGGTGGAAGTTGGGACTCTTGTGAAGAATGTTGTAAGTCGGGAACCCGATCCAGTGCCCTCCAAAATACAAAATCAAAAGATCTTGGATTTCGGGTCGCATTTGGATTTCCTTTATGAAAAGATATTCCTAATGAACTTTTCAATCAAAAGCTTTTGTTCTTGGTTCACAATTCTGCTTTTCGCTTTCCTTCTTCTTGGATGTGAAAATCAGAACCCTGGAGCAGAAAATAAAAGCGCAGGTTATAAGCTATCCAAACTACTTCTGGACGAGGAGTACTGGGAAGGTACCTCATCTGAGTTCCAAGAAAGCTTTTTCGATAATGAAGAGTTCTTGTTTTGTAAATCCGATACTAAGCTACCTTATTCCGGATTGATAAAAGTTCGATCCAGAACCGGAATCGTTGCCTCCTCCAGCAGCTACGCGATGGGTTCGAGAGATGGTGATTTCTTTGAGTGGCACGAAAATGGAAAGCTCAAGGCGAAGTCTCAGTACAAAGAAGGAATGCGTCATGGATATTTCTACATTTGGACTGAAACAGGTGACATTTACTCAAGAAAATATTATCAGGATGACTTGGAGGATTTTGGAAGGTTTCCAGACCAAGGATCCATTGAGAGTGGTCAGAGTCTGGAAGCAATTCAGTTGGAAACTTGGGAAGGCAAAGGTTCAGCATTTTACCATAAATTTGCCGGGGACCCGAAACGAGGGGGCAGCTTGTATATAAGGACAACGGAAGAACCATACAATGGAACTATTACCGCCCTGGATGACCAAGGGAAAAAAGAAGCATTATTACGCTTTCGCAACGGTAAATATCATGGCACAATTTCCAAATGGAATGAAGATGGGGTACTCTGGGAGGAAGGTGAATTTGATCGGGGTGAACTTGTTCAATACTCAATTCTGGATGGTAAACCTTTCAATGGAAACCGTGTTATCGATATTACAGATTCCGAAGACACCAGTATGACAGAGCTGCTTTTTGGGGAATAAAAACCTAGAATCTCAAACACTCAATAGTACAACCGTATTTTTATTCGAGATTAAAAATTAGTTTTCAATTTCAAAATCTTTAATCTTATTTCTTAATGTACGGACATTAAGCCCTAACTTTTTCGCCGCATGGGTACGATTTCCGTGACACTTTTTAAGAATTTTTTCGATATGTAATTTTTCAACTTGCTCGATCGTTTCGATCTCAGGATTGGCATCCTCTTCCTCTTCTTTTGACTTCCCTTTGGGTGCC
>Ga0213863_10000357_pt1 | contig 35448 bp, 50 predicted proteins | sample PICome_8_FD_160128 | JGI IMG/M metagenome (GOLD analysis project Ga0213863, IMG submission 160128) | Coastal seawater microbial communities near Pivers Island, North Carolina, United States - PICO497 | ecosystem: Environmental > Aquatic > Marine > Coastal | place: USA: North Carolina... | reverse complement strand
TTCCAGACTCAATCGGTTTAGGTTGGGTGTCTGGGGGTGGAATTAATAACGCATCAATATTGTCAGTTCCTAACGCAGCATACATTCTGCGATAAGCTTCATACATGCCATTTGGACCATGAATCTGCGGATTCGATTGAACCAATTGCATCATTTCTTGAGCCATTATAATTCTTTGGCTAGTAGAAAATATATCTGGATTAGAGACAGGAAATACATCTACCCTATCATCAAAGTCAGCTTGCTTGATTTCCATCTGTCCGCCTGCTACAGCGTATGGATAAGACTCGGGCAAACTTTTAGCAAAAATATTTGCTAACAAATTAAACTCTTTCTTTTGACCTGCATGCAAACGCTTATGAATGGCAGATAAAACCTTGGTAGATTTTTCTAACAAAGCAACCGTCGTTCCTACAGGTGCTTGCGAGTTACCTTCGCCTATATTAATTTCTGCAATAGAGGCAAATCTTTGGCCGCTTTGAACCAATAGACCTAACAAGGATAGCAAGGTTTGGCTTGGTTCTTTAAATGGCAAAGGTTGAATCGCATCTCGTAAAGATCCTGCGGGTGCATCCACATCTCTAAACTCACCTGGTTGAATTGGAGAATCTTCATCTCTAATTCTAATACCTCTGGTTTTAAAACCAGCTGGCAAATTAGCCAAAGTCCCAGCATCAATTAATTGTCTAACAATTGACGTTGAGGCTTTGGATAAACCACCAATCATATGAGTTAAACCAAATCCGTAAAAACCTAAACCAGGCAAAAATTTAAAGTGAACGAAGTATTCGATTTTATTTTTCATCGGGTCGTCTTCTTCAAAGTTTCTACGAATCGCTAAAATGTTTTCGCTGTTGCTGTCAATCGTTACGATATAAGGCAACTTAACTTCTGTATATTCACCCTCTGCATTTACGTCTTCAAACCCTTCTAGGTCTAAATTACAATGAACTTCGTAAAGATTAGAAACTTCACCTGTATCGTAAGATGGTTCCATTCCTTCTAGCTTTTCTATTTCTTCTTTAACGCCAGATGCGTTTGATAGATCGCTGCCATCACTTACTCTTACGTCTCTATAAAAACCAATTGCTTGAAGTTTTTTAACTTCATTTTCTGGCATCTTGATTACGTGAGTAATTCTTGGGCAAGATTCTAAATCGGTTGTATAGTAAGGAACAATTAAATCTTCGGGCGCAACAAATTTTGAAACAGCTCTTTGTAAGTTTTCATCGTAATAAACTTTCTTAAAAGCAGAACCCGCTAACGGAAGATAAAATAACATTTGGTCTAAATCTTCATCGTACTCTTCCATTACGTGAATGATTTGATAATTCATAAACTCTTTAACGCGTTGAGCTTGTTCTTCTGAAGCTGCGCTGTATTCGCCAACGACTTGAGTTTTAACTGGGCCTTGAGCTGGTAATAATTCTTTGTAAGCTTGCGCTTGGAATTGAGTCACACTTTCGCCAAGCAACGGATGAATAACACCACTCGCACCCTCGAAAGGTTCAGACCTAGCATCATCAAACTTCATACCTAAATATTTCAAGCCATCGGTATAAGTTTTTTCCCAATCTTTTCTAGCCGCTTTATCATTTTCTATTGCAGCTGTTAGTTCAATATAAATTTTACTAAGCTCAGACTGAGAAACAACTTCTGCTAAGTTTTCGCTAAAACCAACGTCGCCCATTTCTTCTTCCATTTCTCCCAAAATAACTGAGCCATCGTCTTGATACTGAACCCCCTCTTCATCTAAACCTTCTAAAACTTGAATGATTTGCTCATCAACCTCATCAAAAGGTCTTTCAGTTGTCATATCTTGCATGTCTTCTACTTCTTGAGCAGGATCGGGTGTTTGTCTTTCTATTGCCATCAGTAATAAACTCTCTGTCTAGGTTCGCGTTCTTCGTCCTCGTAATCACTATCTAAGTTTACAAAACCGCCTTCGCGGAATCGCATCAACGCTTGAGTCATAGTATCACATAAATCATCGTGAGCTCCAAACGGAAATGATGCACATTCTTCAATCATATCTTCGGCAAATGCCATGTTCGGGGCATACACCATACCAGATTCAAAGATAGGAGCAACCGAGTGCATTCTAGTTGTTTTATCATGGCCTCTGGTCGGCGAATAATTTACCACAGGTATGCCCATTCTTCTAAGTTCATGGGTGAGTGGCGTACCACTTGCTTTGGCTTCAATCAACACCATATCGGTTTCCCAGTATTGATACTCGCGCATGGCTATTTCTTTGAGTTCAGGGAAGTCCCACCTGCCTTTTTGACAATCCAGTAATATGACGCAATCGGGCGAATCTTCGCTGGGTCTAAATACACCCCAAGTTGAGATGGCCGAGAAGTCAGCCGTTTCTTTTTTAGAAAACGCTGTATCGTAAGACTGCATAATATATTGAACGGAGGGTAAAGAATCATGTTTCCATCTTTGCCACCAGTCGCGTTTGATAATTGACCCCTCTTCAGCGGTCGGCGTTTGCATCCATTGAGCATTCCACTTCATTCCAGGCAAAGACGCTTTAACTTTTTGCAATTCTTCTAACGCCCAATACTCGGGCCAAAGAGGCTTTTCAGTATCTGGGAAAATAGCAGGGAACTCTATTACTTCCCATTGGTCAGCCAAAGGTTCTTTCTGCGCTTCTAGCAACTTGGCTGTCAAGTCAATCGAAGACCAACGCGTCATCACTATTACAATTGCACCTTTAGGTTGCAAACGCTGGCGAGGTCCAGAGGTGTACCACTCGTAGGCAGACTCTAACGCATTTGGCGAAAGTGCATCCTGTTCAGAATGCGGATCGTCGATGATTAGTAGATCCGCACCCCGACCAGTTACAGCACCACCCACACCCGCTGCAAAATACTCTCCACCCTTATTTGTTTCCCAACGCCCTGCTGATTTATTATCAGCCTGCAAACTGACGTCGGGAAAAACTTGTTTGTATTCTTTTTGATCCATCAAGTTACGCACTTTACGACCGAACCTAACGGCGAGTTCACCCGTATGGGTCGTCTCCATTATTTTCATTTTCGGTTTGAGTCCCATCACCCAAGACGGAAAGAAGGTCGAGGCAAACTCAGACTTAGTATGTCGAGGCGGCATGTTAACAATCAAACGATTGATCTCACCCTTAGCAACTTGTTCTAGCTTTTCGGCAAATATCTGATGATGACGACCGCAGACAAATTCTGGCCACATGTGGTTGACGTAACTCAAAAAAGATTCTTGACACTCATCTTGCGTTGAGTAACCGTCTTGCTTTTCTAAAAGCAGCAGGGCTTCTTTGAGTTCAGCCTCTGTAAGTTTGGAAAAATCCATTTATTTACTTTGGTATATTTTTCTAATTTTTTCTTCTACATCATTCAGCTGTTGCTGAAATCTTTTGCCGCTTTTAATCGCAGCATTCATCATATAAGTGCCTTGGTCAATAGCGTCGGGATCGGTCTTAGATGCTAAGTCTTGACCGCGCTCGTAATTAAATTTTTGTTTATCTATTAATTGTTTGAATTTATTTCTTTTAGCAAACAAAGGTTTGAGTTGCATTTTAACTGGAGTAGAAATAACTTTTAATTTTTTGGTTGGGTCAGCCATCATCATCGCAAACTCATCCAACGGATTAGGTTTATACCTATCCATTATCGGATTGAATGGTTCGATTGAACCGACGTCGAAAGTTCCTGGAGGAGCCTCAGTTACAGGTGCTGATTGATTCAGCATCTGTAAAAGATTTTCTATATTGGTTGGCTCGTTGGCCATCGTTAGACTAGCTGTTCTAGTTCTGCTCCGATACCATCTTGAGGCATCGCTTCGGCTTCTGCCATTTCAGCTACAAGTTGAAGGACAGTACCAATATCTTCATCGTCGAGCCCTTGCTCTCTGAGGAACATCATTACCTCTTCTTCACTTGCGCCTTGCTGAATCATTTGAACAACCATTGTTACAAGCTGATCGATCATCTCCATTTCTGGAGCCATCTGCTCTAGGTCTTCCATAGCTCCAGCTTCTTCAGAATCCATACCGCCTAACATGGCGTCTATTTCATTTTCTTCCATAATTACCTCATCGCCTTCTGCGTAAACGCCTCGGCCTTTTAATATATCTGCTTGAGTTACTTTGCCATCGCCTGTTAGGTCGGGGAAGTCTCCGCCGCCTGCTAGTTGGGGTCTGCTATTTTTTAATATTTCTCTATCTAAATTTGATATGGCGCTTCCTTTTCCAGCCTCTATTGCTCTTCTAGCTTTTTCAGATATAGTACGGCCACCTTCATTTAATATTTCTTGCATTCTTCTTTGAATTGCAGACATTTCAGCAGATGTATTGATAACGGCTTGATCGTCGTTGTAGGATCTGTCTAAACGCAATTGTTTTTGCAAATTTTCAAGTTGCGCTTGCAAGCTAAATAATTCTTGCTCGGGCGAGCGGTCAATTACTTCATCCCCTTCTGCCATCATCATACGTGGTTGCATATCTTGCATGCCGTCCATACGCATTTGAGGCATCATTCCAACAGGTGAAACTTCTGGAAGATCTTGAGCCATCGGCATGTCGCCCATCGGTAAAGACTCTAAAGCTGAAGGATCTCTTCTGGCTACTCTTATCTGTTCCATATCAAAATTAGGCCTTTGTAAACGAGCACTTGGATTATAAAATCTTCCACCTGGCTTATAAAGACCAGGAGATCCTCCCGCGTACATCCTGCCATCATCCGTAATCATATCTCTAACAAAAGGATTTGACCTGCTTGCCATCTGTCTAAACTTATCCAAAGTTTCTTGATCGGGCATTCTGTCTGATATAGGTTGAGGTCTCATACCTTGTTGTTGGTTTAACCTACGGATAGCTTCGCCTAATCCGAATCCAAAACCGCCACGTTTTTCTACTTTTTTTATTCCAGGTCTGCTTGCTAACAATTCTTCAATTGTTTGGCGCGGACGAGGTGAGCTAGGTCTTTTGCCTGGAATACGATCAATAATCTTCGGCTTTGATATAAAAACCCCATCAAATTTATTTCTCGGATTTAATCCAGGACCTCTCATTATCCTATCTAAATCCATAGGAGGAGGAGGAGGTACAAAATTATCTGGGGTACGAATAGATCCTATACTAGGCTGTATTTGTTTCTTAACTCTATTTCTTATTTTACTTAAAAATCCCATATCGTTTCCTCGGTTGACTTATTCTAACATTCAAAAGTTTAAAAAGTATAGAAAAATTTTGGGGGGTATGGGTACCCTTTTGTTTATTTGGTTTTGTTTTGGGGAAAAAATGTGGATAACTTTTTCGTCTCAGGATTTTTTTTGGCTGGAAAAAATTTTTTTAGGGGCAGGCAAAGTAAAGATCTTGGAGAAGATAGATTGAACGAAGTGCAAAAATACCTTACCTGCATACGAATCATATCCGACAAGATTCAAAAAGGCAATCTTTAGATATGAGAGTTTGAGTATTCATATTATTGTCCTGTAGCCTATACTACATACACCCACACCATCCAGGGGGTTACCCTCAAACAAAGCTGTACGATTGTACCGAGATACCGAAGTCAATAGAGTCCCGTATAAAGAGTTTATCTGCGCTTGCGCAGGCACTTAACTAAGCGAAGCGTGTTAATTCTTATAACAGCGCTTGCGCTGATTATATTACGCGAAGCGCAAAATTTTTTTTTTGACCGCCCTCCTCCCAAAAATATCTGTAAATTTATAAAAAATAACAAAAATGGGCGGATAAGTCCGCCCAAGTTCCTCAGTCAATCAGTTTATTAATTACTATCAAGGCTAATAATATTACCTCAATCATTCATTTTCATCGGGATATAATCCGTCAATAAATCCGCAAGCCTTGATAAATTTATCTCTATCGAATCTCGGATTTTCTTGGCGGAAGTAATAACAAAGACCATCAATAAAAAGAGAGAACGCTTCATTTCTTTGCTCTTGAAATCTCATATCAGAATTTGTCAAAGTTCTAATATCTTTTGCTAATTCTTCAAAATGTCTTTTTGATAAACTCATTTCATCACCTCTTCTAGTCGCTCGCTCAGGACTCCCCAATAACCCTTGACGCTTTCGTCAGAGAGGAGAAGCTCGAACAACCTTGGCTCTAATCTAACGAGCCTAGGAAAGTTTGAGCTATCGCACTCGCAGATAGCGGAAGCCAATTTGCTAAGGTCTCTATTCTCCAAGGCTCTGCCGATTGCGTAAGCTCTTGTATCTGCTAGCCCTCGATCAATCAAGGACAAAGCAATATAAGGATTCTCGGAAATGCCTCCGCCAGTTAGCGGAGTATTTCTGATACTTAAATTTAAAGTGTCTAATAATTGCTCTCTCATTACGCCACCTTTTTTTGATTTTCGATCTCAGCATCTAAGAGCGTGAGCGCTTCATTAAAATTTGCACTCGCTTCCTCGTCTCTGCCAGTCACGATCATTAACCAAGTGAATTCAAGTTTGAACTTGACCACTTCTAAATTGGATTTTTGTTTATCCATATTTTCTATCTCCAAAAAACAGGCTCGCGAAATTGTCCGCCTTGAGAGAATTATAGCAACTGGAGACAAAATGTAAAACTTGATCTTTTTGATTAAAAAGCAGCACTTTTTAAAATTGGTTTTTTCCGCCCTTAATAGTCAAAATGAATTGATCATTTTTTGACCACTTCTAACCGCCCTCAAAATATCCTCTATTCTTAAAATGATCTTAAATATATATGTAAATATAAAAGTAAATAATAACTCTGGGGCTTCGCTAGGTCTCCCCGATCACCTCCCGATTGATTCCCGATTGATTTCTCTGAAACTTTTAAAAGGAAAGGCTGGGAAGCAAGGAAAATGCTATTAATTTACGCATACATACCCGCCTATAGAATAGGCAGATATATGACCGATTACTGCGGGTATAAAAAAAGGGTCTAAAAAGACCCTTTAAACTATTGGAGATAGTTTTTAAAATTGCTGAATAATAAATCCATCCTCATCCTCAATTCTAATTAAAGTTGTAGTATTCTCTATATCTTCCAGAGATTCATATTCATCCCCGTAATCATTTTGGAACTCTTTTAAATTTTCATATTCAGAAAAATCGCAACAGATCGCAATAACATCTAATTCTATTTTTTGGTCGCAATCTTCTTCTAACATTTCAAACCAATCGAACAAAGCTAACAACCCCTCGTAAGAGAAGTTGTTAGGACGCAAGCTTCTAAAAGCGTCGACAAAATCATATTGGCTAATTGTACTAATCATCTAAGCCACCTCTTTAGATTCTTTAGCTTCCAGTCTCTCGACTTCTCTGAGCGTAGCCTTCATCATTCTCGTTGAGAATTTGGCTTTGCTCTCAAAGGCAATATTAAATCTAGCGTTGATTAAACCCTTAACCATTCTTAGAGTTATCCAAGGCTTACTGCTGTCCAGCGTGCTAGCTTGTAGCAAGACTAAACGAGCATACACTTCAAGATGATTTTTTTCGGTAATCTCACCCATGCCGATTGCCATCATATAATAGCCGATCATTTCTTGATATTGATTTAGTTCCTTCTTGGCAACCTCATCAATTTTAGTAAAGTCTACAATTAAACTCATTATTTACCCCCTAATAAAATAGTTTCAGTTCTCTGGATAAATTCGTTAAGCGTCTCGCCCTCGAATGAATCAACTGTTATGCGGTCGATGATCTCGCCCCTAACCATTTTAAATAAATGGCATGAATGAGACTTATCTGGATTACTCCAGAATGATCTCCTTACCCCGTCAACGACATAATCGTCGCCTTGGATAATTTGGTCTTTAATAATGTGTCGATTGCCCCTGTAAATTCTAGAAGCTTCAAAAGTATCATTTAAGTTATTCATATTTTTTTTCCTATAAATGCCCTTGCGGGTATACCTAGTATAAAAGTTATTCTACAAATTGTCGAATACTTTTTTTTCCTCTTTATTAAGACATTTATAATGCACTCTATAAGAGCCGTCAGAAAAATTATGTTCGCTTCTAGAATCTTCAATTCCATATAAATCAATCGGAGTTATATCTTCATCCAAAAGAACCATTTCATTACACCTATCACAAGGTAATGCAGAACACTCTGGGCATAAATATCCCTCCCGATATTCACCCTCAGAAAAAACTATCGCCCCGTTATACTCAGAATGATAATCAGCATCCGCTGGGATTCTATTAACGAATAGCCCCGTTCCGAATGAAGTATCCCGACAACAACAAACACATTTGTCCCCGATATCCATTAGGCTATCTCCTGTTGTTCTAAATCTTTAAGAATGGATTTAACTTCTTCTTCTATATAGTCATAGCCTATAAATCCAAAACAAGACTCTGAATGATCTTGGGGATCTTTGTCCTTTTCATAAATGATGTAGCCATAACATTCCCCGTTAACATATTGGGAATATTCTTTAACTTCTTGTTCAAGAACCTTAGTAGCAGTTTCAACATCTAGCTTCCCGTATTCTTTGATAATATCTTCGTAAGAAACAAAGATATAACCTATTTGACCACTATCCCATTTGCAAGAAAATGCACTTGTTGAAAGAGCAATTCCAGAATGTTCATACATATATACGGGCAAGGCCAAGACATCCTCTTGCTCTACATAAGATATTAATTCTTTCTTATCCCAATTATCGTTGTCGGATAGATCATAACGAGAATGAAATGCTATTAGCGTTCCTAGACTGTAATCTGTTCTAGGGTTATAGCAGTCCTCGTCATTGATAATTTCTGCAACATAGTTCTTGGTTTTTATTGTTTCTATTACTTGGCACATATTAAGTTCTCCCCCATTTCTAATATGGCGTCTTTATCAAAATCTAATTCTTGCACTTCTCCCCAACTCCAAGAACCAGAAAACATACTTTCCCCTTGTTCCCACATACCACCAGCAATATCTTCATTTTTGCAATAGTCTTTAAAATCTTCCAGAGACATATCTTTTGGTATGTTGCATACATACTCTAAATGAGTTTCCATAATCGCTGTAATTCTCACTGTTTTAAGCTTCATTAGATCAATCCCAATTTAAATTCGTTGTACTGATCTTCCCAATCATTGGTCAACTCACTTACATCAAAGTATTTATCTAAGCTTGTTGTATAGTCGGTGAAACAATCAAGGTGTTCATTGCCCCCGTAATTCGTCCACATAATCCAATAGTATCCAGAGTAATATTCATCTGGTTGTTCGCTGATAATTTGCTCATCAGTCAAATTTTCAATTAAACTTCTTTCTTCATCTTCAAAAGAATATTCTAATAAATCTGATCTGATAGAATCTATTAATTCTGCATGAGTCTTAACTTTGCTCTCGGGGAGAATCTGAATGTTGCCTATGCGTTCATCTAACTCAAAAGCTTTCATAGTTTCAGTTAAAGCTTCAAAGTCATATCCCCAAGGGACAATCATATCTTCACACCCATTGTTCCAGAGATCGTAAGCATTCGCTCGATACATGAGTTTATTTTTCTCACACTCGTCTAAGATTGTTCTAAGTAATGATTTCATTTAAACCTCCCAGTCTATTTTTAGACCCAAGCCAATCATTTTTTTATTGAACACTCTCAACTCTGCCCCAGATAAATCTTCAAGCTTCTCTAAATAGGTTGCGAAAACATTCATATCATTTTTAAGGTTCTTTTCTGCCCAGAGAAGCAAAGCGTCAAGTTTATCGTGGTCTATCTTTGGGTAAGGATCAGACACGCCTATTCCAGCTATATCAACTGGATTCGCTTTTTTATTTAAACGCTCTAATGATTCACCTATAATTGAACCGACTTTTTTGTTATCTTTATTCATAATTTCTATCTCCTAAAATTTATTACTCTCTTATAATGCCTGTAATTAATTCTAATTGCAAACAATTTGTATAATTTATTTTTCAACAAACAGTAGACAATAATTAATTATTAATGTTAGTATCTGTTTTGTAGTTAGGAGTGAGCCTTTGTAAAATCCCACTGGTCTTATATGTCTTAAGTGCGTGTTAAGGATAAAAGTAAATGAGAACTAAACCACCATGCACTAACTACAAACACTCACCAGACCTTAGAGTGTGAGTATAAAGCTAGGATAGGGAGTAGTTGGCAGGTCTGCTTAAAAAACTACCACCTAATTTTAAAAGGAGAAACAAAAATGAAATATTGGCAAGACGATAACTGGACAAACTTTGAAACCGAAGAGGGAGAATTGGTAGACGCTAACCTCTGGACGTGTGATGTCTCTGGACGCCAATATATTTCTTTCTACCCGACTACAAAAAATCAAAAAGGATTCTTAGAAACAGATACTTCTGTATCTTTAGCAACCTATGAAGTCAATCTTAAAAGGTCAGAAGATTGTTAGAGTTCTTGGCTTTATTTTTTTTAGTAACAAGTTTTTTAATTGATAGTAAAACAGGAGTAGATGATGAAGAAGAATAAACAAGTTTTTGATGGTAAAGGCGAATACTTTGATTGCCTCCACTTTGTCTGGCAAGGAACAGAGTTTGAAGTGCGAGTAACTAACGAGGTCGATGATATTCCCCATGACAAACTTAGATTAGAAGTCTGGACTGTACTCTATGAAGATGATGATGTAGGCAACCCCGACAAATTACTTGGCTTTGACGATTTTGTTAAAGAGAAGATGTTAGACATGAATGGATTAAAAATAGTAAAAAGAAAAAAGGAGAAAGATGATAACTAAAGAAGAATTAGAAAAAAATGATTGGACTGTAGTACCAAAAGGTGTCTGGTTTGGAGTGGACTTTGCAGAAAGCCATAAAGTAAATGTCCTTAATATTCTTACAGATTTATTAGATTTAGATACAGATGCAGAGGGATATAACTTTGTAGTATGTGCCTATAAAAAACAGGAGACCGAAGATGAAAGATAGATTATTTATAATTTTTAGTTGGACTTTAATGTTAGCCTTTGGTCTTATTTTTTGGTCTACTGTAATAGGATGGATAGTATGAGTGTTATGACGAGGACTAATCTTCGTCCTCTTTCTCCCCTTCCTCTGGTATAGGTCTAGCCCTACTAGATTTCTTAACAACCTCTTCTTTGATAATCTCCCCGATTTCTTCAGATCCCGATTTATCTTTGAATCCCGATTTATCTTCAATCTCGACTCCCGATTTATGTTCTATAGCTTGCTTCCCGAGTAAATCAGCAAGACGTCTTTCTACCTCACCCCGACTCATTTGATCTACTTTCCCATGCAAGACTTCCCGCCTATCAACAATAAGGCCCCCGACTTTCAAAAGTAAATTCTGCGCGTTAATCGCCGCTGTAAAATTACCTGCACTCCAGGCGTCATCCCTCAGCTTATACAAATCCTCGACTGCGTTATCATGCGTAAGCTCAAACTTCTTTTTCGCTTCCGCCATCAATCTTTCATATTCTCTATACACGTGCTGATACTTCCCGTTGGGCCCCATATACCGACTAACAACCTTTGGATTCTTAAAGCCTGCCTTCTTAGCCGCTTCTGCAAAAGTAAGAGTAGGATCGTTGACTGCATTCCAGACTAACAAACGCTGTCGCTTGGTTAGATTCTTTTCGTTATGATTCATATACTCAACAGGCATATCTTCTGCATCTGCAAGTGTAGGTTCAATCTTCACTTTCTGTCTGATCCTCGATTCGTCCTTGCTCATCTCTCACCTTATAGCTAATTAATCGTCCGTTAAAATACCTGACTAATTCTACTACATCTGGTCTTTCAAGCAAATCTATAACTTCTTGAGGCAAAACCTCCCGACATTTTTTTACTAATTTATACATATCTTCTCCTACTTTTGTCAGAGCTCTTGACAAAACTCTGACAAAACTATCAATACCTCTCTAAGTACTACTAATACAATAAATAATTATATATATATTATTATATTTATACCTATATATATACTTTTGTCATACTTTTCTTTACCTACCCTTTTCTTTTACGATTATGAGGTAAATATGAGGGTTATTTTAAGGGTATCCTGACAATATGACAAAACGCCTAAAGTGCATTCTTATCACGTTTTTAGCTGTCAGATACTTCTGACACTCTGACAAAACTAAGCCAAATATAGCCAAAATCGACCCAAAAGGGGGTACTTTTGTCAGAAAAGTGTGACAAAACTATTCGGGATCTTTTTCTTCTGTTAAGAACTCGGGGGTAAAAACGATTTCTTTTTCTAGGCCAAACTCTGCGTTGAGTATATCATCTATTTTTCTCACGCCTTCTTCGACCGATTGCGCGTAATTGAGAGTTTCAGTTACGCCGTAAGTAAAGATAAGTAAGGCAACAAACTCTGCGTCAGCTCCTCTAGAAATAAAATCTTCAAAGAGGGTATCGAGTCTGCGTCGACCTTCTTCGATGGTGGGTGGGCCTTTTTCCATTTTTACTATCTTCATATCTAAAGTGTAGCTTATAAATCTTCGTATGGGTATAACCAGATGGGGGTGTTCTCGCCAACGTAAGCGCCAGAGACGTTAAATTCAAAATATTCGATAGCTTCCATCTCGCTCATGTCGTGATCTTTGATAAGAATATCAATGCACTTATTGGCGTCGTAGATTAATCTTTGGCCGCTGGTTGCGATATCGTCAGCCATGCCAATAATGGCCTCGTCAAATCCGTCTGCTTTTAACATATGCTCTCCAATAAAAGGTGAGGTGTGTATCGTTGCAAGACTACACCTCAAAGTCCCTGGAGACGAGAATGAATAAACCTCGCCGCAACTGCACTTCTATTGTTTATACAAGCCGAATGAATTGCCTGTTCGCGATTAGCAAGGGGGTTCTTGAGAATGGATATAACCATCCCAATAATCCTCTAATAAACTTGGCGTGTATAAAATATTTAGCTTTCGCATCTCCTTTACAAACTTTTCAAAAGATTCGCAAGAAGCTGAAACACATTCAGCGTCCTCTTGCATACCTATTAATAAATCTCCAATTTTACTCATACCTTCTCCTATATTTTTTTAGTGTAGCTGTTGCTACTAATTATCTCTGCAAACTGCACGCCGATAACTTTGTGGAGTTTACCCTCTAACAAGAAAGCTTGTCTTTCAAACTCCTCTTGTTCCTTTGCTGTCATCTGATTCCAATCAACAATGACATCCTCTGGATTCTTAACAACTTGATTGACCCAAGCAATAACCACGTCAGACAATTCATGTTTGACTTTGGTTCTAACTGTAACTTTTTTGCCTTGGTACTCAACCATGTTAATGCGTTTTAACCTTTCTTTTCTCGACTTCAGCTAGATTGTTAACCATATCAATCAAACGATCCCTATCATTTTCTATCTGCTGCAAGTTTGCATCCGAGCTGGTTGTCTCTACCCCGCCTGATTGTAAATAAACTTTAATGATCTGGCATACCAGTTGTTGTAAGTAATCTCTGGTGTGGTCTACGTAATCTGACATCTTTTTATCTATCGTCATTTATGCTCTCCAAAATAAATATACCCTTAGTATATCAAAAGGTGTTTACAAAGCAACTGAAATTTTATACTATTAGTGAAACAATTAATCAGGAGAAGATTATGTCAATGACAGAAATAGATTTTATAAGAGAAGGTATGAAAGCTTTACAACCAGGATTGCCAGCTCCCAAACATACTGCGGATGTAGAAGAAGACATGCAATCAACCGAAAGGTTGAGCAAGTTTGTTGAGTACATTCGTCAACATCACCCAGCTTTATTTGAGCATGCTTATAAAGAGGCATCCAAATGAGTATTGAAATAGATCAAAGATCTGAAGTTTCTGCTTATATAAAGGTAGGAGATATAACTATATATGTAGAGCACTCAAGCGCGGCTCCAGAATTTATTGATATTTGGAGAAATACTGAAGAAACTTTATTTACAAACGATGCTTGAGTTTCTTTTATGGGTTTTAGGAATAATAGCCGCTTACGCTGGGGGCGGCTTACTTTATTTGCTTTGGTGGATGAATAGAAATCTATGAAAGAGCTAAGAAAAGAACGAGAGGTTTTAGTTGGAGCGACTTTCTATGTTGACAAGGTAGACCCTAACGCTGAAAACTTGCCAGACTTATTAAGAGATAAGTTTGAACAAGAGGTTGATAGAAACAAAATATTTTTTAGCATTTGTATTCCAGGCGATAACAATCAAATAGATTTAGAAAAACTAGCAGAAGAAAACAACGACTTAAGACATCAAGTTAAGTTTTGGCAAGAACTATATTTAAAGGCTATTGACCCAAGGTGAGAAAATGTCCTATATGCAAGGAAACAAAAGAATTGAACTCAGTAAACTTTCCCAATAGAAAACTAAAGAAAGCTCCGCCTTTTAGGTGGGAGTGTCGATCTTGCTACAACGAAAACAAAAGAAACAAACCTTCTTATTGGGCGCATAAGATGTTATCTGGAGCAAGGCGCAGAACTTTGGAAAGAGGATGGCCGCCCTGTACTCTTAAACCCCAAGACATTTGGGATGTATGGCCAGAAGATTTTAAGTGCCCAGTTCTTGGTATTGAGCTTGTGCATGGATATGAAGACAGATACAGCTCTCCAACGCTAGAAAGAATAGACAACAGCAAAGGTTACGTTATAGGCAACATTCTTGTTGTTTCTCATCGGGCCAACTGTATTAAAAACGACGGCACTTGGCAGGAGATAATGGCAGTTGCAGAATTTTATAAACATTTAGAGGAAAAAGACAATGGCAAAAACGTGGGTTAAAGAAAAAATACAAAGTATTAAAAAGAAAACATCTATTGGCGACTCAAGGCTTAGCCGAGGCGCTGGAACTAACAAACGCAAGACGCGTAAAAAATATCGAGGTCAAGGCAAATGAGAGGTGTAAATTATCCGTGCGGTTGGTTTGACGTTGAACAATTACCAGGGGGATCAAGAGAAAATGACTCAGTATAAAAAAAGTGTAGAGAAACAAAGAAAGAAACTTCAAGCCGAAGAAGATGATAAAAAAATAGTTTGGTATGAATATCAAAAAGGCGCTGGAGAACATTTTAGAAAAATTAAATATGCAAGCGGTAAAGAAACTAAAACTGATTTTGCAAATAAAGATGAAAAATAAAAAAGCTAAAACAATCAACAGGCTTGATCGAATTATGAAGTCTGGCAAATTATCTAAAGTTGTAAAGAAAGTTTTTCCTAAAAAGAAAAAGAAGTAAATGCCGTTAAGAGATTACCAACAAGAAGCTTTAGATGCGCTGGAAAACTATATTGCTATAGAGGACGGCAATCCTTTGGTTGTTATGCCAACAGGCTCTGGTAAGTCTCATGTAATTGCAGACTTTGTGCTGCATATGAATGAACAAAAGAAACAAAAAACTTTAATTGTTTCGCATGTTAAAGAAATACTTTTTCAAAATTATGAAAAGCTACAAGACGCTTGGCCTTATGGAGATATAGGGTTATATGGCAACAGTTTAGGAAGCAGAGATACAGATAACGATATTATCTATGCTCAGCTTCAATCAGTTTGGAACAAGGTAGATCAACTGCCCTTATTCGATCTTCTCGCTATTGATGAAGCGCATCTTGTTCCAAAAGACGGCGAGGGAATGTACCGCTCCCTCGTTGTCGCCCTTAAAGAACGCAACTCAAATTTACGTGTGGTTGGCTTTACCGCTACTCCATACAGACTTAACTCTGGTATGTTGACTGAAGGTGAGGGATCTATCTTTGATGATGTCGCAATAGACTTTGGTAGCGGTGATAACTTTATTCGTTTGATTGATGATGGTTATTTATCACCCCTGGTAACTAAATGTATGGATACTGAGTACGAGATTGATGATATAGGTTTGAGAGGTGGAGAATTTATTCAAACAGATTTGCAAGCCAAGATGAACGATAGTGGTAGAACCAATAAAGCCATACAAGAAGTTTTAATTAAAGGCGCAAACAGAAAACAATGGTTAATCTTTTGTGCTGGTATCAATCATGCAGAAATGGTTAGCGGCATTTTGAACGCTAACAATATAGCCTCTCGAGTGGTGACGGGAGATACCAATCAACTGCAAAGAGATAAGTTAATAGCTGATTATAAAAAGGGAGAGATTAGAGCTTTGGTTAATTGCGATGTTTTAACAACAGGTTTTGATGCGCCAAATACAGATTTAATTATAATGCTTCGACCTACACATTCACCAGGCTTATATGTGCAAATGATGGGTAGGGGCATGCGTATAGCAGAGGGCAAGAAAGATTGTTTGATTTTAGACTTTGCCAAGAATATTGAGCGTCATGGTCCTATCAATCAAATAGCGCCCAACCAAAAAGGCAAGCGCAAAAAGACAGGTGAAGCCCTGGTCAAGAGCTGTCCAGAGTGTAAGTCATATGTACCTAAAGCTGTAACTACCTGTCCAGATTGTGGGTATGTCTATCCTATGCGTAAGCTAGAGCTAGAGCTGGTCGCATCTAAGTTAGATATTATTTCTAAAACAGCCAAGAAAGAACGCTACGATACCAAGGTTATCAACATGTGGTTTGGTAATCATCAGAAACAAGGCAAGCCGTTGCCTGTATTAAAGGTCAGCTACAAGACGCCCAATAAGATTATTAGTGAGTACATCTGCTTTGAGCATTCGGGTTATGCAAGAGAGAAAGCTGTGGCTTGGTGGAACAAAATGGTAAGTGGTGATAGTTTGCGAAGATCCCCACCTTCTACAGTAGATGAGGCTTTGTTTAGACAAACGGAAGTTAACAAGCCAGATTTAATTAAAGTCGATTATTCGGGTAAGTTCCCTAATATCGTCAATCATATTTATGCAGATAGGTAAGCCAACACGTTGTTACCCATTTAGGAAAGAGACGGGAGATTTTATGTTTATACCTTATGACTATACAGAAGCAGAATTAAAATATGTTGGCGGTGGTAGAGATACCTTAGAACAAATAGAAGATTTTTGGGATTCGATAGGAAACCCTGTGTATAACAAGCGACTGTCTTTTGAAGACAACATGCTAAACTTATACAACAAGTTGCGGTATTGGCCAAAGCCAATGCTAAATGATAGTGTCGTGCAAACGATGATTTTGGAGTATGAATATGATAATAGAAGAACTAAAAGAGTTTGAGTCTGAGCAAAAGGGCGACACCCTGGTGTTCTCAGATATACCTAACCCTGTTTACCATGCGGGTGTTGGAATTAGTAGCAGTAAGATTAGAGCCTTTGGCAAATCGCAACTGCATGCAATAGAGAGGGTACAAGAGACAACCCCTGCAATGAACTTTGGTACAGCGGCCCATGCTTTACTGGTAGAGGGTGAAGAAGCTTTCAACCAAACAGTCGCAGTTGTTATGGGTTCTCCATATACCAATGCCAACAAAGAACTGAAAAAAGAGTATGAGGAGCGCGGCCTAACAGTTATTAAAGAAGCTGAAATGACAGCAATTAAAGGTATGAAGGAGCATATGATTGAAGAAGGCAACATCTACCTTAACGCTGAAGGCAAGGTAGCAGAGGCTAGCTTCTATTGGTATGAAGGCGAGGTTCTTTGTAAGTGCCGACCAGATGTTATCTGTCCGCCAGTCCAAAGCCCATACCCAGACAACGCCATATGTGTAGTGGACTACAAGACCACCCAATCATGTGATCCAGTAGAGTTTGCTTATTCGGTTAAAAAGTATGGCTATGATATGCAGGCTGCTTGGTATCGCAGAGGTATGGAGAAAGCTGGCTTTAAATTAGATGAGTTTGTTTTTGTAGCGCAAGAGAAGGTCTACCCATACGCATCTAAAGTATTTATTATCTCAGAAGAACAAATGAATCTTGGCTGGGAAAAGATGGAAGGCTTCTTGGAGCTGTACAAAAATCATTCAGAAGGTGGCCATCTATCCGTTTATAACTCGCCGAATATCGTTACCCTAACTTTATAATCGTGCCAGCTTACAAATTTAGAGAAGACGTATCTCTTGCTGAGCTAAAAGATTATATAGACAGCACCTACGATCAGCACTATGCCAAAGGTAAGTATCAAGCAACAGATATGATTGTAGATGCTGGTTTTGGCGAAGGTTTTTGTATTGGCAATATAATGAAGTATGCCATGCGCTATGGCAAAAAAGACGATAAGAAAAAGGAGCTTCTTAAAATCATTCACTATGCAATGATTGCTCTGTACGTCAACGATCAATAAAAATTATGCTAGGATTATAGGTATGTTATTTCCTAGCATTCCTCAATACCTGTGCGTTTATGAAATAGACAGCAACCTTCATATGGTTGTTTTACAGGCCAGAAACTCTGATACCGCAGAGCTATTTGCTTTGCTGCGCTCTATGGAAGAAAGCTCTGATTATACATTTGGAAAAATTCTAGATGTTAGCGAGATAGATCCTTCTCATCACATTAGTCTAACCATTCATTAAAGTGCTAGGTAGGTATATAAGTATCTAAATGGGGGGAGATAATACCCTTTAGGCGCCCTAGCAACACCCTATAATTACAAGCTCGGTTTAGCTGGAGCTTTGGCTTCAGAAGTTCCTTCTGTTACCCAAGCTGGAGTGTCGTCTGCTTGTTTAGGCGACATCTTTTCCAATGGTTTAAAAGCCTTGATAATATTTTTATCATCAGGGTAATCAGGATTTTTGCTTTTTTCAATACCAAAAGCACATATCACTTTATTACCAACCAGTTCGCCAGCGTTAGCAGGCGGGTTGTCTTTTCTTCCTACAGCTTTAACCAAACTAGAAAACTTTCTAGAGGCTATCTCTCTAACCATCTCCTGTTTCTCAGAATCAGAGTTAGTGTACCAAAGGTTTAGATTGTCTCTAGCAATCCAGCCTTTGTACTTATCGCCGCATACTTTGACTTCTAACTTAAGATACTCATTGCCAGCGGCGGAAGTTGTCTTCTCGCATGCGCTTATCTCTGTTAGATAGTCCCCTTCTGGAATAGTAGGTGAATCGTTACTACTACTCGCTTCAAAATCAAACTTGACGTCTGCAAAATCGCTCATTATTTTTCTCCTTTTGAAAATCCAAGTTTATTAATAATATATGTCAAGTTAGGCTCTTCAAAAGAATCTAGCTTGCCACTCCTATCCTTAGCAATATAGTTATCGCCAAGAACTGTTTGCAACCAACGATTGGTTACTTTTTTCCCTTCATCATTTTCTTCGGTGAAAGTCCTAAGACATAACACTTCATCAAAGAAGTAAGGAATTTGGGTAGGTAGTTTAGCACCAACCATCATAGGTTGATAATGAAACATACCTGTTGATTCGTCGCGTAATTTATCTTCTTTAGCAACAAAGATAACGTGCATTTTAAGATCTCTAAATCTACGCATGGTTCTTGTCATTACAGTAATGACCTCACCATATGCTTGTCGAGGATCTTTGGACCTTGCTTTTTCTTGTGCTAGTAAAAGCTCAGACATCTCGGTTACGCTGTCCAAACAGACAGTATCGTAATCAAGCTGTCCGCTTTCAAGCATTGCAGCAATCTCCTCAATCTCTGAAGCTTCTTTAACTTCAATAGCAGTAACATTGTTTGCATCTTTAATAGATAATAAACCAGCTTCCATACTAATGATTAAAGTTTTTCCAGGAGCAGTTGCACATGTCGTTGTTTTACCAGCTCCAGATGCACCATACATTAAAATCTTAGCGCCTTGGTTTTCTACCAATTCGCTAGGACTTACAATTCTACTTAAAATATCAGACATTTAATCTTCTCCGTTTTATTTAAAAATACTATTTTAATTTATTTTAATATGAATTACAATGTGTGAACATTAAATATTTAACGGAATGTAAAATGAGAGAAGTAGACCAAAATCAATGGAGAGTGAATTATCTCTGGAGGTTGAAAAACCTAACCAATGAAGAGCTTAAATCATTTAAACAGAAAAATCTAGAACCTGAACATAAGGAGAGGGAAGTGCAAAGAATAACTTTAAAAAAGTATATAGAATTTATTGGAACAGAGCCTGCGGCAGAATTATTTGACTGCTCAGCAGCATCAACCAAAGCTTGGAGGTATGGTTTAAGACAACCTTCAATTAAACAAGCTAAAAAAATTATTAAAGCATCTGGCGGTAAGCTAGACTTCGAGTCTATCTTTGGTCCTATTGAAGAAAGTAGTGAAAGTTAAGAGTGTTCAATTTACAAGTAACAGCGCAAGACTCTGCGTTGGACTTAGCTCTGGCTTATGCAGAATATGGAATAAGTGTAGTACCACTCCATAGACATAATAAAGTTCCGCCCAAAGAATTAGGGGGGTGGCAAAAATTCCAAGAGCGACAGCCGACGACGGAAGAAATAGAGAAATGGTTTAAAGGGCGAGATGATTTAGTCGTCGCTTTAGTCTGTGGCAAGTTTATTGTTATAGATGCAGATACACCTGAAGCGGTAAATTGGTGTGAGGCCAACTTACCAGTAACACCTTTTAAAGTAGCGACAGGAAAAGGGGTTCATTACTATTACAACAATCCAGAAAACTTTACTACTTGGGTAGCCAAAAGAACTGAAGGCTATGACCCAGCCAAGCTAATTGATATTAGGGGTGTCGGGGGTTTGATTGTTGCTCCGCATAATATTCATGCAACAGGTGCTATCTATACCCCTACAAGAATTGATGATTGGGATCTAAACGATATTGATGACTTGCCAAATCTAACTCAAGAGTTATGGGTAAAAATAACTGGAGTTGAAAAGGTTAACGGCAAACCAATAGCTGCGCCTTTATCTATCGATGGTATATCAGAAGGTGGTAGAAATGACCAAGCCGCTAGATTAGCTGGCTATTTAATAGCTAAAGGTTTAAATACAGAGTTTACAGAGTTTTTTGTTCAGTCTTGGAACGAACAAAATACCCCTCCCTTATCAGCAAGTGAAATATCTACAACAGTTAATTCAATACAAAAAACTCATGACAGAAAAAACCAACAAGCTCCAGCTTATATATCAACAACCAAGAATGTAAATGAGCCTGTCAATCTTTTCTCTCCTCCAGGGGTATTAAAAGATATCTACGAATACTCTGAACAGATAGCGCATATATCTCAACCAGCTATCAGCATGCAAGCAGCTTTGTCTTTGGGTTCAGTAGCCTTGGGCAGAATGTATAGAACCAATATGAATAACTTTGCGTCTTTATTTTTTATGTGTATCGCTAAGTCTGGGCAAGGCAAAGAAAATGTTAAGACGGTTATTGAAACTATTTTAGATCATGCAGAGTACAGCGATTTAATGGCAGGAGACGGCTATACATCAAGTGGTGCTATTTATAGTTTACTTAGATATAAACCAACCCACATAACTGTAATGGATGAGTTTGGTAAAAGATTAGAAAGCATATCTAAATCTTCTAACTCAAACAAAGAAGACGCATTACAAATACTTATGGAGACTTGGGGAAGATGTCATGGTGTTTTAAGACCAGATAATTATTCAATGATGACTCTAACCAACAAACAACAAAAAGAAGTGTTGGATAGGTCAACGATTAAACCTGCGATTACCTTGGTCGGTATGAGTGTGCCTAAAAACTTTTATGGTGCTTTATCAACAGGTCGTATTGTAGACGGTTTCTTAAATAGATTTATTGTCGTTGAGTCTCACGTGCCAAGAACCGTTGGCAAAATGGTTTCTTTTGTTGAGCCTCCGCAATCGACCTACGATTGGGTTTCGCATGTAAGACAGGTTGACAATGAAATGGAGCAAATATCTAGAGACAATGCTGAGCTAGATTTTAAACAAAGAGTGCTGAAGTTTGACGATGATTCAAATGCTTTGCTTGATAGTTTGGCTTACAGATTAGTGGACCAACAAAATGCTTTAGAGAAAGAAGGTTTAGAAGTTTTGTTATCAAGAACAAGAGAAAAGGCTATGCGACTAGCTTTGATTGGAGCCTTGGCAGATGATCGCAAAGCCAAAACTATTAAAGGCGATATTACTCAATGGGCTATTGATTATGTTTATTACTACGATCAAGTGTTAATTGAAAGCTGTAAAGATAAAGTTGCAGGTTCTGAAATGGAAGGGCGTATTAAACAAATACTTAGCTTTATTAGATCGCAAGGAGAATGGGGTATAAGCAAACGTGATATTGATAGACGTGAAATATTTAGATCAATGAAGTCATACGAAGTAAAAGAAATTATCGAAAGATTAAAAAACTCAGGGGAGATACAAGAAAAAGATTTAAGAGCAAAAGGAACTGGACGGCCAACCAAACGTATTGTTGCGATTGATCCAGAATTTTTCAATGAAGATTGATAGGCTGGCTTTAAGAGAAAGTCTCAGCGATGTAGCTGTTGGTGTGGTAATAGCTTTGCCTTTATCTTTTTTTGTTCTTAACATGTGCAATTATTTTAATGCCAGCTTGTTAACAACCTCTATTATTCAAACAACAGTATTTACACTTGTTGCAATTATTCGCAAATATTGTGTTCGTATTGTATTTAAAAAGGGAGAGCTTAATGGATAAACCAAAACCAAAAATGGAAAACATTAATGACCAGAAACGCGAAGAACGTGTAGCTGGTTTTATAGAGGGCCTTTGGAATGTTAGATGCCATAAACTACCAGTTAGTTATGGTCTAGATTATTGGTGCGAATCAAAAGAAGTTTCTTTTTGGCTGGAGGTTAAATGCAGAACTTTCGGTATTACAAAGTATGACACCTTATTACTTTCTGCCAGCAAGTTAAGGATGGGCTCGGCCTTATCTTTAGCAACCAATCAACCGTTTGTAATTGTTTATGCAATGACGGACAGCGTTTACAGTCATACTTGGAAAAGGGATCACATATACGATGTAAGGTTTGGTACAATTGCAGAACCTATTTATGAAGAAGATTCAGAACCTTACATTCACTTTAGTAAGGATGAGTTAGAGTGTTTATCCCCTCATCCGTTAGGTTTTGATAGAGAGGAAATGGGGCTAGTAAACAATTATAAAAAAGATAAATAATGGAAGACCCAACAAAAAAACTTTATGACCATAAAGGGTGGTTTTGGGACCATATAAATAAAAGAATGTATCGCTGGCATGAGCTAGAGTTACTAATGAAAGAAAGAACCTTAAAGGAGAAGAAGAATGCCGATCAACTCAAGAACCAAAGGAGCGACGTTTGAAAGAGACGTTGCTAAAATATTAAACGAATTTTTTAAATCTGAAGGTATTGACTACGTTTGTAAGCGTAATCTAGACCAATACCAATCTAAAGATCTTTGCGATATAAATATTCCTCATCACGCTGTAGAGTGCAAGTTTTATAAAGAAGGGGATTGGTATCAACAAGGATGGTGGGATCAAGTCTGTAAATCGACGGACGGCCGTATCCCCGTTTTAATTTTTAAATACAATCGTAAACCTATTCGGGTATGCGTACCTTTGTATGCAATTAATCCTGAGTGGGATGAAGATAACGACAAGGTAACAGTTATGCCAATTGAAGAATGGCTGGAAGTGTTAAGAAATAACTGGGATCTTTATTTAATTAAGGGTTAGCTTAAATTTGCTAGTCTTTGAGCAATATCCATATTTGCAGGATTGGTTCCTACTAAACTTTGACTCATTACTCCAGATGTTCTTGGTGTAACTGGTTGAACTTCTGGTATTGGTATGCTGGCTGATGTTATTCTCGGCGGTTGTGGAGTCATGCTTTGTATTTGTTGTATTTGGTCTTTTAAAGCATTCATCTCTTCGCTGTTATCTTCTGATTCAACCTCTTCTCTAACTTTTTGCAATTCTTTAAAAGCTCTTCTTTCAGTTTCTTCAGAAACATTTGCAAAGTCTTGAGCTAAAGTAAATCTTAAAGATTTTTCAAAAGCGTCTACTACTTGCATTATGGGACCAGGCTCTGTTCTTGATAAAAGCCTAACAACTGTTGGGTTTGCTAAAATGTTAGAAAATACTTTTAATCCTATAATTGTAGGCATCAAAGCTAAATCTAATGCGTTTGCACCAATTAATCCTGCAACAATACCACCAGCTGCGCCGCCTTTAGTGGCAGTAACCTGAAGATCTAAACTTTGGGTAATAGCTTTCCAGCCATCCAGGGTTTCTTTCCCAAACATGGCTATCAAAGTATCATCGCCGTAAGATTCTAAAGCAGAAGATAAAACTCCTGGTTTGAAAATGTCTGTTAATCTTGCAGTTGATCTTAACTGACCAACGCTAACAGCCTCTGAAATCATTTGCCCTAATGCGTTTTCTTGAACAGCAGCAAAAGCCTCTGGACTTAGAAGTTCATTTTTCACCAAATTAATTTCTTCTGCTGAGTTTGGCCTAAATATATTTTTTACTATTGTTTCTGGCGTTTCATTCTCAACAGCTTGCATAAATTTAGCCTTATCAAGAAAATCTTTTTCATCTAAAAGCTGAGCTTTAACTTTCATTTCTTCTAAAATTTTATTAGCTGGCGCTAGTTGAGGCTCGGTAGTATATGTTTCAACTCTTTTAGAAGCTTGCAATTTTTTGTTATAAGCTTTTGCATACTCTTCAAAACCTTCTTCTCCTGGGAAAAGTTCTGGCTCTACGTTAGGGCCTAGACCTTTTATTCTGGTTCTTTCTTTTGGCTGTCTAGTTATTGTAAAATCTCCAGGCCTTTCATCTACAGCTTTAAGAAAGTTATTTAAATCTGTTTTGCTAAGTTTTGGTTTTAATACTTGTATATCTCTCAATATAGCCATGTTTGTATCATACTTATTACCGAACAAAACCTTTAAAGTGCTTCCATATCTTTTTAAATTTTGAGAAAACTTAACTGGATTTAACATTTTTGTTTCAGTTAAACTTTCGTTAAATAATCTTTTCATCAAGTCTTGTTGCATGTAAGCTCTAAACTTTTCTCTTTGATTCGGATTAACAGCGTCTAATATCATTTTAAGTTCTGGTCCGTTATTTTCTTTAACAGCTAAACCAAACAATTCATCAATATTACCTTGGCCTTCATTAAATTTAACATCATCAGTAATTCTTTTTAAAATTGCAGAATCAAATCTTCCAATATTTTTTGCGTAATCATCATTTGCTTTGCTAAGGGCTGTTATAGCAGCCCTGCCAAGCCTTTTAGATCTTGCATTTCCTTTAGCGTCTACTGTAAAAGTAGCTTGTTTGCCTCTTCCTATTTTTTTTATAGCGTCATCTAATAAAACATTTCCCTTTCCAAGATCTGTAAAATAATCATCTATATCTTTTGTTAAAGATCTAAGCGTGCTATAAGCTGCTGTGTTGGCTTTTCCCTCTGCAATCATCGTGTTTTGTTGAGCTTTAAGATCGTATCTAATTGATCGTAGTTGTTTTAAAAATTCTACTCCGCCTTCTACATCTTCAAAAACATTTTTTGTTTCTCTTGCAAATTGACCTTCTTGAAAACCAGCAAACTCATCAATTTGTTGACCGCCTGCTCTTTCGGCTGTTTCTGCGTCAACTCTGTCTAAAACTTTTCTACCACCTACGGTTCTTGTCGGCTCATCAGATTTTTTAACCAACTCTCTAAGCAGGGTATAAGGTCTACCAGATGCTTTAATTGTTGGGTGGTCAAGCTCAGCTTGATCTAATGCTTCTTTAAATTTTTGAGAAAAGGCTCTATTGGCTCTTCTTAACGCTGGATCTAAGTCTGCTTTGTTTATTGCATTTTCAGCAGCGTTATACATTTTGTTATTAGATGTTCTCCAGGTGTCGTAAACAGTTTTTAAAGATTCTTGCAAATCTTTTTCTATTGCTTTTCGTTGAACAGGTGGCAAGTTTTTTGCTCCGTTCATTTCTTGAACCAATGTTCTAAGCAGTTTATCTATTTTTAAATCTACATCTAATAAATTTTTATCTAAATTATTTCTAACAATTTTTAATTCGCTGGCTGCTAATTGGCCTGCTGCTGAACTGTCAATAAAGTCTTCAATGCTTGCGCCTTTGGCGCCTATATCCTCAAACAAACCTCTGATTGAAGCTAGTAAATTTGCTTTAGATTTGCTTTCTCTTGCTGCTGGGCCACCCACCATTTCTGCAATTTGTTGACCCCTAGAACGAATAGATGATCCAAGCGCTGCTTGAGATACAACACCTTTGGGTAAAGTTGGTTTTATATTTTTTTTCTTTAAAGCTTTTAATACATCTTTTAAAGGTGCTTTATAATTTGGGTCAACAATGTTTTTTGCTTTTGCTATTTCTCTATCAATAGGTCTAACATATTTTAAATCAAAACCTCTGGTCAAAAGATTAGCGTCTCTTTGATTTCCAACGGTTGCAGTTTTGCCAAAGTAAGCTTGAAAAACTCCACCCAAAGTTTCTCCAACACCTTGAGCTGCTGCTCCAAGCAAAAATTCATCTTTAAGAAGTTTTGCAATTTCTTGTTCGTTTTGTAATTGAGTGCCTCTGGCTATTTCAGTAGCCTCTTCGACTCCTTTACCAGCAGCTGTACCAGCTCCAGCAATTAAAGATCTGGCTACCCTAATGCTGTTTAAAGCATATGGCTGTAACCATTTTGCAAGTCTGAGTCTTGGATCAAGAGAAGCAATAGCTCCGAAAACAGGCCCTGCATATCCAGTTAAGTCGGCGTAATCTCCAGCAGTTCCTGCTGCTCTTTCGTCAATAACAATATTTTTAACAGAAGGTTTTAGCTCAAGTCTTTTTTGACCTTCTGGCGTGATTGCCAGCTTCCCAGATGAATCTCTGGTAAAACCGTTAGACCCAACCAGTCTTTCTAGCACGTGTTCTCTTTCGTCAACTATTTTGCCGTCTTTATCTTTAAATATTTCAGCAGTAGATAGTTCTGCCCTTAAAGTTTTATTTTTAATTCCAGTATCGTAATCAAAAAAAACTTGATCGTGAACTTTTGATCCTTCTCTTTTTGCAATTTCAGCTAATACAATAGCTCTAGCATCTTTTTCATTTTCCGCTTGAACTCGAACAAATGTATCGGGTGAAACTTTAATTGTAAAATCTTGCATATTTTTACTGAGACGGTCTTAAATCTATAATATTGGCTCCAGCTGGAACTCCAGAAGGTCTTGCTGATCCTGAATAACTTGAAGTTAAGGGGTTGCTCATTGCTAAAAAATCAATTAGCTCTTGCCCTAAATTTAAATCGCTTGCGTATAATCCACCTTGAGATGTTTCTTGTAAGGCATCATACTCTCCAATCGCTATTGCCCTAGCATCATTTCTTTTGCCTGAAGCAGAGCGAATGGTTTCTTCCATTCTTATAATTAAACCGCCAGGTGTTTGCTGAAGATCAAGATCATCTAAATTACCAGCAATATCTTTTGCAACCTGTCTGTCAACATTTGAAATATTTTTTCCGCCTTCATTTAATATTTGTTTAATGTTTTTTTGTCTTAAAATTGTTAAAGCAATTTGAGCTCTTTCCCTTGGATCTACTTCATTTACATCTGGGCCTAGTCCAGCAAGAGTGTATAGCCTATCTTTTGCAACACCCAGTCTTGCTGCCATGCTTTGTATATCGCCATTTTGAATGTAATCTTTTACAGATTCTGCTAGTCTAACTGTAGAATCAGCTTCTCTATATTGGTTATATTGTTTAACAATATTAGTTTTAGCATCTTTAACCAGTTTTATTGTTTCGGGTTTTCTTGGGCCAGAAGCTTTAATATTTTCTGCATCTATTTTTGCTTCTCTTTCTTTTTCTAATACAGCCTCGGCTTCTCTTTCAGCCGCAGCTCCTGCTGCACCAATTTCAAATCCTTCGCCTACATTACCTTTAACAGCTATTCCTTTAGCAAGATTTCTCATCAATCTAATTACATCTGGATCGTTATATATCGCAACAGAAGTTGCCGCAGCATCATCATCGTCTAAAGATGTTCCGATATCGCCTTCGACATCGCCTTGAGCAATACCAGCTCCGCCTTCTTTATTGGCTGTGGCTGAGGCTACATCCGCACTATCAGCTGGTTCTCCAGCATCGCCACTTTCGCCTTCTTTGGTTTCATCAGTTATAACCTCTGTTCCTTTGCCGCTTGTTTGAGCAGCTTCATCTAATTCTTTTTGTATTGGATCATCGACTCCTGTTGATGATTCAGCAACAATTTCATCTAAAGTTTCTGGCCTTTCTCCCCCAGTTTTAAAATATTCGTCAAAACCCCCCGTAACAAGGGCTTGCCCCGCTCTAAATGGGTTGTTTAAATTTACTTCATCTAAACCAGTTTCAAATAAATTAACCCTATCGCCAGCTCCTGACTCTCTTAACTCTTTGGCTCTGTCTCTAGAAAAAAATCCTGCAATGGTAGGATCTGTAAATGGAGCCCTGGCAATATTAAACAAAGATTCTATTCCTTCTTTAGCAACATCTACTCCAAACTTTGCTCCAGATTGCAAAACATCTGCTGGATTTAAACCTTGAATGTCTTGCCCTATACCTATTTGCTCTTCTGGAACAAGTGTAGAAGATCTTCTTCTAGCTATTTTTTCAACAATTGCAGCAAGGTTTGAACCATACTCAACATTTGGATTCAACAATAATCCACCTATTATTCTGGAATCTTCTGATTCTAGTTGATTTGCAAATTTTGCTGGGTCAATATTAATAATCTTGCCTTGACTATTTCTATATTGATTTGGTTTCAACCCACTTTCGCTAACTGTTGCTACTGTTTCTGAACCTGTAATTTCTTGATCGCTCGGTAAACCTGGAATTGAAACTTCAGGCTTCATATCTAAGCTTGGGCTAACCTCTTCTGTTCTAATTGGTTGTTGCATACTTTCTTGTAATTGATTTGACAAAGAAGCTATTTGTTGGTCGATTTGACTTAAAATATTAGTTCTTCTGTCATCAGAAACATCCATTCCCAGGGAGCCTCGTATCGTTCTACCAATTTTTTCAAACCCAGGTATTGTTGCAATTCTTTCTCTTTCAGATTTTAAATCTTGAATTTGTTGAGCAATTGCAGATATTTCTTGAGAAGATGTTACGCCTGTTGGAATGCTTAAATCAGAAATTGTTGAATCTGGTTGATTAAAAGATAAGCCTTGACCAGATCCAGTAACAATTGTTTCGTCTATTGGTAATTGATTTAAAAATTGTCCAACCTGACTTTCTGTTACAGCTTGGGGAGCTGTCCTTGTAGGTCTATTCTCTACCCCTGGATTTATAAGTCCACCCATTTGTTGAGCAATTTGCTCAATTAATCCGTAAGAAGCAGCTGGGTAAGCGTTTTTTATTTGAGCTGGATTGTACCCTTGAGAAATTAAACTTTCGATAATGGGTATTAAATTAGAATTTTGGTTTACTGGATCTCCCTCTACTGGATTGCTAGTAGCTACGTTGCCATTTGCAAACATTTTTCTTTGAAGAACATTCATAGTTTCTCCTTAAATGTATCCGCCGCCTTGCGGAGGTGGGTAGCCTCCCTGGGGTTGTTGCGGGTATCCATATGGTTGTTGAGGGTATCCTCCATATGCAGGTTGTTGATAACCATATGTTGGCATCATTCCTACATTTTGATTTGTTGCTTGATTATTCGGAGGAGCATTATATATATTTGTTTGCGGAGCTCCTTGCGGTTGGTTTGGGTTTAAAGCAGCATAAGTGCTCATAAATGTTCCCAGACCCATCGCAAATGGATCTCTAGGCTCTGAATAAGTTTTACCAATTTGAGTTTGACTTCCTTGATATTTAGGAGCAAAACTTTGTAAATAAGATGTTGCTTGGGTCGGAGCCATTCTTGTTTGCTGTTGTTGAGCGTATTGTCTAGCAAGTCTTTGCTCTTCAATTCCTCTTTCTGTTGCTCCAAGAGTATTTAGAGTTCCAATATCTTGACCTCTTAATTGTTGTTGAGTTGCTCCTAGTTGACCTAGCTGAGATCCATATCCTGCTAAGTTAGAACCAATCCCAGCAATGCCAGAGCCTACACCTGTTATATCGCCAGCTAGCTGTCTAGCTGCGGCTGATCTACCTTGACCTAGCCCCATCAAGTCTTGAGCATATTGTCTTTGAGCCGCTGATTGAGTTCCGCCAAACCCAGCTTCTAGCTGAGCTCCAGATCTTGCGCCAGCTCTCCTGTTTTCAAGTTCTTGCAAAGCTCTTTGTTGAGCAGTATTAAATCCGCCAGATCTAATTTTGCTTAAAACGTCACCTAGACCTCTGCCTAAAGATTCTTGTCTTTCTTGCGCTGTTAATCTAGCTCTTGAACCAAACGCTGATTCGCCACCTCGAGAAATGTCGGATGCCCTTTGTTGGATGTCCTGCATTTCCCCAGCTTTTAAAACGTCTTGAATTGTTTGGTCAACCACTTGTTGTTCAAATGGATTGTAAAACTGGCCTGCCATTCTTGGATCGTAGCCTTGTAAAGATTGACCAAGAAGCTGTCTAGCTGATGGCCCGCCGTATCCCAAACTACCAAAAAGATTGGTTAAACCTGAACCTAATTGTCCTTCGGCTTGTCCAAAGTAGGGTTGTTGCATGCCGTAAGCAGATCTATATCCACCCAAAGCTTCGCCTAATAAACCTCTTTGTTGTCCTAAATCAGATATTCCTTGACCAATTAAGCTTTCTTGCCTATCTAAAAATGGTTGATAAGACCCAATACCAGACTGAGCAAGTTGTCTTGCCCTTTGTTCGTTACCTGTTAATCCTGCTGTTTGTTGTAAAATTGCAGGTTGGTCTAAAAATGATTTTTGAGCCGCCGCGGTTGCTTGAGCGATTAATCCTGGAGTATCGGTAGAGCCAAAATAAAGCTCTCTAACCGCTGGATCAGAAATAACTTCTTGTCTTTTTAAATTAGAAAGAACTGGTAATATTTGTTCAGCCATTATATTGCCTCAAAAATATTCATTAATTCTCGCATATTTTTCACGCCTTCTTCACGCGAAGCATCACCGCTTTTAACAAGTTCAATACCAGATGGGGTTTTGTTAAGATCAAATGCGCCTGCGCCACGTGTGGCTTTGGCTGTCATTACAAACTCACCATCACTTAACATCGCTGGTATATCGTCTGAAGTTCCAGTCCCTGGTCCTTCTGATTCGCCACCTTCGCGCATATCAAGCTCGCCAATCATAGCCAAACCGCCTTGATTAAAATATTGTCTTTCCATAGGACCGCCGTTTGCTGCTCCTACTCGGCTAAAGTCTAACGCTTCTGGGGCTGGAGCAAGTCCAAACTCTTCTCTGCTTCCACCTGTACCTAAAGCTTTAGATAATTGGTATCTACCTAATTGATCCATTGTTACTGCTGGAGTTTCAGCTAAACCACCCATTCTGCCTTTGGCTGAGTCATAAGTCATTTTAGCTAATAAAGCTCCAAGCCCACCTGCGCCTAAAGCATTAAGTCCGCCACCTTCTCTGGTAAACAAACCTCCTTCTTTGTCTCTGTTTCCAAAAATTCCATAAATACCTTTTCCGCCCGCTGGTCCACCAGGATCAAATCCTAGTATGTCGTCCATTATCTTATCTCTAAAAAAACTACCTCCCTGTTGTTGAGGCTGTTGTTGTTGATAACCAGGAGAATAGCCAAAAGTCGGCATAAATCCGCCACCGTAATATTGTTGTTGTTGAGGCATGTAACCACCTGGCATTTGTTGCGGAGGCATCATACCGCCCTGCATCGCTTGGCCCATCATACCTTTAGGAGTAAATAAACTTCCTATTCCAGATTTAATTGCGCCTTTACCAAACGTAAGAGCTTGTCCTAAAGTTCCACCAGAACCTGCTGTAATAGCATTTCCAACTCCGCTAAGACCTACCTTAGAAGCTAAACTACCAATACCGCTGGCTACGTTGCCTAGACCAACTTTACCTAACAAAGATCCGCCTACAGCGCCTAAAGCCTGACCTACGCCAGGAATAAACATCGCTACAGGAGCAACTTTTTTAGCTACTTTTTTTAAGGATTTAAAAGTTTTCTTGAACCAACCAAACTCAGGGTGCCCTGTAATCGGGTTGATACTCATATTCGGACCTACAATATACTCATCTGGATCTAATCCAGCCGCCATCATTTCTCTGCTTAATCTTGCTTGCGTATCAGCGCTTATTACTGGAGGGACAACCCTTTCGCCTGGAGCAACGTGTGCTACAAAGCGATCTTCATCCCTACCTAAACTTGCTATACCTGTTCCTGAATTATCAATAATCATATTTAAATTTTACTCTCTTCTTCATCACATGTTAACCAAAAAACTAATAAATAGCGATTGCCACTTTTTACTGGTAAGCCTCGGTGCATATGCGTAAAGCTTGGAAATATCAAAGCATTTCCTGTTGGGATGGGATCAACAATGCCTCGGTTTAAAAATTCTGTTCCACCACCTTCATATTCACCTGTATTTAAAGGAACAACAATACTTATATCTGCGCTAGCGTCGTGATGCCAAGCACCTTGTTTTTTATCTTTTAAATTATAGTTTGCTATTTGGATGCCTCCGCCTGTTACGTGACGATTCCAAATGCTTAATAAAATAGGATTAACAACTGAAAAAACTATTTCTAATAAAGAATTGTATATATCAGGACAGCGTTCTTGCAATACTATTTCTGGTATTTGTCTTAATTTATCTTCGCCAGGATTGGGTTCAAAGCCGTAAAAAGACTCTAAACTTTTCATTTCATCTACTAATAAATCGCAGAATGTTTTAGAAAATAAAGGAATGGTATAAACATCTTTAAGCGTTTCTTTGATAATTTCTTGTATTGGTACTGGCGCTAAGTCTTGAGTACCCTCTGATTTGTAAAAATTTAATAAGCTTGGAAGAGAAACTTTGGTTTTGTCTAGAGTTCTTGGCTCAATAAACCAATCATTAGGATAGGCTAAAAGAAGATTTTTTAGTTGATAATCTTGTTCTAATTGTTCTGCAAGCATACCTTGTTCCATATGTTATATTATTATTTTACAAGGTTATTGTAATATTTCCGTTTGTTTTTACCGAAATACTACCCAGTAAACCTTGGGCTTCGTATCCTTGAGGGTTGGGTTCATCCATTAAATCAATAAACTCAGTCCCGTTAAATACTTGCAACACTTGGGTTGTTGTATTAAAGATTAGCGTGCCAAGATTAAAATTTAACTTATCACGTTGAGTAGTTGATAATTGCAAAGTATTATCAGGGTCTACTGCTCCTAAGTTTATCTCTAAAATTCTTATAAGTCTATTAAAAGTAGAAGAAGTAACGCCCTCTCCTTGCGCTTGCGGGAGCTGAGTTGGAAGTAGCTTGCTCATCTCCTTCCGTCAGTTCTGATATCTATTCTTGTTGCGCCGAGTCTCCAGCCAATTCCTAAATTACCGTTATTTTCAGCATCATCATCTGATTCAAACCTAAGAACCATTTGTCTTGCTCGGCCTCTAACGTAAGCTTGTTGAGTATTGGCTTGTATAGCGCTAGTAGAGTTGGTTGTTAAAGAATCTCCAGGAAAATTTCTTGTTTTTACAACAATATTGACTGAGCCATTTTCGTTGGCATTTTGGATAAATTTAAAGTCGGGTATGATTCTTCTAATAAAAGTAAACTGTTCGCCATCACCTATATCAAAATCAGAACTTTCAATAAACACATTTGTCATCGGCGAGCCATCATCGTCAAAGCCTAGTTCTTGTTGATACAAGTACCCATTACTAACTGCTCTAGGAAAATTTTCTATCCCAGCATCTAGCCAAGCAGTTCTGCTTAATTGGCCATACACCCAAGTTTGTTCTGCATAATTATAAATAACATATCTGTCTATTTCGTTGCTTGAAGCAGAGCAATAGAACCAACCCACTTCGTTTTTATCAGCAATTGTAAAAGCGTTAACTTTAAAAGATTGCGTAAGGTTAATATCGTTGAATACGTAATTATGAACGCTGCAAGGCAAAGTTTGCACGCTACCGTTATAAGCGTAAAAGTTGTTGTATCCCATCCAGTAAACAGCAGAAGTAGCTGTTGTTGCGGCTTTTGGCCCTACCAAGCCAGTACCCTCGTTAATTAAGTTAACCGAGAATGTAAAAGGTGGTCCAACAAACTGCATGCTGTATAAAGCAGTATCAGTCCAAACCAATACCTCTTGTCTTGATTTAACAGCTCCAATAATAGAAGAACCAGAAGATAATCTTAAAGATCCAGCAGTATTAGTAATTGTTGGCTCAAAGTCTAAATTGTTTTCTTGATCGGAAAAAGCAATTAGCATAGGGTCAACTGTTCCTGTTCTAGCTGAGCCTGCATCATTAATTGGGTCAGCGCCCAAAACAATTAAATGTCTGTCAATTTCTGAAGTAATCACCTGCAAACCAACCGTAGGCACTAAATTAGCACCAGATATTCCAGACATGTCAACGGCTCTTGTTGTAACGCCATTGTTTTCAGTCCACTGATAAATGCCGCCACCCCTAACATTCATAATTAAGTTTTCGCCGAAGTTGTCATGAGTCCAAAGTCTTAACTGATTGGTAACAGATAAAGCAGTAACAGAACCAAAAGTTCCTTCGCCCCATCCATTTAGCCCCCACCCAGTTCCAGGAACGTAAACATCAAGACCTACATTTATTTGGTAAGTTCCAACCGTAGAACCTCCACCATTACCGCTATCTCCAGCCGCAGCCAATACTGGATCGCCGTTAGTGTCTTTGGCTTCTATTGTATAAGAGTTAGCATTTACTATTGTAGCTATTTGATATTCTTGATTAAGAACTGTAGCAGTAATATTACCGCCAAGAGACGCTGCTCCAGAAAAAGTTACAAAGTCATTTGCTACAGCCCCATGAGCTGTATCAGCGACAGTAATTGTCGCGTCTCCGTTGCCAACTTTAGCAAAGGTAACATCTCCAGCGCTTGTTGTAGATCTTATTGGTGTAACATCATTAAAAGTAGAGCCTTCTTCTATATAATATTTCCAAGTTGTACCGAGTCCTAAATATTTAGTTCCACCCAAAGAAACCCAAGAATGCAAAGCTCTACAAGTTCCTAAAAAAGTATTAAGGTTTTCTTTTGCCCAGCCGCCAAATTTTTCAGGAAGGCCTTGTCTAAATCTTACTAAGTTAGAATCAAACCAACCGCCTTCATTACTATAGTCAGTTCCTTCTCTGTTGATGCCTGGTTTGAATAATGTTTTTTGTAAACCCATTTTATATGTGTTCCCAGCTTTTACCCTCAAACATCAAAGCTTCAGCCTCTCTTCTTCTTGTAAGACCAGCTAAAACTTTGCCTTTTGCTTTGTTCCACCTTTTCATTTGAGCAGGAACCTCATCATATTTACCTTCATTTAAAACTCTAAGCATGCTAGATTTTTTTAAATTATTTGGTCCTAAGTTGTATGTCCAAGAAACCAAAGCATCGAATTGGGATTGATTCATCGGAACAGTTACTAATGAATTAACATAATGTTCATACTCGTCATCAAGCTCACGCCATAACATAAAGTCTGCTTTTTCTTCAGTCCACTTATCACCTTCTTGTACATCTTTGGTATGGCCATATCCTATAGTCCAAACCCCCGCAGCACATTTATATGCCTCAAGCTCACAGCCTTCAAATTTTTTTATAAGCTCGAAGCCTTCGTCTGAAGTATGCATTAGTTTC
>Ga0213863_10000355_pt1 | contig 35515 bp, 35 predicted proteins | sample PICome_8_FD_160128 | JGI IMG/M metagenome (GOLD analysis project Ga0213863, IMG submission 160128) | Coastal seawater microbial communities near Pivers Island, North Carolina, United States - PICO497 | ecosystem: Environmental > Aquatic > Marine > Coastal | place: USA: North Carolina... | reverse complement strand
CAAAGAGGTTGACCTGAGCGTTATAAATATTATCAGCCTCCTCTATGATCTGGGAGTAGGCTGCATCTGCTGGCATAGACCTCATTTTTCTACCTATCTCTTCACAAGAGTTAAGCATTTGCCTTCTGACTGTGAACTTCTTAAGCTCCTTGGCAGTCTTTACAAGATTGCCTTTTGGAACCTTTCGCATTGCCAAAGACTTGATGTAATCAGAAGGGTTAAGGTTATCTTGGAATGATAGACCTATATCGCTGACACGCTGGGCAATAATGATCTCATCTATCTCATCTCCGTTAGAAATAGCTTGCTGTACGACCCTAAATACAGCGGAGTGAAGCGATGTATCTTCTGAGTAGAAGTCATCGTTCCCGATAAAGTCGCTTATATCTATGTAACTCTCAGGATCTTTTAAGAGTCCCGCCAACAGCTGTTTTTCTAGTTCGTAATTATAAATCATCTGTTAATCCTTGCATTTCTGATGTTCCTTTAACCCAATCTTCCAGCGCTTTCCTTAGACCCAACTCCATAATGGTGGAATCAAATTTAGAGTAAACCATCGGACTGCCATCTTCAGACGCTACCGCAAGTATAACACCTTTGTACTTATCTGAATCTCCAGACAGGTCATAGATCTTAGATACTAATTGCTCTGGGATGGTGAATGGAAACTCTTCTTCGTTCATAAATATATACCTTGCTTCTCAAATAGAGCTTTGTCCACAGTATCCTCTGGGTAAATCTCTACCATCGTTATATCGTTCATTTCACAGAAGTCCAGCTTTTTTTGATCTCTCCTCAACTGTTCTAAGTACCTCAACCTATTCTTGTGGAAATGCTTGACAAACTTGGTATGTTGCGCCCCTTGGACCTCTACAGCCACCCTTCTATTGGCGTTGTAAAAATCCAAGGAGAGCCTACTACCTACTATTCTAAATTCTTCAAAGACAACATCGTTCTTCCAAAATGGGAACAGAAAATCCTTTACTCCTTTTTGGAACTTACTTAAGCTTGAAGCCCCCCATTTTATATGGTACTTCTTGGGGTTCTTAAGGTTTCTTAGTTTACCATCCACAGTGTAAAACTTCATGAAAACTCCTGAATGGCATTCTTAAAATAACCAATAAGGAATTCACACAGCCCTTGGTTCTCCTCAATAAGTTTGAAAAGATTGTTCTCCCCTTGAACTTTTTCAGGCAAACTAAAGTCTGTTTCCGATAGAACTTCTTTAAAATCTTCTGTGATACTAATCCAAGACCCACTCTTTTTGACAAACTCCCAAGCCGATAATAAATCCACAACCTCTTTCTCAACCCATATCGACCTTCCACCTTCCTGCCCATATCTTACAGGGTAACTGATAGACATGTTAGTCTTTTCGTTCGGTGACTTCTTTACAGTTACTTTTGCAAAGTGTCCTATCGGTGGATTTGTCTTTGGGTCTATCTTCTTTACAGAAGGGTTCCTAAGAATCATATCCCCATTATACCGGGGTTCGAACTGTATAATCCAATTGGCGAAGTGGAGCAAAGCGTTGCCCCCTGTAGCAGTAGTCTGTCTAACCGGACCCTTGGCGTATGGATCAAGTTTGATATCAGCCCTGACTTGGGAAATGAATATAGCCATATGCCCCCTCTTTTGCAGGGCGATAGACATCTTCTTCATGAATACACCTGCTATCACAGCACCCCCTGCAACCTTAGTAGAATCTTCAAAGTTTTTATCCACATCATTCTTAGGGATAAGCCCATCCACAGAATCTAAGACAAAACAATATTTAGTCTTGTCATTATTGAATTGTACGAGCCTTCTCATGAGATCAACCACAACCTCGTAAATATTAGACTCAAATACAAAACAAGTGCCATCAACCCAATCGTCAGCGTTAAATACAAAATTGATTCCTGATCTTTTCCTCATCTCTGGAGAAAGCCTACCTTCAGCTTTGATGAACACCCCTCTAGCGCCCGGCATCTTTAAGAAGTTTTTCATCACCTCTAGTGATTCAGAGGTTTTCCCTCCTTCGTTCATGCCTACGAATCTATGTAGTCCGGGTCCAAACCCCCCATCAAGCTGTAAATCAAACTGAAGTGACCCGCTAGAAACTTTATAGTTAATCTCATCTTCAAAGTTGTAGTGATCGTCCTTTGTTTCCTTGAGGAAACCTTTCAGCATTGTATTTGGGTTCTGTTCTTTACTCATCTAAAAAATCTTTTAGGGTTTTTCTTTTTGGGGCAAAACTGATGTCCTGTCCCGACTTTTCACCCAGATCATAATCTGGATAGCGGGAGTTGTCAACAACATAATTAAAAGCTCTGAACTTCCTGTCTAAAGTCTCCTTGAGCTTAGGGCTGACTAGATAAGCCAATGAATAGAACTTCTTCTGAAAGTTTACTATATTCATAAACTCTAAAGAATACCTCTCACAGAGGGTGTTTAAGAACTTCATCTCCCTAGCGTAAAATGGACGCTTCCCTTTTTCGGGAACGTCCACTAATCTAATCAAGATGTTTCTCTTGCTTATCTTCTTAGGTTTGGCCATTCATGGCCAAGTTAACCCTTATTCATGTCATGGTCAACCATTTTTCTTACAAGTCCTAAGAAGTCTGTCTTGGGCTTCCACCCAAGGTTCCTGCGAGCTTCCGAAGAATCCCCCCATAACAACTCCACTTCGGCTGGTCTGTAGAACTCTGGATTCACACACATTAACACTTTTCCTTCATGTATATATTTCTCATCCACGCCTTCCCCCACCCATTCGCACTTCTCCAACGCAAAACCCGCAAAGTTAAAAGCTTGTTCCACAAACCCTCTAATGGTATGAGTGTTATTAGAGGATAGGACATACTCCCTAGGCTCTTCTTGGTTCAGCATCAACCAAACACCTTCTACAAAATCTTCAGCGTCACTCCAATCTCTTTTCGCATCAACGTTCCCCAACTCAAGAGGTTTGAAGTTATCTAATACATATTCGTTCTTGATACGAGCCACATTCTTAGTGATTTTTCGGGTAACAAACTCCTCTCCACGGCGAGTTCCTTCATGGTTAAATAACCAGCCTTGAATAGCAAATAGATCGTAGGAGTCTCTCCACACCTTAACCATGTGCCTCGCACTAGCTTTAGAAACGCCATACGGACTTCTTGGACGTATGGGGTGAAGCTCTGACTGAGGGGAATACAAAACATCTCCAAACTCCTCTGAAGAGCCAGCATTGTAATATCTGCAGTCGGGGCGGTGCTTACGAATAGCCTCAAGCTGATACAGAACAGCCATTGCATTAGTCTCCATGTGATTAACTGGCATCTTCCAGCTCACACCAACAAAAGAATTAGCAGCAAAATTGATAAAGTAATCAGGCTTCTCTTCGGAAATAACTAACTCAGTATTAGCTTGATCGGCGACATCAAGGTCTATCAACCTAAATCTAGGGTGGTCTAGAAGATGCTGGATGTTAACGTGGTTCTTGACACTTAGCCTACGAACACCAGCTATAACAGTATGTTCTGTGTTCTCCAAGAGATAGTCAGCCATAAAGCTGCCGTCTTGACCTGTGACTCCTGTGATAATTACTTTTTTCATTTTTTATTTTAAATCTTCTGGCCAATCAATATCTTTAGTCTCTTCGCCAGATAACTCATGCATATAAGGTGTTGCCCCTATTCTACATTTATATTTTAAAAGAGCTTCCTTTTTAATTCCATATAAACCCGTGGTTTCTTTAAGAATACCCTCTGTGTCTTGTGACCTTGGTAAAACACTGGGCCTGTAATTCACTGGCAATCCATTATACCAATACCATCCCTTATCTCTTTCGACGGTAAAAATGGAATCGTGTTTACTGGATTCTCGTAGCTTTTCTACACAAATTTTAATAGACTCCGCTTTTAAATTTGGTGCTGTAGCAAATAACTGAAAGTAATAATCACAATTATAAATTGACGCATGGTAATTCAACAAATCGTTGCCATTAGCATCATTTTGAGCTAAAAAGGCTTTTCTCAAAATAGTGTTCATTCCGTGCGATGCTGCGAATTCGCAAATCTCTGAAGAGTCGGTATCGACACAAATCTTGTCAAAACAATCAGCTTTCTTGGTTGCTAATAGAATGTGTTCATAAAGCTTCTTTCCGTTATACATCCGAAAATTTTTGTTCTCAACTCTTTCACTAAAAGCTTTGATTGGGATAAATGCATATGTTTTCATAATTCTTGAATGTGGCTACAAATATCTAGTCCTCCTGTAAACCAATCATTTTTAACATATTTATGGTATGGAGCATTTTTGTTGGCTCTAGAAGAATTACAACTAAATGTAAAATCCTTCAAATCAGACAAAGGAACAACCTCGAAAACACTCTTCATTAAGTCTCTAATGTTAATTTCTCCATCGAGGTTTTCAGTCGAAATTTTATGTTTGCAAAACATGTATCCCAAAAGTCTTTCGGCATGTAATTCAAGATTCTCAGGAGAAACCAGATAATCACCTTTGACTTTAAATTGAAATTTTTCAGGCTCCTCGCATAAAGTTTTACATAAAGTAAAAGCCGCTAAAAGCTTTTCTGCTTCTCCTAAAACCACATGGTCTGAGCAATGAAAAGTGCTTACGCTATTTTTGAGAAAATGAATGTTAGTATTGATAATTTTATCAGGATTTTTAACTAACTTTTCAACCAAAGCATTTATATCTGGATACAATTCATCTGACCTTAACTTTAAACAGTAATCAAATGAGCTTTTCTTAATTCCATTTAACGTGCTTAAACATTGTAGATAAAAATTACCATAGTTATAAGTATCTTTTAGTTTTTCGGGATAATCAGAAATAACAATATTAACAGGCTTCTTTGGAAGCTTGGATAGTTTTTCTAAATCAGAATCTACCCAAGAAGAAATTATGATCTCTCCAAAATCTTCATAAACATCAAGGTTCTGAATACTTAATAAATCAAGTGGCCCCTGTATTACAACAGAAATATCTTTTTTTGTTATCACTTTATTGTTCTTTAGCGTATTTTTTAAAGTGTGCAAGATTTAAATTTTTCAAATCTAACTCTACCCTTACTATATTTTTAGGGTCAACATAAACCAAACCGTAACTACCTAATTCTACGCAAAAATTAACATGATCACATAAACCATCTGTTGACCATTTTACTTTTTTAAACACATCTGTGTAAGTTAGAGCAAAACCCCCAAAGGCAGACGAACACTTCACAGGTTCCCCTAAATACCATTTCATCCTATCTACACCATTTTTAAATGGGCAGTCTGAGACCATTAACGTATCTTGTCTATTCGCATCAAAAAGTGGACAAACATCATAATAAGAGTCCTGCGACCTATCGGAGTAATAGTCAGGTATGTTTTGTCTGATATTGGGCGTTAACAAGACACAATCTTTTAGTTTGTTTATTTTTTCAATGTGCTGCTCTAAGTTGTTTTTATCAAAGATGACATCTGAGTCAATTAGAATTGTGTATTTACTTTTCGAACCTTCTAAGAGTTTTTTACACTTATTTCTGCATTCACATAGAAGCTGCATCCTTTCCACATCTGTCACGCTCCCAAACTTTTTTGCATTTAGAGTTTCATACAAAAACTCACCCTGCCTACCCTCCATCCACTTCTTTAATACATCCACAGTATTATCTTTAGAGTCATTCTCGTAAAAATAATACTCGAAATTGTAATCTAGAGACTCCAAGTCTTCAAACTGAGCTAGAGTTCTAGCTAAGTGAGGCTCACTATCTCTAAATAAAGAGTAAACAGCTATGGTATCCCTCATGCTACTGCATGATTATACCTTAAAGTTCCTCTTCTTCAACCACCAATTTAATCTCAGTCAGAAATGGGTAGGCATTTAGTAGGTCTTGATGCTCTGCAAACCCTTCATCATCCCAACTCCACTCACTATAAACCTCTTCTTCATCCCAAGCTAGGACTTCGTTAGAGACCATCTTGCTGACGGGTTTTTTAGACCAGAACTTACAGCTCCAATAACGAGGAGTTGTCTTATCTTTAGCTGTGTCACACTTATGTCTAGCCCTGAAGCTTCGGCGACGAGCTGGATCGTCACGTTTGATCTCCATATTTGGATCACCAAACTTAACCATGACTATATTGCCAGTCTTTGGGTTTTTGACGTAAACCCCATACTTCTTCTTTCCGCCTTTTAATCTAAAGGGCTTGTTTAAAGTTTTCTTTTCTGCGTCTGAGTATTCAAGGTCTTCAATCTCTTGATCTGACTCTTCATCAGTAATAGACGCTTCAAGCATTTCAAGGCGAGCTAAAACAAAATCAATTTCCTCAAACGCCCAAAAAGCTCCCCCTTGCTCCTCTAGGTAGTACTCTTCAGAGCCTTTAGCTACATCTTGGTCAGCAGCCCTGTAGGATTTCTTGACGTTTCCACCACGAACCATTTTTAAAAACATGTTTACACGGGCCATAGCCCATTGTCCCCTAGTTTTGCCGGGACGGTGAGAAGATGAGAAAGCTCCAGCGCCACGGCGGTAGATTTTCTTTAATTGGCCCAAAGTAACTTTTTTGGAGTGTTTTTCGTTATGTTCTTTTACCTTGTTTTTCAAAGATGTTACGACCTTCTCTGAAAAAGTAATAGATTTACCACCTTTGCCAGCAGAACCTTTTTCATTTTTACTAGACCCTTTCTTCCTTTCAGAAGGTTTAGCAGGTGTTTGAGCCGCCCCCTTTTTACCGGGACGCTTAGCCGCCTGAGAACTTTCTAAAAAATCCTTCGCTTCTTTTGAAAAATCGAACTCCATTATACTTTATAATACACTTTTTTTTATTAAAAATGAAATTAACCCTCGCAGGATGTACATGTAAGTATTGACCTAGCAAGCTCTTGACTAGGGTTAGCACTTCTCTGGTAGTAAAACCCCTTGATTCCATTCTCCCAACCATAAACCATAAGCTGGTTGACCTCCTTGAAGGGCGTTTCTGGTGGGACCATAATATTGAGAGACTGACCTTGATCAATATGCTTCTGACGTTGAACAGCTTGTATCACCACTTCTTTCTGAGAAATCTCACCAAATGTTTTGAAAACATCCTTTTCTTCCCTAGATAAAAAATCTAAATGCTGGACAGAACCCCCTTTGACTAGAATTGATTTCCAAACACTATCTGTGTTCTTTTCCTTTTCCTTTAAAAGTTTTTCAAGCTCGGGGTTTCTGTAACGAAATTTACCTTTTGCTAAATCTTTAGTAAAGTAATTAGAATTCAAAGGTTCTATAGAAGGAGAAACCTGACCAAGTATAAAAGAGCTACTTGTTGTAGGAGCTACAGCCAAGGTAGTTGTATTCCTACGTTCATAACCCTCACAATACATAGGTTCCCCTAATTTCTCAGATAGATACTTAGTTGCCTTATCACTACAACGGCGAATGTGTGAGAATATCTGACTATTGAGTAACTTAGCCTCCATACTCTCAAATGGTATCATACGACTTTGCAACAGAGAATGCCAACCTAATACACCCATCCCGATAGCCCGATGCCTTTTAGCAAAATTGTGAGAGGCTTCCATGAATGGTATCTTAGCTGTTTTCTGAACATACTCTTCCATGACAGCATCTAGGAACATAGTTAGTACCTGAACAGCATCCGTGTATTGAATTTCGTCCCAACGATAAAGGTTTATTGAAGACAAACAACAAACAAAAGACTCATCTTCTTTTGATGGCAAGCTGATCTCGTTGCAAAGATTAGAAGCATATATCTTCATATCCTTATCTTTATAGCAGTCGGGGGCTTGTTCATTAGCATTATCTTGAAAAAAGATGTAGGGGTAACCTGTCTCGTACCTCTTTTTTATAACACTCCCCCAGAGCTGCCGCTTTCCCATGTCTCCATCAACCATCTCCTTCATCCAAGAGTTTGTCACCGTCACTGCGAAAGACATTTCTTGAATAGGGTGCCCTTCACCACGTATTCTTAGGAACTCTTTAATATCTGGATGGTCAATAGGTAGGTAAGCTGCAAAACTGCCCCGCCTGACACTACTCTGAGAAACAACAGAGGTGACAGTGCTAAACAATTCCATAAAATGAACTGATCCTGATGACTCCCCACCGGAACTTATAGAGGCTCCACGACCACGGATATCTCCGAAATAACCAGATGTTCCAGAGCCATGCTTAGTCTGCATCCCCACCTCACATTGTTTTTCTAGAATAGCATCCATAGTGTCAGCCACATAAACACCATTACAAGAAATAGGCAACCCCCGCTCTCTGCCAAAGTTAGCCCAAACAGGACTTGCTAAAGAGAAGAAACCTCTAGCCATATAAGATTCAAAGCTGTCAGCAAAACCCGCTATACCTAAATAATCCTCAGCAGTCTGAGCTATCTGATTAATTCTTTGCTCTACGGTCTCACCTTCTAGTAGGTAACCATTCTCAAGAAAAGTCCTTGAATCTTCATTAAGCCAATAGTAGTTTTTCATTTATTATTTAGAATAGGTCTTCGACATCAAAAGATTGGGAATTCTTTGAGTATTCCACTGGTCTTGAGTGAAAAAAATCCGTCATATTATTACCCAACAACTCCTCCTCAAACCAGATTGTATTCTGAAGTAAGGTTTTGTCAATATCAAATGCAGATTCAAAGCCAATTTTATCCAATGAATCATTTATTCTATTCTTAATAAACTCTTTTAAGATCTCTTTACTGAGCCCCTTCTTGTTATAGCCCCCCACCATCCAATCAACAATTTTAGATTCAGCGTTGAATGCCTCGTGTGCTTCGTGGAGAATACGGGCTTCTAACTCCTTATCAAAAAGCTCAGGGTGTTCTTCACGGATAGTATTAATAATCTTAATACCAACTAGTGCGTGAATATTCTCTTCATTCCTCGTGTACTTTACCTGTTGCCCAGTATCCTTCAACACATTCCTATACCTGTTAAACCAGTTGATTATGTAGAACTGAGAAAATAACGATACGTTTTCCACAAAAAGTGTGAAGAGGATCAAAGCATAAACATATTGCTTTTTTGAGTCTTTGTAAAATCTATGGTTGTATTTTCGAAGGTACTTCACCCTACCTTCAATAAAATCTAATTTTAAGTTTTCCTCGAAAACATCCTGCAACCCCAAGACTTCTAGTAGGCGCTCATAAGCATTATTATGAATGACTTCTGTATTAGCCATGACATACCCCAAATCAGACAAAGATGGGTGGGGCAAGTTATCACCTAGTTTAGCCCAAAATTTCTTAACCGCCACCTCAATCTGACCAATAGCAGATAAGGCTCTCACATTGATCTGCCTCTCGTCTTCACTTAAATTAACCTTAAAATCTTGAACGTCACTAGTAAAACTAAACTCTTTATCGGTCCAAAACCCGTTGTGCATTGCTTCGATAAAATCTTGGGTCCACGGGTAGTGGTCTGGCTTTCGTGACATTTGTTCTGTGAAGATCATAACAAGTAATAATTACACCTTATCCCTGTTTTGGTCTTCAGTCGAGCGAAAATATTGTGATTTTTTTTTATTGACACGACCCCTTATTACACTATAATAACCGGGAACGGTTAAGAAAATCGAAAGAAACGTAACAGAAGCAGAGAAGCCTTTGATACAGTATACGTTATAGCTACAGGTTACGTTCTTATAATTATATTATAATATATATAATATACTGTAATAAGTTGACAATTGGATAAAATCGTATACAATAACAATTGTGAAGGATGAGGAATTGATTCTAAAGATTAAGGATGACGCCGACCAAGACTCTCTGCTAGAGTTGATCGACAGGCATTCTGGTATATACCATACTATGGTAGACCGTTTCCTATCTGGCCCGACTAATTGTAGTGATAAACAAAATTTCTTAGAAGACAAGAGCTTGGCAATTTACAACTCCGCAATAAACTTCGACCCAGAGAGAAACACAAAGTTTCCCACATACCTAGCAAACGATACAAAATGGAAGTGTTTGAATACACTAAACAAGAGGAAGAAGTTCACGCAATGTTCTCTTAATGAGGTCAGATCAGAACCATCTTCGGAGAATGGCATAACCTCAATGCAAGAACAGGAGGTTCTATCTCTGTTTAAATCGTTTGTAAAACAGGAGTGTGACGAAAAAACAAAAAAGGTTATTGACATGAGATACAATCAGTGCCTTAATAAAACAACTCCTTGGAGAATCATAGCTGGTAAAATAGGTATGAGTATTCAAGGAACGATAAATATCCACAATAGATGTTTATCACAATTCAAGAAAGTTAGTAATTATGTATAATACAGTAACAGCAGTAGGATATCTGGTTAAAGACCCAGAGATGAAGCAGACAAATAGTGGGAAAACCGTAACCCGACTTCGGGTTGGCATTTCTCCAAGCAATGCAAAAACAAAATGCTTCATTGACATTGAAGTATGGGATAAGACTGCTGAAGTAGCAGGTAAATACCTTTCCAAGGGCCGTGAGTTCGTCTTCAGTGGTGAACTTGCTATGGATTCTTGGGAAAAAGATGGTAAGAACTTCACCAAGTACTACATTAAGGGGCGTGATATCCAATTCCTTAATTCTGGTTCCAAAGATAAGAAGGATGACGATTCTAAAACTCCAGTGCCAGTAGGTGCAGGAGATGACGAAGTACCATTCTAATGAAGATCCTAGTAGAAGCACCTATTAATTCTCTCAGCCTTGGTAATGTTAGCTATAACATTATAAGGGAGTTGTTTGAGAAAGGACATGATGTTGCTATTTGGCCTATCGGAAATATAGACCTTAAAGCATATGATGTTCCAGATGAATTGAAGTCTAAGATCCAGAACTCAATCAATGATAGGTACTCCTACTTAGGTGAAGAAATTCCCTGTTTAAAAGTTTGGCATCTCAATGGTTCTGAAAATCGTAAAAATGAAAAACAATACCTGTATTCGTTTTATGAGTGTAATAACCCTACGGAAGTAGAAGAACAAATTTGCGATGCCCAAACTGAAACATTCTTTAGTTCTGAACACGCTGCTAACCTGTTTGGCAGCAGCTTCAGCCCTTTGGGTTTCGACAAAGACTTCAAAGAAACAAAAAAAGAATACCTGAGTGATGTTATTCACTTTGGTTTGATGGGCAAGTTTGAGCATAGGAAGCATACAGCTGCTATTATTAGAACTTGGCTAAAGAAATATGGGAATAACCCTAAGTACCAGTTATCTTGTTTAGTGAACAATCCGTTTTACAAACCGGAAGACATGCAAAAAACTTTGGGCGCTGTTCTTGGTGGGAAAAGATACACAAATATCAACTTCCTCCCTCATCTAGAGAAAAATTCAGAAGTGAATGAGTTTCTAAATGCAATAGATGTTGATTTAACAGGTCTTTCTGGAGCAGAGGGTTGGAACCTTCCTTCATTTAATGCAACTTGTTTAGGGAAGTGGAGTATTGTTTTAAACGCCACATCTCACAAAGATTGGGCTACGAAAGAAAACTCTATCCTGATAGAGCCTAATGGAGAAGTAGATTGTGTTGACAATGTGTTTTTTAAGAAGGGCTCACCTTTTAACCAAGGAACTTTTTATTCTTGGGATGAGGATCAGGTGTTGGCAGCTATGGAAGAATCCGAAAAGAAAGTGGGACAGACTAACACAGAGGGACAAAAATTGGCAGACAAGCTGACTTATTCTAACACTGTGGATGTGATTATGTCCCGTATTTCCAACGATTTCTAGAGTGGCATGTGTTATGTTAATAGTATGTTATGATTAATACATTATTTGACAATATATTCGAAGATTATTCAGTTAGACCATATAGCACCATTAGAGACAAAGGAGACTTTTACCAACTAAAGGTTGAGCTTCCCGGTTTCTCTAAAGATGATGTTGAGGTAGAGGTAACTGACGATCTGCTAAACATTGAGACCAAACCTAAGGAATCTAAAAAGAAATTTTCTGTAAAATTAATGAAAAAAGTTTACACAGAAAACATAACTTGTAAGATGGAGAAAGGGTTACTCCTCGTAGAGTTACCTAAAAAGGGGGTGGTTAAACCTTCTAAGATTAAGGTCAATTAAACAGCGGGGGTGGAAACGCCCCCGTTTTTATTTATAATAACATATGCCTCTTTACACTTACCGTCATCCAGACACAGGAGAGGAGAAAGATCTTCTCCAATCAATGAATGATGAGCATATCTATATTGACGAGTTCGGCCTTGAGTGGAAAAGGGTGTTTACTGTCCCTCACGCATCAATTGACTCAAACATAGACCCTTTTAGCCAAAGTCAATTCAGGGACAGCACAGGGGCAAAGAAAGGTACTGTGGGTAATATGTTAGACTACTCAGAGGAGATGAGCCAACGTAGGGCTGAGAAAGCTGGAGGAGAAGACCCTGTTAAGAAAAAATACTTCGACGATTACGCTGCGAAAAGAAATGGTCAGCGACACGTTTCAGAACTAAAAACTTACGAGAGTAAGAATGTCAAGGTTGATTACGATTAAAGACCAAATCTACCTTTGGTAGCATTGTAGTTTTGCAGTATCTCTGCTTGCGTAAGAGCTTTCTCATACACTCTAAAGCTTGCGATATTTCCTGTCCAATCTTGAATGCTTGAATAAGTTCTAGCACTACCTACAACTAGATCGTGAGAAAATTGATAACTAGTTATTGTATCAGTAGCTTTAAGTTCTGAATTTGCGTATAATTTTGCTGAAGATCCGCTAAAAGTCAAAACAGTATGGAACCATTCATTAGCTGTTATAGAGAAATCTGTATCGGTTTGATGCCAGCCCCTATCTTGGATTCCCCAAGCTAAGTTTCCACCTTTACGCCCAACGTAAACTCTTCTATTATCAGACCATCGACTATTAAAGAATAAAAACTCTTCGGCAGAAGTCCCAGACTTTTTAGCCCAAACTTCATAAGTTAAATCTTGAGTTGTTGGGTTTTTTCCTGAACCGTAATTAGTGCTAACTCTATCTTCCGTACCATCAAAAACAATAGAATCATTACTAAATGAAGCATTAACTATTGTTCCATTATTACCTTGACCACTTCTGTCATGCCAAGTCGAACCGCTTCCAGAATAAGATAGCTTATCGGAACCATCTAGTGCTAGAACTAGATTATCAGTAACAATGTTTTTGCTGTTTTTTATTTTTAAACCCATTTTATTGATTTTCTATTTCAAAACTGAAGCTGAGTGAGTAATTCATGTTGTCATTAACATCCATAGAGTAGGCAGAACTTTCTAATCTCAGAGAATCAAAAGAGAATGTATTCTGATACTCCCCGCTTCTATCTTGTATCTTTACGTCAAAATCATAACTTGATTCTGTGTTCATCAGTGCCGCCAATTCACCAGTAGCAAAACCAGAAACCAGAAGGTCCATACTTACAGATGCTGTTATAGGGTATTGTATTTTTCTTCCATACACATAGTCACTACCCAGCCCATGAAGGTCTGTTCTTTGAATGGGGATATCAAAAGCAAAAGATTGTATATGAGCATCGCCACTTATAGGCGCACCACCGACTTCTAAGTTCTGTAGGGTTAGTTCAACATGATCTGGCCCACATAAAGGCGGGTCAAACCTGTTGATGTTGTTGTAGTAGTCAGAACCACTTACTCTTGCGTCTCTTAGGTCAACAGCACCAACATTATTGTTGTTGCCTGAGTTAAGATTGATAGCTGGGTTCTCCACCCCAGTGAATGGACCGTTAACTACAGTGAGATTAGAGCATTTATAAGAAGTAGATACCACAGGTAGAGATCCTACTGAAAACCCAAGCGAGTAACTTGTCAGAAATGCGTTGCCTACACAAAAAGCTTCGGATGCTGCTGTTAAATTCGCCACAGTAGAAGCATTATCAACAATTAAGTCAGAACCTTGATCCTCATGGTTAACAATGTAAAAATTCTGATCATCATTAGTGTAGCCTTCAAAAAAACCAGTACCAACATAGGAGGGGTTTGAATTAGACAGTCCTAGCAGATTTTCATTGAGCATGGCAGGTGTGTAGTAGTAGTCGATACTCAAGTCTACGTCTGGCATACGGGTTATATCATTTACAGCTAAACTTTGAGAGCCAATCTGTTTAGATTTCTGCCTATCTTGGGAGAACCCTATAGACACACTTTGAACGGCACTCATAAAAGCCCCACTCATGGTTGCTCCATCCCTATCTGATGTAGTAAAAGCTGGTCTTTGCCCAGCAATCACAAGAGAGTTATTACTTTTTAATATATCTCTGGCCATATTAAGTATCTGTTGGAATTATACCTAGAACGTCTTCTACTAGGCTTACTTGTAAATCGTTTGAGTTAAAATAGTTCCAAGTGTGGGTCCAAGAAGGGGAGTAGAAAACCTTTGGCCTATTATAAATAGATGGTATTTGATGTCTAAAGTTTCTATAACCACCTTTCGTTTCTAGGAAGTGGACCATAGCCTTTAGTTGTTTGTTCGATATGTTTTTAAAGGAGTAGTCTACTGGGAAGGTTGCATTGTTGTCATTAGACTTCACTCTTTGTCTAAAGGAGTTTTTAAATTCCAACTGCTCGTTCTTAAAATTAACAGAGTTATTAAACCCAATATCAGGCTCAAAGAAAAACTCTTGACTCCACTTACTAGAAGACCCTGTAGGCCCATCAGCACTAGTAGATGACGAAGTGTGGTCTTCGGTGCAATAATAGAAGTTATTTAATTTGTTTGTATTGACGCCACTGTAGATTATATCGAACTTGTCATAAGAGGTTGATGTTGCCCAGTTCACTAGTGTGTAATTAATAAAATTCATCCCCGACCAATTCAAAAGGTTTGGGGATTGGTCTACAACTATAGAAGCATCCAGTTCGTAATGCTGATTATTAACATGGTTAATAGAGTAACTGTCGCATATCCCACTAACTGTATTGTAAGTTGTGTCATTAAAGGATATTGGGAACATCTGGTCACCATGTTTGTCCTCAAAAAAGACGGCGGCTTTTTGAGCATTGATTTCATTTGTCTCATACCTTAGGTTGAAAGTAGCCTCTAAGTTATTCAACGAATTAGGGAGTGTGTTTGTGTAAGAGTCTTTAGTATCGTATTGGAATAGTTTAGAGTTGAACGAAACTGAGGAACCGTAACTAGGAGTACCGATTCCTGATAAAGCAGACTGCAAGGCTACCCCTGATATATTCTCATCTCTATTATAAAATAAATCACTCATGACCGACATAACTAAGGTTTAAACGTAAAGATCCATCAGCAGACATACTTAGGTTTTCTGAAACAAGGGAAGCATTGGGGACTGTTAAAGCTTGGATGTTGGCCCCTGTCCTTCCATCTATGTCGAAGCTTACCGTCTTGTCCTCCCTAGAGTTCAAGAAATTAAATCCACTCTCCAAGAAAGCATCATCCACTTCTATTTGAACACTAGCTGAGTATTGTATGGGTGGAATGAAGTCTACACTAACTGCTGATTCTTGACCTATAGTATAGTTCCCTTTTCTTTTGCAAGCCAATGAGTAATCGAAACCTATAACACGGTTTGTTGTCACATTGTCGCATGTTATAGAGATGCTCCCCTGACTTGGTATGTCTATAGTTGGGTGAGCTACTACACCTGATGCGCTTTCTCCACTCCTAAGTTCATCAACAACAAAGAATTGAGCATTCACCTTTGGCACAGAACCAACAGCGCAATTAACTGAGTAATTAGAAAGGTAACCACTCTCAAAACCATACGCACTGCCATTGTAATGCATGCTGCCAGACATATTAACATCACCTGTGTAGCTCAGGATGGGATCATTATAAATCAAATATCTAGAGAATGAGACCTCTTGTTGAGTAGGCCCAGCAGTAGTGGTCATGCCTTTGCTAGTCCCAAGTGGGGTGACCAAACCTTTGGCACTTGAGTAGGACATATCGAAGTTTTCAATCCCGGACAGTTCTTGCCCAGAGATGAAAACCCTTACTTCGTCATTGTATCTTGCTCCAAACATTACTTCCTAAGTTGGCCTCCCAATCTCTTTTCGTCTGTGATGACTTGTTTAACTACTGTTTTGATTCTTTCTGACAGCCTCTTCTGGTCTTCAGAAGCACCCTCAGAGGTCTTGACGTTTTCTTTTCCTTCGCTATTTATAGTGATATTAATTTCGCCTCCAGTAGCATCTTCAGTAGCACTGATCAGCTCATCTAGTTTTCCTACTAACTGAGAATTATCTCCACCTCCACCAGACCCTGAGTTAAGAGCTTGTAAATTTCCAGCGCCTAGTCTCTTAGTAGCAGCAGCGTTCATAATAAACTCTCCTCCTGATAGCATGGTCGGGACAGTGTCTACACCTGAAGCGTTGGAGACCATTCCTCCGGTAGCGAAGCTGAATGGTAAACTAGTATTCGATGCACCTCTTAATACACCATCAGGTCCATACATTACTGGACCTCCGGGAAGACTATCTAAGATATCTTGTTCATTTCCGAAGGAGGAAATGTAACCATTCCCGATTTCATCATCGAATACTGGCACCCCTTTAGGGATATTGTTCCCAAAATAACCAGCTCCGAAATTTCCAAAACCACTAGACCCACCATCAGTAACTGCAGTCCCAAGTATGTTAGCTCCAAACCCGGTTAAACCTTTTGCGATTTTTCCTAGTCCTTGAGTTGTCGCAAACTGCGCCCCTAGGTAACCTGCCCCAGCACTTATTCCAGCAGAGAGGATATCTTTTAAGAACTGCCCTTTGGATTTCTTGGCGGCCCTTCTTGCCTCATCTTCCTGCGCCATTTCTGCAATAGCCAGATCGAAGGCTTGTCTTTTAGCCCCTTGGATCTGTTCGAACTGCTGACTGTTCCTACGACCGAACATGCTTAACCTAGCACTCTCAGGATCTAGAAAAGCTGCTGTAGCACCTCCCTTTATGAAGCTATCCCCACCCATCCTGTTAGGAGATTGGGTGGCAAAAGACATAAGGTCGGCAGCTCCACTTATATAACCAGAAGATGATGATGGGGTTCTAAACATACCTTCATTATCTCTTCTCTGCCTTACAGAACCTCCCGAAGCGTAACCTGAAACCCCACCATTGTTCAAAGCATTAAAGAAACCTGCGCCATACTTTTGAACAGCACTTTTCCTCATAACAAATTCGCCGCCCATCAGCATAGCAGGGACATCGTCTTTGTTGCCAGAACCTCCAGAAATAAAACCACCTGCTGCAGCAGTTTTGACTTGGACTTCATCTTTAAGACCTTTGCCAAAAACGCCAGCAAAAGAATCAGTCAAGAACTTTTTACTGTAAGCCCCTGTGATATCACTTAAAAATTGTTTTCCGATACCAAGTAAGGCTTCACCTAGGTCATCTGCGCCACCAATTGCATTTCTAAATGCTTGATCCATATTCATCATAAACTGAAACGATGAATCTATTAGATTGTCTTTTAGTTGAGAGCTTGTTTTCAGAGAATCCCCAAACTTGTCAGACACCCTCTGCCCCATAGACCTGTTTAGCTTTGCAAGATCAGGGTCAGGAAGGTTTGCTTTTTCCCTAGCGTTTTGAACTTTTACGTCAGCTAACCTTCTTTCCTCTGCTTGCCTCTTTAATAGCAACCTTCTATCACTCTCTAAACCGGGCTTTTGATCTGAATTAGCTGTACGTATGGATTCTGTTAATTTCTCCATAGCTACCGTCTGATTTGATACTAGTTTAGCTCTATTTTGTTCTTCTATGGTCAAATTATTAGAATTAACTTTGCTTCTCGCATCAGCCATCCCAACGGAGCTAAAACCTCCGAACTGCAAACTCTGACCTATTCTAATGTTTTGAGTTTGCAAGTCAGAAATTATTTTCCCTGCGTCAGCCGATCTTTTGAGACCTTGCATCTCAATTTCTTCGTTGTAAAGTTGATTAGTAGTTTTGTCTGCAAAAACACCTTGACCAACACCAATTTGGTTCACAAACCTCTGATCCAATATCTTCTTTTCTAAGCCGAAAACTTCTTTTAAACGTTCTATAGCCTTTTGCAAGTTGTCAACCTGAGCTGCCCCCAGATCACCTTGAAAACCTTGTAGTTCTAATATGCTTTTTAGCGAATCAATTGTATCTGTATTACCAGATAGTATTTTTTTAGTAAGTTCAGCTACACCCTCCTTGCTAATTGCGATACCTTTTATTTTCAAACCTTCTTCTCCGACCAGCTTAAGCATTTCTTTCTCAAGCTCGATGTCTTTTCGATCAAGAGCTATTTTCCTCTCCATTTTTAAAATGGTCACAGCTCCTAAATTATTCAAAGCTTTCTGCTGTTCTAGGAAATTTTCAGCATCATTCTTTTCATCCAGCCGGAGTGTTTTCATTTTAATGGCATGAGCTATTTCAGCCTTGGCAATATCGTCATTGATAGTTTTTATCTGGGATGCGTTTTTCTTTTTTCTTTCGTCAAGAGTTTCTTGAATTAGATTCTTTCTCTGATCCTCCCTAAGATTTGGAGCTATACCAGCTGTTTTAAAAAAAGCAGACGAGGCTGGGTCACCGCCAACACGATCAAGATCCCTATCAACAAGTGACTTGCCGACGGGTAGTGGTCCTTGGGCTAAAGCTTCTAACTCATCAAGACTGAGTCCATCTAGGGCGCTCTGGAAGTTTTTAGCCCCTACTCTGACCACCTTGGCAAAGTTCTGGAAAGCTAACCTAAATAGATCTAATTCACTAGCATCAAGTTCGCTCTTATAATTGTCTAGTATCTTATCAATCTCAGCAGAACTTTTGCCCAAAGATTTGAAGCCAGATGCAATACTTGTGAAACTCTTTTTTAATTCAGCTTGGGAAGATTCGTCCCCAGCAAAAGTTCTATCCACAAGCTGCCTTACCTCCCCTGTGTCTGGGTTTATACTATAAATATCTCTTTGTTCTTGCCCTTTCTCGGCTTGCAAAGCCCGCCTCTCTATATTCCTTTTCCTAGCAAATTCAGGGGACATACTGTCTAAAAGAAACTCGCTTGGACCTCTCTGGCCAACAATATTTTTTGCCTCTATATCTCCTTCTATCTTAGCACTTTTACCCACCAAACCAAAAGCAAAAGTTAAGTCATCAGAAGCTTTTTCCAGCCTAGCCATAGCGCTGACAGTTTTTAAGCTTTCATTTCTTATCCCGTCGTTTGTCCCATCCAATTCTGCCACTACATTCTTGACCAATTCAAAACTACCAACAGCTACACCCACAACCGTACCAAGCGAACCTAGTTTACCCATAAGACCACCCAGTTTTCCGGTTATAGCTCCACCAGCCTCCTCTAAGCCTTCACCCATGTCTTTCAACGCTGAACCAGCAAAAGCAAAGCTTGTAGCTGTGGAGGCAGCATCAGACACTGCATTAGTTAACTGAGCGAATTTGCTTTCAGAATCCCCAGTTATAGCTGTAAGAGCTGTCAATCCAGCTTGTAGGCCGAATATCATTCCTAATTTATCTCTTTGGCCCTTCTGAGTCTTGTCCTCTATTTTTAATGAATCAAGAGCTTTGCTGTTAACTTTCTTCCTTACAGAATTGTTTGTCTTAATCTGAGCTGTGAAAGATTTTAAACTTTTCTCAGCTTCTCCCCTAGTCATCGTGCCTTTCTTAAGAGCTTTGTTGAGAGATCTTATTTCAGCATTCAAACCTTTAAGGCTGGCTTCTACAGGTCTGGATTTAGTTCCGAAATCTGACATCTCTAAATCACCCTTTGCAAAGTTAGGGATAGCACCAGTGGGTTCATCTCTAGTATTGGTAACAGCAAGGCCCATTGGGTTCTGCGAGTTTCTAAGTTTGCCGCTCTGATTTATTCTAATCTGGCTGACAGGTAACCCGGCAGCTTGCTCCCTTCCGATAGCATCTTGGAGAGGGTCTGCGAAGTTTGGGATGTAGCCGGAAGCACTACGCTTGACGAAACCGCTAAACACGCCAGTTTTTGCAGCAAAGGAAGGTCTTTTTCCTTCTGGTGTATTGGCATTTATTTTTTCTATGTCGCCTGCAGTTATTGTGTGAATCTTTGAGTCGGAAATTATGCCAAACCTTTTAGCATCGTTTCTGGATAATTTCTTACCTATCAACTTACCTGTCTGAGGAGCTTGTTTCTTCTGCCCCTCTACACCCATAACCCTGTGTATCTTGGCGGCAGCAGATGCTACATTATCAGGATTGTTTTTTCCCTTAACTTCCCCATGCAAGGGTTTAGTTCCAATACCATACAGCTTTAGCAATTTTTCCTGACCCTTCAAGTTTAAATCAAAATTAGAAGTCTCGGCCTGATCTGCATAGTTTTTAAACTCTTCATCTGTCAACATAGAAGCTAAAGCTAGCTCGTATATGCTACCAGCAAAACCTGCTACAGCTCCGCTATTAACTTTTGCCTTGATAGCGCTTTCTACCTGCTTAGTAGGCAGGTGTTTTGTCAGCTCTCTAGACTTCTTGAAGCCTTGGTCTATTGCGAAATCCTCATACTCTTTTATGTACTCGTTGACTGTATTTCCCTTGTTGGCATCAGTAAGGCCATAAACAGGGACACGAATGGCCAAAGCTCCTTCTTGGTCAGTTACATTGTACTTTCCAGTCTCCGGGTGGTAGTACGCCATTTTATTGGCGTTAGTCTTCCCATGCTCACCGTGGAGCATAATATACCTACCTTTGGAATTTATAGGGTCGCCTTGGGCGAAGTTTGGGATATACCCACTAGCAGCTCTCACCTTCTTAGCATTAGCAGGAAGGCCCATCGAAGATGCCATATTCTGATTAAAAATAGCATCACCACCATTAGCATAATTAGGTACAATATACTCGCTACTGTTAGCAACCATAGTTCCTCTTTTGCCTCCACCAAAAGCAAAGTTAGGTATAACAACAGGTTTAGCAGAAGAAGGTGCGCCACCCACACCACGAGATATATCAGCACTCTCAGCCCCAATAGGCAGGAACCCTCCCGCTGCGCTCTTAGAACGTGCAGCTTTGGTGTTCGCTGCCACACTCGGAGTTATACCCTTGGAGATTGACTGCATCTGCTTCATCACTGTGAGCTGAGCGTTCATAGCTGCAGCAATAGCTTCAGCTTGCTGCTTTCGCTTTTCCTCTACACTGATACTTTTATTCTCTATAGATAGAATATCCTGCCTGATAGAAGAATCATTCAACAAAGCTGCTGTAATCTGGCCTTGTAAATTGGCATGTTCTTTTGCTGCTTGATTTAAACCGAAAAATGTTTTTAGGGAGGATGTTCCGAACTTGACGAAACCAAAAGCTAACTTGGTGACAACAGCTCCTAATAAAACTAATCCCGGCCCACTTAATATAGCACCAATGCCTTTGACTAGACCTTTTGCGAAAGTACTGCCAGCACCCTCCCCATCTAAAGTCCCTTGCAAACTTTCAGCTATGCTATTAAAAAACCCAAGGACATTTTTTAGGTTGTCTGTTACACCTATCTCCCCAAGGGTATTGCCCAACTCCTTCATGTTGATGACAGCAGAATTTAAGGCTGCTGACAAAGTATCATTCAGAGCTATATTTCTTTCGTAAGCTTCATTGGTAGCGCCGAATGATGTTTTAGCTATCTCATTACTCCTTACTACTTCTGCGTTGTATTGCTCAAGCAAAGACAAAAATGGGGCAATTTGAAATTTGCCAACGAGATTATCCGCTAAATTAACTTTAGACACTTGGTCTAACTTAGCAAATGTTGGGGCCAAGTTCTCAATGACTTTATCAGCAGACAAAACGTTACCTTCCAAGTCTGTCACCTGAACCCCTAGGTTCTGTAGGCTTTTAAGTCTGTCTACATCTTGGATTCTTGTGAATATAGTTTTAAGAGAGTTACCTATCACAGCTCCACCACGAGCTGTTTTTTCTTGCAAAGCCCCTATTATGCCTAGCAATTTGTCAAATCCCACCCCTGTAGAAACAGCCACAGCACCAGACCGTTTCAAACCTTCAATTAAATCTCTGTCTGAAACAGCTGCGCTAGCGGCAGCAGCCGATATCTTGTTAAGAACCTCCGCACTAGTTATACCAGACTTGGAAAAAGAGTTTATTGCCGCTGTAAGACCTGAAACAGAGTCAGCAGCGCTTAGCCCAGATAAACGAGATAAAACCAAAGCATCATTTAATCGTTGGGTGACCTGTTCAGCTTTTAAGCCTTGGCGAGACAGTTCCAAAGCAGCCTCGGCGACAGCCCCGAAAGTCTGCTCTGTGTTCCTAGCTACATCAAACAGAGTGTCTTTGAAAGTACTCATTTGAGCGTCAGTTTGCCGCAAAATAGAGTTAATGTTGGCCATACTCTTTTCGACCTCAATGGTCGTCCTAACCAACTCTTGCATACCTTTAGTAACGGCAGCTATAACACCTACAGAAGCACCGAAAGCTAACACACGAGCGTTAGCAGCTTCCATAGATTTGGTAAATTCATCTGCCTTTCCAGTCAACCTACCTAATGGTTGAGACAAGGCATCAATGTTTCGGGTGTTCCCTAAGTTGAGCTTAAGATTCCTTCCGGCCTTCTTCATGCCTTCTTGAATGCTTCTCTCTAATCCTGTTTGTGTTACTTGTAATTGAAGTGGCATAATCCTTTACCTTTGTATATAGTATATACACAAAGATCAGACATCATGACCTGCTAATCTCATCATTTGTTCCATATTAAGCTTGCCACCAGCCTTTTCCATTTCTTCAGAAAGGGAGACAGTCTTACCATCAGAAGCTATCTGTTGCATATCTTCTTTTGTTGCACCAAAGACAGCAGAAGCGTCAGCATCATCTCTTATTCCAGAACTTACCTTTCCTGAGTCTTTGTTCCTTTGGTTCTCTGAGAAAGCCATAAGTTTGTCAGGGTCTTCCTTTATATTGTCTGGAATGTCATCTGTGTACTGGAATATACTATGGAAAACTTTCCCATACATAGCAACTTTAAGCTGGTAAACAGAAAGAGTTACAACAGCTTGACCATAAAAATCATTAATATTTTCACAATTACTGAGATACATACTAAAAAATGGTCTAAGGACAGCCCATTTTATATTTTCTTCCCCAAGCCTTTTTGCACTACCATTGACGATATTGCCTAGGTTTATAACTTGGTGAACCTCCAACTCAGCAAATTCTTCTTCAGAGAACAAATAATTTCGAAAACTACTGTCTTTGAACAAAGAGAATCTTAACATCTCATCCCCACATCTTGAGGTGGCGTAAGATTCCGCTGTAACACCGACAACCTCTGCTCTCTTAGACTTTAAACCGTAGAACTCTTTTGACTTGTCCTCTATGTTCTTTGTGAAAACTTCTTTTTGGGAGGGTAAAAATATAGCATCTCTAGTCTTCTTCAAGTTAGAGATCTCGCTTTCCAAGGAGGAGATCTTTAAGTCGTCTTCCGCATCCCACATCCCATCTTTTTTGAGACGCTCCAACATAGCGCTCTCAGAATCTATACCTTTAACTAAGGCTATATTCTTGTATTTCTCGTAGTAATTATGTATATATCTTTGGTCCCTAATATTCAAGTGTTTGACGAATACTTCCTGACCTTCGAAAAAGTCAGTGCTGTACCCGTCAAACACTTCTCCTATTAAAGAAATGTAGAACTCGTCGCTATAGTTCACCAGATTCTACCTTTTTAATCAACTCCTCAAATTCGGACGGGGATGAGGCTTGATTATAAAACCAGAAAGCGAGTACCGTAGAAACTTTCTTGATTACTTTCTGGTAAAAATCTGAGGACTCTTCTTCTTTAGAGTAGTAATCTTCAGTCTTTTCTTCAAAATCGTCCCCAAGAAAATAGGGAATAGGTTCTTCATCTTCTTCTCCATGAATGTATGTCAAGTTGACTGCATACCATAAAAGTAATTTATTCTGCGCTCTTACATCAGCCGTGTGATCGAAGAGAGATTGTAGACCAGATTCAACATTAACGAGTTCCCTTTTTACTTCAGCGATCTCAGATTTTAACTGCTCTAAACGTTTCTTTTGCTTAGCATCTGGTTTGTCTACAGTGTCAAGCTTCATATATTCATTCTGAAGCTCTAAAATTCTTGTGTAAAGTTTCCCGTACTCTTTGAACCCATCCTCCGAAAAGGTTCCCCCGGTATCAGCATACTTCTTAGCTAACATAGCTTTTGTAAGTATGCCTTGTTTGACACACTTACTGATCTCGATAGAGTACTGAAGCTCTGCATCTTCTAGTTGGCGTCGAGACGGACGCTTGATTTTAATTTCGATTGGGACTTTTTGTTTTACCTTTTTCTTGGTAATAGTCACCTCACCAGTTTTTTTATTGGTGCGCTTACTCTCTTTGTCCACCATCTCCTCTTTGTCGATGGTAAATTGGTACAATGTTTTAAATTCCATAGCTTATTCCCTATTTAAATATAAATTGAACGCTGTAATTTTCTATTTCATTTTGCATGTTTCTAAGGCTTTCATTCCCGTAATCTAAGATCCTTTTACGAATCCAAGCTACTTTTTCGGGTGTGAAATGATCTGCGGCCCTAACTATAGAATGGTACTCTTCTGGTAGCTCTTTATACAACTTCTCATAATGAAAATCATGGTCTTGTTTCATGTCCTCAACCATCATAAGCATCATTTTAAAGAGAGATCCCACCTCTTCATTAGACCTTCTATTTAAATTTTTTTTAGCATTCATCCTTAAACCTATATAATTATACGAAAAAAAGTGTAATTATCAACATGTCAGGGTTTTTATCTAGTGATACTATCACATCCATCAGGTCCAAGTTCAGTACTTTGCATACAACTTTCGCAAGAGATATAGTTGTTTTCAAGGTCAGTAAGCAGGAAGTTATTGTGTCTACAAACACAAAGTATAATCCAATCTACGGTCGAACCAACCAAGGGAGGAAGGTGGAGCAGGAAACAGTTGTATCTCAAACCTTCAAAGCTAGGATCTATTATGTTGATTCAGATCAAGAGGAGATCACAGAGGCCCAAGACAAGGTTTTCTTACCCAAGGGTTCTATTAAGATAATCGTAGATGAGACTGCTTACGCTTATATTAGAGAAGCAAAAAATATAACTTTTGATGAGAACAAGTTCAGTATCGCCAGTCAAGCTAGCCCATATGGGTTTACAGACAACCAGTTTTTTATATTCTACCTAGTCCCATTGGACGAAATCTAATGGCTAAATTACCACTAGACGTTCAGGCTGCAATAAGAGCGCAAGTACCTAAACTAGTAAAGAAAAAGTTTAGAAAAAGCATCGATGACAAGTTCAAAGATGTCAAAAAAGATATGATCAACGAATTCATGTCGCATCCTGTTACCCAAGAGTTGCTTCAGGGTCCAGATGGGGTAAATATAAGTGGAACACTAAATGGCATCACGAATCTGTACGCATTTATTGGTTTTGATGATGGAGATAACCCAGTGCAACCAATACTTGATATACTAGAGGATATAAAAATAACGAAAGATATAGAGCAGACAACATATGGAGTAGGTCGCAAGTATGACATAAGTATGCCTACTGCAAAAGATATATTTTCGGCCACACCTATGCCTTGGGCCACAGGCAGAAGTTGGGCCAGAGGTATTGAAACTGGTATATCTGGATTAGGTTATCTTTTAAGAAAAAGCTCACAAAACAGCAGATCAGGTGTAGCTATACAGAGTAACAATAAAGTTAGGAGCGGTAGGTTCAAGAACGTTCAATATATATCTGCCCTAATAAAGAAGTACGAAAAAAGATTTGATAAACTAAAATGATTGAACAATTCCAACATAAATTTACGAACTCCTTTTTACTTTGGTTCGATAACTTTTTAACAACAAAGGGTCAAGCTTATCAGGAGGTTTCAGGACAATTATACCCTACTACCGACTATCGTGTTGATAGCGACTACAATGTATACACAAGCTCATTCAAAGAATGGGTTTATGAAAGTGGGCATGGCAATATTCCTACCGGGGTAAAGGACGCCAATAACAACACATATGATCGTAGTGATGGTGTTGTCTTTGATTTTAACAATGGCAGGGCTTTGGTACCTGACACTATATCGTTAACCTCCCCAGTGACAACTTTGCCAACAGGTTACCTTAGGAAAGAATTTAACGTATATTTCACAAATGATACAGAAGAAGACATTATTGTTGACCGAAAGTATGATTTTGGTGTAAATGATACTGGAGCTATCGCTCCATACGATCTTGCTGTCCCTGCTGCTTTCCTGTCAGTAAATGCGGTTGATAATGACCCATTTGCTTTCGGAGGAGAACAAGAGACAACAGTTAGGGCAAAGGCAGTAATTTTAGCAGAAGACCCTTTCCAATTAGACGGGGTTCTTTCTATCTTCGCAGATTCTCAGGATGAGGTGTTTAATCAAATACCTATGAGTGGACACCCTATAGATGAAAATGGAGATCTCAAAAGTGGAGAGAATTACACATACACAGGTTTAGCTTCTGAACATACGGGTGGCCATCCATTCTTTGTGAAGAATACACAAACTTCTAAACTCACTCAAAAAGCAATGAAAAACTTAGCCAATGAACTATATGTCGGATTCGTAGATTTCGACATTCAAGTGCATAGGCATAGATTTTCTTAATTTCACATTTACCCAAAAAAATTGTAAACATTAAAAAATAAACTATTATGGCCAGAAACAGAGTTATTTACCAATCGGAGGCGTTATACATCAGTGATGATGCGTCTAGCACAGCTCATGCAAATCACAAGCAGCTCCATCGAGTGCAGAGCGCTAACTACAACTTTAGTATCGCACGTACAGATATCAACCAATACGGACAACTAGGACGCTTGGATTCAATCGTTCTTGAGTCTCCGACTGTGGGTGTAGACTTCAGTTATTACCTGCATGACGGGACTAACGAAGTAAACCTAGGTTTTGCGGATAGCACCAGTTTTTCAGCAAATGGTTCAGTAGGATTTCTTTCTGGACACTTTGTAGAAGGTTCAGGTAAAAACCTTTATATTGTTACTTCCCCTGAGGGACAAGATGTCAATATACAAACTGAAACATCGACAGGTTATTCGACTATCGGAATAGGAAACGCATACTTGACAGACTATTCCTTGGAGGCTTCAGTAGGTTCCATACCAACTGTCTCAGTAAGTATGGAAGGTTTGAATATAAACGGAGATGCCCAAGTAAGTGGAAGTGACGCTGGGATTAGTGGGATTTCCTCTCCTGCCGTTAAAAGGGAAGACGGGGCAAACTTCACTACAACCCTAGCTGCATTGCCAGCTCCGAGTGATTTAGATTCTGCTGTAGCAGCCTTGCGTCCGGGAGATATTGTTATCAATTTCGGCACAGCTGCCACTAGTGGTACAAAGGGGCCAATCGCAACATTGGGCTCTGATGCCTCAGCCTCCCACATCCAAAGTTTGAGTTTGAACACATCTGTTTCTAGAACACCTATCGAGAGGTTAGGCTCTAGGTTCGCTTTCGCTAGACCCGCAGACTTCCCTGTTACTGCTTCACTGTCAATTAGTGCAATCGTTAACGATATTACAGCAGCTTCCCTTAACGCTATTATAGACGATGAAGTTGGTTCAGATATAACCATCACGTTTAAAAACCCCGGAGGAACAGCACAATCTGCTTACCAACTTAAAAATGCCAAGCTAGACTCTGAGTCATTCAGTTCATCTATCGGCTCCAACAAGAGTGTAGACTTGACATTCTCATGCTCTATCGGTGGCCCAGCTGATAACGACAACAATGTTTTCTTCTCAGGCGCACAAAGCTAATATTTAAGAGATTAATCAAACAAAAACCCCACCGAAAAGGTGGGGTTTTTTATGTACGTTTATATGTTTTTAAATTAAATAATTAAGAGGGGTCTCCAGTGTAGATCTCACCCTCAAAGCCGCCCACTTGTTGGGGTTTAGCTTCATATATATTATATTTAGCCACTAGGTCGTCTAGCTTGGCCTTAGAATCGCTTGCAAGACCTTTATAGACCTTGGCCACCTCGTTACGGTTAACGAACGTCACAGCGGATTCTCCGTCCTTTAAAGACAATATGCTAGAATCGTTAGATGCGTTGGTAATACCTCTTAGAGCATTTCTAGATTGTTTACTATAATAATTACTGAGATATAGCTCCTTATGGATGGATTGGGCTTCTGTATCTAACACAGCACCTGTACCACTAAAGTCTTGATGAATCAAAGTATTTAATTGGCCCAGATTGTTCTCCATCCAAGCTTGAATAGAGCCTGAGGTAATGACTGAAGAATCACTATCAAACTCATCTTGAAATACATCAACAGCTAAATCACTAATAATACTCATGTAATAACTTACACTTTAATCTTCTAACTTACCAAAAGAAGTTCTTTTGTTCTGATCTTCCTTCATTCTTTCTTCTCGCTTCTCTGAAGCTATATCACCTACAGACTTCAACATATCGATAACATCTTCAGAAGCGTTAGCAAACATTTGTTTCGGGGCAGGGATATGAGAGTTCCTAGCTTGGTAAGATCTAAATTCATCTAGCAACATCTGCTTTAAGTCTCTCCTCGTCCTGTTGGGATTTAGACCGACCTTGGATGCCAAACCTCTAATCTCTGCTTTCGAAATGTCCTCCAGCTTATCTTTTAGCTCTGCGGTGCTTTTAACCCCGAAGAAATTTGTCTCGCCATCACCGTAAGAAACTTGTTCAAATTTATTGTCCATATTATATTATACACTTATTTTATTAAAATGCAAAAAAAAGAGCCACCCCGAAGGGTGGCCCTTTAAATTATCTGAGTCAATTAAGCTTGAATAATAGTTCCGACGAGCGCACGGTTATCAAGAACCATACGTCCCTCTTCAAGAGAACCAAAGTATCCAATCTTCTGTTGACGGATGCTATACTGATCGTCAGCGATGAGGTTAAACTCACCACCATTGTCAGCATCGACAGCAACTGCACGGACGAGAGACTCACGAGAGCGGTCAAGTCCTACAACAAGATCGTCAGTAGTGTCCCACTGACCATCACCAGCAGAACCATAATCGGTGCTTCCAGCAGCAGTGCTAAACAAGCTAGTGAACTTCTTGCCAACTCCAAGCTCAAGGATTTCCATAATGGAAATGCCGTAGAACTCAGGAAGTCCAGCAGAATTGTAAACAGCGTTACGAAGCTCATCAGTAGCTGCAATACCATCAGCAGGAGAACCACCAGCAGGAGAACCTTTTGTGTTGATAGGATTGTAAGCCATCGAGCGAAGCTCTTCGACAACCTCAGGAGAGACAATTAAGTCAGTAATTCCACGAGCTTGTCCAGCAGCAGGAGTTCCACCAAGGAAAGATCCGTTAATGCGCTTCGAAAGAGTCATCATCTTATTGATGTCATCGAGCAAAAAGCGCTTACCGGTAGCAGTCGAAGAAGCACGAACGTGCTTAGTGCTGTTAGTCTCAGCGTCAGCGAGTGAACCCATGACGAGAGAAGCAGAAGTAGTTTCCTGCTTAGCAAGGATTTCTTGAGCAACACGAGTGAAGGTCTTGGAAACAACGTCCATGCGAGACTTAGCAGCATAACGGCGATCAAAACTGACTGCAGTGTCGAGGCTGTAAGTAGCAACCTTAAGCTCGGAAGCTGTAGGAAGGACTTGGTTTGTAGGAAGACCACCAGCGTGAGACTGGCTGTAAACTTTCACATAGTCTTCGTCGTTGATGTCATAATAGAGATCAAGAGGAATCGAAGGGTTGTCGTCAGCGTTGAACTGAAGAGAGGTGAAAAGATTCGAAATAGTTGGAGCGTTGTTAATAACCTCTGCAAGCACAGGTCCGATAAACTCAGCAAGAGCAACTTGAGCTTCGTAAGCGACAGTGCGATTACGAGAAGCCATAGCTTTAACCAACTCGATTTGTTCTGGGGTACGTTTTAAAGTAATTTTCATTTGATTAGTTCCTTTCTGGGGTTATTAGCCAAGTTTGATTACGTAGTAGTTACCTGCAAGTGAGTCAGTCTCTCCATTTTGAGAGGTACGAGATCCAGTTCCAATAACAGTTCCAATAGCAAGTGCGCCGTCTACAGCAGCACCAGTAATCTTCCCTGCGTTAGCAGAGATTTGGAATTTAGTTCCGGGAGTAAGGGTACCATCAACTGCAGCAGCAGAAACGGTGAAAACACCCTTAGTAGCAACTGGAACAGCTTGACCGGGAAGAACAGCCTGAAGTTCAGCAGCCTTCTGTGGGTTGTAAAGAAGTTTTTCGCCATTCTCGTCAGCCTTAGCGGTTTGGAGAAGGGAGATACCTAAAACTGCAGAACCAGTGGTTGCAGCTTCCATTTGGAGACCGACCTTCGGGTATTGCGCCCGTCCCACGAATGGGTAATCAGTTTTTCCAAGGTAAGAATCAGATGCGTAAGCAACTGGGTCAGCGTTGAAGTCACCATTGGAAACTTTAACAAAAACACCAGCGTCTCCAGTACCGCTATCAGTGGTGGCAGCGAGTTCGCCACCATCCTTCAGACGGTAAAGGTTTACAACATCCTCTTCACTGTATTGTCTAAATGGTAGAATACGAAGTGACATAATATTATAATAGTTGTTTTTTTATCTTGAGATTGTTACATTCTCCCGTGAGAATGCGTTTTTAAATTTGTCTACGAATGACTCGTTGGAAGAAGCAACTGTTTCGTTAACGTTAGAAACGTCAGCATCGGTTTGCTCAGCATTGTCAAGTGCGTCTTCCACATCAACATCCTCAGATGAAGCTTTAGAGACACGCTTAGCAACTTCCTCGTCGATACGAGCTTGGATTTCTGCTTCGAAAGCCTCTTTATGAGCATTGCTCTTGTGCTTCCAAAGAACTTCCAGTTTTTCAGAGAAAGAAGCGAAAGCTTCTTCAGTCTCATCGAGCGACTTGATTTCTTGTGCAAGGAACTCCCGATCCTCATCAGCGAGAGAAAACTTAGAGTCGAGTTCGTCCATACGAGCATTGAAACGAGCAACAGCCTCTTCAGCCTTTTTCTCGGTTTCAAAGACAGACAAGCGCTCATTGGCTTCTTCTAGCTTTTCTTGAAGTTCAGCAACAGAAGACTTAAGGTCTTCCTGTTCCTTCTGAACAGCTTCTTTTTCAGACTTGGCAGTTTCGATATCCTGACGGTATTTCTCATCGCTCTCACGAATTGCATCAGCGAAATTGCTAGTCATGGAAGCAACAGCCTCTTCCGAAAATTTCTTTTCGACGAGAAGCTCCTTAAGTTCTGAAATGACATTTTCTGTATCCATAGCAATAATCTTTTCTTTGTTTACGTTTTTTTCTTTATTTTGTGAAATAATATCTGTATTATCATTAGCTAACACAGATTTCTTAGAATGTTTAGGAGAGTACACCCCAGAGACATCCGCCGCTGGTTTAGCAGTAAAACCAACTCCAAGAGGATAGATGTTTCCAGTTATCAAACGATAGATAGGTTGCCCCTCTTCTGTTTGGCCGGATCCACCATAAGCTCTTAAATAAGGTTCCATTTCTTTGATCTTATCAGGATCACGAATGATAGTAGCCTCTTCTAGTTTACTACTACCAACCGCTAAAACATAATTAGTAAATCCAACTTCCCAGCTCGTTGATATCTTACCATAGTAAGACTCATCATCTGGGTCAGTAGACCTATCAATAAGTTCAGCAAATTGTTTATTAACTGATTTATAAACAACAGCCCCTAAAGCTATATTAAAAGGTTTTTCAATATTTCTAGCTTCTTCTTTAGATAATATACGATTAGAGCCGTAATCACTAAACCCCGCTGTTACAATATGACCGACAACTTTTTCTTTATTATGTTCGATGTTGGTTGGTTTGTGAATGAATTGATCTGTGTAGGCTAAAGCTGTTTCGGTGCTTAGACCGTCACCGTTCTTGTTGAACATGTTGACAACTGCGGCGTTAAATGATACGCCTAACAGATCAATATTCTTCTCAAAATCTATATTATCAGGTACAAGTGATGCAAGTTCTTCCAAAGAAGCTTTTGAAACAAAGGACTCGTTTATTTTACGAGCGCAAATCTCTGATTCAAAAAACGTTGTATATTTGTAAGGCATCAGTTATTAATCTTCTTCTTTTTCTTGTTTGTACTTACCTGCTTTTTTCATCTTCTCGATAATCACCTTCTGTATAGCAGGTGGAAGTTTTTTTTGTTTATCGGTAAGTTCTCCCTTACTATCATCCATCATCATAGCCCTCATCTTCCCATACTGGGTGGCGCAAGATTTCATAGTGTTTTCTTTGTCCATACCCTTGGTATCTACCATACACTTATCATCTGCAGCGCAGACACTCATATATGATTTGTAGAGCCCGGCTTCAGCGTCACCGTATTTTTTGGCAATTGACAATTCGATTTCACCGTCTTTGACGGTCATCTCACTTTCGAGAGGTACTTCAATATCTTCAGGATTAATTTTCATTGCTATGATATAAAATTGCTGATGCGTAAACATCTAAGTTATGCCTATTGCTTACACTTAAAATGCTGTCTAATGTATTTAAATCTTCAATAGCGTTAAAATCTTGTATGCAAGCTGATAAAGTTTGGCCCCAATTTTTCTTATCAGAGGCACAAACAATAGATTCACAAAGCTTTGTCACCATATCGTTCTGTTGGTCATTAAGTACTTCAGAGTCTAACTTTTCCTTTAATTGGTCTTTGGCCTGTGACACCAATGCTTCGACTTCGTAAATTGTAGTTTGGATATTTGATCTGGAGTAGTTGGCTTCTGTAGTCGTGGTATCATGAGGTCTGCCAGCAGATTTGGGTGTTGTATTCCCTTTTGGGTCTACAGAAACTTCATCTTCAATCATTGGCACACCACCGACGATAGGGTTATAATAACCCTCTTTTCTTTTCTCAATAAAGTCTTTTTGAGCTGGAGCAATGTCCTCTGGGTTGGGAAATCTGCCAGTGTGGAACATATCCATACCTTGTTGTGGTGTGAGTACACCAACCTCCATAAGTCGAGTTGCGACACGCATAAGTTGCACTTCATCACGCATATCGACATCCTTCATACATACAGTAGGGTAAGATTTAAATCCAAGACTCTTCGCTATTCTTTTAACTTCTTTTTGCAGAAAGTCGTTTAAAAATGATTGGCGGGCTTCCTGAAGTCTGTCCAAAAAGATTTGAGCTTTTACTTGTGTGGAGCTATACTTTTCTTCACCTAAAACAATATTTTGTAATCCTTGTTTTATGTCTTGATTGAGTATTTCATACTTGGCAGGTCCAAGAACTTTATTAAGATCTGGAATGACGAAATCCGCTTTGGTTGTATAATCAGAGACTAAAACACGACCGACTGATTCGTTTTTAAATAGATTTTGAATTGCATTTATATTATTGCCATTGATACCGCCCTTCTCTGGTTCAGCGCCCATAGTGATAAGAAGGATCACATTCTCCACAGTGCGAGTGATAGCTTGATCCATTTTCTTTAACTCAAGCTTGGCATTGATGTCTTCTAGGACTGGGTAGCCGAAAGGGATAGCAAAAGGCTCATAATCTTGTTTTTTGTAGAACGAGAAGCTTAATCTTTTCGGGTCTAGTTTTATCTTAACCCCATCAGTGTAGTAACCACCTTCGTCAACAACCTTTTTAAGATCGTCATCTAGGGAGTCATAAATTTGCTGATCTTCTTCAGTCTGAGGGTTCTGCAGCCTAGAAAGCTCATACTCAGAAAGAACTTTTTCATATGCCCCTATATTAAAAGTAGAAGCTCTTTTGGCGACGATATCAAACGGGTTCAACACAGCGTACTTTACAGGAACCTTGTTTGCAGTAGGGTTTATAGCCCCAACTTGATTCATAAGCCTTGCGTAATCGTCAGCTTTGAACTCACCATCGAAACGATATATAAAAATATTACCACTACGGTAGTACTCACGGAAGTACTGGTCTTTAAGGTTTATCAGATTAATTCTCTTAAAAAACTCTGTGAAGAATTCTCGGCTCTTCTTCGTACCTCCTTCAAGATACACATCTGTATTGGCAAACTCAGACATAATGTCTATAGCATTCCTAAATACAGAAACATTAGCGTATGCTTTCTGGCAAAGCTCTATACCCTCACGTACGTGAACTCCGTCACTAGCATATTCGTAAGGCAGTAAACCTTTACGAATACTTGAGAATCTATCTATAGTGGTTCTTACTGCTGCAGCATTAACCCTAGTGGCCCTATTGGTAGGACTGCTATTAGTTCTAGCTTTAGAAACCTTACTATAAGAAGCGTCAGATGTATAAAACGCTTCTCCTACTAGGTCCGGTGAGTAAGACTCATCCGGGCTGCTTGGCTGGACCAAATCTGCAAGACTTTGTTTCTTGTCAAACTTTTGCCAGTAATCTGATTTCTTTGTATATCTCCGTGCCATTATAATATTATATTACACACAAAGTAACTTTCTAACTTTTAAAAGTTAAGAAATAAACATTGGGGTGAAAGTTGTCTGCACATCACCACCTTTATCTTCAAGCATATCGAAATAAACATTCATGCCCCAGTTCCCTAAAACTAGCGCAGAGTAAGAATCTTTTCTGGCTTTATCAGCACCTTTTTGTTTACGGAGGTTAGGTGGCAAATCAAAACTTTGGGTTCCTTGTGGGGATGTAGTAACTTGGACCAGAGCGCACTCGACCTTGATAAGGTCCATCATATCCCTTTGATGCTCTACAAAGTCGATCATTCTAGCTCCTTTGTTCTTTTCCTCCATATCTTGATTTCTTAAAAACTTAAGCTTTTCAATAGGGATATTCGCCTTTCTTTGCATATTATAATTATCATCCATAGCTGCCCCAGCAAAATAGATACGTTTATGGTCGAATGCAGCCTGTAGATTCTCATTTGCAAATCTAATCCATACAGAACTAGGTTTTCTTAGGAATACAAACTTGCGCTCTTTTTTATTTATATTGTTTTTTAATTTACGTAAGTTTTTCTCATACTCCTTTTGGTTATCCAACTCAGCGTCTATCTGGGTCATCTTTAAATTTAACTTCTTAAATGTGCCACTTTCATTACACGCATTAAGAAATTGCAAACCTCCGTTGTAGTCACCCACCACCATTTCGATATTAAAGTTCATCAAAAGGTATGCCATGTATTTTATATGGCTTTGTAAACTTGTCCCAGAAACCGCATAGCTATGCACTATAGTGCCTTTCCTAGTCTCTGGGTGGACCTTTACCAAAAGCATGGCGAAATCGTCTGAGCTTTCACTCTCGGACCAAGAAGGGTCAAATGAGAGTATGTATTGGGACTTGGGATCTCCTACAACTTCCACACACTGACCTTCGCCATCAGGTAGTGTACAACTGGCCATTTTGCTAACCTTGAAATAACCTGAACTGTCATCTGTGAACAAAGCACCAAACTCTCGATCAAATTGAGCTTGGCTCATAGTAGCCTTCGACTGGTTGATCAAGTTCTGGTCATATAGCTGTGGGGGCGCACAATCATAACTGAAATGCATAATAACACGGTGAGCGCCATCTTGATTATTTTCATTGATAATTAAGTTCTCATATTGTTGGTATAACTTGAACAAGTACTCAAACTTATAAGATGCCG
>Ga0213863_10000354_pt1 | contig 35734 bp, 31 predicted proteins | sample PICome_8_FD_160128 | JGI IMG/M metagenome (GOLD analysis project Ga0213863, IMG submission 160128) | Coastal seawater microbial communities near Pivers Island, North Carolina, United States - PICO497 | ecosystem: Environmental > Aquatic > Marine > Coastal | place: USA: North Carolina... | reverse complement strand
GACCCGAGATCTTGGAAGAATCCTTCAATTCAGAGAGTTTTCGGCCATTGAGATGCGATGCTGATTGCTCAATGCCGCCGACTAGCATCAGGCCCTCGCTGAGGGCTATCTGCTCAATCAACGTTTTGCCCATCTTACCGCCGACCCCGGCGATCGCGATCCTAACATCCATGCCCTTCTCCAATAGTCTCGGCCTCGGGCTGTGGCAAGCCCTCCTCTACTAATCTCTCAAGGCGTCGATAAACCGTTTGACCCCATTTAACCAATGCGCTTGCTTAGGGGATTGAGAGGCTTCTTGTTCGCCATCGAACTCCCGCAATAATTCTTTTTGGCGATCGCTGAGCTTCACGGGTGTTTCTACTACAATTTTACAATACAGATCCCCTAGGCCGCCGCCTCTGATCTGAGCCATATCGACCCCTTTGCCCTTGAGCCGAAACAATTTTCCAGTCTGGGTTTCCGGCGGGACTTTCAAACTCACTTTACCTTCAAGCGTAGGCACTTCCAGTTGTTCGCCCAGCGCAGCGCTCACGAAACTAATGGGTACTTCGCAGTAAAGATCGGGTCCTTCTCTTGAGAAGATCGGGTGTTCTTGCACATTCATCTGAACGTAAAGATCACCCGCAGGTCCACCATTAACACCAGCTTCTCCCTGGCCAGACAAACGAATACGGTCACCAGTATCGACTCCAGGGGGCACTTTCACGGAAAGTGTTTTCTTTTCTTCGACTCGGCCCTGACCTCTACACGGCTGGCACGGATCTGTGATCACCTGTCCTTTACCGCGACAGCGCGGGCAAGTTTGCTGAAGGGAGAAGAATCCCTGGCGAGCTGTAATTTGCCCCGAACCCCCACACTGCACACAGTCCATGGGCTTTGTGCCAGATTTGGCGCCTGACCCTAAGCAAGACATACATTCTACGAGCGTTGGAATCTTTATCTTTGGGTTGGTGCCCCTGACAGCTTCTTCTAAGGAAATGTCCAAGACGTATTTCAGGTCTGAGCCACGATGCACCTGGCTTTGACCACGGCCACCACTGAAAATATCACCGAAGACATCCTCAAAAATGGAGCCAAAGCTGCCACCGTTGCTAAAACCTCCGCCCCCACCACCGCCCTCAAACGCAGCGTGCCCAAACTGATCGTAAGTCGAGCGTTTTTGGGCGTCGAGCAAAATTTCTGCTGCTTCGCTGGCCTCTTTGAACTTCTCTTCGGCAGCAGCGTCCCCTTCATTGCGATCAGGGTGATATTTCATCGCCAGTCGACGATAAGCCTTCTTAATTTCCTGCTCTGAGGCGCTTTGAGCCACGCCCAAAACCTCATAATAATCACGTTTAGACATAACCAATGCGCCTGAGCTGAGAGAGGAGTAAAAATTCGAGCCTAAGTCTACTTATCGTCTTTGACTTCTTCAAACTCTGCATCGACGGCATCGTCACGACCGGCATCGCCTTCCGCTTCTCCGGGCGCCCCTTCTTGCTGGCCCGCCTCGGCCTGTTTGGCATACATTTTTTGAGCCAAACCTTGGGAAACTTCCGTCAGCTTTTGAGTCTTTGCATCAATCTCTTCAAGATCACTCTGCTGAAGTGCCGCTTCAAGATCGCTGATTGCAGCTTCGATCTCTTGACGTTCTTCGTCAGTTGCTTCTGAACCGGCCTCTTCAAGGGTTTTCTTCGTGGCATGGATCATGCCATCGGCAGTGTTACGAGCAGTCACAAGAGCCTCGAATTTCTGATCATCTTCAGCATGCGCCTCGGCATCTCTCACCATGCTTTCGACTTCTTCATCCGACAATCCACTACTGGCTTTAATAACAATGGATTGTTCTTTACCAGTGGCTTTATCTTTTGCGGAGACATTTAAAATCCCGTTTGCATCCAAATCAAAACTGACTTCGATCTGCGGTGTACCCCTGGGTGCAGGCGGAATGTCCGATAAATCAAAACGACCCAACGACTTGTTTTGTCCGGCTTGCTTACGCTCACCCTGTAAAACGTGAATCGTTACTGCAGGCTGATTATCATCGGCCGTCGAGAACACTTGTGATTTTCGCGTTGGGATTGTTGTGTTTTTTTCGATCAGCGGACTCATAACGCCGCCCATAGTCTCGATACCCAACGATAGCGGCGTCACATCAAGCAACAGAACATCTTTGACGTCACCGGCAAGTACGGCGGCCTGAATCGACGCACCCATGGCAACAGCTTCATCAGGGTTAATGTCTTTACGGGCGTCTTTCCCGAAGAACTCCTTAACCTTCTTCTGAACCAAAGGCATCCGAGTTTGCCCGCCGACTAAAATGATGTCATCAATTTCATTGATCGACATATCTGCATCTTTGAGTGCTACTCGAAGCGGCTCTAACGTCCGATCAACCAAATCCTCTACCAGCGACTCCAATTTGCTCTGGGTGATCTTCATCACTAAATGCTTCGGACCAGTCGCATCTGCTGTCACATACGGCAGGTTAATCTCTGTTTGGCTAGAGCTAGAGAGCTCGATCTTCGCTTTTTCAGCGGCTTCCTTGAGTCTTTGCAGCGCAAGCGAATCTTTACTTAAATCCATACCTTGATCTTTTTTAAATTCATCAACCAAGTAGTCTATGATGCGCATGTCGAAATCTTCCCCACCGAGGAAGGTATCTCCATTGGTTGAAAGCACCTCAAACTGTTTTTCACCATCAACATCGGCAATCTCAATTACCGAAATATCGAACGTACCACCGCCAAGATCATAAACTGCAATCGTTGAATCGCCCTGGGCTTTATCCATGCCATAGGCCAGCGCCGCTGCCGTCGGCTCATTAATGATGCGCTTGACATCGAGGCCCGCAATTCGGCCAGCGTCTTTCGTTGCTTGACGCTGAGAATCATTGAAATACGCAGGAACGGTGATTACCGCCTCCTTGATTTCTTCGCCTAAAAAGTCCTCCGCCGTCTTCTTCATTTTACTCAAGACCTGGGCAGAAACCTGTGGTGGCGCAAGGCGATCGTCCTTAACCTTGACCCAGGCATCCCCATTATCGGCCTTCACAATCTCATAGGGGACCATTTTAATATCCCGCTGAACCACGTCATCTTCAAACTGCCGTCCAATCAGTCGCTTGATTGCAAACAAGGTGTCTGTTGGGTTTGTCACCGCTTGCCGCTTGGCCGATTGTCCTACTAAAGTCTCGTTGTCCTGAGTGTAGGCAACAATAGAAGGGGTCGTTCGATCGCCTTCCGAGTTTTCAATAATCTTGGTTGTCCCTCCGTCCAAGACGGCGACACAGGAGTTCGTTGTTCCGAGATCAATTCCGATTATTTTTGCCATGATTTTTCTCCGCTTCCATAGGGACTGCGTCCCTTAAATTATGTTTATGCTATGTGAGGATGGATCTTTATAATTCAAGCGCCCTCAGGTGCTTTTGAAACCATAACCATTGCTGGTCTCACCAACCGCTCGTGTAACTGGTACCCTTTTTGAATAACCGCCATGACTGAATTTGGTTCTAAGTCAGGATTTTCAATCATCGACAATGCTTCATGGAGGTTTGGGTCAAAAGGTGTCCCTAAAGGATCGATTACCGCGATGCCCTCTTTCTCCAATACTTCTGAAAAAAGTTTCAAACAAAGCCTCAAACCTTCCAGCTGGGGGTCATCTTCTGGCGTTTCTGCTTGTTCACTGATTTCAATTGCTTTCTCTAGGCTATCCATGACGGGTAAAAGATTCTGAACCAGCCGTTCGATGCCAAATTTATGGGCATTTTGAACATCACGCTCGGATCTTTTTCGGAGATTTTGCATTTCCGCTTCAGACCTCAAGGCTAAATCACGAAACTTTTCTGCTTCGGCAAGAGCGTTTTCTAATGCGCTATCCGCGTCTTCGGGTGGATGATCGTCTACTTGTTGATCACTTTCTGATGGTGTCGGCTCGCCGGCATCCTCAAGCTGAGCAGATGCTGACTCATCTATATTGGCATCAGAATTGGTATCAGAATTGACATCAGACTCGTCATTCTCTTTCGTCATGGGTCTACATTCCTAACAGCGTAGACTGCCATATGGGGCTTTTTACGATGAATTCAAGGGCATGCTGGCGAATTTTAGCAATCTGGAGGCATTGCCTGGAGCGGGCGCTATCTCTGAGGACGATCCATCACTGCACTCATCATTTTCGCGGTCGCATCGACAATGGGAATAATTCGATTATACGCCATTCGTGTCGGCCCAATGACACCCAAAACACCAACACATTCGCCCGCAACCTGATAAGGAGAAGTCACAAGGCTGCAATCTTCTAGCAGTTCATAGCCCGATTCATGACCAATAAAGAGCTTAATGCCCTCTGACTCCATGCAACGGTCTAGCACATGAAGAATATCGCCTTTCAGGGAAAAAGCTTGGAATAAACCGCGAAGATCGCGTCGGCTTTGAGTTTGATCGACTTCCAGAAGATGTTCCTGCCCAGCTAGAACAAAGTCTGCACTGTCCTGAGTTTCAAAAAGCTGATCCGCCATCTCAAGTGTCCGTAGCATCAATTGATCCATTCGCTTTCGGTCTCCCTGCATGGAGATGATCAACTCAGACCTAATCGAAGCAAGGCTCTTGCCCGTGAACTCAGCATTCAAAAAGTTAGAAATTTCTTTAAGCTGGATTTCCGAATAGGGCTCTTCGACATGGATGACTCTGTTTTCAACTTCATGATCATTGAGCACCAAAATCGCGAGAACTCTGCCACCAGAAAGCGGAATAAACTCAATCTGCTTCAATTTAAGCTGTCCTGGTTTAGGGACCGTAACTAATCCCGCGAGTTGAGTGATTTCTGACAACAAACCTGAGGCCGACTGCACCAGCTCTACAGCATTCATGTCTGGGTCAAACTGTCGTTTTAGTCGATCAAAGTCATCAAAAGAAATGGGTTCAGCTGGAATCAATGAGTCTACAAAAAATCGATACGCTTGCTCGGTAGGGATGCGTCCAGCTGAGGTATGGGGCGATTTCAGGTAACCCCGCTCTTCTAAATCAGCCATCAGGCTTCTGATTGATGCAGGGCTCATGGCGAGGCCTGACGATGCTGCAAGCCGACCAGACGCGACCGGCTGCCCTTCATCTATATAATTTTCTACGATGGTTCGTAGTAACTTTTGAGATTTCTCGGAAATCATCGAACGCTTCCTTTTCAGCGAACGCCTACAGCCTTAAAATCGAATATAGCCTCTAAAGCTTCTTAAAAAAAGCTTAAACCCAGGATACAGCTGCACAGCGAAAGCATACCAAACCACAGTATTTCCCAAACTCAAGGACTACGCTAAGGTATCACGCTATGTTACGTCACCTTTCGATCAAGAACCTTGCCATTGTCGATGAAGTCCATATCGATTTGGAGCCTGGAATGTCCGTTATCACCGGCGAGACTGGCGTTGGTAAATCACTGATGGTTGACGGATTGGCTTTGATTATGGGGCAAAGAGCAGAATCAAACCTGATCGGTGCCGGAGCGAATAATGCCGAGGTCAGTGCCGTCTTTGATCTCAGTGCGGCGCCCGCTGCGCAGCAATGGCTTGACGACAAGCTGATTGCACTTTCTGAGGGACAAGGCGTCGTTCGTCGGGCCCTCAGCAAAACCGGACCGAGCCGCGCCTTCATTAACGGCACCGCAGTTACTTTGGCTGAGCTCAAAGACTTCGGTACCCTGTTAATTGATATTCACGCCCAACACGAACATCAAGTGCTTCTCAAAAAGGATGGACAACGCCTTTTATTCGACGAATTCTCCGGGGCGCAGATTAACGCTCAAACCGTGGCATCCCTTTATGAAAATTGGACGGCCCAGAAAGATGCACTCGTCGCCCTTTCGGCGACTCAGCAGGAGCGTCTCGATCGCCAACGCTTACTTGAATATCAGCTCGATGAACTCCTTAAACTTGACTTAAAGGCAGATGAAGCCGAAACGCTCGATCAAGAACTTGTTTTACTTGCAAATGCCGAAGAAGATATCGCGCTTGGTTCCGCCGCTGTCAGTCTAGTGGATGATGGTAATGCTGAGGGCGGCTTGGAGCGGCTTAAGGTCGCTGCACTGAATCTATCAAAGATGAAAGACCCAAGAGTCGAGGCGCCGCTCAAAGACCTGTCGCGCAGTATCGTACAAATCGAAGAAACCCATAGAGATTTGACCCGAATCCTCGAATCGAGCGCCATCGATCCAACGCGCCTTCGATGGGTCGAGTCCCGGCTGGGGGAAATCCACGACTTATGCCGCAAGCACCGATGTTCCCCGGAGTCGCTACCCGACCTACAGAGCGCCTTGTCAACCGAACTCGAGTCATTGCTCACTTCAGAATCTTCAGCCGCCGCCATTGAAGCGAACATCGCAGAATCATTTACAGCTTGGAAAAAAGCCGCAGAAACTCTGTCAAAGAAACGCGCAAAAGCAAAGCCAACACTAGAGCGCGCCGTCAACGACCTACTCCACCAAATGGGTATGAGCGCTGCACGGTTATGTATCGAGCTGACTCCAGCAACTGATCCAAGCCGTCATGGACTAGAAGCTCTTTCTTTTCAAATTGCGACTCAAGCTGACCAACCCCCGCAAGCGCTGAATAAAATTGCTTCAGGTGGAGAACTGTCTCGAATCAGCTTGGCCATTCAGGTGGCAACGCTAGGAGCCAACGCGATTGGGACGATGATCTTTGACGAAGTTGACGTCGGCATTGGGGGCGGTGTTGCCCAAACCGTGGGTGAGTTATTACGACGGCTCAGCGAACACACTCAAATTCTATGCGTCACCCACCTTGGGCAAGTTGCAGCACAAGGTCATCATCATCTGAAGGTTACCAAGGATCAGTCCTCCTCGAAGGTGACATCTCTTAATGAGCAGGACCGGATCAGCGAAATTGCCCGCATGGTGGGTGGGCTAAAAATCACCGATAAATCCCTCGCCCACGCCCAAGAGATGATGTTGATCGCAAAAAGTTGATTTGATGCTAGAAGTCGCTAAATCCTAAGATCGACAACTTGGACACAGCCCGTACATGTTCAACTGATGATCCGTCAGCTCAAAGCCCATCTCCTCGGCAATGGCCTCTTGTCGTTTTTCGATTTCACGATCAGCAAATTCCTCTACTCGCCCGCACTTTACGCAAACGATATGGTCGTGATGCGCATCAGGGGAAAGCTCAAAAACCGAATGCCCGCCTTCAAAATGATGCCTTGTAACGAGACCCGCGTCTTCAAACTGGGTGAGCACTCGGTAAACAGTCGCAAGGCCAATCTCCTCGCCGCTATCAAGCAACAATCGATAAACATCTTCGGCACTGACGTGACGTACTTTCGAAGTTTCTAATGCATTGAGAATTTTCAGCCTTGGCAGGGTGATTTTTAATCCCGCATCTTTTAAATCTTGAGTCTCAGCTGTCATACGCTTCGCCAGTTAGTCTTAGAACTTCGGAAATTATACGCTACAATCCCTCCCGGCGTGACCCAGAAACACCTAAACCGTTTCCACCAGCCAGAGACTGATACTTTTGAAAACCCCTCGACTACTCATTTTAACGCTTACGATATTCACATTATGCGGCTGCTCTTCGATTAAATTTCCAGGCGTATACAAATTAACGATTCAGCAAGGGAACATCGTTTCTCAAGAGATGATCGACAAATTGAAGCCCGGCATGACGCGAGGCCAAATTCAGTTCATCCTTGGGAGCCCAGTGCTTGAAGATTCGTTCAATCCCAACCGTTGGAACTACATCTACACCGTCGCCTATCCCGACCAACCCATTATTAAAAAAGAGTTGATCGTTGTCTTTGAAAACGATCGCCTGATTGGCTTTGAGGGTGATTACATACCTACTGGTGCTCAGCCGACAGACACCTAACGCACAGCAGCCCGTGCCCTTCTCCGCGATTTCGGATCAATCAAAAGAGGCCGGTAGACCTCGATACGATCGCCGTCCTTGATCGGGTGATCATCGGCAACCCGTTGGCCGTAAATACCGCAAGGCATTACTGCGAAATCGTACTCCGGAAACGCATCGGGTAACGATGAGTCCATGACAACCTCACGGACTGGGGTTCTGCATCTGACAAGGCAAGAAGCGAGGTGCTGAGCATCTGGCGACACGAAACACACTTCGACCCTACATTCATCAGCCATAAAGCGCATCCAAACGGTCTGTAAACGCATTGACTAATCGATCAGCTGCCATGCCAAACACCCGACCGAAAGTTCGGTCCACTATGGGATTGCTAAATTCGAAGGAGAGTCTAAGCGCTATCCTACATCCTTCTTCCCCTAAGGGCGCGAAGGTCCACTGGCCCTGTAATTGCGAAAAAGGGCCATCCAGCAGAGACAACTCAATATTTTGATAACGGGTCAGCCGATTTTTGGTGGTAAAAGATTGGTCTACTCCAGATGAAGAGAGCACCAAAGTCGCAATAACTTCAGAATCTGCTCTATCTAGAACTTTGCTTTCCGAACACCAAGGCAGAAATGCCGAATAAGCGTCTATATCATCTACCGTTTCGAATGCTTGTCTCGGCGAGTAGGGCACCAAAGCTGAACGATTAATCACCCTCAAAATGCGTCGCCTTCAAGATCTATCACTTAAAAGATAGTAACAATAAAAACAATCAGCACGCCAAAGGGGGCCAAAAACCGCGTCAAAAATCGCCATAGCGCGAAGGAGCCTTGATCTTCTCGCATTTGATCTTGGAGTGTTGCGTCGCTCAATCGCCAACCAGCAAAGACTGCAATCAAGATCCCACCTAAAGGCAGCAAGATATTATTCGATACATAATCCATAGTATCGAAGAAATTAAACCCATTGGGCAGCGTCCAATCCGCACCCAAATTGAACGACAACGCGCTGCCAAGGCCCAATAGCCATGCTATACCGCCGACTAAACTCGCTGCTTTCGCGCGGCCCAGCGAAGTTTTTTCGACAACCCAAGCAACGGCAGGCTCAAGCAATGAGATGCTCGAAGTAATTGCAGCAAACGACACCAGCACAAAAAAAGCAGTGCCAAAAACTTGTCCTCCCGTCATTTGTCCAAAAGCAATGGGCAACGTAATGAACATCAGACCAGGTCCAGCCGAACTTTCTAGGCCGTTCGCAAAAACGAGAGGAAAAATAACGAGTCCGGACATCAGCGCAACCGATGTATCCAAAATAGCGATGGTTGCCGCCGTGCCAACGATGGATGAGCCCTTGGGCATGTAAGCGCCATAAGCCATGATCGCGCCCATCCCAAGGCTTAGAGTAAAAAAAGCTTGCCCCATAGCAGTGATCAAACTGCTCGAATTGAAACGTTCAAAATCTGGCTGAAACAAAAACGCCAAGCCTTCAACGAATCGCCCTGTCGTCACCGCAGAGTAGATCACCAAAGCGACCAGCAAAAAGAATAAAGCTGGCATCAGGTAGCGAACAGTGACCTCAAGACCCCGACCAACACCTCGCGCTGCGATCGCGATCGTCAACATCATAAACCCGGTCTGCCAGGCAACAACTTGGAATGGGTCACCAATGAAAGTCTCAAAACTTGCGGCAGCCTGGACAGGGTCGACGCCAACAAAGCGGCCGGACATCATTTCCAAAACATAGGCCATCGCCCAGCCAGCAATCACGGCATAAAAGGAGAGAATCATAAAACCGGCTAGGGCGCCCATCCAGCCAATCACCTGCCAGTTACGACTAACCTTGGAAACATCTGCAAGCGCTACCATCGCATTGATCGGACTCTGGCGGCCAGCGCGACCAAGCAAAATCTCTGAAATAAGAATTGGCAAGCCAATCAGCGCAATGCATCCGAGATAAGCCAGCACAAAAACACCCCCGCCATTTTCACCCGCGAGATAAGGAAACCGCCAAATATTGCCTAACCCGACCGCTGAACCCGCTGCGGCAAAAATAAACATCAGTCGTGATGACCACATCCCATGTTTTGACTCGGTTTGATGTACCATGCACCCTCCTCAGCGGTATTTAATTGTCACCATTTTAGAGCCCATCCACAAGTCGTTAACGAAGACGTACAATAGGATTAAACCTAGGAGGCAAGTGCCATTGGCTAAGCCCAAAAAAGCGAGCCCAGGAACCATTGCTCAAAACAAAAAAGCACGTTTTGAATACCACATCCATGAAAAATTCGAAGCGGGAGTGGTACTGGAAGGCTGGGAAGTTAAATCAATCAGAGCAGGAAGAATCCAGTTAACTGACACCTATGTTTTTTTTAAGCATCAGGAGGCATTTCTTTTGGGTGCAAACATTACGCCGCTGCACTCAGCTTCAACCCATGTCACAACTGAGTCACAGAGAATCCGCAAATTGCTCCTCAATCGACGTGAAATTGCGCGGTTGATCGGCAGCGTGCAACAAAAAGGATTCACCTGCGTGCCGATGGCACTTTACTGGAAGGGGCCCTTGGTCAAATGTGAACTCGCATTGGCATCAGGAAAAAAGGAGCACGACAAACGCGCCACCATTAAAGAGCGGGATTGGCAACGCGACAAACAGCGGATTGCCAAGGACTATCGTCGTTAGGCCCGAAGGCAGCCCTTGATTCCAAGGTGCTTCAGCTTCCTTTAAATCATTGAGGTGACGCTTAGATCTATTTCGTTTGTGTCCTTTCTGATTAAGCCGCTTTTGAGCCTCAGACTCAGTGAACAGACAGCTTGTAGGGATCCTCCAGAACCCGCGCATCGATACAATCAAAAACTCTAGATCCCGTGGTAGAGCCTTCAAGTACCAGAGGCTTTAGGGGAACAGCTACCCTTGGAATTTTCGAGTTTAAATGCCGCTGTCCAGCAGCATCGAGTCACAGCCCTTTCTCAACATCGATCATCGCGACCGGCGCGTCTTCAGCCTACCCTCCCTCTTTGAAATTAGAGAGGACAAAGAAAAGAGAAAAGAGAAAAGAGAAAAGAGAAAAGAGAAAAGAGAAAAGAGAAAAGAGAAAAGAGAAAAGAAGGATTTTTTTATGAGTGGTGCGAAAGAAGCAACACCGCTCGTCCTTAAAGCACCGGCTAAAAGGACGAGGGCTTAAAACGTCTTATACGACGGTTACGTTCGCTGCCTGCAAGCCTTTATCGCCCTGCTGCACTTCGAACTCGACTTCTTGACCATCACGAAGTGTTGACACGCCAGGTGAGGTAATTGCCCGGAAATGCACAAAAACATCTTTGCCACTTTCCTGAGCAATAAACCCATAACCTTTCTGGTCATCAAACCATTTTACTTGTCCACGTACTGTTGCCATGTTTTTTCCTTAGTTCGTTTTTTTCTCCCAGATCATTAATGACGCTGGAAGGCTGAGAGACTTTGAGATACTTACGAGCGGAAGAAGAAAACGAGAGCGTTACACATACTGCGCGGTCATAAATAGATGCGGTCCTTGAACAGCCGAGCCAGTCTACCTGAGTATGAACATAATGTCACAACCAAAGTGGCAGACAGAGACGGTGTCTCGGAGCACCACTTTGGGGGTCAACCATCAGACCAAATAGGCCTGATTCACTAGGAAACTTCTTTTCGGCATAAAAAAAGGCGGCTAAAAGCCGCCTTTTTTCAACCTCGAGAGATTAATTCATTGCATTCATAGCTACCGTGAATTCAATCCCCATCAAGCGTGGCAACGTTGTACCCGCGGACTGTCTGAAGTGCTCTGACTCACCCTCTCTTAGGACCTGCAAGACACCAACATCGTCCAAGACGTTGTTGACAAACCCAGCAAGCATCATCTTGCCATCCGCTGAAGTCCAGGTTGCTCGAAGATCCAGCCGGCCGTAGTCGGCAGCCTTATCGCGCTCATTTTGAAAAGGCGAATAATAGACTTCGTCAATCCAGCTATAGCTTCCAGAGAACATCAAGGTTGCACCAGAATCAAGCGGTGTCACATGCGTGATCCAGCCATTGAACTTTGATTCTGGAACTTGGAGCAGTTGATTCCCATTAATATTCGTTGCCGACTGAACCGCACCGAAGAGTGAGGGAGGCGCATCATAACGAACCGGATCCAGCATCACCAAGTCTTCAGTGTACTCATTAGGCGTGTAGCTAAAGTTTCCGCCCAACGTCAACCGGTCTGTTGCAAGCCAAGTTAGTTCGGCTTCGATGCCTTTAATCTCTGCCCCAGGAGCAGCCAAGGTCGAAGTCGATGTACCAAAGAACTCGCTGACTTCGGTTGCCACCGTGTGGATATTCTCATAGTCGTAATAGTAAAAAGATCCATTAAGCTGTAAGGAGTTATCCATCCACTGAGTCTTGTAGCCAATCTCATAAGCAATCAACTCTTCTGGCTCGTAGGTCGGTGTATTACTAAAGAACACGAGGTTGTAACCACCCGCTCGGTGACCTGACGTCACCGATGCATACATCATCGCATTATCGTTGATGTCGTAGTCGAGATTCACCCTGAATGTGGTCTTAGTGTCTTCACGCTCGAAAGGTCGATAAATGCTCAGCGCAAAAGGTACGCCGCCGTTGACCGCTTTTCGAGTTGGCGTAGGCTGCCCGTACTGATCGAAGATCACACCAAAGGGGTTGGCCGCTGAAACCAAGCTTGGATCAGTCTCAAACCCGCCATTGACCATGTTCATGACAGCCAAACTTCCGAATATCGCCGGAATAAATGAATCACCCCCGGTCTCGGAATATCGCCACAGGTTTTCCTCAGCAATTAATTCATCGCGGGCATAACGTAATCCCATCGTCAGAGCGAACTTATCATTAATTTGCCACACACCTTGAGAGTAAGCCGCAAAAGCTTCCCGCTGAGTTTGAGTGTGGTAAAGCAGATCACTACCGATCGTATTAGGACCCCATTGAACATCTAAATCTGGGTGCGTGCCGGGATCTCCCAACCATGGAGACAATTGCAAATTGTAGGCATCTGGATCTTGCAAAGCGTCGTTTCTGTTACATCCAAATGCTGTACTGCCAATGCATGAATCTCTCGCGCCATGCAATGTTGTCATGGGTCCTGGTCCGAAAATCGCCGTACTGAACGCATAGGGATCGATAAATCTTCGCTCCCCAACAGCGCTATAAAAGTCGCCTCGCTGATCAATCGTCGCATCGTAGAAGTAGATACCAGAGGTCAGGCTAAAATCCTCTGAAAAATCAACCACCGCAACCAGCTCGTGAGATTCATAGACGGCTTCGTGATTCACATAAAACTGTCGGTCATGAAACTTACTGGCAGTATTGTCATCGTCCGTCGTTCGTCGATAGATCAGCTCATTAAAACCGAAGATGTATTTAAGCTCGACATTGTCGGTCAACTGATAAATCAAATTCAGCTGAGTCGTGTCGGCTTCAAACTCTTCTCTTTGCAGACCGTTGGTCGCCGCACACAGATCGCTACCTTCAATCTCATCGGAGAAGACACAAGCGTTGTAGGCAGCTCTTGACTCAGGGCTGCTGTAATTGAAGCCATCAAGAGACGCGGCAGCGTTCTGAAACCCATCAAAATCGGCAAAATCGATACCGGCTCTATTATTTTGAGCCTGCACTTGTTCACCGGTGTTTGGATCGGTAAACACATAAACGGCTCGATTGGGGACTAAAAAGTTATTCGCCAGCGGATCAGTTACTGAAGGGTCAACTCTACGATACCCTGGCACCAGCGCATCAAAGTTTCTCTCTCCGATTCCTTCCTCATTAAGCACAACGAGTCCACCGCCATTCGCTCCGCCAAAGGGTCGATCAACACGCATCCCATTGTGACGAACATTGAGCGACCATTTATCGTTGGGATCCCATTGGATTTGTCCGTTAAAGTTCTTGACGCCCAGACCGTCCAGATCTCTGCCATCTCCAATTTCTTTAATAACACCATCACGATTACGCAATGCAAAATTCATGCGTCCCGATAAGGTTTCTGTGAAGGGTCCATTGAGCATACCGTAGGATTCAGTTTGACCGGTGTTGCCCATGATCGTTTTGATTGCCCAGTCAACCTCTTGTGTGGGCTTTTTCCAAATCATGTTAATCGCACCGCCCACTGCATTACGACCGTACAGGGTACCCTGAGGGCCCCTTAGCACTTCGACACGATCAACGTCCCAAAACGTCTGAGCCGTCGCCGTAAGCAGATCTTCTGAGTAAACACCATTCATGTATGTTGCAACACCGGGATCTCCGCCGAGCGCCCGAAAGTTACGACCTACGCCGCGAATCGTTGCATCGTAGGGCTGAATGGTGGTGGCAGGAACAAAATTCTGGAGATCTTCCTGGTTACGAATACCAAAGTCATCCATGAACTCAGTTGTGAATGCGGTAATAGACATAGAAGTATCTTGGATGGAGGCCTCACGGCGCTCTGCAGTCACAATCACTTCTTCAATTTTTCTTCCTGTTTCTTCTGCAATCGCCAGTGAACCTGCAGGTAAAACAAATCCCGCAGCCACTAACCACGCCAACTTGGCTCGATTAGAAACCATATCTTCCCCCTTATTTTTATTATTGCAGCTGATCTTTCTTCAGCTCTGCCTCTCTTTTAGACCACTCGTGGCAAAAAGTAAACAGGCTAGATTATGTTGAACGCAGCTGTAGTAAGGGTGAATCAAAGAAATCGAGGCAGTTCATATTTGTTCAGTTTTCTTGCAGAGAGCATCAGCGGTTTTCAAAAAGAGCATCAGCGGTTTTCAAAAAGAGCATCAGCGGTTTTCAAAAAGAGCATCAGCGGTTTTCAAAAAGAGCATCAGCCGTTTTCAAAAAGAGCATCAGCCGTTTTCAAAAAGAGCATCAGCGGTTCGAAGATAGGGCAGCAGCCCGACTCATTGGCCCTACTGGTTGACCGACGAGTCTATAAATTCGGTCCTCAAGTCCTAGAGGTTTACCAAATTTGAACCCGCTCCTCGCTTGGCAACCACAGCGCATGCTGAGGACCAACATTAAAGGCCTCGTACCAGGCATCAACGTTCCGAACAATGCCGTTAATTCGGTATTTCGGCGGTGAATGCGAGTCTGATTTCAATAACTGTAAAGCCAGATCATCTCGACGATGAACCCGCCAAACCTGAGCATAAGCTAAGAAAAATCGCTGTTCACCCGTATACCCATCAATGACCGGAGCAGATTGACCGCCAAGAGACAACCGATAAGCATTGAGCGCAACTTCAACGCCCCCTAGATCACCGATATTTTCGCCCAGCGTAAAAGCCCCATCGATAAACTGGCCGGGTAACGATTCATACCCTGAAAACTGTTCCGCTAACCGACCAGTGCGACTCTTAAAACCCTCAAGATCCTCGTCCGTCCACCAATTGCGCTTGACCCCCATCGCGTCATATTTCGAGCCTTGATCATCGAATCCGTGTCCCATTTCGTGACCAATCACTGCGCCAATCGCACCATAGTTCACAGCCGGGTCAGCATCGGGGTCAAAGAAAGGGGGTTCGAGAATCGCGGCCGGAAAAACAATTTCATTAAAGCTCGCGTTGTAATAAGCGTTCACCGTTTGCGGCATCATGTACCATTCCGATCGATCCGTCTTCTGACTGAGTTTTGCAACCCCCTCCCGCCAAAAAAATTGGCGAATCTCCCGCGCATTTTCGAAGAGCTGGTGTGGATCAATTTGAATCGCCTCAAGCCCTTTCCACCGGTCAGGAAACCCGATCTTTGGTTTGAAGGCCGCTAATTTCTTGAGCGCCTCGGCTTTCGTCGCTTCACCCATCCAACTCAAACCTCGAATACGCTCGCCATAGGCCGCGCGCAGGGTCTCAACCAACGCTGTCATGCTCTTCTTTGATGCATCAGGAAAATGGCGATCAACATAGAGCTGACCGATGAGCTCCCCTAAACCTTGTCTGCTACCCACCCTGAGCACACCCCGCTTCCATCGAGTGAGTTGCTCTTCCTGACCTTGCAAAGTTTTTCCTCTAAATTCAAAAGCAGCATCATCGATCGCCTGAGTCAAAACATCCGAGTGGTTATCGATGATGTGAAAACTCAAATAAGCCTGCCAATCGCTCAGGGGAACCTCGTATATCAATGCAATTAGGGGGGTAACCGTGTCCGGGTGAACCACATTTAACGAGGGTGTCGACCCTATCCCGCGGGCCGCAAAAAATTCTTCCCAGGGGAATTCTGCATACTGGGTCTTAAACGCCTCGAGGGTGGTCGGGTTGTAGGTTTTATCTCGATCTCTGCGCTCAGCGCGCGGCCACTGCAAGGTGGCAATTTGAGTTTCAATATCGAGCACCCGTTGCGCTGCTTGAGCTGCATCGGTGTGCCCAGCATGACCAAGCATCACTTCGACATAGGCCAAATAGTCAGCACGAATACTCCGAAACACATCACTGGGATCCAAATAGTAATCTCGATCGGGTAACCCCAGACCGCTCAGCCCCAGGCTTACGTTATGCTCGTCGGGATTAATTGGATTGATTCCAACATAGGCGTAGAAGGGCGCGCTACCGCCAGTAAGCGGAGCGCCACCAAATTCCACGATGAGCGCATTACGATTATCAATCGATCGAATCCGATCCAAATCAGCTTGCAGCGGCGATAAACCGCGCTGATCGAGGGCTTCGATATTCATCCAGCTGCGGAAATAATCGCCCACTTTTTGTTCGGGCGATCCTGGCTCGAGATCAGGACCGTCGAGCGATTCAATCACCGCCCGCACTCTCGCTTCTGCCTGCTCGCGCAACAAAAAGAACGACCCCCAGGAGGATCGCTCCGCTGGAATAGGATGGTTGGTCAGCCACAACCCATTCGCAAATTCATGAAAATCATCGCCAGGATGAATATCCGGGTTCTGAGCAGCAAGATCCACGCCCCAACTGCCATAAGCTGGTTTTTTAACGGCCTGCGGCTCATCAATCGGTGAGCTGCAACTCACGCATACCACCATCAAAACCATCAATGCCAATCGGCTAATCATGACCCCTCCTTATCAACACCCGCGAACAACGATACATGCTCTCAATGTCCTCTTGCCTTTATACGCCGAATGCAACCGAGGGTTTCATGCTGTCATCAAACCGGCAGAGCAGGAGCCGACCATCTTTCTTGGCCTCTCTTCTCTTGCTCCCCATTTATCATGCAGCGCCTGCGGGCCAAAACCCTAGCAGTAAAGCCTCTACTGCAAAATCGGCAGCGCAGTTGCTGACGCAAAAGATGCCTCGAGGACGACTGACTGGTACCGCCCTGGCGAGCAACTACCTTTAAACCAACCGCCTATGAGCCACTTGCGCAAGAGCCCGCTAAGAATCTGCCATCCAGTTACCATGAAAGCCAGCCGGTACCCGAACAGGTAACTGAATGCGCGCTGCGGGTTCGCCTCCAAAATCCTGCGCATTCAAGATCAACACCTCGCTTCGATCGATCTCTGGCTGATAGACGTAGGTCATTAACCAGCCGTCATCTTCACTAGCCCCTTCTGGATCCTTAACAAAAACCGCTTCACTGGCCTGGCCACCCTCCAAATGTCGATATTCTGAGGCGCCTGCCGCCATATCATATTTGACGAGACCTTCACCAAAGGGCGCTCCGGATGCAAAGGCAGCACAATAGCCATACTGATGTTTGAGTCCAACCACTGAATCGCAGACCCTCGGAAAATCGACCACGCGGTCATCAATCTGAGTTTCATGGACTTTACCCGCCGCTTGATCAATCACCCAGCGATACATCATCGGCGGCGCGCTCGAGCCAGGCTTCATCGTGTCATCCATTCGGCACACATCGAGCACGATCTTATCTCCATCTTCATAAGCATTGAGCGGATGAAACACATAACAAGGGTCAATCTCATACCAAACCACATCAGCGTCGGAGCCATCGCGCGGCATCACCCCGAGCCGCGCCCCGTAACTTTCATCCCACAAAATAGGCAACCCGGTCGTGGCCATTCCTTCAAAGTTCCAGACCGCCGGCAGGTCCATAAAAATCACATGATTTCGAGTGATATTAAAATCATGGATCATGGTTGCGCCAGGAACGGTGATTGGTTCTGCCTGGAGCAGCTCGCCAGAGGCCGAAGCCCTTAGGTAGGTCAGATAGGGCTCTGTCATACCGTAAGAAAATGCCAGAAGTTCACCCGTTTCAGCACAAATCTTTGGGTGCGCCGTCATAGGACCGACAAGTTTGCCTTCATAGTTATTCGGCCCAACGGTTTCCAAGTCGCCCGAAACGATGAACGGCCAATGACCCTCCTCTAATGCCATAACTTTGCCCGCATGCTGAATGACATTGGTATTGGCAGCGGACATCGTCATATCGCCTAGGCCGTCCATGACATTGCCATCCGGCTTAAGATAAAGCGGCGTCTTGACGTAACGATTTCGGTACCACTTCGCTTGCCCACCTTCGATTCTCGTCCCATGGAGCATGCCGTTTCCCAAAAACCAATGCGCTGATTCCCCACTTTGAGGATTTGCACCGTTTCGCATCAGACATCCGCTGAGCGCCTCAGGAATTTTGCCAATTACCTCTAGACTCGTCTCGGTACTCTCTTCAAACACAGGGGCAAAATTATCCCGTAACCAAAAAGGGGCCTTATCTTGAACGGCTTCACTCATTTTTTTTCCTTGTCATTTAAGCAAACACAGTTCATTGATAACGCTTCAGGCGAAAGGATTCAAGCATCGAGCTGATAAATCGACATCCGATTTTTTATGATCCATCGATATGGCAACGCCGGAGCTGAAAAGGTCAGCAGCATCTCCCACTAGTAGCGTCAGGTTCAAAAAATCTTCCCTTATTCGAAGCAACCCCGCGAAACGCTGCTCGACGCGCGCTTTAACCAACACGAATTCGCACAAATCGAGGTCAAAATTCAGTAAGCTTGATACAACTCACTACTCGAAACGCTCATGAAACTTGGTGTCCTTTTAGCGCCACTTAACACCCCCGAACAATCAGACACGCTTGCTGATCAAGCCAGAGCCTTTGAAGCCATGGGCTTTGCGAGCCTTTGGAGCGCTCAGGCAATGGGTCGTGGCTTTATGATGACGGATCCATTTATTGCGTTGGCCACAGCGGCTGCCGTCACCCAGACCTTAACGCTCGGTACCGCGGTGCTACAGTTGCCTTTATACGCTCCGATGGAGCTCGCGCACCGAATCTTCTCTTTACAGCAAGTCTGCGGTGATCGATTAATCCTTGGTCTCGGCGCGGGTTCAACTGCTGCAGATTTTACAATTGCAGAAAAAGACTATAGGCAACGCTTTACAAACTTTGAGGCCCTAGCGCTCAAACTCAAAGCCATTTTAGAAACTGGCCGTGAGGGTACCCGAGACCACAAACCTTGGCAGACAGTACTGGGGGGGCCCCCGCTTTACTTAGGAAGTTGGGGCGCAGGCGTTCAATCGGCCGCTCATCACTTTGATGGGTGGATCGCCTCGGCACATTATCGAGGCTTTGAACAAATTGTAGCTGCTCAAAAAACCTATCGCGCCCACGGCGGAGAGCGTTCGATTGTCTCAACCTTGCAGCTCACTCAAGACACTGACCTAGGCGCGCTCAAAGCAAAGCTAGAAGCCTACCGCGATTGCGGATTCGCAGAGGCTGTCGTGATGTTCCTACCCGGCGCACCAAAACCTGAACAGGTGATCAGACTGCTCAATTAGCAAGATTTCCCGAGTCACTCCGCCAGCGCAAGCGCTGCTCGTTTCATGATAGGCTCGTTGAGCATCAATCAAAGATCATCATGACCACAGAAACACTCGGCCCTCTGGCGCCCCTTAAAAACCCAAACTTCCGATTGCTATTGGCGGGCTTTGCCATTGGTCAGATGCTCATGCCGCTTCAATTCATTACCCAAATCCTTTGGGTCCAAGCCACCGCGCCGCGAGATGTATGGTTAATCTTGGTTGCCTTCATAGCGACATCACGAGGCCTGGGAGCGCTAGCGTTTGGGCTTTATGGCGGCGCCCTCGCAGACCGCTTCAACCGGCAACGGCTTCTACTACTGATGCAGTCTCTTCAGATCATTACAACCATTGCCATCGCAGGATTGATGTACTTCAGCATCGGCGGGTGGATTGGATTTACGGTCTTTTTTATCCTGACGTTTTTATCGTCTGGCCTACAAAGCATTGATGCGCCAACGCGTCTGGCGATTGTTCCCGATGTGCTTGGTCCTCAGCTTACCCCCTCTGGCATGTCGCTGAACCAAGTCGCGGGCCAGGTTGCTATGCCGCTTGCGATGATGGTGACGGGACTCACAATCGATCTGATGGGTTTCAGCGGCGCCTACGCATTGACCGTCGTCGGACATTTACTCGCGATTATTTTGATCGGGTTAATGCAGTATCAAGCGAGCACCCCGAGCAGCCAACAGCCTGACCAAGCCTATGGTTTCCTTCAAATCAAAACCGATATCAAAGTGGGCCTAAGCTATGCCAGGAATCAACCCGTCGTTTTGTGGATCATCATCTTACTCGTGCTCATGATGAGCCTTGGCTATCCCGCAACCGCGAGCCTCGGCCCTACATGGGTAACCACGGTTGTGGGTGTTCCGATTCATCGTATGGGGTTTGTTGTGATGTTTTGGGGCATCGGCTCGTTGATGTCGGCGCTGTTGCTGGCAAGATTCTCAAACATCGTGCACCGAGGTGCCACCATTGGATTTGGCGCCCTCTTATTTTGCGTGGGATTTATTATCTTGGTGTTCAGCAAGCAAGAGATTAATTTGATGATCGGCAACTTTGGCCTCGGCGCCGGGATGACCACGCTGATGGTATCGAGCACGATATTAATTCAACATATCGTACCCAACGAAATCCGCGGTCGTATTATGAGCCTCTTCCAGTTAAATATGGCCTTTGCTCAACTCATGACAATGCCCATCGCTTTGTTGGGACAATGGTTTACCTTGGCCGTTGTCTTTCCCATTCTTTCCTATGCGACATTTGCGATCGTGATCGTGGTGCTGGTGAGCCAGCCTCAGTTGATTCGCGCTAAAATTCACTTGCCGAGATCCGGGAACCCGCTAGCCTAGACCATCAGGAGCCATTATGAAGTTTGGCGTAACCCTTCGAAACATGGGACCAGAGGCAACATCTGCGGCCGTTACAGCGTGCTCTCAGGCAGCCGAGGCTTACGGCTTTGAATCAATCTGGATTACAGACCACTTGGCGATTCCGCCTGATGACGCTGAGGGCAGTGAGGGGCACTACCTCGATCCTTTAACCACCCTGGCGTACTTAGCGGGTGTGACGAAGCAAATAGGTCTGGGCACGGGCGTTCTAATTTTGCCTTATCGTTCAAAGCTGCCAACAGCCAAACAGATTGCTACCCTGCAAACCTTGGCGCAAAACAGGCTGATTCTTGGCGTCGGCGCCGGTTGGATGACTGCAGAATTCAGAGCTCTCGGCGTTGACCGCAGACAGCGAGGCGCCATCACCGATGAAACATTGGCCTTTATCAATGCATGTTTTAATTCAGATGAAGTTACCCTGAATGGACAATCGTTCTTGTTCAAACCCCGGCCGGTTCGACCGGAGATTCTCGTGGGCGGTAGCGCGCCGCACGCACTAAAGCGTGCCGCCGCCTTTGCAGATGGGTGGCTGCCAATGGTGACAGACCCAGAAAAGCTCGCGAAGGAGTTACAAGACTATCGCGCGCTGACCCGGCGCCTTGGCCAGCCCAAAGGCAAGATCAGCATCATGACGCGGCTGCCACTGGAGAAAGCCGAGCAAGTCCAAGACCTACTTTCTCAATATCACTTACTCGGTGTTGACCGATTGATTCATGCACAGCGCTATCAAACGGTCAAAGAGTATGAGGCGGGGTTGATTGCGCTCAAGCAACACATCGAGCACTTTGAATCTAAGCGCACCAAGACATGATTATCGGAGACGGTTGTTCTAACATAACGCCCGAACGATAGAGAGTAACCTCGTGACCTATTTTGAAGCCGTTTTACTGGGCATTGTTCAAGGCCTAACTGAATTCTTACCGGTCAGCAGCAGTGGTCATCTTGAACTCGGCAAAGTACTGCTTGGTGACACCAGCCTGCCGCAACAAAGTATGATGTTTACCATTATCTTGCATCTGGCGACGGCGCTGAGCACCTTGGTCGTGTTTCGCAAGGATGTCTGGCAGATTCTGAGCGGAATGATTGGCCCCGTTCATAGTCCCGAATGGCAGTTCAGCTTCAAAATTATTATCAGCATGGTCCCTGCTGCTGCAGTCGGGTTGTTGTTTTCGGATGAACTGGAGCGTTTATTTGATCGTCAGATTCTATTGGTTGGCGCCATGCTTTGGCTCACTGGGCTGCTTCTGTTTGTCGCTGATCGAGCCAAAGATACATCAAGAGACGTCTCCTACAGCAACGCCTTGATCATCGGTCTAGCGCAAGCGATCGCAATTCTTCCTGGGATATCACGATCCGGCGCCACAATCTCAACATCCGTGATTCTAGGTGTTGACCGGACCCACGCCGCAAAATTTTCCTTCCTCATGGTCGTACCACTCATCCTCGGCAAAATCGCCAAAGATCTGATGGACGGGGACTTGGGCTTTGATGCCTCGGAAATCAGCGTGTTGGGCGCTGGGTTTGTTGCCGCCTTCATCACCGGACTCATCGCATGCCAGTGGATGATCAAGCTCGTGCAACGAGCACAACTGCGCTACTTCTCGTATTACTGCTTTACCGTTGGCACACTTGCTGCCGGATGGGCGCTGCTGCTTCAGTAGCGGTAACCCTGTCGCGAATTTTGACGATCGATTAATGGAAACGAGCCCTGGGCTCACCACATTGCGATGGCGAGAACGCTTCCATCTAAAAAAACAAGCAAATTGCCCGGGCCTCAATACTTTCTCTTGGCGACGCCTGGCCCGTCTGGTAAGCAGGGTCGTCAAAAGCACTGTGCAGAGTCGGCAGGAAAGGACGTTCTGCGGAGTCGTAGGTTTTAAACATCAAAACCTCTTCTCGATTCATTTTAGGATAGTAATACCAGCGATGCTGATCAGAATGGCTAGACTGATAGATTTCAACTGCAAACCCTTCTGTACTGCCATAATTGTGTAGATCTGTTGGGATCAATTCACTCTCGCTGACAGAGCGTGCGTCGCACACAGCAAACGGGGCATCAAGGCCATCGGCATCAAAACGTCGCCAAAGGTTATAGACTGCAATCCGAGAAGGCTCACGCTCGACGTTTTCGAGCAATGGCGCAATGGTGGTATCGAATCTCGGGGTAAAATCATTGTGGACCAGGCGATGGGCGCCAAGGCGTTTACCGAGCACTGCTTCAGCTTCGTTCCTCGTGATATGCGATATCACAAAAACTTCGTCGGCACCGCTTGCCTGCTTGGCCAAATCCCGCATCTCAGCGTAATAAATATCCGCCACATGGGCATCGTTGTAAAAATCCTCAATCTTCGTTTTGTGCTGTAGTAACGTGAATCCTGATTCTGAAAGTGCATGAACCTCGCCTCTGGCATCATTCACGTTCTTAAAAAATCCTTCATGATCCGGACGATTTGGATCAGGCTCGGCAAGTCCAAAAACCGGCTTGGGTTCGCTCGGGCCAAGGGGTTTTCGGTAAAAAAACTCGGCTTGCACTGCGTTTAACGATGTTTGCATAGTGCCCTCACAGACTTTACTTTTGAATGCTTAAACTTTGATGTCCGTAGAGTCTACGCCCTTAACCTTAGAGAGTTAAGTCACCGAGTCGCCAAAATGCGCGTTTCCCAATGAAGCCTTGTAATGATCAAAATCAACACACAACAAAATGACGCAACCGGTGTCCTTGAGCCTCTTTGAACCTTTAGTGTGATTAAGCAGCCTCGCTTCGGAAAAAGTTCACAACAATCACTGCGACCATGCACGGGTCTTGTCCTGGCGAGCCTAGGGCCGCACGATTGATTCGTAAACTTGGAGCCTCACGCATGAAAAGCCTCCCAGAATACCCGGGCGTAAACCCTGTCGGCTATCGCTGCAATCAATCATCGAGGCGCTGATTCAGGCTGATACTTGTAATACCCAGCAACAGGGATCATCAAATGCGCATAGGGCGTATTCGCGAACATAACGTAAGGCGCTCCCGTTGTGAAATCAGTAGGGTATTTGGCAAGACTCGACGGATCTTTGGGCATCAGCATCAAATGAGGGCCCGATTCAATCCATTGTCCTGGTACCGCATCTTCCTTATTAAGCACCCCTGCTGTCGTGTTGTCCTCACCCATATCCCCGTGAAGCATCCACATAAACGTATCACGCTCCAGCACTGGCGCTTTGCCTGCCATATAGCCCATCATCCATTTCATACCTTCGCCATCGTGGCAAGCAGCCATGGCTTCATGGGGAGAACCCCACCCTGATTTTGGTACTGGGCGAGGATTTGCTGACTGACAAACCCAGCCGTTGCTGCCTTCGCGAAGCACCGAGCCATCACTTCCGATAACCGTTGCAAAGTTACCGATAAAATCAGGAGCGGCGGTACTGTAAGCTTTAATTTGCCACGCGGCCGAGGTGTGATCCTCTTTTTCTCCTCCCTCATGGCGTCCGGCCAGTGTTAGCGACGCATGCAATCCTAGAAGCAGGATAAAAATTCGTTGTAGAGTCGTAAAAATCATATTTTAAACCTGAGGATAGTGAGGTGAGAGGAAAATCTATCCCAAATCAAACCCAAGTTGCAACACAGCGAAACATGGCTTAGATGCTATCTATATCGGTCCTTCAGACCTAGCTTACGCCTTGAGTTTGGGGCCAACGACCTTTGAAGACTCAAAACACGTTGAAGCCGTTGCGAAAATTCAATCGGTCTGTAAAACTGCCAACGATGCAGCTGCTAATCACACGGGCAGCCATGATTACTCAAAACGTTACCTTAACCCCGTCACGCTCCGCACGCGGTGATACGGGCGTTGCAGCAGTCGAATCGACTGGATATCACCAGCGGTATCATTGGTGCTGAGTCGCTTGAAACCCCGTTTGAATATGCGCTAGTGGATTTGATTAGCTGTATCTATTCGTCCAAGGGCTTCCGATTGAAACCCTTAAATCTGATATTTGGTGGAGGTGGCGGGAGTTGAACCCGCGTCCGTCAGTTCTCTGCCTTCGGCTCTACATGCATAGTCTGTCTATTATTTAACCGTTCACTGGCCCGGCAAACAGGGATTAAACGGCGAGCTTGCTTTAATTTTAACTGCTTTAACCACAAGCGGGGTCTGACAGCGGTCCCATGAGTCGTGCCCTCGGCTTAGATACATGGGCACATCTGCCCCGAGGTAAGCTAAATAAAAATCAACCCGAAGGTTAGGTTTTTAGGCAGCTAGCGCGTAGTTTTCGTCATTGGCAACTATAAAGTTACAGTGATTGTTTTACGAGAGTCACTACCCTCTCGGCATGCACCTTAGGTTTCGCAACCGGCGCCGAAGCCAAGTCACCCCCTTAACCAACAATTATACGCTGAATTGGAACACGCACCTAGCAAGTAAGCTAAGCCTCAAATCCTCACAACTATTGAACCCTCATCGATTCGCTGAACAAAATTGAGACCGTTCTACGTATACAACTCAACGTGTTACCATTTTTCTACCCTGATCGTGAGAGCAGCCCATTAAAACCGCCATCATTTTAGTTAATTTAGGCACCCCCGATTCGCCCGAGCCAGCTGCTATTAAGCGTTATCTGGCTGAGTTTTTATCCGATCAAAGGGTTGTCAATCTGCCACGCTCGGTATGGTTACCAATTTTACACGGCGTCATTTTAAAGGTTCGGCCAAAACGGTTGGCCCACAACTATCAGATGATTTGGGGGACCCACGATGGCCCCATCCGAAACATTACAGCCGCCTTGACCCAGCGTGTAAGCACCCACTTCGCACGAAAGTATCCTGAGCGCGACCTAAGCTTCTATACCGCCATGACCTATGGTAACCCTTCTTTGCGCTCAATCATGCGCCTAGCCAAATCTGAAGGCTGCGATGAGTATTTGATCATTCCCCTTTATCCCCAATACGCTGGCGCAACCACCGGTGCCGTCTTCGATAAGCTGGTTGCGGCAACGGATGGACATGCAATCCCGAACCTGCGCTTCATCAGTGAATATCATGATCACCCAAAGTACATCCATGCCCTGGCAAAATCGGTTGAAGTCTATAATCGGTCATTGCAAGGAGGCGCTCATTTACTGTTCTCTTTTCATGGCATCCCGATGTCGCAATCTAACGCGGGTGACCCCTACGCTGAGCAATGCGTGGCAACAGCAACTCGCGTTGCACATGTTCTCGGTCTTAAAGCTGAGCAGTGGTCCGTTTCTTTTCAGTCGAAATTTGGTCCGGCACCCTGGCTTGAGCCTGCGACCATCGATCAAATGAAAGCCCTCCCAGCATCAGGTATCAAAAACCTACTGGTCATTTGTCCTGGTTTCTCTGTGGATTGCTTAGAGACCATTGAGGAAATAAAGGTTGAAAACCGTAACGCCTTCTTAGCGGCCGGAGGCACCTCCTTTCAGTATATTAAAGCACTCAACGCAACACGGGATCATGTTGCGCTGATGATTGCACTGGTCGAGGAGCGTTTATTTGAACGAGAGCTCAGAGGGAGCCGGCAAAACCTCAACAAATTTCAACAAGTCTAAATTTCAACACATCTGAATGGAGCGCGCATTTTGGAAATCAGAATGGATCAGCGGGTGGCCTTGATCACCGGCGGCAGTAAAGGCCTGGGATTTGCCATGGGCCAAAAGTTCGCAGAGTCAGGCGCCGAAATTGCCCTTGCAGCCCGGTCAACCGACGAGGTTATGCAAGCAGCGAATCAAATCCAGCAAAGCACCGGTCAAAAAACCAAGGGTTATACCTGCGACGTTTCGAGCGCAGCGGCTTTAAGCCAACTTCATACCGCAGTGATCGATGACTTCGGCCACATCGATATCTTGATCAATAACGCCGGCTTTGCGAAGGCCGGTGCCTTCGAAGATATCTCTGACGACGAGTGGCAATACGACCTCGATCTAAAGCTCATGGCTGCTGTCAGACTCAGTCGACTGGTCCTCCCTGAAATGAAGAAAAATCGTTGGGGGCGCATCATCAATATGCTCAATACCCTTGCCAAAACACCATCGAAAGGCTCCGCGCCAACTTCAGTGACCCGTGCTGCAGGCATGGCGCTGACCAAGGTTCTTGCTGGGGAGGGCGCAGAGTATAACGTTTTGGTCAATGCTCTAAACATTGGCCGGATTGAGTCCGATCAGATTGAGCGAGCGCACAGGGCCAGCGGAGCCAATGAAGATCTTAGCGACTTCATTAAAAAGGCGGGCAAATCATTGCCCATGGGACGCTTGGGATACGCTGATGAGTGTGCCAGTCTTGCCTGTTTGCTCTGCTCAGATGCAGGGGGTTACATCAGCGGCACTGCGATCAATGTCGATGGTAATTTATCCCCCGCTCTTTAATCGCTCCACGCTATTGCCGATAGCTCGCTAGCGTGGAGCGATCATTGGCGCTAACGTTTCATCTTGGAAAAACTGCTTAGGTGACCATGACTCTATTCGCTTTTATTTTTGTTCTAATCAGCGGCCTGCTTACCCTGAATATTTACTTCCCTGTTTTCCGGGCTCGGCGACTGTTGACCGCGAGCTTTGGGTTCGGATGGCTTGGAGGCGAACTGGCTCTGCAGCTGGTGATTTTGCAGGGCCTGATCGGTGCCGTTTTAGTTGCCAGTGGTAGCTTCTCTGGGTTGATCGGACTCATCGGCATTTTTGCCTTGTTTGCCGGCTGGGCAGGTCTTCTGCACATTCATTATCAAGGTATGGCACTTGGCCCAGTGGTTGAAGCTGCCTTAATCAAGGGCCTGGGCGCAAATTACTCGCAGGCAATTACCAGCGATCTTGCAAGCACTTTGCAGCAAAATCCCGATATTCCGAGTCTGTTGCTGCCCTTTAAGCTCGACAAGACCGGTATCAACATCACAACAAATATTGACTATGGTCACGAGGCTTTAAAACTCGACCTCTACCGGCCAGAGGGCGATCTATCATCGGCGCCAGTCTTGATGCACATCCATGGCGGCGCCTGGATGTATGGCAATAAAAAGGGTCAAGCCCTACCGTTGATGCATTACTTGGCTAAGCTCGGCTGGGTTTGCTGCTCGGTTTCCTACCGCCTCAGTCCAAAAGCAAGCCATCCAGATCACATTGTTGACTGCAAAGCGGCGCTCGCCTGGATCAAGGCCAATATCGGTGATTACGGCGGCGATCCTAATTTCATTGCGGTGACCGGAGGCTCTGCGGGCGGACATCTCTCGTCTTTAGTGGCACTCACGCCCAACGACCCGCAATTTCAACCTGGTTTTGAGGACGCTGACACGACGGTGCAGGCTGCGGTGCCTTTTTACGGCGTTTTTGATTGGACTGATGCAGATCAATTGCAACCCAGCGACCTGCTTAAAACGCTCTTGGAGCGCACAGTGGTGAAACAATCCGTTGAAGCAGTGCCCGAGGTCTTTAGCGCCGCATCACCTCTGCACCGCATCACACCGGAGGCGCCGCCCATGATGGTCATCCACGGCACTCACGATTCTCTCGTCCCGGTCGCACTCGCGGCTGAATTTTCTAGAAAACTAAAAACGATCTCTAAAGAGCCTGTGGTCTATCTCGAGGTGCCCAGAGCCCAACACGCCTTCGATATTTTCGCGTCTCCAAGAAGCGAACACACTAAACTGGGTGTTGCACGCTTCTTGACCCACCGCTATAGCGTCTATCTTAAGCAGTTAGCCGCTTAGGGGGGACTTCGTAATTTTGATCGGGATTGAGCTCGAGCGAACCATGCCTGTATAACGCTGAATTTCAGCTTCACTATCAACTAACAGATTCGTGTTCGAGCCGTTCTCTCGGACCGCACCCTGCTTATCTGGAGACAAACCCCAACAGTGATGCATGGCGACGACGCCACGCTTGATTCGATCATTGGCTTTGACAATTGCTGGGATGGAACCAAACGCTGAAGTGATCGTGACCTCATCATCATCTTCGACACCCATTGCGATGAGATCTTCTGGATGACAATGAGCTGGGTTCGTCGAACCGCTTTTTTCTCGAATCGCAGGAAGGTTACGACCAAACGAGTTCAGCACGTACTTACTTCTAAAACCGATCAACAGATGCGGGTACTCAGACGATGCGCCAAGGTCCGAGCGGAGGGCTTCGAATTCTTCCGCCAAGCCTTCGGGGAATAACCGAAGTCTAGCCCCGCCACCCTCAGGGCCCGCTTCGACTGTAACGTCAATGTCATCAAAGGTATGTCCACCAGGATTATCTCTGAGCCAATCAAGATCAACTCTCGATCCTGCGGTAATTGCTTTTAATAGCGTCAATTTATCTGGCTTGGGGTCATTGGGAATCTCGGTTCGCCCGATTTGGATGTCAAGATCCAACCGCTTTGCCATCGCCCAATAAAGTTCCCATTCTTCGATGACATCATGTTCTGGCTCAACCACCGCACGGCTGTAATGGCTATACGGTTTTTCATACCAAGCATCAGACAAAAGCGTAACATCCTCGCGCTCAAGCGTTAATTTAGGCGGCAGTACATAATGGGCCAATTCTGCCGTCGCAGAAATGTATGGGTCTACGCAGACTAGGAGGTCAAGATCTTTCATCGCAGCCAAAGCTTTAGCTTGGTCCGGCCATGCCATCAGAGGATTCCCTGCAATTACAAACAGCGCCCGCACTTTCCCCTCACCCGGGGCAAGAATTTCGTCAGCCAGTTGGCCCGTAGGCATCTCACGCGAGGGGCCTAAACGTCCCGGTGTAAATAACTCACCGAGATCAGGACGTACTCGACACCGCTCGCCACGATCCCAAGCTACTGGAACTTCAACCACCTGCGCGACTTTCGGCGATGGCGGTGAGAGCATGCCCGGATTCGGTATCTTGTCACCCGCGCGGTAAAACCGACCACAGGTGATATTGAGCGAGGCGACCAAATGCTGGGTCAGATTCGGATGCGCGCCCATCTCCGGGCCTGTACCCGTGATCGCACCGCCTCGCGGCCCCGCTGCAAACATCCTGGCCGCTTCTTGAATCAGAATCTCAGGCACATCCGTTCGCGCAGCGACAGACGCCAGATCAAACTCAGCAACCTCAGCTTTTAGGGTTTCTATCCCGCTGGTGAACTGCTCACAAAATTCTCGATCCTCCAGCCCTTCTTTAAAAATGACATTGAGCATACCAGCCAGTAATGTCGAGTCTTCTCCAGGTTTGACCTGCAAATGCAGATCGGCGCGACGGGCCAGCTCTGTCTCTCGGGGATCAATCACGATCAGCCTGAGTCCTCTCTTTTTAGCCGTCCGCAACTGGGCGGCCGGACTTACCGACGGCACGCCTCCTGGCGGGGCGTAGTGAGACACCAAAGGATTATTGCCAATGATGAGCGAAACATCTGAGTCATGGAATGTGTGACTTCCAGCAGTCCAGTAACCGATACGCGAACCCACGAAAACCTTTGCAGGTTGATCAATGGTCACGCTGGTATAATAAGAGGGTGACTCCAAGGCGTTATGAAAGGCCCGACTGTAAACCAGTTGTGCGGAATTCTGAAAGGCGACGGTTCCGTTGTAGGTCGCAATTGACCGAGGTCCATACTGCTCCACCAGATCACGAACCTTGTCCGCAATTTCGTCGAAAGCCGTACTGCTGCTGATCGACGTAAATGAACCATCAGCGCCTTTTTTTAAGGTCTGGGTCAGTCGTTCCGGCTGATACATTTGCTCAACAAGCTGCCGGCCTTTAATGCAGGTATAACCGCCATACATACTGTTGCTCGTGTCCGGCTTAACTGAAAGCACCTTCCCGGACTCGACTTCAGCCACCATCGGGCAGTAAGCGTGACAATACCGGCAAAAAGTTTTGTGCGTTGTTTTGGTCATGACTCTTTCCTGTGTCTCATTCATCATCGGTACAGCGCGCATCATTGTTTGATTCGAGCCTGTAACATCCGAGCCCTGAACCTTACTTTCAAGCGGCTCTACTTCAATTCCCGGTATTATTTATACGGCCGCGCCGCATTTTCATCCCTGGGTTAAGCGTTCTGTCCCTCGGTGTGCTTTAACAGGGCCGTACGTTGCCCACCTCATCTTGCCTCTGGAGCCGCCGGCCGGTCAATGAGAGACTGACGCCAACATTATGGCTAACCGCGCTTACCAAACGACTCAAAGGACTGCACTAAAACGTCGAAATTGCCAGCTCTTGCTCGGTAATAAATTCCAGTAAGGCAGGTTGACCCCGCTCAGTCGCTGCTATTCCGCGCTCGATGGCAGCCGTGATCTCACCAGGGTCCGTAACCCGCTCGCCATAGCCCCCAAAGGCTTTGGCCATGTCCGCATAATGACCGGAAATATCGGTACTGCGATATTTTTCAGTCGCGACCTGCATAATCGGCAACTCAATGGCCATCGAAAAGTTGTTAAACAAAATAGATAAAATAGGAATACGCTCGCGCACTGCGGTTTCAAAATCCATTCCCGTAAAGCCAATCGCGGCATCACCCCAGACGTTAATGCACAGCGCTTCTGGTCTCGCCAGCTTCGCACCCATTGCAAGACCCAACCCATATCCAAGCTGGGTCGTTTTGCCCCAACCAATGTAACTGAGCGGCCGGGTACTTTCCCAAAAAGGCGACAATTGATCACGTGGGCTACCCGCATCGTGGGTAATCACGGTATTTTCTGGATCAACCCGCTGCTTAAGCTCCCAGATCACGCGGTAAGGGCTAATGGGCGCTGCATTCGACGTCAGTTTGGGCATCCATGTTTCGAGCCATTCCGCTTTAATCCCGGCAATTTGAGCGGGCACATCGGAGCGGGCTGCAACCGAATCCTTGGGTTGGCCCTCCATTGCGGCGTTCAACGCTTCAAGTGTTAACTTCGCATCCCCCAGCAGCACATGCTGGGCTGGCACATCTTTGTTTAAGTCTTTCGCATCAAGGGTCGCATGAATAATGGTTTTACCCTTTGGCATCTGCACGCCAAATGCCGTGAGCGCAAAGCTGCACCCAATGCCGAGGATGACATCGGCATCTTGTAAAAAATCATGAACCGGTTTGGGGATGGCTCGACCCCCTGAACCCAGCGCCAAGGGATGGTCCTCGGGAAAAGCGCTCTTACCCTCTAAACTGGTTGTCACAGGAATCTGCCAAGTCTCAGCCAGGGTTTTCAGCGCATCCCAAGCTTTGGCGTAATGTACGCCCTGCCCTGCATAAATGACCGGCCGCTCGGCCCTTGCCAAGACAGCGGCTACATCATTGACCGACGCCGGATCCGGCATCGAGCGTGCTTTAAAGCTAGGCACATAGTTAAAATCTCCCACGTCTTCCCGAAAAACATCCAAGGGCACTTCGACCAACACAGGGCCGCCGCGGCCATTGCGCAACTGCCAGAACGCGCGCCGCATCACCTCGGGCAGGGCCTTACCCATGGTGACAGGCTCAGCCGACTTAGTGACATGCTGCATGTTCAAGGTGGAGTTAAAGTTGGGGTAGTAATGGGCAAGCCTGCGCTGGTAGCCGGCAGGGATCACTAACAAAGGCACAGACTCGCTATAAGCTTGGGCGACACCCCCAAAGGCATTTTCCGCGCCAGGGCCATGCTGCATTACAAACACGCCGATATCATCACCGCTGCTGAGCCGACTGACCGCATCGGCCATATGCAGACCCACCCGTTCTTGACGAACAATAATGGTTCGAATATCCGCGATGGCCGCCGCTTCGATGATCGGATTGACTGGATAGCCAATAATAAACTTAACGCCTTCCTGTTTTAAGATTTCAGCGATCGCTTGAGTCACTTGCATATCTCAATCTCCTTTATCGATTGGGTCCGCGTTCCATGGGGTACGGCTGCCAACGTTCAAGCTCGGTTCGGGGCAAGACCGTAGGATTAACGCAGCTCATCGGCCATCGCCCAGACAATGCCAACGCAACTTCTCTGCCGTTACGACGCCGGGTTTCGGTCCGCATCCGGGTTGTAGCAGAAGCCGCATGCGGCGTAATCAAAACGTTGTCCATTTTTAACAACGGGTTATCCAAGTCAGGGGGTTCTTGTTCCAGAACATCGAGTCCAGCGGCTGCAATCTCCCCGTTCTCCAACGCGCGAATAAGCGCCGCCTCGTCGATTACAGGGCCACGACCGCAATTGATGACCACCGCAGAATTTTTCATAACTGCAAATTCTGCATCGCTGAGCATTCCCCGGGTTTGTTCATTGAGCCCAGGATGGACAGAGAGATAGTCGCTGCGCTCTAGAAGCTCTTCATAAGAAACGGGTTCAACACCTTCTGCAGTCATCTTCAATTCAGAAATATAAGGATCATAGGCGATGACATGCAGTCCAAAGGCTTTAGCCCGCCTCGCGACCGCGGTGGCGACATTACCAAACGATATCAACCCTAATGTTTGGCCCCACAAACGGGGCACGTGATTTAAGACAGGGCGACCCTTATACCACCGTCCATCACCTGACATCTTGTCCATCAGTTTAACCCGGCGCCCGCTTGCTAAAAGCAGCATCAAAGTGTGATCCGCAACTTCTTCGATGAAGACATCTGGCACATTAGTAACCACAATGCCGGCCCGGGTCGCTGCATCAACATCCACCATATCGACGCCTACGCTACCTACACCGATCACCACACACTGCTCTAATCCCGCGATAATTTCTGCATCAATTTTGATACCCCAGGACGTCATGACCGCATCTGCATGCCGGGCGCCCTCAATAAAACTCGCCGGAGATGACCCATCAACTTCGATGATCTCGGCAATGGCGTCGAGGGCTTCGAGCTCCAACCCATATCGGACTGAGACTGGGGCTTCTTTGGCCACCGCCGGTAACTGCATTGCTACTTTCTTTTTCATGGATTCTCCTGCCTTTTCCCCTCTTTGTCTTTTCCCTCAGCCTGGACCTAAACGCTACTCGAAGTGCTGACCTTATTGCTTGGCCCGGGGGGCAACATCGCCTCCAGTCCGGTTACTGATGACCAATGATGATTACGGCGCGAAACGCATCGCGTTGGTTTATAGTCTCACAGGCACTCAGAAAAGTATTGATCCTTATGAATCTATCCTGGCAGGTTGGCGACACCCGTATTACACGCATCGAGGAACTCTTAGGCCCACTCTTTGATCCCGTGCAATTTTTCCCGGCATTTGATCCGGAAATGTTGGTCGAGCACAAAGACTGGTTATTTCCCAATCATGTTGATGCGCAAAGCGGACGCATCATCGCGTCAATGCATGCATGGCTCATCGAGACGCCGCACCACAACATTCTGATCGACAGCTGCATTGGTAACGATAAGGACCGTACCCCCTATCGCAATTGGCACGAGATGAATACCGATTGGATGGCTCGCCTTCAATCAACAGGCCTCTCTCCGGCCGACATCGACTATGTCTTGTGTACGCATCTTCATGTTGATCATGTGGGTTGGAACACCGTCTGGGTCAATGGCACTTGGCAGCCAACATTTGCCAACGCACGTTATGTGATTGCCGAAGCCGAGCTGCGCCATCTTGAGGCAACCCTGAACGCAATTGATCCAACGGATGAATTTGCTTTGGTGAATCAGAAAACCTATTTCGACAGCATCCAGCCGGTATTGCACCAGACAGACCTGGTGGTTCATTCGCAGGTCCTGATCAGCGAGCGACTCAATATCAACCTTACGCCCGGTCATACCCCGGGCAGCCTCACCATTGCCTTGTCGTCCCAAGGCGAAGAAGCCCGTTTCTGCGGCGATATTTGTCATCACCCACTCCAAGTTTACGAGCCCACTATGAACAGCGCTTATTGCGAGCTACCCGAACAGGCTATCGCTACGCGTCTGGCTTTACTCGAGGATTGCGCAGAGAACGGCCATCTACTGATGCCCGCGCACTTTGGACCCAGCCACGCCGCCAAGGTGCATCGAAGGGGTGATGCATTTAATTTGAGTTGGCATTAAAGCCACCGGTACTTGCAATCAGCGGAGCAAGTCAAAAAAATCATTGAGCATTCGGAAGGTCAGACCCCAAACGACCTCTGAGTCAACACGATATCCTGGGAATTTGCCCTCACGCTGAAATTCTGGAAAAGACGCCTCGGTCCTTGCCGCACCGTTAAACATTTGGTCTAAATTGCCCCAAAGCACTCGGGCAACCTCCTCATTGGGCGTAAAAGTCACTGCGGGAGTCTCCAACAAAAATATTTGAGGTGTCACCACAAGATCAATACCCGAACGCGGGTTAGCGCGCACCCCTTCAAGAGCCCCGAGGAATCGTGACTTGGGGCCCAGATCAAGCCCGATCTCTTCAAACGTTTCGCGTTTCGCTGTCTCGACTAGGCTCAGGTCATTGCGTTCTCTATGGCCGCCCGGCAACGCCATCTGCCCAGACCAAGGGTCACCGGCTTTTTTCGCTCTCAAGATAAATAAGCCCATGAGTCCGGCTTTTGCCGGCTTCAAAATCAATGCGACAGCTGCCTCTCGTTGATCGGCGGTTGCCGATTCGGAAACAGGATCATGACGGGCCAGTTGTTTTTCGATGTGAGGAAGTTCTAAGGATTGACGCATCAGCGAGGAGTCACTCAATTTATAACCCAATAAATTGACTGGAGCATACCACGCTAGATCCGAAGGCGCTTTTAACTCAAAATTAACCACTCAGACTGAGGAGCCAGCAAGCAGTGTCCGCTAAACCGTACAAGCTACCCCTAACCACCCTCCTGATTATGTGTTTAAGCGCAGCGATGCTTGGCGGCTGTGCGGTAAATCCTGTAACAGGCAAAAGCGAGCTCTCTCTGGTCGATGAACGCCAA
>Ga0213863_10000352_pt1 | contig 35845 bp, 39 predicted proteins | sample PICome_8_FD_160128 | JGI IMG/M metagenome (GOLD analysis project Ga0213863, IMG submission 160128) | Coastal seawater microbial communities near Pivers Island, North Carolina, United States - PICO497 | ecosystem: Environmental > Aquatic > Marine > Coastal | place: USA: North Carolina... | reverse complement strand
CCAAGCATTACTCACCCGTCCGCCGCTCTACTCACACCGAAGTGTTTTCGCGCTCGACTTGCATGTGTTAGGCCTGCCGCCAGCGTTCAATCTGAGCCATGATCAAACTCTTCAGTTCAATCTTTTAACCTCGCCAATTAAGGAGAGGGAATAGTTACGCTAAAACCAGCTTTACTATTCAAAATCTCGGCTCATAAACATTAAACTTAACATATTCATAAATGAATCGATGAGTCACTTGCTTATGATATTTAAATATCTCTATCAATTTGCAAGTGCCCACACGCATTGCTTGATTACTTTTTTAAAGAACATTCGCTCATCTGAGCGGGGTGCGTATTCTATAGATAGCCGCCCCATTGTCAACAGTAAAAAGAGAAATAATTTAATTATTTTCTTACCAGGTTTTCGGTGGAAATTTTCCGCCTCAACCTCTCTGTTGGGAGCGCGCATTCTACAGACAGGCGCGCGACTGTCAACAATAATTTGTGATTATTTTGATTTATTTTACGGTTGGCTGTTTTTTAGGCATTAAAGCTCAAAAAGATGGTATTTTTTCTTGCCTATCTTCACTAAAAAGAATCGTTCATATAATGCATTGTCTGCACTAAATAGCTGTTCGGCGCTCATATTATCTTCACTGCCCTTGGCAATTCCATTAATAAAGACAGAATTTCGGCCCAATGCATCCTTTACTTCACGCCCAGATTTTACAATTCCGGCCTCAGTAAATAGTTGCGTTAATGGTGTTTGGGATAATTTTTCTCTATCTAAAGTAGAAGAAGGGAGACCATCCTGGCACAGTTGCTCTAAATCATTTTCAGATAACTCAGCTGAATTTCCGCTAAATAAGGCATCGGTAATTCTTAAAGCAGCATCTAATCCTGATCGACCATGAACTAATTCCGTGACTTCTTGTGCCAATATTTTTTGCGCCTGAGGACGCCCTTCAGCTTTTCCATCTTCAGATTCTATTTCTTCTATTCTATTTATGGATAAAAAGGTGAAGTATTTTAAGAATTTATAAGCATCAGCATCCGCTACATTCAACCAGAACTGATAAAAACTATAGGGTGAGGTTTTTTTCGGATCTAACCAAACGGCTCCAGCCTCTGTTTTACCAAACTTTGTACCATCAGATTTTGTAATTAATGGCACTGTGAGACCAAAACATTGAGCCTGATTTTGGCGACGGGATAAATCGATGCCACCGACAATATTACCCCACTGATCACTACCGCCAATCTGCAGTGTGCAGCTATGTCGACTATTCAATTCGGCAAAATCTAAACCTTGCAATAAAGAATAGGCGAACTCGGTAAAGGAAATACCTGAGCCTTCACGATCAATTCGTTGCTTTACTGACTCTTTGGCAATCATATTATTCACTGAAAAGTGCTTGCCTACATCACGTAAGAAATCGAGCGCACTTAAATTTGCCATCCAATCAAGGTTATTGACCACAATGGCTGAATTATCACCGCAATCAAAATCAATGAACTGACTGACCTGAGATTTAATCCTGTCCGCCCAGCCGGCAATGACTTCTGGAGAATTTAATTTGCGCTCGCCAGCCTTAAAGCTTGGATCACCAATCATGCCTGTGGCACCACCAACTAATGCAATAGGCCTATGCCCGGCTTGCTGTAGGCGCTTCAACACCAGCAGCGGCACCAAGTGACCTAGGTGTAAGCTGTCTGCTGTGGGATCAAACCCGCAGTAGACTGTTCGCGACTGCTGTAAGTGTGCCTCTAACTCCTGATCACCAGAAATTTGCGCGATTAAATCGCGGGCCTGTAATGCTTCTAAGGGTTGTTGGTTTTTTTCGTTCATGAATCTTTATTCTAATCTGGTAGTTATAACGTGCGATCACTTTACAGATTGAGCGCCCAATTTCAACAGTTTATGTTATTCGTTTGAGTTTAGGTAGTTAAGGTATACATGCATTTTATTGTACCTCATGATTTATTCGGGCTAGAATCCTCGATCGTTCTTTCGTTGAGTTAATTAACATGCGCAGTTGGCAACAACAATATAAGCTAATACGCCCGTTGATCATCAGGTTGATGTCAAAGCGCTACCTTATGCTTATTGGTGCCTGTACTTTTATACTGGCTATTGCATGCGACCCAAGACCAGAAGGCTACTCTAATCAAGCCGCCATGCTTGAAACCCTAGATATAGGGATTCAGATTGGCACTGATGTCTCTAGCGAAAAGCCTGTCATTGATCTCATTTGGCAATCACAAACAGTCTCTTCAGGAGATAATTTATCTAGGCTTGCTCAGCGCGCCGGCATAAGTGCCCAAGAAGTTTATCTCATCTCTCGATCTGAACAGGGCAAATCCTTACGTAATCTTTTCCCGGGTGAAATCATTCGCTTCGCTATTAATAGTTCAGATGGTGACCTGATTGAAATGCAGTATGAAAAGTCCCCCCTTGAGATCTATCTATTTACTGCACAGGAAAAACGGTTTCTATCTAAAAAGGTTATTCGACAACCTGAAATCATAACCAGCTACAGAAAGGGGAAAATTGATCAGTCGCTTTACTTGGCGGGTAAAAAGGCCCAACTGCCCGATAAAACCGTGATGGAACTTGCCAACATCTTTGGCTGGGATATCGATTTCGTATTTGATATCAGAGCCGGTGATTCTTTTGCGCTTCTGTTTGAAGAACAATATATTGATGGGCAGCACTTAGGCACAGGAAATATTTTGGCGGCGTCCTTCACTAATCGCAACAAGACCTATAATGCGGTGCGCTATAAAAATAGTAATGGGCAAACCAGCTACTACACCCCTGAGGGCTTGAGCATGCGCAAAGCCTTTCTTCGCACTCCCTTGGATATTTTTCGCATAAGCTCTGGCTTTAATTTGCGTCGCAAGCACCCTATTCATAAAAAAATTAAAGCCCATCGCGGCGTTGATTATGCTGCGCCAACAGGAACGCCGGTTTATGCCAGTGGCGATGGTCGCGTTCTAGAGGCCGGCTATAGCAGAGCCAACGGTAACTACATTTTTATCCAGCATGGGCAAACTTACACCACAAAATACCTGCACCTAAGCCGTAAAAGCGTTCGAACAGGCCAAACCGTGAAACAGCGACAGGTCATTGGTAAGGTTGGTGCAACCGGCTATGCCACAGGCCCCCATTTGCATTATGAGTTTCTGGTAAACGGCGTACACCGAAACCCAAGAACGGTATCTCTGCCAAAAGCCAATCCAATTCCAGATTCCGAAAAGGAGCGATTTTCTGAGACAGTAACCGCCCTTTTTGATCAATTAGCTGAAAATCAGCAAGCAGATAAACTGGCTATGCAATCTATGGATACCCAATGACTACTCATAATATTTTCATCGGCCTAATGTCTGGCACCAGCGTTGATGCTGTGGATGCCGTTGCGGTTGAAATAACTAATCATGAGTACAAAATAATAAGTACCCACAGTGAACAGATCCCCGCTGACTTAAGAGCGCAGATATTAGGCCTGTGCGATCCGCAAAAAGAGTCTATTCAACTGCTGGCAGAAACCGATCATCATCTGGGTAAACTATATGCTAAGGCAACACATCAGCTATTGGAAAAAGCTAAGCTAAAGGCGGCAGATATCAGAGCTATTGGCTGTCACGGGCAAACGATTCGTCACAGCCCCCCTAGCGCTGGACAAATACCTTTTAGCCTGCAAATTGGCGATGCCAATATACTGGCTACTGATACAAACATTGCTGTAGTTGCCGATTTCAGGCGCAAAGATATAGCCTTAGGTGGGCAGGGTGCGCCGTTAGCCCCTGGCTTTCATCAATTCGCCTTTGCTAAGGCTGAAATTAATCGCGCCATTGTCAACATTGGCGGCATCAGCAACATCAGCCTGCTAGAGGCTAGCGGTTCCTGCTTGGGATTTGATACAGGTCCGGGCAATGTATTAATGGATCTATGGAGTCAAATCCACCTGGATACTCATTATGATCACAATGGAAGCTGGGCTGCACAGGGAACTCTAATACCTTCATTATTAGAACAGATGAAAGCTGATAGTTTTTTTGCTTTACCTGCGCCGAAGAGCACAGGCAGAGAATTATTTAATATTAATTGGTTAAATAATCAGCTCGCTGATTTCTCAGAGGCGGCACCCCAAGACATTCAGGCTACTCTGCTAAGCCTCACTGCCGAAACCATTAGCGAATCCATTTTGGCTTTACCGCAATCGATTGATGAGGTATTCATTTGCGGTGGCGGTGCGTTTAATGGCTGTTTAATGGACTCGTTGACTGCAAAGCTTACTCAGGTTGCCACTACTGATGCGTTGGGCATATCGCCTAGCTGGGTTGAGTGCTGTGCTTTTGCTTGGTTAGCGAAACAGCGAATGGCGTCTATGCCAGGTAACCTAACCTCGGTTACCGGAGCCACTCGACACGCCGTGCTTGGCGCAGTTTACTTACCAGACTAAATTAAATAGTAAAAGAGGCACCACAACCACAGGTGGTGGTGGCATTCGGATTGGTGATAATAAACTTCGAGCCCATTAGACTCTCTTCGTAGTCCACCGTCGATCCGGCTAGATACTGATAACTTAGGGAATCGATTAAAACCGTGACACCATCTTTTAAAACCGGTGTGTCATCCTCAGCCATACTGTCTTCAAAAGAAAAGCCATACTGAAAACCAGAACACCCACCCCCTGTCACATAAACCCGAAGCATAAGCTCTGGGTTTGATTCTTCATCTCTTAAACTCTGCACCTTGGCAACAGCGCCTGCCGTTACCTGAAGTACCGAGGGGGTAAATGTTTCAATTACTGACATACTTTAAGCCTAACGTTAAATTGGTCGGACAATGACTATGGCCACTGCTTATCGAGGGTTTGTTGACTATTACTACGAATATCTTTAATTTTTGCGTCTTCTTTAGCTGCCTGCGGCGCAATCTCTTTGGGCGGCGCTACCTGTTGGCAAATACAGGAGCCAATCAACTGTGCACCGGGCCGCATTTCCATATTGGTATAATGTACATTGCCGTTTACTTTACAGCTAGCTTCTAGGACTAAGTGATCTAAGGCATAAATATTGCCCTCAACCGCACCATTAACTTCGATAATGGCTGATTTAATATCGCCCTTAACCACTCCGCCACCCAGTATACGAACGCGCGCATCTTTTTGCTCTGATAAAACATTGCCTACCACTGTGCCCAAAATTTCAAGGGTGCCGCTAAAAGCAATATCACCCTTCAGCTCTGTGCCCTCAGAAATCAACGTAGTCGTATCATTTGAGATGGTGGCTAGTCCTGCATTAATTCTCTTAAACAAAGTTTCCTACTCCTCTACTATCCATGGTAGTTTTTTATCAAACTGAGGTTTTTCTGTCCAAGGGTATCGCAGTGTCACTCTTATCTGCTGCGGAGAAAAACCTTCGGGCAATGTCATAATGCCTCGATTGATTGAAAAGTACTTCATCTTTAATTGTATAGGCAAATCGTCAACTTCTGCATCTATTTTGTCCAATGACAGCGTAATTGGCACATCATCTTGGTTACCTATGACCCAGATGTTGGCATTTATCCGCAGATTTTTAGCCTCATGATTTTTTTGTTGCGCTACCCAATCGTATTGAAACTGTCGATCACCTACCTGCTCAATATGTATGTCGCCCACCTTGAGTCCGGTTGTCTTGGTATTATCCTGAAGCATTTCTCGGTAGAGTTTTAGCTCCTGCTCTCGACCATAAATCTGTCTTTGCATATCTAGCATTTGCTGACGAGTCTGCTCAAGCGCCGCCGCATCCACTTGAGCGGTTAACTGAAGGGTTGCCAGTGCAGTCTGTTTGAGAGCCAAACCCTGAGACAGCTCATCGATACCTGTCTCAAGCTCGGCTATGTAAGCCTGATTGTCAGAATAGGTTTTATTGCCATAAAAAAATCCCGCCAGTGCTACCGCATACAAAATCACAGCCACAGCGAGCACCAGCCAAACAATCTGGCTGCTTCTGTAATGTATTATCAGCGGAGAACGCTGGGGCATTAGGGCATCAGCGCCGGCATGGTTAAGCCCGCATCTTCATCTAAACCAAACATAATGTTCATACACTGCAGCGCCTGACCCGAGGCTCCCTTGGTTAGGTTGTCTTCCACCACCAAGATCACAACTTTCTTACCGTTTCCAGGTCTGTGAATGGCAATTCGGCATTGGTTCGAACCACGTACTGTTCTAGTTTCAGGGTAACTATTAGGCTCAAGCACATCAACAAAGGGCTCATTGGCGTAATGTGCCTCAAACAAACTCTGTACATCGGTGTCCTTCTGCTTGAGATCAACATATAAGGTGGTATGAATCCCTCTGATAATCGGTAGCAAATGTGGCACAAAGGTTAAGCCCACAGGTTCACCGGCCATATCGGCAAGACCCTGTTCAATTTCAGGTTGATGTCTGTGGCCAGAGGCGCCATAGGCTTTAAAGTTGTCGCCTGCTTCAGACAGTAAGGTGGCTACATTAGCCTGCTTACCCGCACCACTCACCCCTGAGGCTGAATTAGCAATGATATCGGAAACATCAATAGCACCAGCCTCTAGCAGGGGTTTTAATCCCAACTGCACACTGGTTGGATAACAGCCGGCGCAGGCTACTAAGTTGGCATCAGCAATTTCATCACGATTAAATTCAGGAAGACCATAAACCGCTTGAGACACCAGCTGGGGTGCCGCATGTTTCTGGGCATACCATTTTTCCCAGATATCGATATCCCTAATTCTAAAATCTGCGGATAGGTCGATAACGCGAATACCCGCTGCGAGAATCTCAGGCACTAAGTTTTGCGCTACACCATGAGGGGTTGCAAAAAACACCACATCACAATCTTTTAAGTTAGCAACCGTTGGCTCCGTAAAGGGCATATCAACAATGCCTCTAAGGTTAGGAAATAACGCAGACACGGGCTTACCCTTCTCTGACCTTGAAGTAATCGCTACTAATTCTGTGCTTGGATGACTCGCTAGTAGACGCAACAATTCTACGCCTGTGTAGCCTGTTCCCCCTACAATTCCGACTTTTATCACCACAACCTCGCTTTTTTAAATTTCCAGTTTAATCCTAGATCCCTATAATAGCAGTAAACACTGTTAATCAAATAATAATAGCGTTGATTAAATAGTAATTTTTAACAAGCCAGTGGAGGCTTAGATGTATCAATGGGTTTTAGCATTTCATTTAATGGCAGTAATCTGTTGGTTTGCTGCGCTTTTCTATTTGCCAAGACTTTTTGTATATCACGCCATGGCCGATGATCAGCCGAGCATTGAGCGCTTTAAGTTAATGGAGCGCAAACTGTACCGCGGTATTGCCAATCCCTCCATGATAGGGACAGTTGGCTTGGGACTGTGGCTGGTAGCCATGGCCCCTCAGGCTTACTTAAGCCAAGGCTGGTTTCATGTTAAAGCGCTTTTGGTTATTTTGCTGATTGGCTACCATCATATGTGTTTGGCACATATGAAAAAACTTGCCACCGATAGCAGCGAGAAAACCCATGTGTATTTTCGCTTCTTTAATGAGGTACCGGTTATTTTTATGGTTGCCATAGTGATTTTGGTGATTGTTAAACCCTTTTAATAATAGCCCTTAATCTATAATGCCTCAGACCCCGTACTGCAAAGGCTTGCCTGAATTGGTACATAGAACAAACATACTTTAGGAATTTTCATGACTCAGAAAAACTCGCGCTCTCACGACCTCTTTGAAGCCGCTCAAAAACGTATACCTGGTGGTGTTAACTCTCCGGTTCGAGCCTTTCGCGCCGTGGGCGGTACGCCGGTATTTTTTGAGCGCGCCAATGGCGCCTATATGTTCGATGCAGATAACAAACGATATGTGGACTATGTGCTTTCATGGGGCCCTATGCTTCTCGGCCATAGTCACCCAGAAGTGGTTGAGGCCATTAAAACTCAGTTAGATAAGGCCACCTCTTTTGGCACCCCCACTGAGCTAGAAATCCAGCTTGCTGAAAAGATCTGCTCCATTGTGCCCGGTATGGAAATGGTACGTATGGTCAACTCTGGTACCGAGGCTACGATGAGTGCTATTCGATTAGCAAGGGGCTACACAGGGCGAGATAAAATTGTAAAGTTTGAAGGCTGTTATCACGGTCACTCAGATTCACTGTTGGTAAAAGCCGGATCTGGCGCTTTAACTATGGGCGTTCCAAGCTCGCCTGGCGTACCCGACGGTTTGGCCGATCACACCATTACGCTGACTTACAATAATATGGAAGAGGTTAAGCAGGTATTTTCAGAAATCGGCGATCAAATAGCCTGTATCATTTTTGAGCCGGTTGTCGGCAATATGAATTGCGTTCCTCCTGTTGAGGGTTTTCTTGAATGCCTACGCGAATGCTGTACAAACAGTGGCGCGCTATTAATTGCCGATGAGGTAATGACCGGATTTAGAATTAGCCAAACTGGTGCGGTAGGTCATTATAATTTGGACGCTGATTTAATTTGTCTAGGCAAAGTCATTGGCGGCGGTATGCCAGTAGGTGCTTTTGGCGGCAAGCGCGAAATTATGGAATATATTGCTCCCTTAGGGCCGGTTTATCAGGCCGGTACATTGTCGGGTAATCCCGTGGCTATGGCTGCCGGCTTAAAAACCCTTGAGCTAGTCTCTGCTGAGGGCTTTTTAGATCCAGTGATTGAACGTACTGACAGACTAGTCAAAGGCTTGGTGGAGAGAGCCACCCAAGCGGGAATCCCCATGACCAGTAACCATGTGGGCACCATGTGGGGCTTTTTCTTTAGTGAAGAAGAGAAGATTACTCATTATCAGCAAGTGATGGAATGCGATACTGAGCGATTCGCCAAGTTTTTCCATCATATGCTAGACGAGGGTGTGTATTTGGCGCCGGCTTCTTATGAAGCCAGCTTTATGTCAGCCGCTCACACTGAGGAGGATATCCAGTTTACGCTGGATGCTGCAGAAAGATCTTTCAAAAAACTGTAGTTAGGCAGAAATAACGAACAGGCCGACAATAAATAGTAGTCCCGCAGTCCAGACAAGTGATCTTAGAGTTGCCCAGTCCGTTAAGTAGCAAATCGAGTAGAGAACTCGAGAGACTATAAAGCCAATGGCTAACTGATCAACTAATACCTGTTCAGCGCCGGCAAAATGAGCCACGAGTACAGCGGCAATAAAAGCCGGTAGTATTTCAAAACTGTTTTGTTCCGCCCAATGAGCACGCTGACTTAAACCCTCAAGTTTGGGCTGCATTGCTCTGGGGGCTCTGTTGCTATATTTACCGCTAACAGCTAACGGGCTTTTCTTAAGCGCTGCCATTAACCAAGGTAAGGCAATCGCGGCTAATATTGTCCAAAATGCTATCGTCATAGGTTCCTCCAGGTCCATTTTTGCGTATGATACGCATTCAGAAAGTAGTTTAGACCAAAATAGCCAACACTAACGGAGTGTTTATGAGCTTAAAAACAAGCCGAGGGCCGTTCCCTTACACCCGCATGCGCCGCAATCGAAGCGAAGAATTTTCTCGCCGTTTGAACAGCGAAACACAGTTGCATGTTAATGATCTCATTCTGCCCCTGTTTGTGGTTGAGGGAAGCAATGAATCTCAGGCTGTGGAATCTATGCCCGGCGTTAATCGGCTCTCAATCGATTTATTGGTCAAAGAAGCTCAGATAGTTTACGACCTAGGAATTCCCGCAGTAGCATTGTTTCCAGTGGTAGGTGATAGCCAAAAATCACTGCTGGCTGAAGAGGCCTACAACCCTGAAGGCCTTGCTCAAAGAGCGGTTAAAGCCATCAAAGCTCAGGTGCCTGATCTGGGGGTAATTACTGATGTGGCCTTAGATCCGTTCACCACCCACGGCCAAGACGGTATTATTGATGAAGATAGCGGCTATGTTTTAAACGATGTCAGCGTAGAGGTTATGGTCAAACAGGCCATATCTCATGCCCAGGCGGGTGCAGATATTGTTGCTCCATCCGATATGATGGATGGCAGAATTGGCGCTATTCGTGAGGCCCTTGAAGATGAAGGCTTTATTAACACTCAAATTATGGCTTATTCAGCAAAATATGCGTCTAGTTTTTATGGTCCCTTCCGCGATGCAGTTGGCTCAGCCTCAAATCTTGCTGGTGGCAACAAACAAACCTACCAAATGAATCCGGCGAATAGCGATGAAGCGATCCATGAATGCGCTCTCGATCTCGATGAGGGCGCTGATATGATTATGGTTAAACCCGGCATGCCTTATTTAGATGTTGTACGCCGAGTAAAAGACGAACTAAAAGCACCAACTTTTGCTTATCAGGTGAGTGGCGAATACGCCATGATCTGCGCCGCAGTAGAAAAGGGCTGGCTAGAAAGCGATCAGGTGGTTATGGAATCATTGCTAGCATTTAAACGGGCGGGGGCGGACGGTATTTTGACCTACTTCGCTAGACAAGCCGCTCAATGCCTAAAGGATCAATAAGTTGCGTCTTGATAAATATATTAGTAATGCCACCGACCTATCCCGAACTGATGTTAAAAAACTCATAAAATCGGGCTTGGTCAGTGTTGATGACGAGACTGCAAAAAGCGGCTCACAAAAAGTCACCGATGACCAAAAAGTTGCCATTGAAGGTTCAACTATTCAGCTAATGACCACCCGCTATTTTATGATGAATAAACCAGCGGGTGTTGTCTCTGCCACCAAAGATCATACCAACCCAACCGCTTTAGATCTGATTTATGAGCATCGCAATGATCAGCTGCAAATTGCGGGAAGACTGGATATAGATACTACCGGCTTACTATTGATTACCGACGATGGGCAATGGAATCATATTGTGACCTCGCCCAGAACAGACTGTAAAAAAATCTATGCCGTGGAACTTGAGAATGCGGTAAACGAGGATTACCACAAAAAGCTTGAGGCAGGCATTGCTCTTGAGGGCGAAAGCCGTCGCTGTTTGCCGGCAACCATGCAAGTGATCGATGACCATCATATTCAGCTGAGTATTAGTGAGGGTAAATATCATCAGGTAAAACGAATGATTACCTCACTGGGCAATGAAGTGGTCAGCCTCCATCGCTTGCAGATTGGCGGCATTGCCCTGGATCCCAAATTAGAGTCCGGCGATTACAGGCCTCTGACCGAAGAAGAGATTGCATCCATCCAATGAGCAGAGTATCCGATAAATCTATTTCCCTTTTGCTGCAGCAATTTATGGACTGCACCGGGCACTGGTTAATTGTTGCGGATGAAAATTGGCAGGTCAGTGACTGGCTCGCAGCCGGCAGTCATGATCAAAGAACTTCCACCGCCATAAGCAATCGTCTTGAAATTGCGCGCGGCGCAAAGGCCGCTGGTATTGATTGCCAATTTAACGATTTTGATTTCTCAGCCTACTCAGACAATAGTTTTGATGGCGTACTCTTTAGAGTCTCCAAAGAGCGCGCGAGTTCCCATCATGTGATAAACCAATCATTAAAACTGCTCAAGCCCAATGGAAAACTAGTGCTAAGTGGCGAAAAAAATGAAGGCGTTAAAAGCTATGTTAAGCAGGCAGGAAAACTGTTTGGCAACCCAGTTAATTCAGAAAAGCATGGCAGGGCCTATATTGCATCTATTGAATTACACCGCAATGAAACAGCACCACTGAATGACAAAAATTATGCCGCACTTAGACCGGTTCAGTTAGCGGACAACCTTAATCTGGAGTCAAAGCCCGGTATTTTCGGCTGGGACAAAATTGATCGCGGCAGTGCTTTTTTAATTGACCATTTGCCCGCGTTTTTAAAAGACTACAAAAGTGCACCCCAGACCCTGCTCGACTTGGGCTGTGGTTATGGCTATATCGCTTTAAGCGCCAGTGAATTTGGCTTTAATCGCATCATGGCAACCGATAACAATGCCGCTGCCTTATTAGCCGTACAGGAAAATTTAAACCCTCTAAGCCATATTGAATGGGATGTGCTAGCCACAGATGCGGGCGATGACATCGCAGAGACCTTTGATACTATTCTCTGCAACCCACCCTTTCACAGTGGCTTTGCGGTAGATGATCAGCTAGCGATTAAATTTCTGAGTCAAACCAAACGTTTGCTCAACCGATCTGGGCGGGCACTGTTTGTGGTTAACACCTTCATACCCCTTGAGCATAAAGCCAAACCTTACTTTACTCAGATTGATGTCATGGCCAATAATGGTTCTTTTAAGCTCATCAGCCTGAAGCGCTAATTGGTTTACCAGCTTAACCTTATCCCGAGCTTGGTCACCTTACCGCCTAGCGCATCAGGTTTGCTCGAGCAAAAAAATTACCCAGAGTGTGGCTAGCGACAGAAAATGTCATGCCCTTGCCAAGGCCATCATTAGTGACCCCAATATCCATATAATCCCAACGGTACTGTTCGGCTTCGGTCGCCGAACTCAGAAAAACTACCAGAGGATATTTCATTATTATTATCTCCAAGCCTATTATTTTATGAACGCGTTATTACAAGAACTCAGCAGATCAGTGCAGAGACAAGGTAATACTTTGTATGTAGCCCAAAGGGAGAGCTATAATCCCATAGCCTGCTTTATCAGCTTATTTTTAATCGCACCCAAGCCATTGATTGCTGACAATCCATAGTTACGAACTAATCTAAGCGTGGAATTTTGCGCGCCAAATAAGCGCTTAAAGCCTTCCATTGCCGCCATTGCGGCGAGATTTTCAGGCTTGCGGCGGCGCTGATAGCGCTTTAAAAGGGAAAGGTCGCCCAAATCCAGTTGCCTCTTATAGGCGCTGGCAATTTCCTCTGCCAAAACCAATGCATCTGAAAACCCTAGATTAGCACCCTGCCCAGCTAGGGGGTGAATACTGTGCGCCGCATCGCCCAAAAGCGCGACTCTTGGCATCACATAATCAATGGCATGGGATTGACGCAGAGGAATCAGGTGGCGCTCTTGTGTTTTTAAAATCTTGCCTAAGCAATGCTCGCTGGCCTGAGACAGGGCTTGGCAAAACGCCGCATCATCGAGGGCCATTAAGCGCTCGGCCTCTTCGGTATCCTGAGACCAAACAATAGAACAGCAATGAGCACCCTCTATATCATCCAGAGGCAAAAGCGCCAGCGGGCCGGTGGGCATAAAACGCTGCCATGCAGTTTTCTGATTCGACTGCTCGGTATAAATAGTGGTCACTATGGCCTTTTGCTGGTAATCCCATTGCTTGGTAGCAAATTGAAAGTGCTCTCTTACGGCAGAATTTGCCCCATCGGCGGCGATTAATAACTGGGTAGTGACTGTCTGACCGCTATCAAGACTGATACTTAGGGCATCGTCATCAAGTAAATAATCTGTAATGGTTGATGGGCAAAATAATTCAATATTGGACTGCTGCTCAACATGCTCTATCAGCGATGAAACCAATGCGCTGTTTTCCACAATATGCCCTAGGTTGGGTTGCTGAACCTGACGACAGTCAAAGGTAATTCTTCCGGTGCCTTCGGCATCCCAGACATTCATCGCCTGATAGGCCGCGGCGCGCTTGGCTTTTACTGCATCCCAAATACCAAGTTGCTGAAATATCGAGCGGGTTTTTTCGGTGAGTGCAGCAACTCGTGGATCGACTTTTTCGACAGTAAAATTTGGCGCAGGCTGTGATTCAATCAGTGCTATTTTTAGTGGCGACTGCCCCTGATGATTGATCTGCGATAACAGGCAAGCCGCTGCTGAACCCACGGCACCGGCACCAACAATCACAACATCAAAATCGCAGTTTAGGCGGCTAGACATAATCGGCCCCTGACTGCTGAGTGCCCATCCCGAAATGGGCAAATTGATTGCGTAGGGATGGCACTAAATCCATCATTAATAAGCCTGAATTTCGGCCCAGTGCAACCGCCGGCGAACTAAGGACAAACAGCTTGCTAAGCCCGTTAGTAAAAAGCAGTGTATTGCGTTGGTCCTCTGTGCGCTGATCCTGATAACTGAGTAATGTTTCAAGCGCCCCCACATCTGTATCCATGGGTTGCCGTGCAAGCCCGTTGACTAGTGATCCCATATCGCGCAATGATAGATTAAACCCTTGGCCTGCAACCGGATGTAGGCTATGGGCTGCATTGCCGGCAATCACTAGGCGTCTGCGCACCTGCTCTTCACTAATTGTTTGGATTAGTGGGTAGCTAATTCGCTCGCCTACCTGACTAAACTGACCCAGGCGATCACCAAAACGCGCCTGTAATTGGTTAATAAATATACTGTCATCAGCCGCCATTAATTCTTCAGCCTGATGATTGGGCTGAGTCCAAACTAGTGCACTTCGCGGGGTATTTTTATAGTCTGCCAGTGGCAACAATGCCATAGGCCCCTGATCAGTGAACCTTTCGTAGGCAACCGCCTGATGGGCGGCTTCTAAACTAAGATTGGCAATAATAGCGCTGTGGCCATAATCCTTTTTCTGCGGCTGAATGCCCAACAATTTTGCACTGGATGAATCAGCGCCATCAGCAACCACCAGAAGTCGGGTATTAATCTCAACCTCTTGGTTTTCAAGGGTCGCGGTTAACTGCATTGAGTCAGCTTTGGGCTGAATAGCCTGTATTTTAGCATCGCCAATCAACTCAATATCTGTCTCAGCAAGCTGCTGCATTAACGCTGAACCCAGCCAGCTATTTTCGACCACATAACCCAGTGCTTCTACCCCTGCCTCTTGCGCCTGCAGTCGGGTTAATCCCATATGCCCGCGATCACTAACATGAATAGTCGCAATAGACTGAGCATGCTGTTGAATTTTTTGCCAAACATCCAATTTTTCAAAAATACAGCGACTGCTCCATGAAAGTGCGGTCGAGCGGGCATCAAAGCTTGGGCTGTACTGAGGGATTTCTCCCTGTTGAATTGACTGAGATTCTAGAACCAGTACCTTCCAGCGTTTTTGCTGAGCCAGCAATAATGCCAGACTAATGCCGACCATGCCGCCGCCAATAATGGCAATGTCATAGGGTTCTTTTAGTTGGCTCATGCCATCAGACTCTCTATTTGATCACGCTGCTTGGGGATCCCATCGGTTAACACCTCGCGACCCGCTTTGGTCACAAGAATATCATCTTCAATTCGCACGGCGATACCGCGCCATTTTTTATCGACATTTTGATTGTCTGCGGCAATATAGATACCGGGCTCAATGGTTAATAGCATGCCTGCCTCATAGACGCGCCATTGATTATTAATTTTATAATCACCCACATCATGCACATCCATACCCAGCCAATGACTGACGCTATGCATATAAAATTCGCGGTAAGCACCCTCGGTAATTAGCTGCTCTACATCGCCTTTAAGAATCCCCAATTCCACTAATCCTTGAGTAATAACCTCAATGGTTGCCTTGTTGGCCTGGTCATAGGTGACGCCGGGAGAAATGCAGTTAATCGCCGCCGTCTGTGCCGCCAATACAATATCGTAGATAGCGGCCTGAGCTATGCTAAATTTCCCATTAATAGGAAAGGTTCTGGTGATATCCGCAGCGTAATTCTGATATTCACAGCCGGCATCAATCAGCACCAGATCTCCTGATTTCAAAGCTGATTGGTTTTCTATGTAGTGCAGAATACAGGCATTTTTACCACCGCCGACAATGCTGGTATAGGCGGGGCCAGTTGCGCCAGACATCATAAACTGATGTTCTATTTCTGCCTGCAACTGATACTCGTATTGCCCTGGCTGACAGAAGCGCATGGCCCGACAATGTGCCTCTGCTGAAATATCTGCCGCCTTGCGCATGAGTTTAATTTCAGCGGCGGATTTAAGGAGCCGCAACTCAGCCAATAGATGGTCTAGGTCCACCTGTTCACAGCAGGGCTCAGAATCAAATTCCTTGTCTAGGGTGACTTCATCAACCCATTGAATAAGCTGCTTATCAAATGCTTTGTCCTTTCCAGCGGAATAATAAATATGGCTTTTACCCTCGAGTAAACCGGGCAAAATATCGTCAATATCGTCAATCGGAAATGCATCATCAAGCGCTAACGCCTGTTTTGCTTCGACAGGGCCCAAACGAAGACCGTCCCAAGTTTCACGCAATGGGTCCTTGTCTCGACAAAAAAGTACGCATTCTCCCTGTTGGCGGTTTGGGATTAATAGCATCACCGCACAGGGTTCTGAGAAACCGCTTAAGTAGCTAAAATTGGTACTTTGTTTATAGGGATAAAGTGTATCTTTTGAACGCACCTTCTCGGGCGCAGCGGCGATAACAGCAATACTGTTATCTGCCATCATCGACATCAGATCTTTGCGCCTAGCCGCATATTCTTTTTTCGAAATCATGGTCAACTGGATTCACTCAGCCTCAGTGGAATGTAGGCTCTGGCTCGGTTTCTGCGGACGGGTCTAAGTCGGTAAAGATAAGCTGAACAGCAATACGAATATATTCAACTAACTCAATATAATCCTTTTCACCCTCTTCTTCATCTTCTCCATCTTCAAAATCGGTAGAAATTTGACCAATGGCAGAAATGTCCTGCAACGCTTCTTTGCCGTCTTCAGACACTTCAAACTCTTCACCCATACCCTCACCTACTCCAGAGAGATAATTTTTGCACCACTCACTTACAGCAGCCAGTCGCTCGCTCAATGGCAACTCATCATCAGGTAATAGCGGCTTATAAAGAAAACTTATGTCCTGCAAGTCGCTAAGAGTCTCTTGATAGAATGTTTCAAAGGCATTAAACGCACCCTTAGCCGCCTCATCTTCTAGACCCAACCATTGGCTGGAGCAGTCAATTAAATCTTTCATCTCAACAGCACCACAGCTAAGCCTTCCACAGAGAAATCCATGAAATCCTGGCGCACTTGCCTGTATTTTTAGCTGATAAAAAAGATCTTCAAGTTGTTCAAATGTCACCGTATCACCTCATAAAAAATAATGGCACCTATGGCCATTATGAATAATTTCTACTTCCAGATTAGCTTTCTAGAATTGACCACGCTGGTCGCAATGCCTATAGTAAGCTATTCTACCAGAACTGCTATAAAATTAAGATTGCTCTCATGACTGATACGGAAGAATTTGAACAAAAGCTCGATCAACTAATCACAACCTGCCAACAGTTGAAGCGAGAAAACGCCTCCTTACGTGAACGTGAGGCCGGATTAGTGGGCGAACGCGGCGCGCTGCTGGAGCAAAATGAAACGGCACGTAAAAAAATCAAAGTTATGATTGATCGCCTAAGAACGCTGAGTGCGGAGTAACCTATCATGTCGACTGTCTCTCTTAAAATTTACATTTTAGGTAAAGAATACCAAGTTAACTGCCAGCCCGAAGAGCGAGAAGCACTCGAGCGATCGGCTGAGTTGCTCAACGAAAAAATGGAAGAAATTCGTAATGGCTCGCAAATTATTGGCCTCGAAAGAATTGCGGTTATGGCGGCACTGAATCTAGCCCACGATTTAATTCTTACCGAAACCTCTGCCAAAGAAAATTCCTTTGCCTCAGATTTGCTGCAAACTATGAATTCAAAAATTGATTCTGCACTTATTGAGATCACCAACTAAAATCACTGACCAGTAAGTCCTAAATTGTAAGCAAAAAATAATGCTTGTGGCCCAAGCTTTGGTATAATGCATTTAATCCTGGAGTGTTTGCCAGTCAATAAGTCCCTGAGCCGATACTATCCTTTTGGTAACTCTTAGTCAGCGATGTTGTGCTATGCCGCTTGTCGGATCGCCTGATTTGTTGCGGGAGTCGCCCCCTTGAACTTTTCGGTTCAAGGCCACGTTGACAGCGGCACTCTGGGCTACTTTTCTTATAAGAATAAATGCTATGGATACGGCTAAAACGCGAAAACTATTACGCAGCCAACGGCGCGAACTATCGCCAAAACAGCAAGCGGTTATGGCCGATCAAATCGCCGCCAATCTTTGCTCGCAGTCATTTTTTATTCGCGCCAAAAGAGTGGCTATTTATTTAGCCAATGAAGGCGAAGTAAATCCCTCCATTATTTATGATATTTGCCAAAAATCGGGCAAAAAACTTTTTTTACCCGCTATACATCCCTTTAAACAAAATCGACTTCACTTTGCGCAGGTCAAACCCAATAGCGCATTGGCAAGTAATCGATTTGGTATTCTGGAACCCTGCATTAAAAGTGCTACGCTTTCACCGCCGTGGAGCCTAGACCTTATTTTGATGCCATTGGTTGGCTTTGATCGACAGGGCAATCGGCTAGGTATGGGGGGTGGGTTCTATGATCGTACCTTCGCATTTACGGCTAAAAAGCCAAGCCCCTCGCCAAAACTGATTGGGCTTGCCTATAGCTTTCAAGAACTTAAAGCGCTCAAACCTCAGTCTTGGGATATCCCTGTTTCAGGCATAGTTACAGAAAAAGAATATCTGTCTATCTAAACCCTAAGGCCAGCCCAAAGAGCTAGCTCAAGAAAAATTGATAGGCTGGATTATCAGTTTCATCAGCATAGCGATAACCTAAATCATCTAAAAATGCCTTGAGTTCTGCGCGATCTTGCACAGCGACCTGAAGGCCCACTAGCACTCTGCCAAACGCAGACCCATGATTGCGGTAATGAAACATTGAGATATTAAAGCGACCCCCCAACTGGGCTAAAAAGTTGAGTAATGCGCCTGGGCGCTCAGGAAATTCAAAGCGAAATACCTGTTCTTCTTTAATCTTCGCGGCACGACCACCGACCATGTGACGAATATGCGACTTAGCCATTTCATTATCGGTTAAGTCAGATAACTCATAGCCTTTTTTCTGCAAATCGGCCACTAGGGAAAAGCGGTCTTCGTCTCCTGCCACCTGAACACCCACAAAAATATGCGCCTGTGTCTCATCGCTGTATCTATAATTAAATTCGGAGATGCCATGGCGACCCAAAACTCCACAAAAGGTTTGAAAGCTGCCGGGTTTTTCATCAATAGTCACTGCGAGAACGGCTTCACGCTTCTCACCAATTTGCGTGCGCTCAGAAATATAGCGCAGACGATCAAAGTCGATATTGGCGCCACATTGAACAGACAGAAGAGTCTGGTTCTTAACACCATGCTTTTCTACATATTTTTTTAAGCCTGCAGTACCCAGAGCACCCGATGGCTCGCAGATGGCGCGGGTATCGTTATAAACATCTTTTATTGCCGCACAAATTTCATCTGTGCTGACAGTAATGACCTCATCGACTAAGTCTTTTAATAGTCGAAATGTTTCTTCGCCAATCTGTGCAACCGCTGTACCGTCTGCAAAAATACCCACCTGATCCAGAATTACTCGCTCACCCGCTTTTAAGGCGGCATCCAAGCAGGCAGCATCATCCGATTCAACGGCAATGATCTTTATCTCTGGGCGCAATTGTTTAATATAGACAGCGACACCAGCACAGAGTCCACCTCCACCCACAGCAATAAAAATTGCGTCTAGCGGTTCAGGGTGTTGATTGAGAATTTCTTTACCAATGGTACCCTGACCTGCAATCACATCAGGATCATCAAAAGGATGGATATAGGTGAGGCCCTGCTGTTTGACTAATTCGGTAGCATGAGCGGCTGCTTCATCATAACTGTCGCCAACCAATACTACTTTAGCGCCACGGGCGCGCACTGCATCAACCTTAATTCTAGGCGTGGTTCGCGGCATAACAATGGTTGCCGCTATACCCATTTTCTTTGCCGCCAAGGCAAGACCCTGAGCATGATTACCAGCGGAGGCTGCCACAACACCCGTGGCTAATTGCTCCTCTGAAAGATTCAGTAATTTATTATAGGCGCCGCGCAATTTAAAAGAAAAAACTGGCTGTAAGTCTTCTCTTTTTAACAAAACCCGATTATTCAAGCGCTGAGACAAAAGAGGCGCGTCATCAATCGGCGTTTCAATTGCCAGATCATAAATATCGGCATCTTGAATTTTTTGTACATAATTTTGCGACATGCTTTTTCCGTAATGATTTAGCTAAGACGTCATGTTAATATAAAAACAATAAAAATATCAGCTTATTGAGGTTATCCGTGGATCAAAATCAACTTAAGCAAGCCGTTGCACAGGCTGCAGTGGAATACTGCCTAACAAAAATACAAGCGGATAGCATTGTCGGCATTGGCACTGGCTCTACCGCCAACTGCTTTATCGATCAAATTGCAGAACATAAACATCTTTTTGCAGGCACGGTCGCTAGCTCTGAGGGCTCGGCAGAACGCCTTCGATCGCACGGCATTGAGGTGTTTGACCTTAATCAGGTCGATGAAGTCACTATTTATATCGATGGTGCCGACGAAGCCAATCCAAAATTAGAGCTAATTAAAGGCGGCGGCGCGGCACTCACCCGAGAAAAAATTGTCACTGCGGTTGCCAAAGAATTTGTTTGTATTGCGGATGAAAGTAAATGGGTGGATTCACTGGGCACTTTCCCACTTCCTGTGGAAGTGATTCCTATGGCCCGCAGCCATGTAGCTCGCGAGTTAGTAAAATTAGGCGGCGATCCAGTTTGGAGAGAGGGAGTTATTACCGACAACGGCAACATCATCCTTGATGTCCATCATTTATATCCCATGGCTTCATCCTGTAATATAGAAGAAAAGATCAATCATATTACCGGCGTAGTCACCAATGGTTTATTTGCTTTAAAACCAGCTGATATTCTATTTTTGGCCACTCAACAGGGTATTGTCAGTCACCGCGCCTAGCCTAGCCACAGAAGCGCGGAAATAATACCAGCCAGCTTGTTAATTAATGATGCATTGCCTTAGCGGGCGCTGATTTAATGGGTTTTATTGGCGCGTTAAATGTTATCTCGCCACAGTTATCAGTCCCTAGGGTTATGTCTGCCGATTCTGATTGACCCTCTTTTACGCCAAATAGCATTAAATGCAGTCCGCCAGGCTTAAATTCTAGAGTGCTATTCGCAGCGACCTCTACAGATTCTACCGGTCTCATTTTCATCATACCGTTGACGTGCTGATGAGTATGAAATTCAATTTTTTCAGCAAATTCCGAGCCCGCACTGGTCAGTTTGCAGCTATCTTTGCCAGCATTATTAATCGTTAGAAAGGCCGCTGTCATAGAATGTCCGGGAATGGGCGCTCGAATTGTGGCCATATCCACAGTCAATTTTTGCAACTTATGATGACCTGCAATAGCCGGCTGTATTAACCCACCGATAAAGGTAGCAACAATAATAAAGGCAATTTTTTTCATGATTTTCCTCTTGATGTTTTATTCGCCATAATTTTATTTAGTTTATCACGCATGTAGTGCAAAAATGTTAAAGTAACGTAAACAGTATTTAACTTGTAACAAAGGCACTGCTGATGAAATCATTACTGAAACTGATAATCTTAGCTACTTCGCTTATTGGAGCGCCAAGCTTTGCAGACAGTTTTTCTACGATAATAGCGCCGACAAGTATCAGCGCGGTCTCAAAAAGTAACGATTTTACTAACAGTGGCCCAACATTTTTACCCGCTCATCAGGCATTTCAGCTTCAGGCGGAATTAAGTGATGATCGTCTTATTCTCAACTGGGATATTGCCGATAATTACTACCTTTACCAAAAAAGCTTTAAGTTTAAAGCTGTATCAGATGAGCTTAGCCTAGGTACTCCGCTTTTTGCTGAGGGCCGGCAAAAGTGGGACGAGTATTTTGAAGCGGACGTTGTTGTTTACTACGGCACAACAACAGTGGAAGTCCCTTTTACTAGCACGCTGCCTGTCATTTCTGTTGAGATTGAATCACAGGGCTGTGCAGATGCTGGGCTCTGCTATCCGCCGCGCAAAGAATTATTAACCGTTGATACCACTAGCGGCATTATTACTCTGAGCGAGCCTGCCAAGAAATCGCCCGCTACTTCAGAACCATCTCAATCCAGTTTCTCTTTGGGGTTAATTTTAATCTTTGCTCTTGTCGGCGGATTAATTCTTAATTTGATGCCCTGTGTATTTCCTATTCTTTCAATCAAAGTACTTAGCTTTACACAGCAACATCAAACGTCCTCGGCTAGAAAACAGCATGGACTCGCCTATACATTAGGTGTGATATTGAGTTTTGTTGCCATTGCTGGCCTCATGCTTTCACTTCGCGCAGGCGGTGAAGCCATTGGTTGGGGGTTTCAATTACAGTCACCTGGATTTGTCATCTTTTTGGTTTATTTATTTACCTTTTTAGGGCTCAGCCTGTCGGGCTATATGCAAATTTTCACTGGGCTTATGTCTGTGGGGCAAAACACAAACACCAGTACTGGTCTCGCTTCGTCGTTTATGACTGGCGTGCTGGCAACCACAGTAGCCAGCCCCTGCACAGCGCCCTTTATGGGGCCGGCACTGGGCTTTGCCATTTCGCAGAATAGTGTTGTCGCGCTGTTAATTTTTGCCTTTTTAGGACTGGGTATGGCACTACCTTTTGTAGCGCTGACATTGATCCCATCACTAGCATCAAAACTCCCTAAGCCCGGGCAATGGATGGAAAATCTAAAACAATTTTTGGCGTTTCCGATGTACCTAACAGCCCTTTGGTTACTATGGGTAGCGGGTAGACAAACCGGAGTTGATGTTGTTATCGCAGTAGTTACTGGCTTGGTACTCATGGTGCTAGCAATTTGGCTGTGGCAACTGGCAACTAAAGTAAACTCATCAGGTGCAATTTTTATTAGTAAATTGCTAGCGGTGCTAGCGCTGGTCGCAGCTGTGGCTGTAACGGAAAAACAGCTTAATCAGCGCGAACAGGTTCAACCCTGGCAAGATTACTCACCCCAGCGTTTAGATGCATTAAGGAGTCAGGGCGCTGCAGTATTTGTGAATATGTCCGCTGACTGGTGTATTACCTGCCTAGTTAATGAGCGTGTTGCCATGGGTGATAAATTTTACGCTAGCCTGAAATCCAATAATGTGACTTACTTGAAAGGTGACTGGACCTTTAAAGACCCCCAAATAACCAAATTGCTTAATCAATACAATCGCAATGGTGTGCCTCTTTATTTGCTTTTCTCAAGCGACTCAAAGGAAGCCGAGGTATTGCCGCAAATACTCACCGAAAGCTTATTATTGGATAAAATTAACCAGCTTTAGCGTTTTTTGCCTTTTAAAAGAAAATAGACGCATATCAGAGCGTAATACATTAATTTCATGCCACTTTTATCGCCCAGATACCGACATTGTCATATTTTATTACCAAAAAACCACAAAATAGCAGTAAAATCGGAAAAAATAGCGCTAAAATACCTAAAAATACTCTAAATTCTTTTAAAATGATTTTTTCTTAATGTTTATTACCGCACAAAGATGTGTATTTTAGCGACTACTTAACTGCTTTTCGAAGATTTTAATTAATTTTACGCGATTTTGTCTCTATTAGGTGGCTTTATGCACTAAAATGCACTAAAAACACCTCACCATGGCCGCTTATGTATTATAAGTACCCATAAAATACGAGAAAATACCGTAAATTTCTTCTAACTTCGCTTAAATTCTAATTATTCCCATAAAATATAGACAGCCTGTAGTTTTTAGTGCAGACTTACCGCCAAATAACGCATTGCTTGGGGACTTAATGTCACAATTACTTATTCTAAACGGCCCTAATCTCAACTTGCTAGGTACACGCGAGCCAGAGAAGTATGGCGTAGAGACCCTTGAACAAATCAATCAACAGCTTGCCCATACAGCGGAACAGGCCGGACATAGCCTGCTTTGTTATCAAAGTAATGCTGAACACGACCTTATTCAACGCATACATGATGCCAAGCAAGAAGGTGTCGACTACATCATTTTCAACCCGGGGGCTTTCACGCATACCAGTGTTGCACTTCGTGATGCTCTTCTAGGCGTGGCTATTCCTTTTATAGAAGTTCACCTTTCGAATGTACATGCGAGAGAAGAATTTAGACGTCACTCCTATTTTTCAGATATTGCTGATGGTGTTGTCTGTGGCTTTGGTGCAAACAGCTATCAACTGGCCTTACAGGCAGTACTTAAAAAAACTTAAATTTAACTCCTAACTATTGAGAGCGCAGGATGGATATTCGTAAAGTAAAAAAATTAATCGAATTGCTAGAACAATCAAACATTAATGAACTTGAAATTAATGAGGGCGACGAGTCTGTACGAATTAGTCGTGGCGCGACAGCAGTAACCTATGCCGCTCCCCCAGCACCTGCGCCCTTGGCTGCAGCACCTGCACCAGTTCCCGCACCAGCAGCAGTTGAAGCCGCTGCTCCGGCTAGCGAAGAGCTTGCTGGACATGCAGTTAAATCACCAATGGTGGGTACATTTTATGCCTCACCAGCTCCCGATTCACCTCCGTTTGTTACCGTTGGCCAAACTGTTGCCGCAGGCGATGTGATTTGCATCATTGAAGCGATGAAAATGATGAATCAAATTGAAGCTGACAAGGCGGGTACCATCGGTGCCATTTTGATCGAAGACGGTGAAGCCGTTGAGTTCGATCAACCTATTGTTACTATTGTTTAATCGCTGCTAGGAAACGCAATATGCTGGATAAAGTGCTTATCGCCAACCGTGGCGAAATTGCCCTGAGAATACTTCGCGCCTGTAAAGAGCTTGGTATTAAGACTGTGGCTGTTCACTCCAAAATCGATGCCGACCTGAAACATGTAAAGCTAGCAGATCAGGCTGTCTGTATTGGACCCAACCCATCACCACAAAGCTACCTCAATGTTCCAGCTATTATTAGCGCTATGGAAATTACGGGAGCACAGGCTGTTCACCCAGGCTACGGTTTTTTGGCTGAAAATGCAGATTTTGCAGAGCAGGTCGAAAACAGTGGTTTCACCTTTATTGGCCCAAAAGCGGAAACTATTCGCACCATGGGTGACAAGGTTGCTGCCATTAAGGCTATGAAGGTTGCCGGTGTTCCAACAGTGCCTGGCTCCGATGGCCCCTTATCAGAAGACCCTGATGAACTTCGCGCAACCGCTCAGCGAATTGGCTATCCGGTTATTGTTAAGGCAGCAGCTGGCGGCGGTGGCCGCGGCATGCGTGTAGTTGAGAATGAAGAAAGCTTAGTAAACTCCGTTTCTATTACTAAAACCGAGGCTGCTGCAGCCTTTGGTGATGGTACTGTGTACATGGAAAAGTTCCTGCAGAATCCACGACATGTCGAGGTTCAGATTCTTTCCGACGGTCAAGGTAATGCTATTCATCTCGGGGATCGAGACTGTTCACTGCAACGTCGCCATCAAAAAGTTATCGAAGAAGCGCCTGCGCCAGGCATCCCTGAAGATGCTAGACAGGCAGTATTTGCGAGCTGCGTTGAGGCCTGTGTTCAAATGAACTATCGCGGTGCGGGTACCTTTGAATTCCTGTATGAAGACGGACATTACTACTTTATTGAAATGAATACCCGTGTTCAGGTAGAGCATCCTGTATCTGAAATGATTACGGGTATCGACATTATCAAAGAGCAGTTGACTATTGCTAGCGGTAAAACGTTAAGCACAAAACAGGAAGATATTGTTTTCCGTGGTCACTCATTCGAATGCCGTATCAATGCTGAAGACCCCAAAACTTTCTTGCCGCAACCAGGCACGATCAAGACCTATCACGCCCCCGGCGGAAATGGTGTGCGTGTAGATTCCCATATTTACAATGGTTATAGCGTGCCGCCTAACTATGATTCGATGATTGGTAAGATTATCACCTATGGTCGTGACAGAAATTCTGCGCTTTCACGCATGCGTAATGCACTGGATGAAATGGTTATTGATGGTATTAAAACCAACATTGATCTTCATGCTGATTTGGTTCGCGATGAAGAATTCAAAAAAGGCGGCGTGAATATCCATTATCTAGAGAAAAAGCTTGGACTTTAATCGATTTTTTCCATAGAGCAATAACAAAAAGTGAGTGCTTACTATGGATTATAGTCAGTGGATTCAGCTTAATATAGAGGCAACGCCCCAGAAAACGGAACAGATAGAAGATTCTGTTCTGAATGCGGGGGCAGTTTCTGTGACATTGCAAGATGCCGCAGATCAGCCCATTTTAGAGCCCGGCGTAGGGGAAACTCCTCTCTGGGATAGCTGTATTCTCACCGCCCTTTTCACCGCTTCAGTCAATACCGCCGCCATTATTGAACAAGTTAATGCTGTATTGCCTTTTTCCATTAAAGCCGAATGGCAGTTGGTGGAAGACAAGGATTGGTCACAGGAATGGAAAAAGCACTTTAAACCTATTCCCTGCAGTGAAGGCCGACTCTGGATATGTCCTAGCTGGCTAGATGCACCTGAGCCAAATGCGGTGAATTTGCGCCTTGACCCTGGACTGGCTTTTGGCACCGGCAGCCATCCTACCACCATGCTTTGCCTCAACTGGCTAGAAAAACAATCCCTCGAGGGCAAAACGGTTATCGACTTTGGTTGTGGCTCAGGTATTTTAGGTATAGCCGCCCTGTTACTAGGCGCTGAAAAAGTCTGGGCAATAGACAACGACCCCCAAGCCTTATTAGCCAGCCGTGACAATGCTCAACGCAATGGAATACCCGATGAACGTCTTATAACCCTGCTGCCAGAGCAAATACCGGCCGAGGCCAAAGCGGATATTATGGTAGCCAACATCTTAGCCAAGCCGTTAATTGATTTAGCGCAACAAATTAGCGCGCTTACCCTTCCTAAGTGTCAGCTTTGCCTATCCGGCATACTCAGCCATCAAATTGATCAGGTTTCAGCCGCCTATTCGCAACAATTCAAGTTTGAGCCGGCTTCACTTGAGGATGACTGGGCACAGCTATCAGCTAATAAACTGCCATAAATTCTGGGCTAAAAACAGTCTTCTTATTATAAACCCACTACATCAACGCCCTGAGTATACCAATCCATACCTAACAGAGCCTTTAGAGATAATTTCTCGCCCTCAGCAACCATCGTAGTACCATCTTGTTTAATGATAGGTCCATCAAAAGGGTGCACTCCCCCACTAGCAAGGGCTTTTGTCGTTGCTTCTGCTGAGCGCTTTACCTGTTCGGGCATATTTTTAAAAGCTCCCATCACCACCATATTCACATCCATACCGCCAAAGGTATCCGTGCTAAACCAGCTGCCATCAAGTACGGCCTTGGTTCTTGCAGTATAGTAATCTCCCCAGTTATTAATAATTGAGGTCAGTAGGTAATCCGGTGCAAATGGTGTCATATCCGAGGCCTGACCAAAGGCCAACACTTTGTTTTCTTCAGCAATCTGAACCACCGTTGTAGAATCTGTATGCTGGGTCAAAATATCTGCGCCCTGATCTATTAATTTTTTCGCTGCATTCGCCTCTTTATCGGGGTCAAACCAAGAATTCACCCAAATAACTTTCATTCTAAATTTTGGATTAACCGACTGGGCGCCCAGTAAAAATGCATTGATTCCGCGCATGACTTCGGGGATGGGGAAAGAGGCTACATAGCCAGCTTTGCCTGTCTTGGATAGGTGCCCTGCAATTTGCCCACTGACATAACGACCTTCATAAAAGCGCGATGAATAGGTGGAAACATTTTCACTTCTTTTATAACCGGTGGCATGCTCGAATTTTACATGGGGGTATCGCTTGGCAACTTTTAAGGTGGATTCCATATAGCCAAATGATGTTGTGAAAACAAGCTTTGCGCCGTCATTCACGAGTCGCTCTAGGGCTTCCTCAACGGCAGGACCCTCCTCTGGGACACCTTCCACATAAACAGTTTCTACTTGATCACCTAGGTCGCGCTCTAGTGCTAATCGCCCTTGATCATGCTGATAGGTCCAACCGTGGTCACCAGGGGGCCCAGATAAATAAAACCTACCTTGAGTTTTTCGTCTAAATCAGAGACTGACACAGCACCCATCAGGGGCTGGTAAAACCATGAAAACAGGGCTCCGACAACCATTACCAAAAAAACAATAACAAATAGTATTTTCGTCATTTCTCCTCCCTGAGAAAACTACCCAAATATGATTTCAGCTATATCTTAGTCCCCTGCTTTGTCAAAATAATGAGGGTACAGCGATAGTATAAAAAACGTTAGCTTCTGTATTTCGTCATTAATATTTTTACAGATTTACGCAATCTATCTAAGGATTTTGATAATTCATGAATTTCATCATTGGTTTCAATAATAACCGGGGTTTCAATATTGCCCTTGCTCATATCCTCTGCCGCAATAGTGAGATCAACAATAGGTCGCGTAATCTTTCTGGCCATTATTAAGACAATTATCGTCGCCAAAAGTAATGTCAGTAATGTGACTACAATATAAAATTTTCGCGCCTTGATAGCAGGCTCAAATATTGTGTCCGTTGCTATGAAATTGACTAAAAAACCTAAATTACGATTATCATCAATGCCGTTATCAACGGGCTTTACTGTAATTATGTTTTCTCCATCAAACAGTGAACTTGGCCCTTTTAAGCCAATTATTTTTTTGCCTAAACTTGGCAGATCTTGTTGTATTCTTTCACCGGTATTTTTGTCTCTAAGCGAGCCCCATAATTTTGTTTTATCGGGATGCAGCAAATAGTATCCGTCAGGATCTACCATGACCAAGCGTTCGTTTTTACTGGTGGACGATTGTTGAAGTGTTTCAAGAAAATTACTAGCAGATACATTAAATAGCAGTATCCCATGAAGCTTGCCATATCTTCCGTAAACTGGGGTGCCATAGCGAATGACTGGGCTTGCTGGCTCTTTGATCTTACCGTTTTCACGATACAAATCCAGATGAGATACCATGACCTCACCTGACTTTAATATCAGCGTGTTATTCACATAATAACGGCCTTTTCTGTCCTCCAGCTGAGTAACAATTTTACTTTTACCACCCACCCTGTCGACTCGCACAACTTCTTTGCCATATTTCGATAAAAACCGCAGCTGATGATACATAGGTCGCTGTTCTGAGAATGCTAGGAAATCTTTGGCCAGTCGACCTCGGGCTGCCATTCTTTGCTCAAAAGTTAGCTTTGGATCTGCAGATTTTATAATTATATCTTGCATTGATGTCGAATATCTAAAATACAATATATCAGACTTAACCGCTGACAAGGCCCTGTCTAACTGCTTGCCTAGCAGGGATATTTTAGTGTCCTGCTCCTTTAAGCTGTTGAGCTGTAATGCGTTAATTGTGGAGTACACGCCATAGGCGCTTACAGCTACCGTTGGCACTATGGCCAATACTAAGCACAGTGATAATATTTTGTAGCGAATGCTACTCATTGCCTATCTCCGATAATGGTCTGCGAATAAATCATGCCGCTTTATTAAAAAATGGACGCTTTTCATTTTTACTATCAATTTCTTGCGTTATAAGGTCGACTAACTTAGCTATACTTTCTACTTCTAGCGGATATGAAGCCTGCCATCGCTGTAATGCTTCTTCAAAAATAATGTCACCAACGGGGCCAAAGCTCTCTAACAACATCTTCTTTAGTCCGTTGGTGTAAAGCTCAACTTTTTGCTCGCTGGTCAATTCGCTTGGCGCATCCTCTGATTCACCCTTTAGAGGCCAAACAGGTATGTCTTCTTTCCTGTAATCATTAGGCACTTTTTTTCTTTACTGACTTCTGAGGGAACGGGTGGAGAGGCTGTATTTTTAGGTGGTGGTAAACCATGTAGCTTTACGCTTTTTTCAATGGCTTTGACGGTCATATAAACCAGAGATAAATTGATCCCCTTAGTTGCCATTAACATAAGTAAAAAGTCATCATTTACCCGGTATGTAATCAGTGTATTCTCTTCTAATTCAATATGAATTTCGTCATGTGCCTGGTCTATTGCATGGGCAGATGAAAATATTTTATCGATAAAGCGCCCCATACCTGACAATTTGTCCTGTATTATCGATGGGAATGTCGAGGCTAAAATCTGCTCATTTTGGTATATACAGCTATGACTTATACCCTCAAAAGATACCAGCTCGTCGAGAATCTTTTCTCTGTCAAGTTTGGACATTATGCGTCTCCAATCGACAGTTTATTAAGATAAGCTTTGATCTGTGAAAACAGTTTTTTTATTGAACAGCCTCTGGCAAAAAGCACACCTAGGCTGTGCTCCTTACCTATAAAAACACCGAGATTGTTGTTTTTATTGCTGGTTAAGATAATGCTTCTAATAGGTCCTAGTTCTGCGGTTTTTTCAAAAACCGGAGCATAGCCAACAAGGAATCTCATAAAATGCGCCAGTTGCTCATCTTCAATGGTTGAGGCAACATCTTCACCCTCTGTATCCGTTTGTATAAAGCCTTTTATTTGCTTGATCTGCATTATTTGATCAATGACATCTTCTTCCATGATTTCATCTTCTTGCTCTATGAGCTTATGTCACTCTGCCAATCCATCGGCTTTCCTTAGGTATATCGCCAAAATGCTCATTAACAGACTTTTATTGTCATCCTATTCCCTTTCATTTTAGCAGTATATTTTGAGATTTTTTTCCTGAGGGTTTTTTCTAGAAAACTTATTCAAGTAATTATGTAATTTTTTAAGTTGATCACTTTTTAATCAACTCAGTTAGGAGTATGATTGCTCCCCCTTGCCAAATGGATTTTGGTTTTCAATTTAACGGTTAAACCTAAATTTTAACGAAGATTTTCATTTGTTTACTATTGGCCCCTATCAAATACATGGCAAAACCGTTCTAGCCCCTATGGCTGGGGTGACTGACCTGCCTTTTCGTCAGCTCTGTCGAGAGATGGGCGCTGGTCTGGTTGTTTCCGAAATGGTGGCCTCTGATCCGAGTACCTGGTCAACGCGAAAATCTCGTCTGCGGATTCAATTCGGTGACGAACCCTCACCAAAATCCGTTCAAATTGCCGGCTATGATCCACAGATGATGGCTGAGGCGGCGCAGTTTAATGTAGCGCAGGGTGCTGAGATTATCGATATCAACATGGGTTGCCCTGCCAAAAAGGTTTGTAAACGCGCTGCTGGTTCGGCGCTGTTAAAAGACCCTCAGCTTGTCGAAAGCATCTTAACTGCTGTAGTTAAGGCTGTGGATGTTCCGGTAACCTTAAAAATCCGCACTGGCTGGGATAGACAGAATCGCAATGCTACCGAAATTGCTACCATTGCTGAACAGTCTGGCATTCAGGCACTAGCAGTGCACGGGCGGACTAAGGCCTGTCGTTTTGTTGGCGAAGTAGAATATGACAGCATCGCCAAGGTGGTTGATGCTATCTCAATTCCGGTATTTGCCAATGGCGATATCACCTGTGCCGCACAGGCTGAAACTGTACTCAAAAAAACCGGCGCTAGCGCGGTAATGATTGGTCGCGGCGCTCAGGGAAACCCCTGGATTTTCAATCAGATAAATCATTATCTTGAACATGCTGAACTTCTACCCGAGCCGAGTATTGCAGAGGTAGGTGCTGTAATGACCAGACATCTCACGGATCTGCATGAATTCTATGGCGAAGTGGGTGGTGTACGTATCTCTAGAAAACATATTGGTTGGTACAGTAACTGGTTGACCGACGGCAGAGCTTTTACCAAAATTTTCAATCAACTTGAAACCTGCGAGCAACAGCAACAGCAGCTTCGTGAGTTTTTTGATAATTATTCGCTTAAGGAGCGAGCGGCATGATCTCAGAAAATGATAATCCAACTATTGCAGATGATTTAACCGACGAATTACCTGTGATTACTGAGCAGAAGTCCTTGAGAGACTATGTTTCTGAGGCCATGCAGCGCTATTTTGCGGATCTTGATGGCCAAGACACTAAAGAGCTTTATGAAATAGTGATGGCAGAGGTGGAGCCACCTTTACTTGAGGCCGCTATGAAATATACACGACAAAATCAGAGTAAAACAGCCGCACTTTTAGGCTTAAATCGCGGCACGTTGCGCAAAAAATTAAAACAGTACAACCTTCTTTAAAATCCGAGGATTAAATGAGCGAATTACGAAAAATCTCCCGAGCCCTAATTAGCGTGTCAGATAAAACTGGCATTGTTGATTTTGCCCAAGCACTGAATCAGCAGGGTGTTGAAATATTATCCACTGGCGGAACCTTTCGACTGCTAAAAGAAAACGGTATTCAGGTGGTTGAAGTATCAGAGTACACTGGCTTCCCTGAAATGATGGATGGCCGTGTTAAAACGTTGCATCCAAAGGTTCATGGTGGGATTTTAGGACGCCGCGGCACGGACGAAAAGGTAATGGAAGAGCATGGCATTCAAGCCATTGATATGGTGGTGGTTAACCTATATCCGTTCGCTGCAACCGTAGCTGATCCAAACTGTGACTTGCCAACGGCTATTGAAAATATTGATATTGGCGGCCCGACTATGGTTCGCTCTGCCGCTAAAAACCATCGTGATGTTGCGATTGTAGTTAATGCTGGAGATTACCCTAAGATTGCTGAAGAAATGCAGTCTAATCAGGGTCGGCTGGACTACGAAACACGTTATGATTTAATGGTAAAAGCCTTCGAACATACCGCCGCTTATGATGGCATGATTGCCAATCACTTTGGTGGCCGCGATACGCAAAACCAAACGCGCGATTTTTCTAGCACCTACAACGTTCAATACCTGAAAACTCAGGATATGCGCTACGGTGAAAACCCGCATCAGAAAGCCGCCTTTTACACAGAGGCTAATCCAAGCGATGCCAGCGTATCAACGGCAACACAGGTTCAGGGTAAAGCGCTTTCTTTCAATAATATTGCTGATACAGATTCAGCGCTTGAGACAGTTAAGCAGTTTGATGAACCGGCCTGTGTCATTGTTAAGCACGCTAACCCCTGTGGAGTAGCTATTGGTGTCGATATCGCCACTGCTTATGAGCTGGCATTTATGACCGACCCAGAATCTGCCTTTGGCGGCATTATTGCTTTTAACCGTGAACTAGACGCAAAAACTGCAGCGGCTATCTGTGAGAAGCAGTTTGTTGAAGTGATTATTGCACCCTCAATAGCTGAAGAAGCTAAGGTTGTAATGAGTGCTAAGAAAAATGTGCGTTTACTCGAGTGCGGTAACTGGAGTAATCAAAAGCCACAAAACTTTGACTACAAACGTGTGAATGGTGGGCTATTAATTCAGGATAGAGACAATGGCATGATCATTGAAGAAGACTTGAAAATCGTCAGTGAACGAGCGCCATCTAAACAAGAAATGAAGGATATGCTGTTTGCTTGGAAAGTGGCCAAAATGGTTAAGTCGAATGCGATTATTTACGCCAAAGACAATCAAACCGTGGGCGTTGGTGCTGGACAGATGAGCCGAATTAACAGTGCGCGTATCGCCGCTATCAAAGCTGAACATGCTGGCCTTGAGGTCAAGGGTGCAGTCATGGCTTCGGATGCATTTTTCCCGTTCCGAGACGGCATTGATAACGCAGGCCAAGCCGGCATCAGCTGTATTATTCAGCCCGGTGGTTCAATGCGCGACGATGAAGTGATCGCTGCCGCCAATGAGCATGGCATGGCCATGGTCTTTACCGGCATGCGTCATTTCAGACACTAGGCCGGGATTTTAATCCGCTTAAATTCTTCCAATGCCAGTTCGCGGGACTGTTTAACGTCCACAATTGGCATTGGATAATTTTCACCTAGGTTCACGTTAGCCGCGGCTAATATTTCTTCAGGGGCGAGCCAGGGTGCATGAATATACTTGGCTGGCATATGGGCTAACTCAGGGACATATTGACGAATATAGTCACCCTGCTTGTCAAATTTCTCACTCTGTGTAATCGGATTAAAGACCCTAAAGAAGGGTGCCGCATCTGCACCGCAACCGGCAACCCACTGCCAACTGGCACTATTACTGGCCAAATCAGCATCTAGCAGGCAATCCCAAAACCAACGCTCGCCTTCTTGCCAATGTATTAGAAGGTTTTTTACCAAAAATGAACCTACCACCATGCGAACACGGTTATGCATGTAGCCGGTGTTATAAAGTTCACGCATGCCTGCATCGATCAGTGGATACCCCGTTTGTCCCGTTTGCCATGCGACCAAGCTTTGCTGATTATCTTTGGACCAGTTAAAGCGATCGAACTTGGTCTGGAGGTTTTTGTCCGGTAACTGCGGAAAATGATAAAGCAGGTAATAAGAAAATTCGCGCCATCCCAGCTCGCTTAGGAATACAGCAATATTATCCTCGTTTGCCGCTATTGGACCCTGATCTTTGGCCCTGTGCCACGCCGTATTAGGCGATAACAAGCCAAGATGTAAATACGGAGATAATCTTGAAACGTGAGCTTTATTTGGGAAATTTCTGCCCTCACGATAGTCGGTTATACCGTCTTCAAGAAAGGCATCTAGATAGGTATCAGCAGTTTGTTCGTCAACTGTCCACATTTCGCTTATTTCACTATCCCAGTTTATCTTTGGCTTTAAATTCAGTTGATTAAGCGTAAGTGAGCATTCACTTTTATTTAATAAATTAACATTTTCTGGGGCCGGTAACGGTCTTCTTGGCGGCATATGACTCAAGCAGCCTCGCTTGTAATAGGGGGTAAAAACTTTATAGGGCGTTTGATCCTTTTTAAGGACTTCCCAGGGCTCCCATAGTAACGAGGCATTAAAACTTTTTACCTCAAGGTCCAACTCTTTTAAATCCGCTTTGAGCTGAGTATCGCGCTTGAGACGCCAAGGCTCATAACAGCGATTCCAATAAACCGCTTGCGCCTTATGGGTGTTAACCAGATGCTGGAGAATTTCTAGTGGGTCGCCACGAAACAGGTTAAGCTTTCCGTCAAGCGAGCGATCTAAGGCTTCGAGGGCTTCGTGAAGAAACCACCGACTTGCACCCCCCATAGCCCAATCCCCTGCTGATTTATCATCGAGAATATAAACGGGGATAATGTGTCCATCTTTACAGGCCTGGGATAATGCAGGATTATCTGCCAGTCTTAGATCCTGTCTAAACCAAAGAATAATGGGTGATGCTTTATTTACTGGGGCTTGCATACTGTTTGCCTTATTATGTTTGCTATCAGACCTACGTTACAGCTTTTACGATTGGATTAAACATGGTTTTTTTTCGCAATCATATCCTACTCTGATACAATTCAAACCTTCTTATCATTCAAAAATTTAAGCGCTCATAAATGAATATATTGGTTATTGGCTCAGGCGGCCGCGAACATGCATTAGCCTGGAAAGCATCTCTGTCGTCAAGCACAGAAACAGTCTATGTCGCCCCAGGCAATGCAGGAACGGCAATCGAGCCAAGTCTTGATAATATAGCTATTGCTGTCGATGATTTCGCTGCATTAGCTGAATTCGCTCAGTCCAATAATGTGGGTCTCACTATTGTAGGACCTGAACAGCCCCTAGTTGATGGCATTGTTGATTATTTCAATGAGCGCAATTTACCTATCTTTGGCCCTTCATCGGGCGCAGCACAGCTGGAAGGCTCAAAATCCTTCACCAAGGACTTTCTTGCCCGTCATGATATTCCCACTGCCTTTTATGAAACCTTTACTGAGGTTGAGCCCGCCATTGCTTATCTGAATAAAATTGGCGCGCCTATTGTTGTTAAAGCTGATGGTCTTGCTGCGGGCAAGGGCGTTATCGTGGCCATGGATTTGGCTGAGGCTGAAGCCGCTGTGCGCGACATGTTAGCGGGGAATGCCTTTGGCGAAGCTGGACACCGCGTGGTTATTGAAGAATTTTTAGACGGCGAAGAAGCTAGTTTTATTGTGATGGCGGATGGCACTAACGTATTGCCAATGGCTACCAGCCAAGATCACAAACGAGTGGGCGTGGGTGACACAGGCCCAAATACTGGTGGAATGGGCGCCTATTCCCCAGCACCTGTTGTTGATGAAGCTATCTATCAGCGGGTGATGGATGAGGTAATTTACCCAACAGTGAAAGGCATGGCTGAGGAAGGTAACAGCTATACTGGTTTTTTATATGCGGGCCTAATGATTATGGCCGATGGCACGCCCAAGGTTATAGAGTACA
>Ga0213863_10000346_pt1 | contig 36195 bp, 52 predicted proteins | sample PICome_8_FD_160128 | JGI IMG/M metagenome (GOLD analysis project Ga0213863, IMG submission 160128) | Coastal seawater microbial communities near Pivers Island, North Carolina, United States - PICO497 | ecosystem: Environmental > Aquatic > Marine > Coastal | place: USA: North Carolina... | reverse complement strand
TAGTGTTAAGCGTTGGCTTAAAAAGAATAACAACTTTGATTATCGCACAAGAGTAGACTATGGATTAAGTGTATACTTGTCTGATCTAGAAAGTGTAACTTGTATATTCAACAAGTACTATAACGAAATTGAGTATGTTGATGGACCATTAAATGAAACGCATCAATCTACATTGGAAACTGAACCAACAGTTAGTGTACGTAAGCGGTTGTTTTACGATAAGTATCGCTACAAAATAAGTTCATATCTACTACGTAGTGACATGGATCAATGGATTGGTATGATTGAGTTATGTCAGGATAGTTTTGAGGACGACAGCTACAAACTGAATAATATGTTACAGTTTTATAAAATGCAAGGCAGAAAAGATCAATCGCATTTCAGAATGCCCTGGAGTGGAACTGGTACTATCTATCTCAAAAACTATGACGACCTTTGTACACTACATCTAATGTACAAGAATATAATTTCAAATACAACAAAAGTAATGCTAGAACACGAATTAGAATAAATACTACTATAACAGGAGTATTGATATGGCACACTTAAATGAAACACACTTTGTTGTCAAAGTAAGTGAACTACTACGTGATAATCAACCTGCTCAACCAATTTTTGATGAAGAAACAATAAATAGTATTGAGCAAGTCATCCAGGAATTAGCGGGTGCAGGTAAAGTAGTAGAAATTATAAAAGAATGAGCGCAACTAGCATTAATATATTACCAAGCCAGGCAGTTTTAAGCTATACTGGTGATAAAGTAAAAGCAGACGGTTATTATGGGCAAACTGATGGTCTTCATACCGTTAGTGCAACTATAACTAACTTTCAAGGACGTATACATTTAGAAGGAAGTCTGGCAACAGAGCCAAGTGAAAGTGATTGGTTTCCAATTTACTTGACAAGTGGTCAAAGTTACAGACAATATCCAGTTACTAGTGTACCGAGTGGATCAAATAACCTTGGAGACACTACAACAGAAGCATGGACATTCCGTGCTAACTTACTTTGGATAAGAGCTAGAGTAGACCGCAGTGCTTTATCACCAACACCAGCAAATTATGACATTGCATTGCATGGTACTGTAGACAAGATACTCCTAAACCTATAAATAGTATATAATAACATTTAACAGTTTAGGAATAATCAATGCCAGTATATGCACAGAGCTCAACATTACGATCATTATTGATTCCTCTAGTAGATATAGACCAAACAACTGTGGCAAACGAAGATGTGCTACAATACAATTCTACTACAGGGAAGTTTGAAAATCAAAGCCTTACAAGTCTTGGGTTAACACTTATAACTGGTGCTGCAAACGTTGGCACTGGAGAAGGTATATTTGATGACTTAACGGGCGGCACATTAAATTTTAAATCTATAATTGCAGGAGCAGGTATTACTGTTACTGATAATGGAAATGATTTAACATTAGACGTAGCGGCGGCCGCTGCAACCGGCGCCAATATAGGAACAGGAACAGGTATATTTTCCGCTAAAGTAGGAAACGATATACAGCTTCGGTCACTTAAAGCACATGATGATAGCATAAACTTAGTAGTATCACTTAGTACAGATACTAATGAAATAGAATTTAAAAACACAGCCGAAATTAATACAGCCAGTAACTTGGGTTCTGGTAATGGTGTCTTTGCAAGCAAAGCGGGTGCAGACTTACAATTTAAAAGTATAGTAGCAGGAACTAATGTTTCAATAACAAGTGATGCAAATGAAATTACAATTGCCGCAGGTACTACTGCTGAAACTGCTTCAAGTTTTCAATTTACAGTAGCATTTGATGGTAACGGTAACTTACAATCAGCTAGTGATTTACCATCTGGTTGGACAAGTACTATTGTTGGTAACAAAGTAACAATTGTACACAATGTATCCAAAATGGTTAAAAACGTCAGCTATTGGGGTAAAGATGCATCACTAGGATGGCAACTACGTTTTCCAAACGCTGGTTTCCAAGCTACTATACCAGTTGGTAGTGAAACAGAAACGTTTACACTAGATATTAACGCTAGTGTGGCAGGAGCCGACGCAAGTAGTACAGCAAAAGTAAATGTGATATTTTAAAATGAGCTTAATAAGACCAGCCAAGTTATTACCGATACGTTTTAATTTAAGTAGCATCTTAGCTGCCGATGTTAATGGGCGTAACTATCGTTATAATGCATCACTTTCATTAATTAATCCACAAATACACAGTGATGCTACTGAAGGTAATTTTTATAACTTAACTGATCTTAATGTAGGCGACTACGTAAGTACAAACGGTAGCGGTAAGATACTTAAAATTGTTAGTATCAGTGCACAATCTTCAGAAGCAGCTACTATTGTTGTAGAGGACGAACTAAGAACAAACCAACAACAAGACCCAAGTGGTAACAGTCAAGGCTACATCCCAAGTAGTGAGGGAATTGTATTTGAAGTTAAAGAAGGACGTCCAATACTATTTCCTTACTCACAATATAGTGAGAGTGTAGTTGGATTTATTAAAACAACTGCAACAGAAATTATCAGTAAGTTTGCTTATTTACGTCAAGACAAACTATTAGCTATTGAACAAGCAGGTAGTAGTGCACTTGGATTGGCAGTTGGTGATATTGTTACATATGACGATACAACCAATTCATGGAAACTAATGACAGCAACAGATGTTGCTTGTGGTATTGTTGTGGAGCCCAACAATCCAGTACCAGATGCATTTAGAATTAATCCAGCTGGTGACGTTATTGAGATTACACTGCCAGATGATGGTAGTGGAAACTTATACTATTACTGGGATGCAGCCAATCCTGGAAAACTAACACAAACTCCACCAACTGGCGGTGTTACAAGAGCATTACCAATGTTCTTGAAGTTATCTACCAATCGTGCAATACACTTTGATGGTGCTAATGTTAATGACCAAACAGACCAGTTTGTTACACTGGGCACAGAGCAAACTATTACAGCAATAAAGACATTTGATGCCAATCAAACATTTGCACAAGACATTACAGTACAAGGCAGTGCACAAATTGATACAAATTTAACTGTTACTGGCGATTTTACTGTAAATGGTACAACCACAACTGTTAACACAACTAATACTACTATTACTGACCAGTTAATTGAGCTAAACCACGGCTATACTGGTCCGCCAATGAGTAATGATAGTGGTATTGTTATTAACCGTGGCCCAGAAGACAACTTGTTTATTGGTTGGGATGAAGATCAAAACGAATTTACAGTAGGTACAGGCACATTTGACGGTACTACAACTGGTGCTATAACAACTAGTGATGCTAATGTACGTTTTGCTAATATCAAGAGCAGTGCATTAACTGATGGAAAAATATTAATAAGTGATGGTTATGGTGACATTGCTGAAGACACCAATCTAACTTGGGATGGCAATCAATTAGGTGTTACTGGTACTGGTGCTATATTTACAACTGGTAAAGTGTCAGTTGGAAACAACAACAGTGCTAATGTAGACCATACGATGTTTGTATTATATACACAAACTTCTGATACAACACCAACTCAACTAGAAACAAGTCCTGGCGTAAACGGTATATTAATTGACGACAATACTACAATGCAATTTGAAGCAACAATTGTTGGTAGAGATAGTATAGGATCAAAGCATTGTAGTTATAAGATAACAGGTGTTATTGATAAAACTGGCGGTGTTTCTAGTCTAGTCAATACTGTCACAGAAACAATCATAGCAGAGAGCGAAGAAACTTGGATTGCTAATATAATCGCAACTGGTGGTTCGTTAGCAATATCAGTTACTGGAGAGGCGGCAACGAATATTCGTTGGGTGGCCTTTGTGAAAACCACTAGTATTTCGTTCTAATCAGATAAATAAATGTAGGCGGGTAGTATCCGCAGCTTAATATAGGAGAAAAAGCAATGGCTTTAACAACAACAGCAACAACCAAAGCAGGTAACGGCTTAGGTTCAAGAACAGTAGTACTAGTAACAGACGCAGCAGTAGCAAACCCAGCAGCGGCAGCAGCAATTCGTTTGGCTCTAGAAACAGACGGACACACAATCGCAGGCGTATCAGGAACAGCTGACAACGCAGGTGTTATGCACTGGGCAGTACAAGGTGGACCAGACGCATCAGCATACGCAGCTACAGTAAAAGGTCAAGCACTAAGTGCAGTAGTTACTTTTGAAGACTAAATTTTGTAAAACAGACGCAGAATAAAAGGAGCCTCGCTATCATGTAGCGGGGCTTTTTTTGTATAAATACGTATATACAAAGAGGAGTTATTAATATGGTAACTAGAAATTCAACAAACACAATCGAATTTAATACACAAGAATGGGGTGCTCCAGTATCATACTTTACTATCGATACAGGTGCGTCATTGGCGACAGAAACTAATCCAGGCGAAGCAGTAGAAGCTATTGTAGAACTTATTGCTCGTAAAGGTACAATTTTAGCCATGGGCACAGAGTTAGATGGTGAGTTTCGTGTAGCAATTGAAAACAATGCTTGGACACAAGCAACACTTGAAGCAGAACTACAAGCACTAGGTGCAACAGTTGGCACAAACAACTATAACTGTACAGGTGCAACCGTAGCAGACTTTACACTTTAAGATAATGAGAGAGACAGAGGAAATTTAAATGCCAAGAAAAAAACCTGAACAACTCAAATCGGCAGCACCAGCAGCGGCGCCAACCCCGGCACCAGCAGCAACACCAGCAGTAGCAACTGCACCAGTAATACCTGCGGCAGCACCTGCTCCAGTATCAACTGGTGTATATCATCCAGCAGACACAAATGGTGACGGTCAAGTGAGTAAAGAAGAACACGATATGTATATCGAGTTCAAGCGTAAAGAATTTGAAGATGCAGATGCAATGCGTGATGCACAGCGTAAAATGGCTTGGTTTGCCTTGATGGGCATGCTATTATATCCATTTGCTGTTGTATTAGCAGTACTAATGAACTTAGAAAGTGCAGGAACCATACTAGGTAATATGGCTGCAACATACTTTGTTTCAGTAGCAGCTATTGTCGCCGCATTCTTTGGTGGACAAGCATATGCAGGTAAACCGAAAGCAGGTAAGAGTAGATAAACATGCAAGACTTTTATATCCTTCAACGAACAAATCAACCGTTAACTAGCGAACAAGCGAAAAAATGGTATTATACTATAGAAATGTTGGGACCAGATAATATAATTATGGGTGACGACGATACCAATACCTTAATGCTTGGTCTACAAGGTACTGAATATGTATACATATTACCACTAGTTAGACACTTGACTGAAGATGAAGCAGAGCGCATCGTTGAAGGATATATGAGAGTTACCGAACACGATTTTGAAATAGAAACTAGTAATGTATATCGTGCTAATGCAGATTTTAGTCATCCATTTGAATATGATATTCAAATTGAAGAAGATGCTAGACAAACACTTTACGATGCAATGTCTAGACAACACCATAATCGTTGGATACAAGAAATGATGGAAAAGGGATATCGCTTTGGTCTAAATTTAGATGCTCTAAACAAAACTCATCCAGCAATGCGACCATGGGACGATTTACCTGAATCATATCGTGGTAGAGTAGCAGCAAATGACCAAGCTCTACTTGATTATTATGCAAAAAACAAATCAAACTTTATGTAGTAAAGCGTGGACTGATGTTAATATAGCATTTGGAACAAAAAAATTACGCCATTGTTGCAAATCTACTTATGAATTATTTCCAGATAAACTTACTTCAGATTTCTTTAACAATAGTATAGCAATACAGCAAAGACGTAATGACTTATTAAATGGTATAGAAAATAGTCAATGCGAATATTGTTGGGACAGTCGTGAAAAAACTGGTACAAGTTATCGTGATCATCGTAATACTTGGCGCAGCCCGTCAGATGTATCAGAGAATATAGAAGTTATTGAGATAATGCTAGACAACTTATGTGATATGAGTTGTATATACTGTGATGAAGGCAGTAGTCACAAAATAGCACAGGAAAAAAATCTAGAACATCATGTACAACGACCCAGTGAAGAAAATTATGCAGCATTCTTAGACTGGCTATCTACATTAGATTATGAATATACATTGAGCTTTCTGGGCGGTGAACTAACATATAGCAAAAACTTTTATTATTTTTTAAGTTTATTAGCTAGTGATCAGCGGTTTAACCAACGCAAAATATATCTAGCACTGATGACCAACGGTAATACAACCAATTCGCAACTAGATAAGTTTATAGAACTATATGACAGATTACCAGATAAATGGGAATTGTACATAGTTTTTAGCAACGAGGCGATTGAAACTCAAAGCGAACTTGTTCGGTGGGGGTTAGACTGGGACAGATATCAAACAAATATGGAACGATATCTATCGTATAATCGTGTTAGCACTATTGGATTATGTCCAACTGTCAGTTTGTTTACTATGACAGGAATAGTAGATTATTTGCATTGGTCGTTTGAGATTATTAGAAAGCATAACAAAAAAGTGTGTATAACTGGTAACTGGGTAAATGATGGTATACTACACCCAGGGCATAGTAAACGTATTGAAGTTATACCAATATTAAGAGAGCTAGTTTATTTAAATCAAGATCTTTTCTATTCAGATAAGTGGTATACTGAATGTCAAACTTGGATTAATCAGTTAGAAATTGTATTAGGTACCAAAACATATACTGATCGGGAACTTAATGACTTTTTACAGACTATGGCAAAACAAAAACAATCAGATAAAATTTTTAACTTGACAAAGTATCTTTAAACATCTATACTGATAGTGTAATCATTTAGGAGAGCGTATGTTTAATCAAAACTTAAAGCGTATCGGGTTTGCGTGTAAATACATGCATCCGGACCAAACGCAAAAGCCTAAAATACTTAAAGAGATTCAGTCGCAGTATACTGAAAGATCCACAACTATTACATGGCTTAACAGACAAACTCGTGATATAGCAGAGCAACGCTTGTATGAGATTGCGTTTGATAATGTTGCTAACTTGGAAAGGTTGATTAGATATGTGGGAGGCTTACCACAACAACTACGTATGGTACGTATCGGCAGTAATTTGTTACCTGCTTATACTCATGGTGACTGGGCTTATTTCTATCGGGATAGAGATCTCCAAGAACGGCTCGAGCGAGCGTACTCAGGTGTTGGCGAAATTGCACGTGAGCTTGATGTTCGCTTGTCTATGCACCCTGGTCAGTTTACCGTTCTTGCTTCCGATAATCCAGATGTTGTTGAACGGTCTATAGAGGAGTTTGAATACCATGCGGATATCATCAGGTGGATGGGTTACGGTCAAAAGTGGCAAGACTTCAAATGTAACGTCCACATCTCAGGCAGACAAGGTCCAGCCGGTATCAAAGCCGTCCTTCCAAGACTGTCTACAGAAGCACGAAACTGTATTACTATCGAAAACGAAGAAAACGCCTGGGGGCTCGATGCAACGCTAGAGTTAGAAAAAGATGTTGCTCTTGTATTGGACATACACCACCATTGGATTAAAACAGGAGAATATATAGAAGCGGATGACGATCGCATTAAACGTATTATTAATAGTTGGCGTGGTGTTCGTCCTGCGATGCATTACAGTGTGTCACGTGAAGATCTACTACAAGACTTTGATCATACTACCCGACCTGACATGGACTCACTACTTGAATCCGGATATAAAAAACAAAAACTAAGAGCACACAGTGATTACATGTGGAATGATGCTTGTAACGACTGGGCATTGTCTCACTACAAATGGGCTGATATTATGGTAGAAGCAAAGATGAAGAATCTTGCTAGTGCACCGCTACTACAACGACACTTTTTAAATAAAGATCCGTTTACTGGATTTGAAAGGAAAGCCGCTTGAGAGATCATGCAGAAAAATTAGATGATACTGTACAAACTTTTAAATCATATGCAGGAAAGTTTACGTGTATACCTAACCAAACAAGCAACTATGATGTTTTTAGATTAACTAACCATGAACTTTCGGATCACAGAGCTGAAACAATATGGCAATACTATCGTGAACTATTTATAAATGCCAAACTAGCTGGAGAAGGGTTGTCTAGTTTCCGCAAAACACTACAAAGGTTTATTGAGAACAAGTCCGTAGAAGAAGACGTTACCAATTCTGATTGTCCAAGATCAAATGATATCAATCGTTATATTGGATTAGCACGTTGGCTTGAGCTACAGTATAATGTAGATACTACTATTGATCAACTTAGTGAAGGTTGGACTCAAGAAAGTTTAGAAAAAGCAGCAAGCCGTATACTTGGCACTGTGCCTTTTGACAACTATGTAAGTTATTTTTCAAACGACATACATACCAAACTTAAAGATCCAACAAATTACGATACTCGTAAACTACTTTTAAAAAATATATATAACTATACACACAAACAGATACGTTGGTATATTTGTGCTAGCGAATATGGTGCAGTTAAAATTTGGGTACACACAAGGCATAATCCTTTCTTACAACAGTTTGAAAAACAAATACAGAATGGTATTTCAGTTAATGTTGTTACAAGTAAGATACTATGTAACATTGATGAATCAACACCTTATATTAAAATAGAAAACTTCTTTATTGACAACTAAATATACTCATGAGAGTGATTGTTATTTTAATGGCTGGATGGTTATCCAGTGGGTGCACGGTTCGTGATTTAGATCCAACAGCATCAGCACAGACATTTATAGGACTTCAAGAACGACAGGACCGTCAAGAGCTACGAGATCTTATAGGTGTGGATCCTGTGCGTACAGAATGGTGTGCAGCCTTTGTCAATGCTATATTAGAAATAGATGGTATACCAGGTAGTGAAAGTGTAAGCGATGTTCCACTTATGGCACGTAGTTTTCTCAATTGGGGAGAGCCAGTTAACCCTGAAGATATTCAACGTGGAGATGTTGTAATCTTTCCAAGAGGCAATGAAGGATGGAAAGGGCATGTTGGATTTTTTATAGCAGAAGAAAAAGGACATTGGATAATACTAGGAGGTAATCAACGCAACGAAGTAAGATATGATTACTTTAAACCAAGTCGTGCCTTAGGTATACGAAGATATCCAACACAAGACGAACCAACAGGAAGTTTACCCCAATGGACGATGTAACGATAAATACTACTGCTCAATAGAGCTTATGGGGCTCCAACCTCGTAGACCTAGAACGTCAAGGAGAAAACAAATGGGAAGACCACTAAACAAGCGTTATTTTGCTGATGCTGTCACAGGACCAACAGCAGCAGGTAGCGAAATCAAAGTAAACTTTAATTCAGGCGGCGGCGTGAAAGAAGGTTTTATTGTAAAACAAAAAGCTTCAAAGAAGTTTGTAGTATCAGAAATCGGTGCAGCCGATACAACTCACATCTGTAAACTAGCATGGGGCAAATTGCCAACAGCACTAACATCAGGTGAAATGGCTATTTCATTCAAAATGGATGATGGCGAAACATACGGCGTAAGTAAAATTGCTGGACGTAAAGCTACACTAGCAGCACCTAGCGGAACAGGCGCCAACGCATATGACGGTAAGTCAGTGCCATGGAACTTTACAGCATCACTTGCTGATGGTGCGGCACAAGTTGAAGAAGCTGGTGACGACGATACAGCAGGCGTGGATGACGACGACTTCACAGAAGACGCATAAATTTAAAGTTTAATTACAAACTTGCACCCTTGGATAAATACTTTATATTAAAGTTATACCAAGGGTGTTTTTATGAAAATAAATGAAGTTACACAAATAGTCGAGCAGACTGAAATTACTCTAGAAGATACACAAGACTTTCATGAAGAGTTTGGATATCTAGCATACAGTATAGACGAAAGCGATCTATTTGAAGCGGAATATCAAGGACGTAAAGTTAAATTAAACAAGCCGATGCGTGGCGATGTTAAAAAGTTTAAAGTATATGTTAAAGATCCTAAAACAGGCAATGTGAAAAAAGTTAACTTTGGACACGGCGGCACTAGTGCTAAACGCCCTACTATGCGTATCCGCAAAAACAATCCCAAAGCACGTAAGAGCTTTAGAGCTAGACACAATTGCGATAACCCAGGGCCAAAGACTAAGGCACGTTACTGGTCATGTAGGGCTTGGTGATATGAAATTTAATCAGATAAACGAAGATATGCCACCATTAGCTGATGTTGCGGCAATGGCGGCAGTTGCAGGACTAGCGGCGCCAGTAATGATGGCTATGCTTAAAGCGGCATACAAGACTGGTAAAGGCATTAACGCTATTAGAAAAATTGCAAAACGTGCAGGTGTTAAACTTGCTGATCGTGTAATGGGCGAAGATGCTCAGAAAATGTCCCGTTATAATCCAGATAGCAAAACATATCGTTATACTACTGGCGGCAGTCGTATTCCAAACAGTGATACAGTTAGTAAAAAAGACATCACAGCAAAAGGACAACGTTCAGAGTTTCCTGATGATTCTTATGATCCAGATATGTTAGCAGGCGTAAACAAAGAACAATTAGAAAAAGCAGTTGCAGATTCACTTGGTGCACTTAAAAAACGTGAAGAAATGGTAATAAGAGCCCGTTTTGGACTTAAACCATTTACACAAGATCATACATTAAAACAAGTTGGCGATGCAATGGGTGTTGGTTCAGAGAGAGTACGACAAATCGAAGCTAAGGCACTGCGAAAACTAAAACATCCTAACCTAAGTAGGAAGCTCAGAGGGTTTATGGATGAAGAACTTACTGACTTCAACAAAGACGAACCAAACAAAAGTACAGTAGCAGTGCCAGGTTACGGCACTATGAATATTGATAGTTTGATGAAAAACATCATTGACCAAACAACGCAAATGGTAAAGCAAATGCAAAGCGGCGCACAAGGCTTCCGTAATGCTGATTATGCACTCAACAGTAACAAAGTATTGCCTACCAAAGTGGCGGCGCTAGTAAAGGCACTAGATGACTTACAAGCAATACGTAGTAAAGGCGGTGCTAATAGTAGAAACATTCAACAAGAAGCAGAAGAGCAACAAGAGCTTCCAATTGATATAGATAAAATTATGGGTAACATACAAGAGTTTGAAAGCAAACAATATATGACACCTGAAGATGCAGATTTTATGCGAAGAGGTGTAGAGTCACTAAACAGTGCTAGACAAAGTACTGGGGCAGAACAAATGGCAGTATTAAGATTATTAACAATGGTGACAAGATGAAGATCAGTCAAATTATATCAGAAGCAGGTGTGGGTAAAATTACTGCATATAACACAACTGTTGATGTAAAGCCTGGCGAAACAGAACGTCAATCTAAAAAGTTTTTTCCAATGAACAAAGATGGCAAACCAAAGCCTCTTGGTGTTCCTGGTGCTACTCCTAATCAAGCATTTAATTTGGGATTAACTAAATGAAGATCGACCAACTTACAGAAAACATGAGTTATACTGCAAAGCGTATACATGACATTGAAAAGGAAAAAGGCGTAACGCCTGGTACTCCTGAATGGTTTGAACTGTGGTTTAGTTTACCTTATCTTAAAGAGTCAATAGACGAGCGTGAGCTTACAAAAGCAGAAATTAAAAAACGTGACGACTATGCAGACGATCTTCCAGATGCAGAGTTTAAAAAACGCTATGGAAAAGATTGGGAAGCCGTCAAGTACGGAACTGCAACCAACATGGCTAAAGGCGAAAGTATCCAAGAAGGCTACAAACTACAACTAGAACGTGATGCTGATATGTATGTACTACACATTACAGATACAGAAACAGGCAAGCGTACAGAAGTAAGAGGCAAAGGCGGATACGAAAGTGGTAACTATGATGCCGATGATAAACTGCATCAATTGCTTGACCGTATTGGCAAAGCCAGTAACATCAGTGATTTAATCAATGGTGAAATTGTTGGTATTAATCCAAAACATCCTGACGGCAAGAGTGCTAAGAAACATGCTGATGTAGCATTCAATGAGGATATTATTCCTTCTACAAACAAACCAGGCACAATAGGACAAATGATTAATTGGGGAAATAAAAATCAACCTGAAAAACCAAAATCAAACATTCAAATAGCAAGAAGAAAACAACCAGATCCACAAAGTTGGTGGCAACAAATGTTAGCAAAAGGCAAAAATCTTTTTGATGATGTTAGTGTTCCTGAAAATATCTTTCATATGAAGAACAGATTGTTAAAAGTTAAAAAAATAACAGACGCTATGGGCAATCGTCCTATTATGTTTAGAAGTTTTGTATATGACGCAGAACCTGTTGTTAAAGTTATTAAAAAGGTAACTAACAATGCTGGCAGAAATGTAAAAACTGGAAGAAATGAACAACAGTCAGAAGTCTTGCAAAAACTTGGTATTGAAAATCCAACATTTGCAACCATGGCAGCAGGAAGGTATGCAAATATTAACATATCTTCGCTTGAGGAAGATGAAGTGTTTGGTCTACAAAATATTTTTATCCCATTGAGCAACGAAATATATTACAGTCCTGCAATCGAAGATTTGGGGTTGGGTCGTCTAACAGGCGGAAGTAATATGAAATTTTCAGATAACTTTGATGTAGATAAAGCAGTGGCTACCTATAAAAAAGGTTGGCCGCCTGCTGGCTTTGATAACGAAATAATTGTAGATACTAATGAGTATTACCTTGTAGATCTGAGATCTTTCTTATTAGAACTAACAAGTCCTGAGATTAAAGATCAGATTAAACGTTTAAAAAAAGAATATGATAAGTCATATTCCAGCAAGGCATCAGAAAATCAAGTCAATGATATTTTAAAAGATTTGTTCAAAACAAAAATAACCACATACGGTGATATATCACGCTGGATCGAAAGTGTTGCTATTCCTTTTGTAAATATGCTTGGAGCCAGTAGTGTACAAGAAAACTTTGCAGACGGCAAGGAAAAAGTACAACCCACCAACGAAGCATTTGATAACCCTTACCCTATAACATGGGAATATTTAAAGCCAACAGGAGCCTCAAGTGCTATTGGAAAAGTTGAAGATGGTAGTGCGTTAGACATTCATATTAGTGAAGATCCAGATGGCATTTATGAAATAGAATTTGCAAGAGGTCAATCTCAAAAGAATATGGGTCGAACTGGGCAAGGTGATGAGTTTAGAATTTTTGCAACAGTCCAAACCGCTATGATAGAATGGTGGAAGCAATTGGACAAAACTAGTGCCAAAAAAATAACTTTCTATGCAAATAAAGAAGACGGTAATAGAGCAAGACTTTATAAAAGATTTTTAACGATGTGGGGCGACAAGTCTGAATGGGACATTGAAGTTAATGGTAATGTCAAACCCGGCCTTGTAGCGTATTCTTTAACCAATCCAAATCCTGATGAACCCAAAAATGATAGAAAAACATTTATGCAAAGAATTTTTGGAAAAAAGGAAACAGTAGAAAACTTTAAAGACGGTAAAGTAAAAGGCAAAAGTAGACCCGGGCGTGTAAAACGTGCAGGTGCTAGTTGCGATGGTAGTGTTACTGAGCTACGTAAAAAAGCAAAAAACGCTAGTGGTGAGAAGGCCAAAATGTATCACTGGTGTGCTAATATGAAATCAGGTAGAAAGAAATGAAGATGTTTTTTAGAAAGTGGTGGCGCAGTATGTTTCCACAATATATACTTGAAGTAAAACATCGTGGCGTTGAGCGCCGCATACATGTAGTGAAATTCCACAAGAAGAATATGAAAAAATTGGTAGGTGTAAATGTTCATGGCGAGACCTTTGAACTATTGAGTAAAGAACCAATGGATTACTACATAGTAGAATACAGGGATGATTTAAGATGAAATTATCAGAGTTACTAAACATCGACTTCCCAAAGTTTGGAGAATCGATGAGTAAAGACGAAATGGAACAGCGTATACAAGACGCCCAGCGTGAGCGTTATTATACTGCAATGCTAACAGCATTGGACAAGTTAATTAAAAGTAAAGGTGCAAAACAAAGTATTGGTAGTTATGCATTTGACATTGGGCGTACCTTTGGCTTTGACGGTAAAGAACTAGAGCGGATGTATCGTGACAAGTACAATGTAACTGAAGCAGATAATTATCAAATCACACAACCAATGTTGGACAAGCTAGAATCATACCTAGATCAAATGTTTGCTAATTTGGGTATTGACGTTGAGTTTACACGGCATTTTTTAGATCGTGTAAATGATGAAAGAAATAAAACACCAATTACATTAAAAGAGCTTGCAATTTTGTTTAAAGACACTTATAATAAGTATGGTAAGAAGATTGCACAAATGGGTCCAGACGCTGAAGCAGTTATTAAAGATATGCGTAGTGATGTTAATTTGCCTTTTGTATTAAATTGGGACAACAAAAATCAAGAGCTTGATTTAGTCGCCAAAACAGTTATGCGCAAGAAAAACTTTCATACACCCGATACTGAGCTGCAATTAACATAAGAGGATAATATGCGAGTAGCTGTTATAATAACAGGGCAACCACGACACATGGAGCATGGTGCCTGGTGGATGAACACAAAAGTTTTTCCAAAATTTTGGCAAGGAATTAAGGTTGATTACTATGTTTGGTTGTGGGATAATGGAGATCCTGAACTAGGTGCAAAAGTAGAAAAAGCATACAGGCCAGTTAAGTATCATATTGAAAATTACCAAGATAGTATTACAAACTTTATTTCTAAAGTACAAGAACAAAATTTAGTCGTTGAACAATGTAAAACAGACTTAGTACAAAAAAGTTTACAAGACAATATTCTGTTTAATACACCAAAAATTACAGAGTGGGGGAAAAACTTTTGGGGGCAGTTTATTGCTGCCAGTAGAGCCTCTAATTTGTTTGGTGACATGACAAACAATTATGATGTTGTAATTAGGACAAGAACTGATACAGTTTTCAATCCAATGGAAGAAAGATTGTGGATCCAAGCATTTCATAATCTTGGACGTAATACAAATTTCCATAACAAATTATTTTCACCTTGGATGCACTTGGCAAGTGGCAGTGGTTTTATGGGAGACTTTGCACATATTGGAAAACCCGGAAACATACATAATTTCTATAAAAATATGGAAGAACATTGTTTAAAAGTTGCAGGTCCAGATAGACCACTTTTTTATGAACTTAATGTTATTCATCGAGATCGGGCGTTGGTTGCACATTGGATGTGGACAAAATTAAGTCACTATAGTTCTACAGACTGGTTAAGTTTTGGTGTTGTTTGGCCGTGTCCTTTTGATACAAGTGTAATAAGATACGATTATCCTATTGGTAGTGTAAATGATTTTAATCACTTTCGAAGTGAGTTTCATAGGTTTGAAAAAGAGTTCCATCACCATAAATAAGTATATATAGATAATCCGGAGAGTCTCAATGAGATTAGAAAAAATTCAAACAGCCAAACAATCACAGGCTAAACCATCAGTGGCAAAAGTAGCTGAGGGGTATGTAGTTCGTGATGTTAATAACAAAGAAGTAAAAATCTTTGAAGACGTTGATGTAGCAAAAAGTTATATGAAACGTCATCTTAAAGAACTTAAAGAAGGTCGTGAGCCAGTTGTATACATGAGTGAAATTATGGAAGGTGTCCTAGATGATACTGACGATGATGGATGGATGGCAAAAAGCGAGTTATATAAACTTTCAAAGTATGCTATTCAATTACACGGCATGATTCAAGACAACGAAAACTTAGAGCCTTGGGTTCAAAGCAAAATTACCAAAGCGGCAGATTATATTAGTACAGTAAAGCATTACATGGAATATATTGAAATGTCTGATGGACAACCCGAAGTAGTTGACGACATGCCAATTGATATGTCACCTGAGGGAATGTAACATGCGTTTAAATGAGGTTGTCGAGTTACATGAAGCTGCACCAGCATTAGCAGTACCAGTTGGTATTGGTGCAATGGAAGTAATGGCACTTGCATTAGGATTTGCTGGAGCAGGTGCATTGGTAGTTGATATTCAACAAAACCCTAGTAAATACAATCGTGCAATGCGTGGTGCAGGTGCTGCATACACTGCTATGCAGGATTGGTTTAAGGATAATGAAGGTGAAACAGAACCACCAGTAAGTTTATCTAGTGATTTTGAAAATCAAACTCGTCAAGCTATTTCAACACAGTCAGATGAAATACAACAGCAAATTAGTGCATCTACACAAGCAATCATTAATCAAGTTGATAGTGAAGCGGATGCGGCTGCCGATTTAGTAGCAAGTTGGGCAGCAGACGCAAGAGCAGCGGCTGATGCAGGAGCAGAAAAACAAGCATCTGATAATGCTATTGCAGCAATTGCACAGGCACAGGATGCTGTAGGTGATGACGGAATGACTGGTGCAGAAAGAGATGCAGGAGCAGGCCAAGCAAATACAGATTCTGATGTAAATCCATTAAGTAGAAATGATATTTCTACAACCGGTCCAACCTTAACACAACCAGATGATACATCAACGTTACCAAATACGTTTACAACAGCACCTGACGGTACTATTACACAGCGAGACACTCCAGTACAGCCAGGAACACCACCAGCAGCTTTAAAATCACCTAGTGCACAAACTTCTGCTCCAGCAGCACCTTCGTTTAGTGCAGGTGATGAAGTTTCATATACATCACGTAGAAATCCAGACGGAGCAACAGGAACATTTGTAAAAAACTTACCAAATGGTCAGGTACAGTTACAAAGAGATGGTGCAAAATTTGCAGTAGACCCAGTAAACATCACCACGACTCCACCAGCAGCACCTGCAAAATCACCTAGTGCACAAACTTCTGCTCCAGCACAACCAGTAAACCCAGATGCAACTGACCCACGAGGTGATCAAATAACTGTTCCTTCTACAGGAGTCGCACCTATACGTATTGCACAACCTCCGGAACTAACAGCCCCAGACGTAAAAGTTGATGTTCCGCCAGCAACGGCACCAGACGTAAAAGTTGATGTTCCACCAGCAACGGCACCAGATGTAACGATTGATGTCCCTCAACCAACAGCCCCAGATGTAAAAGGTGGCACAACTGCGCCAGTACCACCAGGTACAAGAGCTGACCCTGCTCCTAATACAGCACCGCCTGGCACTTTAAGTCCACCTGCTAAACCAGGCGCTGCACCGAAGCCAGCAACTGCTCCAGCTATACCGAAACCAGCGGCTGTACCAAGTGCAACAGTGGATCCAGCTTTAGCGGCAGCTGCCGCAGCCGCAACTAGAGCAGCTAGGAATAAGGGCAAGAAGACAGGTCGTGGCAAAAAGTTTGGACTGCCAATAGGAGGCGGCGATAAAGCTGATCTTGGAACAGCGAACCAGATGAGATTTACGCCAATTAATATTAGAGATCCATTAAATTGGAAACGGTTTAATTAAAAAGAGAGATGATATGTCATATATAGAAACAGCAAAATTAATACTAGCAGAAGCAAGAGAGAGCAGAAGTCATTATACAGCAACACGGTCTCCCTTTGACCAAGTTAAAGCAAACATGTACACTATATTTGAATGTTATGCATATGGTATTATTGATTGGGAAGTATCAAAAACAAAATTACAAAATGTTATCAAAGAGTATGTAAATTTATATCCAACTAACAAGCGCAATAATGAAATTAAAATTATGCGTGAAGAATACAAGCGTATGCAAACTGAATACAAGACAGTACTTGATACTTATAAATTAGTTTCTGAAACAAATATGACACAAAAGTTAATAAAAAATAAAAAGTTAGATGAAAGTGTAGCAGAAGTCCACAGTAATACTTTTTATAATAAGAGAAGTTTAACTGAAAGTGAACTTAAAGATATTAGCACAATTAAAACTTGGAAGCGTGTAATGGAAGCGTATCCAAACCTTACTACAAAAGATGAAGACCGTGTACGTATGCTTACAATTTTTGAAGCACCTACAATAGATACAACACAAATGATTAACATTGGTATGGACGAAGGTTATAAAATACTTCCTCCAATGGACAAAGAAAAGTATCAACCACGTTCAGGATTAGAAGGTCCATTTAGCACATTAAGTGGTAAAGTAGTATACTACGATCCAAAAGAAGGTAGTTATTACGATCCTGATACTGATATGTATATGTCATATGACGAATTTCAAAACTATGACAAAGATTATAGTGGCATGAAAGACGAACGTGACGATGTTAAAGAAGAGATGAGTGATGAGCAAATAGATGCTTTTCACACAGCATTGGATACACTAGTACACAAGCATTTAGGACATAGTTCAGACGAACGTGATGACGTTAAAGAAGCTGGTGGTTATTATACACAACCTGTATATGATATGATTGAAAAGCATGGTTATGAAAAAGTAATGGCTGAACTACTATTAAAATTAGATGCTAATGTAATTCAAGACTTTTTAAACCGTGCAGACTTTGATGAATCAGTAAGTGAGACACTGAGTCCAGAAGAGAAAAAACTGGTTGCTAAAATGTACAACAAAGATGGCACACTAACTGATCTAGGCAAAAAAGTTATGGGCCACAAGGAAGAAACAAAAGAAGCAGAACTAGAAGAAGCAATAGGTCAAAATATTTGGGAAAAGATCCGTAATAACGCATTACAACAGTTTGATGAAACAACAAGTGCAGGTGCTATTGCTAGTGTAGCGGCACCAATGGGTAAAATGAAGCGCCGTAAAGATAGTATTTTTGCTGATAAAGAAAGCAAGCAAACTGCTATTGCAAGTGGCGCACTAGTTCAGTGTCGTAAGAAAGGCGCTAAGAACTGGGGAAATAGTAAGAAGTAATATGGCAGCAAACGGTATATCAACACTTCCTTTTAAAAGAGATCGCCAAGATGGGAAATTATTACAAGCAGGATTAGATAGGGAGGCTCGTAATGTTATAGAACCCGGACGTTATACAGATGTGACAGCAGATGCAACACAATTACCTACTCGTTATGCAGTAGGCGATAACAATACTAACAACGTAGTTGTTAATTCAAATATAGGGGGTCTAAAGCAAGGTAGACCTTGGGCTACATAAATGGGCGTACAAAATCCAAATAGCACCAACTACGTTCATCCAGATGAACCGAATATTTTAAATATTCATAAGGCTATGGATTATAACCAAGCCGGACAACCACTCTTGCGTACAACTGGTAGTAGTTATGACTGGACTATTAACATCAGCGCCGGTGCTGTTGACGGTACTGGCTATATTGAAAAGTTTGGTATGAATGTGGATGTGGATTCAAACAAAGAAACCATATGGGATGGCGGCGGCATATATTCGTATGTTGCTTCACCAGAAACTGTGGCAGTGACCAGCAGTCAACCATCGAAAGACAATTCCACAGGCACAGGTGCTAGAACGGTAGAGATACAGGGACTGAATTCTGCATACGCAGTTGTGACAGAAACGCTCACAGTGGGCGGTTCAGCAGGCACTGAAACATTTATCAGAGTGTTTCGGGCGAAGGTTCTTACAGCAGGCAGCAGTAGTGTCAACGAAGGTACCGTAAGTATAACGTCTAGTGATACAAGTACTGTACTAGCACAAATTGGTGTAGACGGAACAGGATCAAACGCAGCCGGGCGTGGACAAACATTTATGGCATTGTACACTGTACCAGCAGCAAAGACAGCATATCTAACACAATGGACAGTTGGATGTGGTAAACAAAACACTGATGCAATTGCAATGCTTATGACACGTGATCCAGATGCAATAGGCGATGGCTCTTGGAACGCACGTGATATTATTACTGTTAGTGCAACAACATATGCTAAAGACTACAAAATTCCATTGCAGTTTACAGAAAAAACTGATATTGAAATACGTGCTTATAGTAGTGTAAATAATTCATTAGTTAGTAGTACATTTAATTTATTATTAATAGATAACCCAGGATAACGATATGCAGATCGAAGATATTATACCAGAAGGAACACGTTGCTGGAAGGGCTACGAAAAGAAGGGCATGAAAACCATGTTCGACAAACGAGTGCCTAACTGTGTTAAAAAAGAATCTATAAATGAAGAAGATCCATATGCATCACAAACTATTATGGACGAAGATCCGCCACTTGGTATTGACTATGACTATGCAAATCTGCCAAAAGTAGATTGGGATAAGTATAGTACAAAAGCAATCAAAGAGTTTCTATCAGTAATTGAAAACTTGGATTTTGAGCGTGGATATAATAGTGATGAGTTTGACGATACGCACTTTAATGCAGCGCAGTGGATCGAAAAGAATGTTCTAGCAAAACGTCAAGATGAATCTGTAGAACTAGATGAAGCAATGCCAGACATGGCACCAGTATATCCAAACATAAAATCTGGCGTGAATGATGCATATAGTACTATAGATGAGATTGATTATGCGATTGTAAGATTACAGAAAACTATTGCAGAGGAATACGGAGATGATATACCAGACGAATATCAAGAACCGTTAGATTTTATCATAGATATTATGAATAAGAAACTTCCTAGTGCGTTACGTCATATTGCAGACATTGCAAAAAACGACGAAGTTTACGAAAGTATTAACGAAGATTTACGTGCTTGGTATAGACGAGGAAAAGCTAAGAACGTTAGCAACACTAAAGGGAAATAATAGTGTATACAAGAACTTGCACAACGTGCGGACATAAATGTCATTGCGACAAATTAAATTGTCCTGATTGCGTTAATGACGTATGCGTACATTGTAAATGTGAAGATAAAACTTTAGCTGAATATGAAGCAAAAATATGGCCATGGCAAGACAGCGGTTGTGAAAACTTCGTATGACCCATCCAGAAGATTTAGTATGGGAAACTATTGACCCAAACGAGCTTTGGGCAATGGACAAACTTATATTATCACGCAAATTAAATTACATTTGTGGACCTGTTGGACTTAGAGTTCCTAAACCTGACTGGTATATTGTAAGACCATGTGTAAATATGCAAGGATTAGGGTTGGGCGCACAAAAAGTTTATATTGAAAAAGAAACAGACCATCTTCCAGTAGGACATTTTTGGTGTGAATGGTTTGAGGGCAAGCATCTTAGTGTTGACTATTATTATGGTGTACAACATTTATGTGTACAAGGATTTAAATCAAACGATACATTTACTAAATGGGATTCTTGGCACAAAACAGAAGATTTGGTGCCATTACCTTTTTCACTAAGAACATTTGCACATCACAAATGGATAAATGTAGAGTATATAGGTGGTAAAGCTATAGAAATTCATTTTAGACATAATGAAGATTTTAATAACAATATACAAGAGTTTATTCCAGTGTGGGATGGTCAAGATACTAATCCACCAGAAGGATATACATATCGTGAATATCCAGACATTCATGGACGCATTGGTGCATTTGTAAAATAAATACCCATACATAAAACAAGGATTTGTAAAATGGCAGTAGAAGATTTTGATTTTGAATTCACAGAAGATATGGTGATCGAGATGCTTCGTGGAAATGACGAAGCTGAAGATTGGTATGATGCAATGTGTGAAATACTTCCGTTATGGGAAGTAGATACAGCAGAGCGTGTAGCCATGTTTATCGCACAGTGTGGACATGAAAGTAATAACTTTAGAGTGTTGAGTGAAAACCTCAACTATAGCGCCAAGGCATTAAATGCTATTTTTGGCAAGTATTTTGAAAGAGCAGGTAGAGATGCAGAACCTTATCACAGGAAGCCTCGCAAGATTGCGAACGTTATATACGCAAATAGAATGGACAACGGTGACACCGATTCAGGCGATGGCTGGAGATTTAGGGGCGGTGGCATACTACAACTTACAGGTAGATACAATTATACAAAATTCGCAGAAGAAGTAGAAATGACACCTGAAGAAGCAGTAGAGTATGTACGAACTAAAAAAGGTGCATTAGATAGTGCTTGTTGGTTCTGGGATACAAATGATATTAATAAGTATGCAGATTCTAGAGACATTAAAGGTGCTACAAAACGCATCAACGGTGGATACATTGGATTGGAAGATCGCAAGAAGCATTACGAACATGCAATGGAAGTGCTAGGCGGACATTGGGAACCTGCTAAAGTCGTATACGAAACTATTCGGTTAGGATCACGTGGACCAACAGTACGTGCAGTTCAAGAGGAATTAGAAATTGGTGCAGATGGTGTCTTTGGTAGAGGCACAGAAGCACATGTTAAAGCATGGCAAGAAGAGAACGAACTTACACCAGATGGTGTTATGGGTCCAATTAGTCTTGCAATGATGTTTGGAGAAGACTGATGACTGAAAAACCAATTGATGATAAAGGAAAAATGGAAATACAATTACGCATTTTGGGTAACGAATTAGTTGCTATCAAAATGAGTGTTGACGATTTTAAAATGAAATGGTTGCTTATAGGTATATTAGCAATGTTAGCAGTTGGCTGGGCGGCAAGTAGTTTTGGTCCAGACTTAATAGGCATGTTTGGAGAGTAACATGGATATAGCTCATTATATAGAAGTATATAAAATGCATGAAGCAAAACTTACAAGTACTAATGAGCGCAACAACTATTGGAGGAGATATAACGATGAGTTGGTTAAAGAGCAGACTAAAAGAGAGAACAAGTTGGGATGGCGTGATATTGATGATCGCCGGACTATCAGTAGTTTTACTGGGTCCACTAGCTAAAATAGCAGCATGGGGTATGATTGCCTATGGTGCTTGGACTATTTGGAAATCAGAATAATATGTGGGACATAGTAACTGACATGGCCACCAACCGATTATGGATTTATACAAGTATTGGTGGCAGTATATTAGGTGCAGTTTGTTTAGCGTACCTGAGTACTACAAGAGCAGGTCTATGGTTCTATGCTAAAGTAGATCGTACTATGGATTATTTTGTAGCCCGTTGGGGCTGGACTTGGTTAGAGCAACCTGAAGATGCATGGCGTAAAAAATATCCTAAAATTACAGCAAAGATAGATGCCATTGAAGCAAGATTGAAAGAATTGGAAAAGTAATGTTAAGTAAACAATGTAAGGCCCACTTGGATGAAGTAGGCGAAACTGGAATACAACATATGAGGCATGCCTTGAAAGCAGCCATTAAATTACAACTCTTGGTGCCAGCACTTATTATACATAGTGTTGCGCCAAGATGTTTTACCAATACAGCATCGAATGTAATGAACGATATTCTAAACGCTCGTAAAAAAACTTGACAACCTAGCAAATCTAACATATAGTAGTAGGATAACAAGCTAAAGGAGATGAATATGTCACGAGCATTTAGTGATAGTGAGATTACAAAACTTAAACAAATTATTAATGAAGGTGTACAAGTAACTTCAGAAGTGGAAACACTTAAAGGAGGACTCAAGGACACTGTATCAGCGATTGCAGAAGAGCTGGATATGAAACCCGCAACTCTTAACAAAGCAATACGTATTGCTTATAAACAAGAGTTCCAAAAGGTAGCAGAAGGATTCAGCGAGTTAGAAGAAGTTCTACAGGCAGTCGGAAAGGACCATTAATGCTAGACCTCGAAGTTATTGAGGTACAACATTATACTGACAAACTTTTTAGAATTAGAACAGAGCGACCTCGCAGTTATAGATTTACTGCAGGAGAGTTTGTTATGATTGGTTTGGATGATGCACCCAATAGAGCATACAGTATCACCAGTGGCCCATATGATGACTACTTGGAGTTTTACAGTATCAAAGTACAAGACGGGCCACTTACGAGTAAACTACAACATATACAAGTAGGTGATACTATTCGTGTAGGTGAAAAGCCCACAGGTACACTGATACTTGCCAACTTAGAACTAGGCGGACATCTAGTAATGATGGCTAGTGGTACGGGCATGGCGCCGTTTATCAGCTTGTTGCGTGAACCAGAAACATATGACTTGTTTGAGAACATTACAGTAACATGGACTACTAGGCTACATGCTGAACAAGACTGTTACCGAGACTTCTTGAATGAGATGCCCGTTGAATATATCAGTACAGTTACACAAGAGCCTGCTGAACTACACGGACGTATACAAAAGTTTATGGCAGACGGCACAGTACAGATTGACAATCCTGAATATCAGCGTATAATGTTATGTGGAAGTATGGACTTCAATAATGATCTTAAGGATCACTTCACTGCATTAGGATTCAGTGAAGGCAACAAAAAGACACAAGGTACCTTTGTGCAAGAGAAAGCATTTGTTAGCTAATGTATGTAGACGCATATTTTAATCAGAATAAAGATATCATTCACGTTGCTGAACGGGATGCAAAGGGGCGGCGAGTCTTTCGTGAGTATCCTGCGAACTATAGTTTTTACTATAAAGACCAAAAAGGAAAGTATGATAGTATTTTTGGCGACAAGCTATCAAGATATGCGACTACTAATGGACGTAATTTTAAAAAGGAAAAGAAGCTGTATGGCGGACAACAACTTTTTGAAAGTGATGTCAATCGCACATTTAAGTGTTTAGCAGATAACTACTTGGGCAAAGATACGCCTGACTTGCACTTGGCATTTTTCGATATTGAGGTTGACTTTAACAAAGACTTGGGCTTTGCTCCGCCAGAAGATCCGTTTAATGCTGTAACGGCTGTTGCAGTACATCTTAGTTGGTTAAAAACAACAGTGTGTTTGGTATGCAAACCTGATACATTAACCAAAGAAGATGCACAAGAGATATGCGATCGCTTTCCAGACACCATGTTAATGGATACTGAAGAAGAGTTACTAATTACGTTCCTAGAACTAATTGATGATGCAGATGTAATGAGCGGCTGGAACAGTGAGGGATTTGATATTCCTTACATAGTTAACCGCATTAGTCGTGTTGTTGGTAAAGAGTATACTAAAAAGTTTTGTTTATGGGATCAGTATCCTAAACGCCGTGAATTCGAGAAGTATGGCAAAGCCCAAGAAACTTTTGACACAATTGGACGTTTACATTTGGACTATATGGCATTGTATCAAAAGTATACGTATCATGAAATGCACAGTTATAGTTTAGATGCTATTGGCGAATATGAACTAGGAGAACGTAAAACAGATTATGAAGGTACACTAGATCAGTTATACAACAACGACTTCCATACATTTATAAAATATAACCGTCAAGATGTTGACTTGTTAGTAAAACTTGATCAAAAACTACAGTTTATTGATTTAGCAAATGTCATTGCACATGATAACACAGTGTTGATACAAACAACAATGGGCGCAGTTGCCGTAACAGATCAAGCTATTATGAACGAAGCGCATCGTAGAGGACTTATTGTTCCTGATAAACAGCATGACAAAACACAAAAGCACTATCCACAAAGTACACAAGCGGCAGGCGCATATGTTGCTACTCCAGTAAGGGGTAGACATGAATGGATTGGATCAATGGACTTGAACAGTCTGTATCCTAGTATCCTACGTAGTCTTAACTTGAGTACAGAAACTATTGTAGGACAAGTTAGACATACACTAACTGTTCCACTATTACAAGAGTACAAATGGGAAGCGGCTAGAGCGTGGGAAGGCAAGTTTGCTTGTCCTGAGTATGAACTTGTAATGGCAAAAGACACTGAAACACAACTGTGGATTGACTTCGAGAATGGCGAAGAACTAATGGCAACAGGTGCAGAGATATACAGCATTATCTTTGAAAGCGGTCAGCCTTGGGTTATCAGTAGTAATGCTACTATTATTAAACAAGACACAAAGGGTATTATTCCTGGCTTGCTAGAGCGTTGGTATGCAGAACGTAAAGTACTGCAAAAGAACGCAAAAGAGAGCAAAGGTGTTGATGACGCAAAATTTACATATTGGGATAAGCGACAGCTAGTTAAAAAGATTAACTTGAACAGTTTATATGGTGCGTTATTGAATCCAGGATCGAGATTTAACGATCCACGTATGGGTCAATCAACAACACTAACAGGACGTACTATTGCTAGACATATGGGTGCAAGTGTAAACGAACTGTTTACAGGCGAATACAATCACGTAGGCGATACAATTGTGTATGGCGATACTGATAGTATCTACTTTAGTGCTTATCCTATTTTTAAAGACAAGATTGAAAGCGGAGAGTTTGAATGGAATAAAGACAAAGTCAGTGAGCTATATGACACAGTTTGTGAACAAGCAAACACAACTTTTCCTGATTACATGGCACGAGCGCACAATGTACTTAACCGTGAGCAAGGTGAGATTATTGCAGCGGCTAGAGAAATGTGTGCAACTAGTGGTATCTTTATCAAGAAGAAACGTTATGCAATTCTAGTTTATGATAACGAAGGTTATCGTGAAGACCAAGGCGATAAGCCAGGCAAGATTAAAGCTATGGGCTTGGATTTAAAGCGTAGTGATACGCCTCCATTTATGCAAGACTTTTTAAGTGAACTGTTATTAATGACACTGACTGGGTCAACAGACGAAGAAGTAATTGAACGTATTATTGAATTCCGCAAAGAGTTTAGATCGAAACCAGCATGGGAGATTGGTACTCCAAAGCGTGTTAACAAGCTAACTCATTACACAAGTTTGGAATGGAGTAAAAAGGGTGTCTACAAAGGTAAAGCAAACATGCCTGGACACGTAAGAGCAGCAATTAATTATAATCGTCTTAAAGAAATAAACAGCGACAAGTACAGTATAGACATTATTGATGGTATGAAAACCATTGTGTGCAAACTAAAATCAAATCCAATGGGCTTTACTAGTATTGGTTATCCAACAGACTTAGTTTCACCGCCAGACTGGTTTAAAGAACTACCGTTTGATACTGAGACAATGGAAGAATCAATTATCACTAAAAAGATTGAAAACTTACTTGGTGTACTGCCAATTGACTTATCCAAAGCAGAGGACAAGACTACGTTTGAGAGTCTGTTTGATTTTGGATGAAGCGCAGTTTAGATTTACACGGAAAACATGTCCACGAAGCGTGGAAAAGTGTTGACAGATTTGTAAGTGAATGTTATTATAATAATATTAAACGTTGTGAAATTATATGTGGTCAAGGACTAATACGTAATGAAATAGAAACTTGGTTACATCTAAATAAACACATCAGAGATTTTCGGTTTAACAACCGCACACAAGGAAGTTATAATATAACTATACAGAAAAGGAAAAATATATGAGAGATTATCTTCTCGACATCGTAAAGCATACAAAAAACATAGGCAACATTGATGCAGTAAAAGTTACTGATGGCAGTGTTGTTGAAGCAAAAGATGACGACAATAAAGTAATTGTAAAAGCAACATACAAAACACCACAAAGTGAACTGGGCGGTGTAATTGGTTTACCAAATTTGGATAAGCTAAACATTATCCTTAACATTCAGGAGTATGCAGAAAATGCAAGTATCGGTGTTATAAAACGTGAGCGTAATGGAGAAGAAGTACCGTTTAGTATGACGTTTGTAAACAATGCAGGTGACTTTAAAAATGATTTCCGCTTTATGAGTAAAGAACTCGTTACACAACGAATTCCAGAAGTAAGATTTAAGGGTGCAAATTGGGATGTTGAAGTTGATCCTAATGGTGCAAGTGTTGCACGTTTTAAGATGCAAGCCCAAGCTAATAGCGAAGAGAATGTCTTTATTGCAAAAACTGAAGACAACTCACTAAAGTTCTTTTTTGGTGACGATAGTGGACATACTGGAAACTTTGTATTCCAAGCTGGTGTTGAAGGTTCACTAAAACAGAGTTGGAAATATCCAGTTGCAGAAGTACAAAGTGTTCTTAATCTAAATGGTGATATTACTATGAGATTTAGTGATGCAGGTGCTCTTAAAATTGATGTAGATAACGGTATGGCTGTTTATGAGTACATCTTTCCGGCGCAAAGCTAATGAAGAAAGTAGGGTTTACATGTAGTGTATTTGATCTGTTACATGCAGGACATATTGCTATGTTACGTGAAGCTAAAGAAAACTGTGACTATTTAATAGTTGGGTTACAAACTGATCCAACTATTGATAGGCCAGACCAAAAGAATAAGCCAGTACAGAGTTTAGTTGAAAGACATTTACAATTAAGCGCAGTTAAGTATGTTGATGAAATTATCACATATCAAACTGAACAAGACCTTATTGATATTCTAAATATGTATAATATAGACATACGTATACTAGGAGATGAATATCGTGAAAAAGATTTCACTGGCAAAGAAACGTGCCGTAAAAGAGGTATTGACTTACATTTCAATAGAAGAGATCATAGATTCAGTACAAGTGATTTAAGAGAAAGGGTTGAAAATGCCCCCAAACATCGAACAACGGTTAAAAAGTTTGGAAAGCAAACATAAAGACCTTGACAAACAAATAAAATTGTTGTATAAACATAGTAATACAGAACTTAGTATTGCGCAACTTAAAAAACAAAAACTTCTTATAAAAGAAGAAATTGTTAAACTAACTAACCAATTAGGAGAAAATAATGGTTAAGAAAATTAGAGTTATTGATGAGCCAACAGTAGTTGAAATGAGTGATGAAACCTTCCGTAAAAATATGATGGAACTCGCTAAATCAGCAGACTGGAAATTGTGGGAGTTGCTACAAACAATGCAACGCCTAGAAAAAAAGCTCAGTATGGTTGACACTGACAGTGACTCGTGAAGGCTATTATGACTACATGCTTCGGCGTAGTCGTGAGGAGAATGCTAAGATGAAAAAATCAAGCACTAACATTTGGGTAACATTCCGCAAGGAAGGTCTACACAAATATCCAGCAGCACTAGATGATCCTAATTTGGCAACTGGTGATGAACAAGATGTAAGTTTCTTAGGATACATACATCGACATATTTTCCACTTTAAGGTAGAACTTGAAGTATTCCATGACGATCGAGATGTTGAATTTATCCAATTCAAGAGATGGTTGGAAAGCCTCTATGCAGACGGAACTCTGCAACTCGATTTTAAATCCTGTGAGATGATTTGTGATGATCTTGCAGACTCAATCAACAAAAAATATCCCAACCGTAAAATGACAATCACAGTAAGTGAGGATGGGGAAAATGGAGCCACGTGTAGCTATGAATAATGTAGGTACTAATATCCGTGAACTACGCCAAGGGCGAGTAAGCGTTAACGACATCAAATGGGATCTTATTAAGATTATTGAACCATATGATGGTATTTTAGCAACAAACGAAGGCAGTGAACGCATTGTTCGTCGTTTGTTTACATCTTACTTGAATGATCTCAAGTATGTAGGTCTTATCAATGACTTTAATATTACAAGCACAATTCGTGATAGTGCCATTACATATGATGTAAGTATTAAAATGTCACAAGAACGCAGTGACAAAAAACTAAAGATTCATGTAGGTGTGTATCAGAAACGAGCAGCATAATATGACAGCAACTCGTATAAATCTAACAGAACGTAATGCAGACTACGCAATATTCTTGCCTAGTATTAGCACGTTCTATAACAACTTCATTGCAAAGCAACGTGCAGATAGTAATCATGTAGTTCCTGAGCGAATGCCAGTAGGTTTTGAAACTGGTATGGAAGGCATGAACTTCTTAAATGAACAAGATGCTTACTACAGTTATAAGTGGGGCTTATACAGTGCTGGACATGCACAACTTAATCTAGACAAAGCAAACAAAGATGATGCAATGGTCCAAGGACGTGACCGTGATAAAACGTTTATGCTTTGTGATAGTGGCGGGTTCCAGATTATTAAAGGTGTTATCCAGTGTGATTGGAATAACTTTAAAACTGACGATACACTACGACAAAAGATCCTAAACTGGTTGGAACACACAGGTGATTATAGTATGATCCTGGATATTCCTACACTAGCAGCAGATCCTACATTTAGTGGACGTACTGGCATTACAAGTTTTAATCAGTGTTTAGAGTTTACAGACTTTAATGTAGAATGGTTTAAACGTAACCGCAAATACCAAACAAAGTATCTTAATGTTATGCAAGGCCGTAATTGGGCTGAGGCTGAACACTGGTATGAAACTATGAAGCATCATGATCTTGAGGGATTTGCTTTTGGTGGTAGTGCTAAGAACGATATTAATATTGTATTACGTACACTTATTAAGATGCGTGATGATCAGCAACTAGAGCGTGGTAAACGTGACGTACTGCACTACTTGGGTATTGGGCGTCTTGAATGGGCAACTGCTTATACAGCAATCCAACGTGCATTGCGTGAACATGTAAATGAAGACATTAATGTTATGTTTGACTGTGCAAGTCCATTTTTGGCAACAGCAAATGGCACAATGTATACACAGCATGTTCATAAAAATGATCGCTTTGGATATGTAATGGACAAAGCAATGGACAACAAAGCACTAAGTGGAAGTAAACAACCATTTCCGTTTGGTAGTCCAATTGGAGAGCGTTTGACACTTGGTGATATTTGTCACTATGCGCCTGGTATGCTTAATAAAATTGGTAAAGAAGGCAAAACAAGTTGGGATAGTTTTACATATATGCTGTTAATGTCACACAATGTTTATCAACACATTGAAAGTGTACAACGTGCAAATGCACTTACTGATATGGTAAGTGCAACTGTTACTACTGACTACAGACAATGGCGTAAACTAAAAGCAACTAGTAAAGATGAAGTGTTTAGTCCTTATGTGCCACGTAACATTGTATACATGACACAATTTATTGATCAACTATTCCGTAGTGAGACACCAATGACAATGCTAAATGAAGCAGAGTCAATGATGGCTAACTTTAGTGGTCAAAAATTACAGACGTCAAGTGCAGGCAGTTTTAACAACTTGTTTGAAGTTGAAGATGCTGTTTCAGAAGAGTCAAACGAAATGTCAGCTGAACAAGAAGCTGAAGCAATTGACTTTTTAGAATCAATGGAGGCATAATGAAAAAAGTAGTTCTAGTTACAGGCGGATTCGATCCAATACACCAAGGACACATTGCGTACTTTAAAGCCGCAAAAAAACTTGGTGATGAGCTGTGGGTAGGAGTTAATAGTGATGAATGGCTTACCCGTAAAAAAGGTAGGCCTTTCATGTCTTGGACAGATCGTCATGATATTATTAAAGAGTTAGGCTGTGTAGATAGAGTTATAGCATTTAATGATGACGATAATACAGCGTGTGATGCAATTACAAAAGTATTAGAAATGCATCTTGGTGATGTTATATTTGCTAATGGTGGAGACAGAGGCAAAGATAATATTCCTGAAATGTCAGTAAACAATGATCGTGTATCGTTTGCATTTAGTGTTGGCGGTGATGATAAAAAGAATTCAAGTAGCTGGATTTTAAAAGAGTGGAGCCAACCTACTACACAACGAGCTTGGGGTAGCTACACAGTATTACATAATGGACCAGGTTGGGCAGTTAAAGAACTGGCATTTGGTACTGAAACTCCACTTAGTGATCAACGTCACTTTATACGCAGTGAACACTGGCATGTTGTTGAAGGTAAGATACGTATGGATTTAGAGTTTGACAATGGCGACAAATCAAGTATAGTATATACATCAGGACAAAGTATTGACATTCCAGTACATACTTGGCACAAAGCAACAAATGTCGGAAACACAACAGCAAAAGTAATTGAAGTGTGGATGGGTAGTGAACTAAGTGAAGATGATATTGAAAGAAGAGATTAATGAATACAATTTATATTATACCAATTGAACCTATTGACCAACGTTATACAAAGCAATGGTATGATAATATTCCACTAGTATTACAGAATCAGATATCTGAACATAATTTGGATTATCGTGTAGTAACTATTGATGGAGAAGACTTTAAACCTGACGTGAGAACAGAAGGTGCGTTCCTTGACTTTGGTGCAACTAACGTTTATAAAGCAACACAAACAGCAGAAGTAAGTAAGCTCTTTAGTAACGGTAAAGTTCGTGCAGGCGATAAGTTTCTGATAACTGATGCTTGGAACTTTATTATTACACCTATCAAATATATGAGTGACTTGCTAGAAATTCCAGTAGAAATACACAGTATTTGGCATGCAGGTGCATATGATCCTAGTGATATATTGGGATACAAAATGCAACCAAAGTGGCCTAATCATGTTGAGAAGAGTTGGTATCATGCTAGTGATTATAATTATTACGCTACTGACTTTCATAAAGACATGTTTTTGCGTAATTTAAATATCCCACAAGGCGATCATAATAAAGCAATACGCAGTGGACAACCTCATGAGCTTATTGTTAATGGACTAATAAATTATCAAGACACACCAAAGACAAATGCTATTATGTGGCCACATCGTTATAATGCAGATAAGCAACCTGAAATTGCAGAAGACTTAGCTACTGAATACGATATGATTATCACACAGAAAATGAACCTTGACAAAGCTGAATATTATGCTACAATGGGTAAATGCAAAGCTATCTTTAGTTGTGCCCTTCATGAAAACTTAGGCATTAGTGTAATGGAGGCAGTATTAACAGGAGCAATTCCTATTTTGCCAGATCGTTGCAGTTATGCAGAGATGTATTTGCCAGAGTTCAAATATCAAGTGAGTGGACTGAAAGTGAAGATGCATATCGTGAACACAAAGCAGAACTAATGGGCTTTATACAGGAAAAATTAAACATGTTTGACAAATACCAAGACGTATTGGCCAAACAGCGTAATATTCTTATTAGAGATTATCTAAATAGTAGTGTTATGATAGACAACATATTAAAAGGAACATAGTATATGACAAAGACTTCCGAACTTATTAAATCCAGAATAGATGAAGCTGGTGTACGTTATTGGGCAGGAGACAACATTAGTGATTTTTTGCAAGAAGGTGATAAGGAACAGTTAATTGATGAGGCAACTGTAGCCTTTGAAAGTGTATTAGATGCACTAGTAATTGATCGAAAAACTGATCCCAATAGTATAGATACAGCAAGACGTCTTGCCAAGATGTATTACAATGAGCTAATGGCTGGACGTTATGAATCAAAGCCAAATGCAACTGCATTTCCTAACCATACAAATGATCGTTACGACGGCATGTTAGTTGTACGTAGTGAACTTAAAAGTATGTGTTCACACCACCACCAACCAGTAAGCGGTGTAGCCTATATAGGTATTATCGCCGCAGACACACTTATTGGTCTCAGCAAGTATACAAGACTTGCACAATGGTGTGCACGTAGAGGCACTCTACAAGAAGAACTAGCAATGGATATTGCTAGAGAAATTATGTCAGCAACTGGTAGTACAGACGTCGGTGTTTATATCCAAGCAACACATGGTTGTTGTGAGAATAGAGGCATTATGGCAAACAGTAGTTTAACACAAACAACTGTACTCAAAGGTAGTTTCCATAACGATCCAGCTTGTAAGAAAGAGTTTATGGACAATATTAAATTGCAACAGTCATTTGCACAGGGTAGATAGATGATTAAGAAACATTATTATAGTTGGGCTGACATTGAACGTATGTGTGTCAGCATTGTAAATCAAATGTATACAGACAATTGGCGTCCTGATTACATTGTAGGACTTACTCGTGGAGGGAATGTACCTGCTACTATTATTAGTAACATGACAGGCATTCGTTGTGAAGCACTCAAAGTAAGTTTACGTGATGATACTAGTGAAAGTGAAAGCAACTGTTGGATGGCAGAAGATGCATTTGGTTACAATAAAGAACCAATGAACATTCTTATTGTAGATGACATTAACGATACCGGTGCTACATTTAACTGGATTATGAAAGACTGGCAAGCAGGATGTTTGCCCAATGATGACAAATGGCAAAATGTATGGAACAACAATGTTCGCTTTGCTACACTAACAGACAACCTAGCCAGTGAATTCACAGAGCATTGTGCATACACTTGTCATGAAATTAACAAAGCAGACGAGGATGTATGGCTAGTGTATCCTTGGGAAAATGTGGGAGTATACTAATGTGGATACTATTTGTTGTTAATGCAGTTATGTGCAGTTCAGATTCTGATATTTGCGAATTAAAATATACACAATATAAAACATATGAAACACAAATGAAATGCAGTATTGAACAGGCAGTGTTAGAAGCAACATTCATGTCGGATGAACGTACTATCTGTGTAAAGGAGTCAGATTTATGAGTAGAGCAGAAAGAACAGCAGCTGATGATGAAGCTATAGAAAAATGGTTGAAAGAAAATAAAGTAACAGAATGCGAACCTCATGCACGAACTGATCCAGATGATATTGTGTACACATTTAAAGTAGGTAAGCGTGGCAAAAAGGCCAAGGAGAATTAATATGTCATTCGACTGGTATAAAATACACAAGTACGAAGAAAATTATGAACGTGAGATTACTGAAAATGTTTATGATTATGTAAGAGATTTTTTTGATATTGATGAGATTGATGAATTAACAGAAGATCAAATGGATGAAGTTCAAGCGTTTAGAGATAACCATAATGAGTATAGTGTTATGCAAATTGGATTTAGTAACTTAATTAATGATTGGGAAGAAGCTAAATGGGAGGCGGAACAAGATGACTAAGAAATATTTTTTACGTGGAAGTAACTACGGCGGTGAAATGACCATTGGTACTATAACACCAGAGTTTGTTACTTATTGGCAAGGTCGTGATGAAAATGAATTGCTTGATCATCTGATGGCACTAGAATCAGGTGAGGATGCAGGAGAAGAAGAAGGCTTTGATCCTGATAGTCCTGACATTCTTGAAGATATGGATTACTACAACAGTTGGTATGATATTGAAGACATTCATCATCAGAGTACGTCAAACGGTACAGAGCTTTGGGCATTTCCAATGACTGCAGGAGAACATGGTGAGCCGGACTACCCTTGGGAAGGACGCATTGACATAGAACCACACCAGTTGTATGGTAGAGAATGTTATACACAAGAAGAACCAGCAGATGGCAAAGAAGATGACAGTGTACCTGTACTGGTATTTTATAGTTCAGAAAAAGGCGACTTTGGTGGTTGGACTCTCGAACTAGCTGAAGATGAAGAGTTTGATAAAGACTTGATTACTGTCAGTATTGTGGAAACAGATCATGGCGAAATGATTGAGCGTTTGTGGTATAACAAAGTAGAACTTGAGCAAGAGTACGATTGGGCTGACACCCGAGGCAAAGGTTACTATGCTAGTGTAGCATGGTTTAACAAGCGTTGGGAAGATCCACATCCCCAAGAAAACACTCCAGAATGGAATGAAATATGGGAATACTATGATGACGAATTAAAAGAGAGGAAAGAAAACCTTGACAAAGAGTGAACCATATCGTAGAATAGATAATAATAATTGGGTCGTTACTGTACAAGAAAACGGTGAAGACAAAGAACTATATATTGAACTGCCGCCCGAAGCACTTAATCAAGTTGGTTGGGACGAAGGAGATACATTACTCTGGGAAGAACTACCAAGCGGTGCATGGCAAGTAACAAAGAAGGAAGAAGATGAAACTTAGATATAGTGAAGCTTTTTACAGTGTTCAAGGAGAAGGTAAATACGTAGGAGTACCAAGTGTGTTCCTACGTACTTTTGGTTGTAACTTTCGTTGTATGAACTTTGGCACAGATGAAAAGCGAGACCGTTGGCAACAACATGCTGATGGTCAGCGATACAATGCAGAAGTAAAAGCGTTACTTGATTCTGGCGTACATGAAACAACAGAAAAGTTTGAAGACTTGCCTATTATTCACACAGGTTGTGATACATATGCAAGCATTTATCCCGAGTTTAAAGACTTTAACCGTCTTGCAACTGTAGATGAAGTAGTGGAACACTTGTTAAGTTTAACGCCAGAAGGCAAATGGACTATGGACAATGGCCAGGACATACACTTAATTATGACTGGCGGTGAACCGTTGTTGGCGTGGCAACGATTGTACATTGAATTGTTCGAGCATCCACGTATGAAAGATTTAAAGAATGTTACATTTGAAACAAATACTACACAAAAATTACACGACGATTTCTACAACTATCTCAATACTCAAGACAGATTTGAAGTTACTTGGAGTTGTTCCCCAAAACTTAGCGTTTCAGGAGAACCTTGGGAAACTGCTATATTGCCTGATGTTGCTCATGCGTATAGCCTTGTTGACGGTAGCGACATTTATTTCAAGTTTGTTGTCGCTAGTAATAATGACTTCGATGAAGTTACTCGGGCTGTTCAAGCGTATCGTGACAACGGCGTGGAATGCCCTGTATACCTTATGCCGCTCGGTGGTAGGTCGGAAGAGTACAACCTCAACGTCAAAGATGTCGCA
>Ga0213863_10000345_pt1 | contig 36195 bp, 34 predicted proteins | sample PICome_8_FD_160128 | JGI IMG/M metagenome (GOLD analysis project Ga0213863, IMG submission 160128) | Coastal seawater microbial communities near Pivers Island, North Carolina, United States - PICO497 | ecosystem: Environmental > Aquatic > Marine > Coastal | place: USA: North Carolina... | reverse complement strand
TCTCTTGTTCTAAGCTCAAAAGCAAACTCTTCTTCTTGTGAAGCTCTATCGATTGGATCTGCATATGACTCACCCTTATTTTTAAGATGATCAAAAGTTTTTTGCATCTCTTCTCGTAAATGTTCACGCCACTCGATTAAAACAGCATTAAAGTGTTTTTTCATTGCAGCACTCATGTACTTTTCACCTTTACGGCCCTTATAGGAAGATATTGGAGTGGTTCTTTTTTTAGTGGTCGTTTTTTTTGGAGTAGTATTTTTAGCCGCAATCTTTTTTACTGCTACTTTTCTTGCTGGAGCTTTTTTTACTGCTAATTTTTTTGCTGAGGCTTTCTTGGTAACTGTTTTTTTAGCAGTAGATTTTTTTGTATCTGCTTTTTTTGGCATATTCTATTTAATAAAAGTTTTTAGGCGCATGAAATTATCAGAAAGCGGGGTAATAAGCTAGCTTTTTTTATAATTATTTAATACTTCGCGGTATCCTTCATGAGTAAGTCTCGGCCCAAATGTTTCTACAACCTTTGATGCTCCATAATTTGCAAATTCAGCGCAAGACTTTAAATCATGATTTTGAAGCAACGCATATAAGAAGCTGCCTGCAAACATATCTCCAGCTCCATTAGTATCAATAGGCTCAATATTTACTTTGGGAGTGTGAATTATTTCGTCTCTTGTAATCACCGAACTACCTTTTTCTCCCGTAGTAATTATTGAAGTGTAAGATTTCTCCTGGAGTTTGGTGAATGCCTCATCAATATTTTCTGCATCGACAAAGGCCATGGCCTCATCATCATTACCAAAAATATAGTCCAATCCAAAAGATTCCATTTCATGGAATTTATCTTTAAATCCCATGACAATTCCTGGGTCAGATAATGAAAACGCTATCTTTACATCTGGAAAGTTTTGAAGATGATTAAGAGCCTGCAATGTAACTTTATAATTTTCCTCACTTGTAACCATGTATCCCTCAATATAGAAAATTTTAGAATTTTCTATCTGGTTTAGATCTAGATCATCATCATCCATCAATGAGCTAACATTTAGTGCGGTGGTCATTGTTCTTTTGGCATCTGGGGTAACTAGAATAAGGCATTTTCCAGTTGGAATAGTGCTAGCAGGAGCCATATTTCCTTTGTGACCAACACCAGCCTCTTTCAAGCTTTCAAGGTACCTTACTCCATCTTGGTCATCAGATACTTTGCAGGTATGGAAGCATTTAGCGCCAAAGCTTGCAGCTGCAACAAGACTATTAGTTGCAGATCCACCACAATCTGAAACAGTGTCTGCTCCAGAGGCAATAAGCCTATCTATTATCGGAGCATGCTCCTCAGCGCTTGAAAGCGTCATCTGATCAATTTCTAAACCAAGTTCAGAAATAAGACTATGGTCAACTTTAAAAACAGTATCAACAAGAGCATTTCCAATAGCGCTTATATCATTTTTCATTTTTTTATAACTCCTTGATTGCATCCTCAATCTTACTTTTAGTTTGATTGAGAATATATTGATCATGAGTTGAGGATATAAATCCAGCCTCATATTTTGAGGGAGCAAAGTATATACCACGATTTAAGGCAGCATAAAAAAACTTTTTAAACATCCGATCATCACTTTTGACAACATCTTCAAAATTCTGAGGTAAATGTTCAGCAAAGAAAAAACCAAACATGCCTCCAATAGAAGATGTTGAGAAAGGTATGCCTTTCTCATTCATTAAATTTTTTGTATGTAGCATTATTTCTGAGGAAGCTTGCTCTAATTTATCAAATGGATTGTCTTGAATTAAAGTTTTTATTAATGCAATACCAGCACTCATTGCCAATGGATTGCCAGATAATGTTCCTGCTTGGTATATAGGACCCAATGGTGCAAGCTGATCCATCACAGATTGTTTGCCTCCAAAAGCACCAACAGGAAGTCCACCACCTATTACTTTACCAAGTGCTGTTAAATCAGGTTGAATCTGATAAATAGCTTGCGCTCCTCCGAGTCCCACCCTAAAACCAGACATCACTTCATCAAATATAAGAAGAGAGTTATATTCGTTACAAAACCCTCGCAAAGCACTCAGGAATTTAGGTTCACCCGGGATAAACCCCATATTGCCTGCTATCGGCTCAACAATAATTGCGGCAAGATCATCACCAATCTCATTAATAATTTCTGACAAAGCTTCAACATCATTATAAGGACAGCTATAAGTTAGAGCTGCTAATTCTTTTGGTATACCCGGAGAATCTGGCAAGCCAAAAGTAGAGACACCAGACCCAGCCTTAACTAACAATGAATCAACATGACCATGATAGCAACCAGTAAATTTAATAATTTTATTTTTACCCGTAAAGCCTCTTGCTAGTCGAATACAACTCATTGTTGCCTCAGTTCCCGAATTCACCATTCGTAATTTTTCCATAGACGGAACCTGGCCTTTAATTGTACTTGCAAGTTCATTTTCTAAACTTGTAGGAGCACCATAACTTGTACCAAGCTCAAGTTGCGCTTTAATTGCATCTAATATAATTGGATTTGAATGACCAAGAATCATTGGTCCCCATGAGCCAATGAAGTCTATGTATTGATTTTCATCTTCATCAATAAGGATAGGGCCTTTTGCAGATTTAAAAAAAATAGGCTTACCATCAACATTTTTAAAGGCTCTTACTGGAGAATTTACTCCACCAGGCATGAGAGATTGAGCTTGCTCAAAAAGCGATTCTGAATTTGTTCTTTTCAAGGATATTTAGTAATAAGTTTTTTATAGAAAGCGATACTAACAATGAGTAATTATATCAAATTTCATAAAAGTATTTTTATTTAAAATGAGAGATTTTAAAATTTAAAGACAGCAGCAACAATGCCTGCAAGCAAAAGCAAGATTGGCAGCTCATTAAAAATTCTTAATTTAAAGCCAGTCCACTGATGTGATTGCGAACGAAGATCCTGAAGAATCTTCCAGCAAATAATTTGATATAAAATCAAAAGTAAAACTATAAAAAGTTTAGCAATAATCCAATTTTGTGAAAAAAATCCAACCCAATCAGAGCCCAGAAAACCCATCATTAAACCAAAAAGTAGCGCCAAAAGACCCAGTGGAGTAATAAATCTAATCAAGTTTGTTTGCATGATTGTTAATTGAGCTTTTGTATCCTGGTTTTCACTCTCTACGTGATATACAAATAGACGTGGCAGGTAAAAAATACCAGCAAACCATGAAACCATGAACAGGATATGCAGGACTTTAAAAACTAGATATATACTCATTTCAGTAATATCTTAGCGCTTCTAGAGCTCTTAGAGAAAAATATTTGAGCTAAAGTCTTGTTGAATATATTTTTAATCCTATAAACTAAGCATTAAATGAAATCTGACATGACATCAATTAACTTAAGCGTCAATGCTGTGCAGCGTATTCAAGACTTATTACCCAGTCATAAATCAAATTATTTTAGGGTTTATGTTACTGGCGGGGGCTGCTCAGGTTTTCAATATGGTTTTAAGTTTGACGATAGTCCTGAGGGTGATGATGATATTGTTAATTATGATGGATTTACCATTTTATTAGACTCTCTCTCATATCCATATCTCTATGGTTCAACTTTAGATTATGTGGAGGATTTATCTGGCTCAAGATTTTTAGTTACTAACCCAAATGCAAAAACTACTTGTGGGTGTGGAGAGTCTTTTACTATCTAGCTTTAGTTAGCGTTCCTAATAACCCTGTATTTTTTTTAACAATCAGAGGGTTTTTGTACATTCGTTGTCTTGCCATCCATCCAAATGCCATGGCTTCGATCGCTTGAGGATTTACACCATATTGATCACTTGAAGTGAGATTCATATTGATATGTCTCTCAATTGAGTGAACCAAGAAATTATTTCTTACTCCTCCTCCGCAAACAATTACTTGTTGAGGTGATTGTTTAAGTGAGAGGAGGGATTTTGCAATACAGAATGCGGTCAGCTCAGTCAGGGTAGCTAATGCATCTTGAGGGGATCTTTTTAAAAGCTGCTTAGGAATAAATCTTATATTAAATATTTCTTTGCCTGTAGATTTTGGATGACGCCTCTTGAAAAATGGGTGGCTTAGCATTTGATTTAGTGAAGGAAAATGAATCACACCATTTTTTGCGTGCTTACCATTTTTATCAAAGGGACGATTTAAAAAATTTTGACAGTATATATCCATGAGCGCATTGCCAGGCCCACAGTCAGATCCATAAAAGTCATTCTTGCCATCTAAGTATGTAAAATTTGAAATCCCCCCAATATTTAAAATCACTAAAGAAACTTTCTTTTTTGCAAATAATTTTTGATGAAATTCTGGTACCAATGGAGCGCCTTCACCGCCGAGTTTAATGTGATCATTTCTAAAATTACCAATCACATCTACTCCACATTCCTTTGCTATTATTTGGGGATCTCCAGCTTGAATGGAAAATGGATATCTGCCTTTGGGCTGATGGAATAATGTTTGCCCTGACAAACCAATTGCACCAATGCTCTTTTTATTAATTTTATTTTGAGTAATAAATTTTTCTATTGATCTGCTAAAAGCATACCCAATTCTTTTATTGAGATCGAAATACATATTAAGACTTAACTCTTGGCGCTGAATTGCCCGAGATATATCCTCCCTTAATTTTCTGGGATATTTAAAAGAGCTAAATTTCAGTAAACTAATTTGATTAGTAACTTTTAACGAACAAATATCTATTCCGTCATGACTGGTGCCACTCATGGTGCCTATAAAAATTTTTTTATCTGAAGAGCGTCTCATTTGGATCTTTAGATAATAACTGATCTACTATTTCTATGTAATTGTTTCTGAATATTTCAAATTCATCCATATTAGATTTCTCCAAAGGAGATGCGGAGGGTAGAGCTACCTTTAAAGGATCCGTTCTTTTTTTCCCAATCTTAAATTCGTAATGTAAGTGAGGGGCCGTTGCCAAACCTGAATCACCCACATAACCTATGGTCTGACCCTGAGAAACTTTTGTTCCCTTAGAAATGCGCGGATGATACTTATCTAAATGAGCATACAAAGTTGTTATTTCTCCGCCATGACGAATAACTATCGTTCTACCATACCCACTTTTCCATCCGATAGATTGAATAACCCCTTCACCAGTTGCGCGGATGGGCGTCCCTCTTTTTGCTGCATAATCAACACCATTATGAGCCCTTATAGTATTAAGGATTGGGTGTATTCTATTTGGATTAAAGTGAGAACTTACATATGCAAAATCAAGCGGAGCTCTCAAAAAAGCTTTTTCTAAACTGCCTCCATTCTCATTAAAGTACTCCCATTTTTTATTTTTTCCTTTGTATCTGATTGCAGTGAATCGATTATTCTGATTATAGAATTCTGCAAATAAAATGCTTCCATTTTCAATTTGCTGTCCGTCTGCAAATGGTGTTTCGTATAGGAGTTTAAATTTATCACCAACTCTTATATCAAAAACAAAATCAATATCCCATGCAAAAATATAAGCCAGATCCATTATCACACTCTCTGGTATATCATTTTTTAGTCCAGCTAAATAGAAAGATGATTCTATTAATCCTGTTCTAAATGATTTAATTAGTTCCGGCTCTCTTTCAACTCTATCAATAACTATTTCTGGGAATAGATGAACTTTATAATAGAGAAGGGGGCTTTTATAAATAATTATTTTTTGCAGCTTTCCATCCAAGGATAGAAACTCTATTCTATCGTTAGGAAGTATATTTTTTACCTCATTAGCACTGTCTTTTTTAAATATTTTGTATGTTTCATTTAATGGAACTTTATATTTTTCAAATATCAGTGAGAGATTTTCGCCATCCTTAACAATGTGAATCTTTTTAGTTTGAATACTAGGAATACTTTGAGTTGGCAGTGATAAAGTTTCATAAATTATCTCGGATGAGACCTCTTCTTGCTCGACCCCTACATCATAAATAAATAATACTCCAAAAACCGCTAATAAAATAAAGGGCAGTATTTTGGTATTGGGTTTATAAGAGCTCACGATTTATAAAATTATTCAATCAGCTCAAATGCAAGCGTCCCAATATTTTCTATTGCTGCGTCAACTTTATCATTTGGACAAAGTCTACTAACTCCGGCGGGGGTTCCTGTAAAAATAATGTCCCCAGCCTTAAGCGTTATAAATTTAGATAACCAACTGATTAATTCATCTACTTTCCATGCCATATTTTTTAGGTTGCTAAATTGTTTGTTTTGCCCATTAACTTTAAGTGAAATTTCACCTTCATGTATCAGGGACCCTTCTTTTTTGTAAATTTTCGAGATCGGTGCGGAATTATCAAACCCTTTGCTAAGGTCCCAAGGCTTACCATTTTTTTTTGCAACAGCTTGAAGATCTCTTTTGGTCAGATCTACTCCAACCGCATATCCAAAAATATGCTGACTAGCTTCCCCCGTGGGTATATTTGAGCATTCTGATCTTAAAAAAACAACAAGCTCTACTTCGTGATGGAGATCATCTGTTTGGGTGGGAAAAGGAATTGAGGCTAATTGCGTGATGGCTTGAGGAGGTTTGCTGAAAAAAAATGGTTGATCCTGATCTACTTCTGCGCCCATTTCTTTTGCATGATTGGCATAATTTTTACCCACACAGTACACCTTTCCCACTGGAAATAATTCATCACTTTCAGAAATCGCCATTCCTCTAATAATCGGTTTAAATACAAAATGAGCTTTTGAGTTTTCAGTCATAAGATTTCAAACATTTATTCGATTAAATACTATAATAAATAATAACTTATGAAAGAAGATCTTAACCTAATTAAACGAGGTATTGATGAGCTAATTAGTGAAGATGAGCTATTAGCCAAACTCAAATCTAAAAAGCAGCTTGTTGTGAAGGCTGGCTTTGATCCTACTGCTCCAGATTTACATCTAGGACATACGGTGCTCATTAATAAATTAAGGCATTTTCAGCAATTAGGTCATCAGATAATATTTTTGATAGGTGATTTTACTGGAATGATTGGGGACCCGTCTGGCAAAAACAAAACAAGACCTGCGCTAGATGAGGCGGAAATTAAAGAAAATGCCAAGTCATATGAAAAACAAGTTTTCAAGATACTAGATCCAAAACTTACGCATGTAAGGTTTAATTCTGAGTGGAGCAATAAGCTTGGTGCAGAAGGGATAATCAAACTTGCTTCTCAATATAACTTAGCGAGAATGCTTGAACGCGATGACTTTAGCAAAAGATACAAGTCTAACCAAACTATTGCACTTCATGAATTCTTATATCCATTGATTCAAGCTAATGATTCTATTGCACTTGAAGCAGATATTGAGCTGGGGGGTACCGACCAAAAATTCAATCTTTTGGTTGGCAGGGAGCTGCAACGATCATTTGGACAAGAACCCCAAGTTGTGATCACTGTTCCAATCCTTGAGGGTTTAGACGGAAAAAATAAGATGTCTAAATCTTTGGATAATTATGTCGGCATTGATGAGGCTCCAAAAGAAATGTTTGGAAAAATTATGTCTATCTCGGATGAGCTAATGTGGAGATGGTTTGATTTATTAAGTTTTAAAACCACTGATGAGATTAATAACCTTAAAGCAGATCAAACGAATGGAAAAAATCCTAGAGATATTAAAATTGAGCTAGCTAAAGAGCTCATTTCACGTTTTCATGATGAAGAATCAGCCGATCTTGCTGAAGCAAATTTTATTAATCAGTTTCAAAAAAAGAATATTCCACATGATATAGAAGAAGTATCTTTAGTTTTATCAGAAGGCTCAATTCCATTAGCAAATCTCTTGAAAGATTGCGAGATGACCAGCAGTGCTTCAGAAGCAATCAGAATGATTAAGCAAGGAGCTGTTAGAATTGATGAAAAAAAAATTACAGATACAAAACATATAATTTCCTCAGGTAGTTCGGCTGTTTACCAAGTAGGTAAAAGAAAATTTAAAAAGATCACTCTTCAGAATTAATAATATAATCTCGATTCAAGTATAAAAATATGCAACAGTTTTTTTCATCTATTAATTTTTGTCTGGGCAACATTGGATACTTGGTTATCTTATGTTTGCCAGTAATGACTCTTGAGATTGCTTTGGCAAACCTAATAGTCTCTTTAGATATCCAAGCAAGCTCAGACACAGCCGCGCTAGAAGCAATTAGTGAAATTTCTACTCAGTTATTTCTTTTAGTTCTCGCTTCTCTAATATTGTCAGTAGCCCTAAGTGGAGGTTGTATGACAGCTTTTCACTCGCTATCCAATAAGGGCTCAGTAAGTCCATACCAAGCCCTTTTTGCGGGGCTGAAGAAGTTTTTTCCACTTCTTTGGGCAAATATTTTGCACTCCATTGCATACGGACTGGGATTCTTGATGTTAATTCTGCCAGGTTTTTATTTATATGGTCGCCTCGGATTATTTCCATTATTTATTATGTTTGAAAGCAAAGGTGTGATGGATTCTTTTGGAGAGTCTTGGAATTTAACAGAAGAATTTTCAACAAAACTATTTTCTCTCACTGCAATTTTTATGAGCATTCAACTTGGTTTCGGATTTGTTGGAGACATGATCGGTACTGATGGAGCTTTATGGTTTTTGATTGCTGCAACCATTATAAAATATGCAACATTAATGCCTCTGTTTTATTTATTTTTTAGTCTGTATGAGTCAACAAAAAATAAATTATAAATAGGAAGCTAAAAAATATGAAAATATTACGTATGGTCGAGGAGTAGGTTACTCATTTGTAGAAGAGGTATTTGATAGTTCAGTAACTGAAATCAGTGCTACGAAGATCCGTCAAAAACTTAGAGATGAAGGTAAGCTTGATTAGCTCATTAGCTAGTTTCCCAAGATCATTGTTTAGTTTATAATCGCCTTTCCCAATCTATTGGGTCTGTAGCTCAGCTTGGTTAGAGCGCACCCCTGATAAGGGTGAGGTCGGTGGTTCGAGTCCACCCAGACCCACCAATTCTAGAACTTTAAAACTTCTTAAAGAGCCTTAAATAAAAGGCTTTTTAGAGATTCTTGTCGTATTTAGTTTAAAAATTAATGATTGGAGTTTTTATCTAGACGAATTTTTGCATGAATTAAAATTTAAAATTTTATTTAGCCTGTTTATCATTTTAATTAGGTATAATTTATCATAATAGAAAAGGAATAATACTGGCTAGAGAATTAGGAACAAGACTCCAACCTATAACAAAATCATATCTGGAGTTTATCAAGCACTTATAATATGTATGAAAGTAACTAAGAAAGAGTTTGAAAATTTTAATATTGAATCATGGATGGATAGAGATTTCTTTCCTCATCAGGATGTAAAACTGGCAAGATTCTGCTCAATTAAAAATACAGAAATAAACTATTCGGTAACAATAGATGCTTTTAGTTACATGGTAAGTGGTTATATTGGTTTTTGTGAAGTTGGCAGATATTGCTCTTTTGGTGAAGAGGTACAAATTGGTAGGCAAGCGCATGCACTCAATAATTGGTCTTCATCTCCATTTTTTACTGGGCAAGGTCTCGGAGCTAATAATACTATTACCTCTGTTGAAACATTGTCTAAATTAAAAGCAGCATACGGAAATGGGAAACCAAAAAGAACTATCATTGGTAATGATGTATGGATTGGCCACGGCGCTTTTATTAAGCCAGGAATTCAGATAGGCGATGGTTCTGTTATAGCTGCTGCCTCAGTCATTACAAAAGATATCGAGCCATATTCGATAATGGGTGGCAATCCTGCAAAATTAATAAAAAAAAGGTTTGATAGTATTACAATTGATAAATTGATCTCCTCTCGCTGGCACAGATATCCTCCTAATGTGTTACTGAACTTAAAAACATCTGACCTTAATCAATTTATTTTAGATTTAGAAAAAAATAAAAAAAATTTAAAAGAATATGAATCAGAATATCTTTATATTGAGAATGTTAAGCAAGATTTTATCTAGAGCATCAATTATCTTAGAAAATATAATTATGCCAATACAATTAAATAAAAAAATAATATTCCTTCATATTCCTAAGACAGCAGGACTGTCTATTCATAATGTATTTCAATCCAAGATATCTAAATCCAAAATTTCACCAATAAATGTTTATGATCAAGATCGCTCCTCATTTAAAGATAGTCATAAGTACTCATATTTTGGCGGGCATATTAATTGGGATGAGGTAGATGATTTATTCAAAAGAGATGAAATATTTATATTTACAGTGCTAAGAGACCCTCAAGAAAGACTGGCTTCATTTTACCTTTATTTAAAAAAAGAAGCAGAAGAGTTTGAAATGGAATATCTTAAAAATAATAATAAAACTGGAATGATTCATCTTTTAAATAATTCAATTGAGGACTACTTCTTTCCAAACGACATAAAAATGAAAAATTTTATTGGTGATATGTATAGAGACTTTTATGTGAGATTTTTTTTACAAAAAACTTATAGAACTAAGATAGGTAATTTTTCATATATATCTCCAAAGCAAAAACTTAAAGCTATTAAAAATATAATGTCTCTTGACTATATTGGTTTTATTGAAAACCTAGGGCCCCTAGAGTCAAAATTGCAATCAGAATTTAAGACGTCTTTTAATTTTTCTAGAAACAAAATCAATATAAATGATATGCAAGGTAGTTCAAAGTGGCAAATATTTAAAGAAATGGCTGAAAAAGAGAGAGCTGGACTTTCAGATGATATTAAAGAATTAATAAAAAATGACCTGCATTTTTATAAAGAAGTTAAGTTGTTAACTAAGGAATTAATATGAGTTTTTATCTTGAGTCTAAAATATTTCTCAATGAGAGATACTATTATAGTGGGTGGGCAATTTCGTCAGATTTATATTTATCAGGCTGTAACGAAGAAATACAATTTTATCATAGACCTGATGTTGACCCGCATCGTAATTTTGGATTCTCTTTTAGCATTAGAAAAGATGATTATCAAAAAGCAATTCTGCATACAGATGATGAAGACATTTCGATAAAAAATCTAGAAATATCAAGTAAGTCAATGTCTTTTAAAATTAAATTTATAAGAAACATAAATATATTTCTAAGCAAGTTAAAAGCTGCTTTTATCAAGTTATACAAAGCTGGTTTTATCGTTCATCCCAAGAAGTTATTTGATGAAATTAGATTTTTATTAAATTCTGATAATTGGAGTGCTTCATTTTTAAATGCAACCCATGTTATTAAAAATGATATTGTTGATTTCACAACCAATAAATTTATGCTGGGTATACCGATTTATAATGGAGGTAACTTTTTATATAAGTGCTTAAAAAGTGTTGAAGATCATGCTCCAAAAGGTTTTGATATATATTTGCTTGATGACTGTTCAAATAGCCAAGAGACAAAAGAAATAATAAATGACTTTCTAGGTCGAAATAAGTCTTGGGTTTACAAAAAAAATAATAAGAATGTTGGTTTTCTTAAAAACTGCAATGAGTTTTTTAAAATTGCTATAGATAAAAATAAAAATGTAGTTCTTCTAAATTCAGATACAATAATTTATAAAGATTCATTGAGGAACCTTTGTAGTGCTGTTATCCAGACAAATGGATTGGTTAGCCCTATTACTAATGCTTGCTCGTATGCTTCTTTCCCAAACCCAGTTATAGAAAATAAGGACATTATCAATGAAGAATTAATAAATCAAATTAATTCTCAAATAACTGCAAAAGCAATAAGAGTACCTGTTTCAGTTGGTTTCTGTCTTGGTATTAAATCTAATGCTTTAAAAGAGCTAAAGTCATTTGATACTATCTTTGGAAAAGGATACGGTGAAGAAGTTGATCTATCATTAAGGGGGAATAAAAAAAATATATTTTCATATATCTACACAGGCTCATATGTTGCTCATGAGCATGGATCAAGTTTTAGTCCAGATGAGAAAAATGAATTAAATACCAGAAATAGCTTAATAATCAATAAAAAATATCCTTTGTATGATAGTTTAATTCAATCTTTTCATGCCTATAAGCTTCTTGAAAGAGAGTATTTTTTTACCTCAATCAATGCAATTAAAAACTCTGGCTTGGAATTGGATATTGCTATTAATCACCATTTTGGTGGTGGAGCAAGTAAATATTTGAATGATCAAGCATATATTTTCAAAAGAAATATTCTTTCTATTTCATATATTTCTGATAGTTCATTAAATGTAAGCCTATATTTAAATAGTCTTCAAAATCACCTAAGCATTAACTTGACTGAAAGTACGGTAACAAAATTAGTTTCCGAATTACAAGAAGCGGGCAAAATAAATAGGTATATTGTTAATCATTTATTAACGATGATGGATCACAAAAAAATTGGATTTCATGAAAAATTCAAAGATATTACTAACGAAAAATTTTATTTGTGGCACGATTTTTATGCTATCTGTCCTAACTATACATTAGTTAACTTAAATACTAATAAATATTGTGGAGTTCCCGCGCCTGATTCAAAGGAATGCAAGTCATGCTGGAAAAAAGGAAATTTTTCAAAAACTTTCAATGTTAAAAATATTGATGAATATAGAGAAAATATGTTGGATGAAATAAAAATAAAAGATTTTAAGAGTATCTTTTTTTCTGAATCTACGCAAAATATAGCAAGCCAAGTAAATCAATTTAGAGATTTAGAATCAAATGTCATTCCGCATGCTTGTGAAATACCAAATCAAGAAGAACTAAGTAAATTCGATAAGAAAAGATTATTCATAATGAGAAATAAAGCATCAAAATACAATTCTAAAATTCTTATTCTTGGAGGAATAAATGTAGCAAAGGGTTCTGATATTATTTATAGTTTATGTGATCCCATGCTTGCTTCTTCTGCATGCTTTATCCATTTGGGCGATATAGAAAATAAAAAAACATTTTTTAAAAATAATTATTTAGGTTATGGAAGATATGAGTTAAAAAATCTCAAAGATATTCTTCTAGAATTAGAAATACACTCAGCATTTATCCCATCAATATGGCCTGAAACATTTAATTATGTTGCTGATGAGCTTTCGTTGCTTAATATTCCCTTTTCAGCATTCAACATTGGAGCAATAGCAGAAAGATATAAAGAAAACTCGATAGCTAATTTAATTGATATAAGTATGCTAGATCATCATAAATATGATGTTGTCCAAAGTATAATAAATCATAGATAATATAATTATTTTGTTTATAGCCTTCCATAAATGAATATTAGTAGCTTCGCATGAATGGGTTATGAGGCATTTTATGCTTTAGATGGATGTTGTCCCAGTCTTCTAAAGACCAATATGGACAATATATCTTCATATTATTTTAGAGCAGGATTATACAAAACTCTTGCACATGGAGATGAGGTTAAATCGGACATGTGATAATGTCTTGAAGCAAATAAATTTCCGTTACTGTCGTCATATTCATAATACTCATCTCCAATCACATCAAAAAATTTAGGCCTTACTGATTTTGGACAAAAGTGCGTTACTAGGCTTTTTCTTGTTGCGTCTTGCTTGGTTATTTTTGATCCTCCATGAGCCAGATCAGCATGCCATAGAAAAACATCACCTTTTTTTGCTGCAAAGGTATTTAATGACAATTCTTTTTTTTCTGCTTGAACATGCAAAGATCTAAGAAACTCTTTATGTAATTCATCGCCATCAATTTTTCTTTGCCAACTTTTTCTGTGTGTATCTCGATCAAAATAGAAGTGATAATATTTATGGCTTTTAGGGTAGTAAGCAAGTTCTCCAGAACCAGGTTCGACATCTTGAAGGCTGAGCCAGGATGCAACTAACGACAAAGGTTTTTTTGTAATAACGTATGCTGTATCTTGATGAATAGACTGCTGAGAGCCTCTATGAAAATAGATTGATTGGAATGCAAAAGGATTGTCTTCAAATATTAATTTTAAAAAATTCGATACTTGATCAGGGAATGTTGCTTCTCGTGCCTCCTTAGAGGTAGCGTATAGGTCCACTACTCTGCCTGGTTCTTCTTCTAGATTGGCTTTTGAAGGATGTACATATTGCCCAAGGCTTTTATAAATATAAGAACCTGGATTCTTCTTAATATTGCTTATGGATGCTGTAATTCGGTCGCAAATATCTGTTTTTACAGCTTTTTCAAAAACTTCATAACCATTTTGAATGAAATAATCAATTTTTTCTCTGTAGTATTCATCATTAATTTTTTTCTTAGCTTGCTGAATTGCATCATCATAATCTATCCATAATTTACCAAGTTTATTGTTCATAATAAAGAAAGCCAAAAATTTTTTTACAAAATGTCAAACTAGATTAGTGTTTTTTTCAAACCTAAAAGTCAATATCCTTTAAAACATAGGATGTAAGCATTTTAAAGTTACCCCTGATAAGGGTGAGGTCGGTGGTTCAAGTTCACCCAGACCCACCAATTTTAGCTAATCAGCAATAGTTAATTCATCTAAGATATTGTTGGCCTCTTCAACCTTATCCAAGGTCCACAAGAGATATCTCGAATCAACTGATATTGTTCTTGCTTGAGGAATATATTTATAGTCCGCAATTATCGTTTCTATCATTCCATCAAATGCAAGCCCAACAAGCTCAAAATTTGAATTTATCGTTGCTGATCCAGAGTTTCCATTTGTAATATCTAATGTTGATAAAAAGTTTACTGGGACTGAGCCCACATGATCAAAAACATAATCTCCATAATCTTTTTCGGCAATCTTATTTAATAGACTTTTTTCAACATTAAATGGATTCACTCCTGTGTGTTTTTCAACAATTCCCTCAAGGGTGGTGAAAGGTTTGTAAAAGGCTCCATCCTTAATACTAACGCCTAATACATTACCATAGGTTACTCTTAATGTTCCGTTAGCATCTGCATAAATTTCTTTGTTTATAGATTTATAATATTTTCTTAAAAGCTTTATGAAATTTGATTTTAAAAATTCTCTTCTTGCACTTTGTTTTTCATACATTTTTTCATATTTCAATGACTCTTCATAAATACTTTTTACAAAAATGATCAATGGATCATTTAAGGCATTCATCTGCTTAAGGCTCATATCTTTTAATCGCAACATCTCTGCAGATGTTATGAATGTTGACGAATAAATTTCATCAACTATTATTTTTGTTTTACCTAATTCCTGATCTAAATTTAATTCTTTACTAAATACAGGCCTGCGTAGATTTTTTGGAAAGCCCTTATAAGTCTCAAGTCTGTCAAGAAAAATAGCCTTATCTACATTACTATCAAATGAATAATCCATACGCTTAATGCTATTACTTAACCTTTCTTGATCTCGGTTTTGATATCCTTGTTTCCTTTCTGGATCAGATTTTTCTTTTTCAGCTGCATTCCTATAAAGTCTTTGAGCCATAGCGATTAAGGATGAATTGCCATAATATCTCCTTGATAATCTTTCTTGAAGAGTTGCATCTATTAAAGCGAGCAATTCATCAAGATAATCCGACTCCTTGTCACTCGCGTTTTTTTCTACAAAACTGAAAAAGTTATCCCACTTAGCTTTCTCTGTTTTTAAAAGCTCAAAGTTTTCTGCTCCGTTTTTTTGACCAGATATTTTTTTATAATAATTTTCAAACCCACTTTTTCTGCCTCTGTATTTAAGCTTTGTACCATCTTCTTCGCTTGTGTTTTCGTCAATTAATTTAATACCCTGATTTAAAAATCTCATTGATTCTTGAAACCCAATTTTTAAGTCATATTTAATTTCATTGAATGTTAGCAGCCTATTTGTTCGTCCTGGATACCCAAGAACCATCACAAAATCACCTTCATTTACACCCTTCGCAGATATTTCTAAAAAAGAATTAGACGCATAAGGAATATTTTCTTTGCTAAATTCACTGCTTGATCCATCTTTACCAACATAGGCTCTTAACAGAGCAAAATCACCTGTATGACGCGGATACATCCAATTGTCTATTTCTCCACCATATTCTCCAACATATGCTGGAGGTGCATATACCAATCTCACATCTTTAATCTTAAATAATTTCTCTAATTTGTAGATCTCTCCACTAAAAAATGTCCTCACCCTACATTCAATTTCTTCTGAGTTTTCACATTGTTTAATAATGAGTTTTTTATTATTTTCTATTAATTTTGCTCTATCTAGGCTTTCCGTTTCATCCGTGACGCCACTCAAGACTTGATTGGTAATTTCTTTACTTTCAGTTGTTATATAGACGCGGGCACCTGGCGCTGATCTTTTTTCTTTATCCTTTGATCTTGCTAAAAAACCAGTTTCAAAAAGGTTTTCATCATCAGAAGAGTTGTATTGAAGGAATGAGCTTTCTATGCAGTGATAATTAGTTGCAATGAGGCCTTCGGGTGATACAAAAGCAGCAGAGCATCCACCCAAACTCACTACTGCACTCATTGGATGCTCAAAAAGATTACTAAGACTAGCTACGTCTGTGGTGAAGCCAGATTTCTTCAATTCACTTTCTAGTTTTGGAAGTTCATAAGGCTCCCACATGCCTTCATCAGCAATTACATTTAAATTTGTTAAAAGTGCAAAAAGTAATATAAGTTTGTTCATCAATGATAATTTTATTTTAAAAAGCTAATAACTTTATCACATGAAACTGATTTGGCATTTACCTTAATTCTGATTTATGAAGTTCAAAGCCGTTCCATAAATGTCTGCAATTTCAGAAATCTGCTTATCTTTTGGTTTGCCTGCCCCATGCCCAGCCCTTGTTTCTACTCTCAACATTATGGGATTTTTACAGCCTTGAAGATTTTGAAGCCTTGCTGCAAATTTATAGGAGTGTGATGGGACAACTCTATCATCTCTATCAGATGTGGTAACGAGGGTAGGCGGATAGCAAACACCGTCTTGAATATTGTGATATGGAGAATAAGAGTATAAATTGAGAAAGTCCTCTAATTTTTGAGGTGACCCGTAATCTGATTCCCACCCCCATCCAATAGTAAATTTATTAAAACGCAGCATATCCATTACACCAACCTGAGGGATTGCAAAACCAAATAAATCTGGATTCTGCAGCATTACAGCTCCCACTAACAAACCTCCATTGGAGCCTCCCTGAATAACAGTCGAGCGAGAAGAGCCAATTTTTTTACTGTGTAGAAATTTAGCCGCATATGCAAAATCATCAAAAACATTTTGCTTATTCAGGAGCATTCCTTGTTCATGCCAATTTTTGCCGTACTCAGAGCCACCCCTCAAATTTGCCAATGCAAAGACACCACCTTGATTCATCCAAGCAAGAAATCTTTTTGAAAATCTGGGAACCAATGAGATGCTAAAGCCTCCATAGCCATAAAGTAATACTGGCGTATCTGATGTTAACGTCAAATCTTTTTTATGAGATACATGTAAAGGTATTAGAGTTCCATCTTTTGATGGATAAAAAATCATATTTGAAACATAGTCTTCAGATTTGAAGTTTTCTAGCTTTTCTTCCCAAAATAGCTCTTGAACATTATTCAAAAGGTTTAACTTATATATTTGTGATGGCTGCGTAAAGTTTGTGAAGCTATAAAAAACTTCAACATCGTCATTTTTGCCACTAAGACCTGAAATAGTTCCAGGCAAGATTGTTTTAAGTGAGCCATTTTCAACCCCTTCCTGGGTAAAATATTTGATATTTGAAAAAGTATTATCTAGGTAATGAACAATCAGGCTTTGATTGATCATGTCTACATTTCTTATGGGCAGCTCAGTTTCTAAGACAATATCTTCAAAGCCTGCATTTAGGTTATCAAAATCAAGACGAACGACTTTTCCGTTTGGCGCATCATCATTAGTTAAAAAAAACAAATTTCCATTTTCGTTATTAATAAAGGTATAGCTTGCTTTGAAATCCTCTACTATTGGCGTGAAGGGTTTGTCATATCTTGCTGCAGATACCAAATTTCTTTCATCTGTTCCCTTGGTGGTATATAAAATCTTAAATTTGCCATCATCCGAGACCAATATAGACCATGATAAAAGTGGCTCTTCTTTATTTTCAATTATTAACACATCCTGTGATTGTTCAGTGTGTAGGGCGTGATACATAATTGCTGGATTGGTGTTTACAACACTAAGCTCTTCGCCGTCTGGCATAGGATATTTTTTGTAAAAAAAACCTTTAGAATCTGGAGACCATTCTGCTCCTGAAAACTTAGACCATCTCAATTCATCAGCTAGGATTTGACCATTTTGGATGTCCATTATTTTCCAAGTTCTCCAATCAGACCCTCCATCTGATTTAGCAAAAGCGACCCATTGACCATCTGGACTTACGCTTGCAGATGCCAGTGCAATTGTTCCGTCACTAGAAAATTGGTTTGGATCTATGAGAACCCTTGCTTTGCATGAATCGCAATCCCTAACCATGAATTTATTGTGCTGCAATTTCCCAGTATTGAAGTAATAAAAAGTTTTACCATTAACCTTATATGGGGTGCTTAAAAACTCACTGGTCCAAATAGACTCTAAATCTTTTTGAATGCTTATTTGATATTTATTTTTAGCAAACTGTGTGGAAAAATCATTTTGCTTGCTAACCCATTCTTTGACTTCATCATTTGTAAAATCTTCCAACCATCTATAAGGATCGCTTACCTTTTGACCATGATACTCATCAACATGGTTAACACTTTTAGTTTTTGGAGCTCTAATGTCTTGACTGCATCCAGCAATTATAAAAAAGCTAAAAAAATATATTGGCCAATTTTTTAGATATAAAACAAATAAATTTAAAAGAAAATATTTCATATGTTTAAGTATATATGAGAGGCAAGTTTCTTTAAAAATTTAATCATTAGTAGTTTTTGCCATAGATTTTTTTTCATAGATTCAATATGATGTAAATAATTGCAAAGGGGTGGTAACTGACCTGAGACCGCATTCGGAACCCTTTGAACCTGATCCATACAATAATGGCGGAGGAATTGCATGAACATCATTAAAAACAGTACGTTTGTTTTTTTAATCTCTACACTTATTTCTTTTTTTAGTACCGAAGTCTTTTCAGATCCTATTGAAGAAATAGTTGTTAAAGGCAGTTGGAGGCAAACATCTGCTGCACAGGAAGATTCTAGTATTATATTTTTAAGCTCTGATGAAATCAAAGCTCAGCCAATAAAGCACTTTGAACAGCTATCTTTTTTAGTTCCAAATTTAAATTTTGCAGCTAGTGACTCAAGAGCTAGACATTTTCAAATTAGAGGTATTGGCGAAAGATCCGGGTATGAAAGGACACCCAATTCAGCAGTTGGATTTTTAGTAGATGATATTGATTATTCTGGACAAGGAGGAATTGCAACAACTTTTGATGTTGATCAAATTGAAGTGCATAGAGGACCACAGGGCTCTAGAATTGGATCAAGCGCTATGGCAGGGCTAATTTATATAAAAACCAAAGAACCAACAAAAGAATTTGAAGGAGTTAGTGAAATAACTACTGGGGCATATGGAACTAGAAACGTTGGTATAGCTTTTGGTGGATCAGCACAAGATCATGAAGACTTAACATACAGAATAGCTTTGAGAAAAGACTACTCTGATGGGTTTAGAAAGAATCTATATTCAGGCAAATCAGACACTTCAAAAAAAGATGAATCAACTTTTAGGCTCAAGGCAAATTGGCAAATAAACCCAAAATCAACCATTAAATTTCTAATTACGCAAATAGATCTCGATGACCCAGCAGATATTTGGACCATCGATGGAAGTCTTAATACTCTATCCGATAGACCGGGCATGGATTCTCAAAAAACAGATGCTTATGGCATAAAATTTTTTAACGAAACAGATAATTTTGAATTTCAAAGCTTAACAAGTATGACAGATACTAATGTTGTATTGAGTTATGATGCAGATTGGGGCAATCCTGCCTCCCACGCGCCATATATTTATGATTATTTCTCTGAAACACTCAGAAAAAGAAAGACTTTTAGCCAAGAATTTAGATTTTTATCAAATTTAGCTGATTTAGATATTAATAAAAGATATGAATGGGTCCTTGGGGTACATTTTTTTGAGTCCAAAGAGACAAACTTAAAAAATGATGATGGTATTTATGGTGATCCCTTAGATCCATACAGTCCTTATATAAGTGAAAGCTCATCATCAAGTAAATTCTCCGTTAATAATTCTTCTATTTTTGGGAACTTAAATTATTTGATAAATGACTCAACCACATTTAGCTTAAGTGCTCGCTGGGAAGATTCAGAGTTAACTTATTCAGATTCACATGGAGAGTCGTTTAATCCATCAGACAAAATTTCAGGCGGAAAAATATCAATTAGCAAAATTTTAAAACAAGACACTAATATTTTTCTTAGTATTGCAAGAGGATATAACCAAGGTGGTTTTAATTTAAATCTTGGTCTTGATACAAATTCCATAAATAGCAATCTTTATTATGATCCAGAATTTTTAACTAATTATGAGATTGGACTAAATTCAAAAATTGAAAATTTAAATATGAATTTAGCTGCCGTGATTTTTCGCTCTGACAGAAAAGATCAACAGGTTTTAATTTCAACTCAGGTCGATCCAACCGATCCAAATACTTTTACATTTATAACCCAAAATGCAGCCGAGGGAATAAACAATGGACTTGAACTAGAAATAGATTTTAAGCCATCTGATAACCTAAATATATTTATTAATTTTGGGCTGCTTAAAACGGAAATTAAAAATTGGAAATCTAGGCCAGATCTTCAGGGTAGAGCTCAGGCTCATGCCCCGGAAAAAAGTTATGCAATTGGATTGAACTGGAATCTTACAGAGCATTCAAATCTATTATTTGATTTGATGGGAAAAAGTAGTTTCTATTATTCCGACTCGCATAACAATAGATCAAAATCATACTTCATATCAAATCTAAGCTATAGCTATTATAGCGGTCAGTGGACCTACTCTATTTGGGGAAGAAATATTTTTGATTCGTATTATGCAACAAGAGGTTTTTACTTTGGAAATGAAGCTCCAAATTTTATTGATACACTCTATGAAAGACATGGCGACCCAAGACATATGGGTTTTACAGTGAGATATGATTTCTAACATTATTGATTCTAATTGGATAGAACTAGCAGCAGTCATTCTTGCAATAGCTTATTTATTATTAGCTATAAAACAGAATATAAGTTGTTGGTTTGCGGCTTTTTTTAGCTCTATTTTATATTTTTTTGTTATGTATTCTGCAGGTCTTTATATGGAAGCAGGATTGCAAATATTTTATTGTATTATGGCTTTTTATGGATGGACGCAGTGGAGAATTGCTTTGCCAGGAAACTCAAAATTTCTTGTAAAAACATGGAATAGAAATCAACACATTAAGACAATATTGTTAATCTTTTTATTAGCATTTGTCTCAGGCTGGGCTCTTGAAAAATTTACAAATGCTGCCTTGCCTTTTCTTGATTCTTTGACGACATGGGGAGCCATAGTTACCACCTATATGGTTGCTAAAAGGCTTTTAGAAAATTGGGTCTACTGGTTTGTAATAGATACAATTTCTGTATTTTTATTTTATTCAAGAGGACTAATGTTAACCTCAATATTATTTTTAGTGTATTTAATAATTATTTATTTTGGCTACAAATCATGGGTTCAAATGAAAGATGAAATTAGTCAGAAAAGTTGAAAAAAAAGTCTTATCAATCGATGGCAAAATTAAAATTATTTCGCCATTAAAAATTGATTTTATTTCTGAAATTTTTCTTTGCACTTTTAACGATATTAAATCTGTAATAAGACTTGATTTTGATTTACCAAATTGGTTGCAAAATCAAAGATCTTCAGAATTGTATATATTAAATTTTTTAAAAGACAAAAGGCAAGATCAAAATGTTTTGTATTATGATTTGAACAGCGGGATTCTCATTAGAGAATTTCATGAAGGAAAGAAAATTTTAGATGATGAAATCAGAAAAAAAGAAAATTTAATTTCTTTGGGTGATGAAATTAAAAAGGTTCATGAAATAGAAACAGAGAATTTTGCACTTAATGACTTTAAAAGTGTTGTAGAAAATTACAGATTAATTCTAAGAAATAAAATTAAAAACGATCACTTCCTAGATCAAGGTTTTAAAATTTTTGATTCTCTTTCGTATGAAAATGAATTCAAAATTTTTTCTCACAATGATTTAACTCTCGGAAATATCTTATGGAATAAGAAATGTTTTTTCATCGACTGGGAGTACGCATCTATGAATAGTCCATATTTTGATTTAGCATCAATAATCTCTTCCTATAACTTGAATGATAAAGAAATTGTTCATTTATTAGGGGGATACAACAAAAATAATTGTCTAGATATAGAAAAATTAAGAAATTGGACTAAATTTACCTATTTTTTAGACTATATATGGAAAATTTGCCTTATAGAAACAACAAAATATGATGAAAAAACTCTTAATATTAGCTTTCTAAAGAAAAATTTATCTACTTTTAAATAATTTTATAAATTTGTATGTTATTTGTAATATCTTGATGATAATTCAATTGAACCATCGACTATTTTTTATAATCTCTTAAGATAAAATATTAATCATTAAAAAATGGATAAATTTAAAGAAATTCTTACAAATCATATTTCTAATTGGAATATGGTTTGGTTCGGCCTTATTTTTTGGGGAAGCGTAATTAATGCAATAGCAGAAATTTATTTAATAAATAACTATTCTATGTTGTGTTATTTGTTTGGTTTATTGCTAGGGCTTATAGCAAAAATTAGAGGAACTTGGATATGGAAGATTTAAAAAACATACCAGAAGAATTTTCCTTTGAAAAAGAAAAAGAAATAGCCAGAAGCTTTTCAAAGCGTTTTCAATGGGAGATGATTTTGATTGGAGTTGGTCAAGCTACTGTTTGGTTATCTTTATGGCCATTGGTAATTAATGGATATATTTCTTTATTTTTTGGATCATTGATTGCAACTATCTGTGCTTGTTTTGCATACTTACCTTCACATGAAGCTCAGCATGGTAATTATTCAAGAGGAAATCCAAAGAGGCGTTGGATCGACACTTTTGTAAGCCACTATACTTTAATCACAATAATGTTTCCTCATGATTTAATGAGATGTACCCATATGAAGCATCATGCTTATACTAATAATCCTGAGAAAGACCCAGATTATGACACTGCATCTGCAAAGTCATTATGGGAAGTTGTTGCAGCCACTCAGGCAGGCATAACTAAATACCAATCAATAGCTGAAACTTATAAAAATGACAATGCATTTATGAAATCCTTTAATAAAGGAATGATTATAGGAATGATGTATAGAGTCATTCTTTTAACACTTGTTGTAATGTTTCCTCTAGAAACACTATTGTTATGGTGGCTACCAAGTAAGTTTGGAATAATTTATCTTTCAACTTTTTTTAGCTGGTACCCGCATTACCAGGCAGATATCGGAAGATATAAAGATACTAGGTTCTGGAGTCATTGGATGCCTAGGCATCTAAACCATTCAATGCAATTACATTTTGTGCATCATTTACATCCCAGCATAGGCCATTTTGATGAACCTAAGGCAATAGAGACTTTAAAACCATTCTTGGTGGCTAGAGGAGTCCCAGGCGCAGAACAGATTCCTGATAGGGTCACTTTAAATCCTTTAATTAATATCTAGAGTTTCAGTCACTTTCAGTCTTAAGAAATTTTGACTACTTGCTTGTATAATTCTTTGATCGGAGGATATTAAAAATTAAAAGAATAGTTGTCAGCGGCGGTTTTGATCCAATACATTCTGGGCATATAGAATATTTTAAGTCCGCTAAACAGTTAGGTGATCGCCTCATTGTTGCCCTTAATAGCGACGAATGGTTAATTAATAAAAAAGGGAAGTTTTTTATGCCATTTCATGAAAGGGAAATCATTATTTCGAATTTAGAGATCGTAGATGAGGTCATCGATTTTGATGATGATAAGCAAGGTAGCTGTTGTGCAGCATTGGAGAAAATAAAAACAATGTATCCTGGTGATGAAATCATCTTTTGTAATGGTGGAGACCGAAAGGAAGAAAATATTCCAGAAATGATTGTTGAAGATATAATTTTTAAATTTGGAGTGGGAGGGGAGAAAAAAATAAATTCTTCCAGCAGCATTCTAAAAGAGTGGCAATATGATAGTGAAGAAAGAGTTTGGGGTAAATTTTATAACCTCTTTCAAGACCATCGAATAAAGTTAAAAGAACTTATTTTAGAACCAGGAAAGGGGATGTCCTTTCAAAGACATCAACAACGAAATGAGGTTTGGTTTGTCAGCAAAGGATCATGTTTGGTTAAACATAGTCAAGATGACCCAGATGATTTTGAAGAGACAACATTATTAACAGAAGACGTTTTTCATGTAAAACAAGGTGAGTGGCATCAATTAATAAACGACTCTAAAGATGCCTGCCATATTATTGAGATTCAATATGGAGAGTCTACTAATGAGGCTGATATAGAGCGTTTGTTTTATTATGATAAGAACTAATTAGCCTTTCAATTTTGCTTCTAGTTCTTCAACTCTCTTTTCAAGTTTTTTTAATTCTGATTCCTTTACAAAACCAGACTCTTGCATAAACTTTTCTAGCGCAGGTTTTAGCATCTTCTCCATGCCCTTCATATCTCCTGCCATTTTTAATGGATTAAACATAATTTTTCTCCTATGTGACTAAATATAGGGATAGATTGAAATATTACAATTCTTAATCAGACATCAGCTACAATAAATAAAAATGGAGGTTTTATGAACATTTCAAATTATTTAGATAGTGTTGCTAGGCCCTTTGAGGGATTGGCGCCATGGATCTTAAGAATGGTCTTGGGCGTTTCTTTTATTCTGCACGGCTTGGGAAAATTTCCTCTGCCTCCAGAAAAAATGGTTACTTGGTTTGAAAGCATGGGAATAGCTGCGCCTGAGATTGTTGCCAGCCTAGTGGCTGTCGGAGAAGTCGGTGCAGGTGCTGCTGTGATTTTAGGTGGTTTTCTAGGTGGGGCCGGGCATCTAGTGACTCGATTAGGTGGGGGAGCAGTCCTGGTTATAATGACCGGAGCATTTTATCTGGCTCATGCTGACTGGTTTATCACGCAAAAATTATTTATGAGCGAGCAGATATTTTTATTTGCACTTGGGCTTTATTTTGCTATCAAAGGGAATAACTAAATAAAATAAAAAATCTTGTAAATCTAAATGAGAATGATTATCATTACTATTCTCAAATAGGTGCGTTGCCTCCTTGAGACTTACTCAATGAGGTAAATGTGGAGAATTGGCCTAATACACAAACTAAAATTAATTTTTTAATCATGGGATTGCTCTCAGCCCTGTTCTTTGCTCCAGTATTTGCAGCTGAAGATAGTATTGAAGAGATAGTGGTAAAAGGAAATGTCCTATATGCAGATCAAGTTAGTGCTCTCAAAACTCCTGTTGCGGTATTAAATGTTCCTCAAACTGTTAGCATTATCACCGATGAAGATATTAGGAAACAGGGCTTCAGACAAATTGGAGACATAATTAGATATACGCCTGGTGTAAACACATCTCAAGGTGAGGGGCATAGAGATTCGGTTGTATTTAGAGGCATTAGATCAACAGCTGATTTTTTTCAAGACGGTGTTAGAGATGATGTGCAATATTACCGATCACTTTATAACGTTGAACAAGTAGAAATACTAAGAGGACCTAATGCTCTTTTATTTGGAAGAGGTGGAACTGGTGGTGCCCTAAATAGGGTCTCTAAGAAAGCTGTTTTAGGCGACACATTTGGTGCTGTAGAATTTGGGATGGATGATTTTGGAGCCAATGATATAGCTTTAGACTATAACACCTCAAGCGACGATGATTTGGCCTTCCGTTTAATGATTCACAGCGATGCTCTCGAAAATCACAGGGATTTTTATGATGGAGATAGGCTGGGGATAAATCCTACAATAAAAATAAAAGTAAGCGATCGAACAAGCTTAGATCTGTCTTATGAATTCGCAGATCATGAAAGATATATAGATAGAGGCATCCCAACAGAAAATGGTAAACCTGTTGAAAGATTCAGCAAAATTACATTTGGTGACTCTATGGGTAATAATCTTAGCACTTTAAAGGCTGATATTTTTAGAGCCATAATGAGTACAAATTTTTCAGATACAACTAAAGCTAATTTAACGATTGTTTCCAGTGAATTTAAAAAAATATATCAAAACTATTATGCATCTGGATATTCAGCTGGCACGTCTGTAGTAACAGTGGATGGTTATAACGATCCAACTGAGCGAGAAAATATGATTATATCTGGGAACTTGATTAATGAACTGGAGATCGGTTCATCAACTCATACATTGTTATTTGGCGCAGAGATGATAGATACATCCAATAAAAATAAAAGATATGATACTTATTGGTCAACCAACAAGAGTGATAAAGAAACTTTCAAAATCACCAGACCTATGAGTTTCTTGGTTAACTCTGCGGGAATTGCAACAAATAATGACTTTACCGCAGATTTAAACAGTCAAACGCAATCTGATATTGAAGTCACCTCAATCTTTTTCCAAGATCAAATTGATGTTTCTGATAAATTAAAATTACTCATTGGCGGTCGTCAAGATTCATTTGATATTACTGTAAAGGATATAAAAAATGGCTCTGCACAGTCTAGAGAAGATAAAGAATTTTCACCTCGAGCAGGCATTATTTACAAACCGATTGATAATGTTTCTCTTTATTATAGCTACAGCGAAAGTTTTCTTCCAAGATCTGGAGAGCAATTTAAATCATTATCAGCTAGCAGTGCAGCTCTTGATCCAGATGTTTTTGAGAGCTCAGAGATAGGTATAAAAATAGAAGTATCAGACCATTTAAGTTTTACAGCCGCTTACTTTGATAGCACGCAATTAAGAGCAGCAAGAGATAGCATTTCAGGTGAAACAAGTGAAATTATTGGCTTGCAAGTCAATGGTCTTGAGTTTGAAGTTAAAGGCGAAATAAATAATAGAATGAGTATAGTGTTTGGCTATACTTCTCTTGATGGCAAAACCAGCAAAGGTGGTGAGCCACGTGAAATCCCCGATCATACTCTTTCATTATTTACTACATATAAAGTTTCTGAAAAATTTGGTTGGGGGCTAGGTTTTATTCAGCAAGGCGAGTTAAATATAGTAAATGATAAATCTGATTTATTTTTGCCCGAGTTTACAAGGGTCGACCTAGGAGCATATTATCAAATAACAGATGGTCTAAATATTCAATTAAATATTGAAAACTTAACAGATGAGTTGTACTTCCCCCATTCTCATAGCACACACCAAGTTTCGGTTGGCGAGCCTCTAAGTGTAAGACTGTCAGCAAGAAAAACCTTTTAAAATTTAATTCTAATATAGCTTGTTGCACTGAAAAAGATATCTTGTACAATTGTTTCCTCGTGTGGGGCTATAGCTCAGCTGGGAGAGCACCTGCTTTGCAAGCAGGGGGTCCGCGGTTCGATCCCGCGTAGCTCCACCATTACTCAAAAACCATTAAATCTTCAGCTATCGTTATATCACCATCATATGTTGATCTTGTCTCTTGAAGAATCTCATCTTTTGTAGAGCCCCAAAAGAGTATATGAGACAAAATTAGTAGTTTTGGTTTTGCTCTTGAGGCTATTTCGCCAACTTCAAATGTAGAAGTATGATGTTCTTGATGATATTTTTGCCAGTCTTGTGTTTTTTCCAAGAATCCAGCATTAGAGTAAACCTCATGAACCAATATATCCGCGCCACTGGCAAATTTTTCTAATGTTTTAGAGGGACCAGTGTCACCTGAGAATACTATGACTTTATCTTCAGACGTAAATTTAAATCCATATGCATCATCAAATCCGCCATGCGGAACTTTGAAGGCTTCAACCATAATATTCTTGTCCTTGTAAATTAATCCCTCATCAAGGAGATGGAAATTATATTTATAACCTGTTTTGTTAGACGGTTGTGTTCCATTTATTCTGTAATTTATGTCATCTTCAAACGCTTTCAGAGTAGAGGCAGCCATTTGCTCTAATCCAATTGGACCAAACAAGTTTAATTTTGCATCTCTTCCCATGACCCATGGAGTCAGTAATAGATCAGCTAAACCTGCAGAATGATCAGAATGAATGTGAGTTAAGAAGGCGTGTTCAAAATTTTTAACTGTCATAGCTTCAATTTTTCCTCCCCAAGGAGGAGACAAAGATGCAGCTCTGCGAATAATCCCCGGTCCAAAATCAACCAAATAAGGAGTCTCATTGACCACCAATGCATACGCTGAACCAGCTCTGTTTGGATCAGGGTTAGGCGTTCCAGAGCCAAGCACGATTAGTTTTGTTCCAGCATAAAGAGATGGAGCCAAGAGACACAGAAGTAAAAATTTACTTTTCATTGAAATGAGGCTTTGTATGAAATTTTTATAAAATATAACCCAGAAAGGTTTATAGTACAGCACAAAAAATGAAAAATTCAATTTCACTTATCGGAATGGCTGGAGCTGGCAAGACCTCTGTAGGGAAAGAGCTGGCAAGAACACTTGGATTTAGTTTTATTGATAGCGATGCGCTAATTGAAAAGCAACATGGGAAAAGTTTACAGAATATTCTTGATGATGAAGGCTACATTAAGCTAAGGGAAATTGAGAATATAGCTCTTAAGAGCATTCAATTTAATAAAACTATCTTATCAACAGGCGGAAGTGCTGTGTACAGCGATGAAGCCATGGAACATATTCAGCAAAACTCTAAGGTAATTTTCTTAGAGGTTCCCTTTAGTCAAATTCTAGAGAGGGTTCCAAGTTTTCTGGATAGAGGTTTTGCAAAAGCCCCAAATCAGTCAGTTGAAAATGCATTTGGAGAAAGACAAGAATTGTATAAGAAATATTCTGATTCAGTAGTTAGTAATACCAAAGATTTAAATTCCTGTGTTTCTAAAATTTTGGAATTGCTTTAGGTTTAATACCTTATGGATGATTCTTTATGCTTTCTAGCACTCCTATGACGTTACCATATTCACGGTTGTCATTGTATTTTCCCTCTATTCCGGCCAGCTCCAGTCTTTGATTGATACCACGAATAATTTCTGAAAGGTAAGAGGTTCTTCCTATGAAGCATGCTTTGTTAGATCCTATTAATACTGCATTCAAGTAGGCCACTGTTCCAATAACTTCTCCAATCATATTGCACAATGCTGCTGAAGTATTTTCCATGGTGTCCGCTGATGTGTTTCTTGCTTGACCAAAATTAACAGCAGTGATCTCTGGAGACAGATTGCCTATTTTATTCACTACATCCCCTATTAATAAATCTAACTCAGCTCTAAAGCCCTTTTGTGCAAATTCATTAATCTCAAGCCCATGTGAATTGTTAAACAGCAAGGAGCCAAGACCTTCAAGCATGCCACCACCAACCGCAATGCCTCCTAAATGATTAAAATTATTGCCCTGAACATGCACGCAAGCTGTTCCTGTCCCAGCACTAACTACAAGTGTGGAATCATCATCAATGCCATATATTTTTTTTGCACCCAAACCAATTGCCTCAATCTCATTAATTTTTACAATTGTTATATCTTCTAGACAATCACCCAGATCTGATGATTTGCCTCCTGTAACGCCGATGGTCTTTACACAAGAGATATCAATAGCGTGCTTTCTAAAAATATCTTTAATGATGTTTTCATTAATTTTGGCAGATTGAGAGGGCGCACTATAAAAGGAAACATTATCTTTATCTAAAACAGCCAGATCAGTATTAGAAATTCCAAAATCTATTGCGACAAGCATTTTGTTTAATTATGAGTTGCTAGCCTATTTAAATTTAGAGAAAGGAATGCTTCATCAAGCTGCTTGAATCTATCTTTAAAGGAAATCCTAGATTGATCAATGTATGAAAAAGAAAGATTGCTTAGTTTTACCAAGACAATCGAAAAAAAAAATTTACTTCTGAGCATCATCATCAACTTCCTCAGCACTGCCTTCAATAATTTTTGATCCGTCTCTATTTTGCCGGACATTTGGCCTGCGTTTACCGCTCCAATTAATGCGATCATCTCGATCCATTTGTTTTTTCGATGCTTTGATTTTACCGAGGTTCATAAAAATAAAAAGTGACAAAATAGTTAGAATGCCAAAGAATACAGCATTCATTTTTATCTACTTCTAAGCTTCATCAGTAATCGCAATATCTCTATATAGAGCCAAACCAAGGTAACCATCAGCGAGAAAGCTCCATACCATTCCATATATTTTGGGAGGCCTTTATCAGCACCTTCTTCAATAAAATCAAAATCTAGAACAAGATTTAGCGCCGCTATACCAACAACAAATACAGAAAAACCTATTCCAAATAATCCATTAGAGTGGATGAAACCAATTCCAGATCCAAAGAAGGACATAATAAAGCTGACTAGATATAAAAGGGCAATTCCCATGGTTGCAGAAAAAATCATCAATCTAAAATTTTCTGTAGGCTTAATAATTCCACTTTTATAACAAAACAATAAAGAAGCAAGAATTCCAAATGTGAGTCCGATGGCTTGAATGCCGATCCCAGGATATTGCATTTCTGCAAAGACCGTAATGCCGCCAAGAGCCATCCCTTCAAATGCTGCATAAAATGGAGCAGTAGATCCTGCTTTAGCTGGGCTTCTAAAAATAGTTACAAAAGCAAGAATGGTTCCTATTATTAAACCCGGCATTGCTAATGCTGGCACATTCCAACCCGCAAAGGCTCCTGCAAAGCATAATGCCAGCAAGATGGCTGTTTTATTTACAGCCCCATCAAGCGTCATGCGCTCAGTTTGAGAAAAAGTTTCAGCATTTTCAAAATTTCTGGTGAAGGCAGGATTTCCGGACCTTCCAAAGGTATTCAATGCAGAGTGTTTAGACATGTAATATCTCCAGTGTAAAAAAGTTATTATGAATTACTTATGGGCTTATGCACAAATTTAAAGACTAGAGCTTATCAATCCACTCTTTAATCAGCATGATTCCAGCCTCATCTGCTAGAGCACGACCAGATTCTGGCATCATAATACCTGGATCCAGCGACTCCATTCTAAACAGCATTATGGATTTATCAGAATGACCAGGCACAATAGAATATTTTAAATTGCCACTTGCTCGACCTGCGGCAACTGGTTTTTTATAAATTCCTATCTGCTCTTGATCTTTTTCAGTTAAATTTAAATATAATCCAGTAGTATCAGCCGAGCCTCCAGGGATATGGCAGTGACCACAATTAATATCCAGATATGATCTCGCTCGATCGTCAAGAGATGCATTGACATCTTCATAACTAGCCATGGGTTTTGAATCAAGCTTTTCATCAATCCACCCTAATGCTTCCCAATAAATCAATTGATTCATTTCTCCTGATTGATAGTTTAAGGTTTTATTCATGTTTCGTGCTTTTGGACCAATAGGAGTCATCACTTTATTAATTTGATGGCATTCCTTGCATTGATTTTGATTAGGAGCTCGATATCGAACATCCTTTGTATTACCTGTTGAGTCTATAAAGGTGGTTGGAATCGTTGCGCCTGCTATCGCTCTCTTTGCATCGGTTTGATCTTCATTCCATACATAACTAATCGCCTTCCAGCCTTCGTCAGTATTAATCAATAGTCTAGTTTCAAGCAATTGTTGCTCCATTGAGCCATTCATATTTAAGTAAGCGAAGGTTTTAATTAGAGTAGACCCTACTGGAAAAATAAAAACCTTATCTTTTACATAGCCTAATCTTTTCCCCTCAGGAACATATACAAATCGAAGCTTGTCTGTTTGATCAGAGAACAAAGGATTAACAAGAGAGTAAGGGTGTACTCCCTCAGATGGAATTTGATTTTGCATGTCCTCAAAAAAACCAAATTCAGATAAAAACTTAGGTGCTTTAGTAAAATTGACCAGATTCGAAGTATTGACAGCATGCGCTTGGGATGAGAAAAAAACCAAGGAAATAACCAGTAAAAAATACTGTTTAAAAAGTTTCATCAAACTCTACCTTTGCAAGTGGCGAAATTTCTCCATCAAACTCATTTATATCCAAGGTTGCAGGATCTAAAAAGGGGACCATAAATCCAATAGGCTTGATTGCTAGGAAGGTAGCGTCCCCATTGTTACTAATGACCATTTTTTCATTTTCAGGCTGCCCAAAAATAAGCTGTGATATTGGGAGCAAGCCATCCCAAAAAATATCTGGCATATTGCCTTCGGAGAGTTCAAAAAGTATTTTTGCTAACTCTCCTTTGCTAGTATCAGGATTGTAACCAGTTGGGCCAAACTTATTGCCATGGATCTGAATAGATTTTGGGTGAGGGTAGTATGCCTCATCATCTGTTTCATTGCCGTATGTTACAACCGCAATGTTAACTGTATCGTTGTCACCAATTTCATTATTAAAAATTTCTACATCTGAATTTGCTTGAATAATAATTCCCGTGCCCCTTGGCACCTCGCCTACAATATTTCCCTCCGGAGCAAAGTTATCAGTGTTGTTTCCAACAGACCGATTATTAAATACTCTTACATGATGCCCACCCTGCTGAGGTAAGCCGGGTAAATCAAAAATCAATATTCCACCGGTGTTATTGGTCGCAACATTATTAAAAACGTCTGCGTAGTAAGAATTTTCAATCTCAATGCCAGCCACGTTAAATTCAGCCCTGCTGTTACGAACAATGATATTTTTTGATTGTCCAACATAGATTCCTGCATCAGATGCACCTATTGCCACGCACCCATCAATCAATACATTGGTTGATTCCACTGGATAGAGACCATACGCTCCATTTTCTGGGCTAGGCCCATTTGTCCATTCAGTTTTTACCCTTAAGAATTTGATGTTGGTAACGCCTTTAACTTTGATTGCATCACCTTTAGCATTTTGTATGGAGAAATCTTGAAGGGTTACGTTATCTGAAGTAACGCTTAGTCCTTGAGCACCACTTTGTTGGTCTGAAAAGTTGAGAACAGTTTGGTCCATTCCTTCCCCCTCAACCTGAACACCTGCAACATCCAGTGATAGAGAGTCTTGAAGATTATATATGCCTGATGTGAGCCTGATGACATCGCCTGGTTCAGCCAATATAAATGCTTCTTGAATTTCCTCATAGGCATTTTCAGATGGTTGGATAATCTGAACAGCAGAGTATAGGGAGCTACTAAAAAATAGTAACCCAACAATAGCTTGATTAGATAGCTTGAGGAATTTCACCAAATTTTTCTAAAGGTTTTTCGAGCTCATCCCAGTTACATTCAAAATCATCTGGAGCATTCTCATACTCAAGTAATCCCAATGCTTCAAATTTTGGCCTAACCTTATCTGTTAATAAACCTATTCTTGAAAGGTTGGGCATAATTCTTGAGAACAAGAAATTTCTGAAAGTTGTATTAGCTGAAGTTGATAAGGCAAATTCCCTAGCTTCATCTTCAGACATTTTTAAGTATTTTTGCATTGCTTTGGTATTGATGAGTCTTTCGCGCGAAATGACGCATGCTTCGTAGGCAAATTCTGCTCTATCTTCAATTTCTTCTGGGCTCAAAGTCTTTATGAAGTCTTCTAGATAATTAATTCCAAAGGTTACATGTCTTGCTTCATCACGAATTACATAATGAAGAAGTTGAGTTAAAAGTGGATCTTTTGATAGCCCCTTTAGCATTTGAAAGGCTGCAAGAGCTAGACCTTCTATGATAATCTGCATACCAATAAATTTAAGATCCCATCTCTCATCAGTAAGAATTTTATCCAACAGTAACTTTAGGTTTTTGTTAATAGGATAGTGCATGCCTATTTTTTCTTGAAGGTATCTATTGAACACTTCAACATGTCTAGCTTCATCAAATGTTTGAGATGCAGCATATAATTTAGCGTTGTAAGTAGGGGCACATGAGGTCAGTTGAGATGCAACAAGCAATGCTCCTTGCTCACCATGAAGAAATTGACTTAACAATTCAGCAGCATCATGACGATCAAACTCAATCTTTTCTTCTTCAGTTAAATTTTCATACGCTTCTAGAGTTTCATGCGGTAACTCTTCGTCAGCTTGGACAAGTCTTTCATCGGTTGGATGGGTATAGTCCCAATTTAAATCAATTGAACCATTCCAATTTAATTCTTTGCCAAGTTCATATAGTTTTTTAATCCTGTTGTCAGCAACTGTGTAATCCCAGTTATATGCTCCCGTTAATGGTGTATTAAATATCTCAGCAACATCTTCAACTTGCCCAGGTGTCAAATTGAGCTCATTATCAAAATGGAGTATATCTTTTGGAGGCCCGTCAGTTTTTGTAATTTTCATCTTTACCCTCGTTAATATCTATATGTTTACACTGTAAACATTATTAATTATATTCCTTTTTTCAGTCATTGAAAAGTTCAGTCAGTTTATCAAGCAATGCTTCAGCTAGTTCTTCAGCTCTATTGATCGTGATTGATTTGTCATAATATTTAGTTACATCATGCCCAATGCCAATTGCAAGAAGCTCTACGCTGCTTTGAGTTTCAATTGTATTAATAATTTGACGCAAATGATTGTCTAAAAAATTACTATGATTTGTTGATAGGGTGCTGTCGTCTACTGGAGCTCCATCTGAAATTACTATTAATATTTTCCTCTCTTCATTTCGCTTGCTTAACCTTTGATGTGCCCAAGCCAAAGCTTCTCCATCTACATTTTCTTTTAATAATCCTTCTCGCAACATTATCCCAAAACTTTTTCTAGCCTTTCTAAAATTGTCATCAGCTGACTTGAAGATAATATGGCGTAAATCATTTAAACGTCCGGGATTTATAGGACTGCCCTGATTGACCCAAGCTTTTCTTGAGTCACCACCTTTCCAATGTTTTGTTGTAAATCCCAATAATTCTGTTTTTACATAACATCTCTCGAGAGTGCTTCCAATAATGTCTCCACAAATTGCTGCTAAAGTCATGGATCGACCTCGCATTGAGCCTGAACTATCTATTAACAAAGAAACAACCGTGTCTTTGAATTTGCTTTCACTTTCTTGCTTAAAGCTTAAGGGATCTCCTGGTCTAGTAATGACCCTATGCAATTGAGCGGTATCTAGCAAACCCTCTTCAAGATTGTAATTCCAGCTTCGGTTTTGTTGAGCCTGCAGTAATCTCTGTAATCTATTTGCCAATTTTCCAATTGTTGTTTGGTGGGGGGCAATGAGTTGATCGAGTTGCAATCTTAATCTTTGAGATTCCTCAGGAGTTGCTAATTCAATTGCATTGATAACTTCATCAAATTGAGAGGTGAAAATCTTATAATCTTCGTAGGAGGTTTGATCCAAGTCTTCATTAAAATTTCTGGTTAAGTCAATCTCCTCATCTATGGACATTGAATCAATTGGAGCTTGAGCTTCTTCGAGCATTCCACCTTCTTCATCAGCCTCACCTTCAGCCTTTGATTCAATTGTTTGCTCTTGTATATCCTCCTCAGAATCTTGTTGTTGCTCATTTGAGTCTTGAGGACTTTCTGATGAGGCCTCTTCATCAAAGGATTCTTCTTCACCTTTTGTTTCTGGTTCATGCATCAAGTTCAAATCTTTCATTAGAGATAGAGCAATAGATTGAAAATCTTCCTGAGAGTTCTGCGCTAGAATTAATTGTTTGCCTAAATTATCAATATTAATAGAGATAGATGAGATAAAAGCATTGACAGCATTCTTACTATCTTTAGGTAAGCTCTCACCATTAAGTTGTTTTAACCACAGATTTGCCGCCAATGGATTGAAAGGAGGTATCTTATTATCAATTCCTTTTTTTGCTTGAGTGTTGAGATATGCATTTAAATTCATTTTGGCACCTGGAAATTTTTTTCCTCCTACCATTTCTACTCTGCAAAGCTCAAGTTCAGCAAAAAAATCTCTGGCAATCTTTGGCATCTTTAAAGAAGTGTGTTCTTGGTGGAAGCTGTGCCAAAATGCTTGAAAATCTCCCTCGCCCCTCCATGCATCAATTTGTTCGGATGATCGTGGGGGATAATGGAGGGAAATTTGTGAGGAAGATGGTGGACGACTAGACGTCTGCGATGTGCTTTCTAAATTTGGATTTTTAGATACTGCCCTTGCAGTTGAGAGAGCAGCCTGCTTAAATTCTTCCCGATTCTTAACCCAACTCATTAACTAAGATTCAGGATTGTGACTTTCTGAAAGATCCTCTCCAAAACATCTTTGAAAATATTCTGCAACAATTGGTCTCTCTGCTTCATCGCATTTATTAAGAAATGTTAACCTGAATGA
>Ga0213863_10000344_pt1 | contig 36403 bp, 17 predicted proteins | sample PICome_8_FD_160128 | JGI IMG/M metagenome (GOLD analysis project Ga0213863, IMG submission 160128) | Coastal seawater microbial communities near Pivers Island, North Carolina, United States - PICO497 | ecosystem: Environmental > Aquatic > Marine > Coastal | place: USA: North Carolina... | reverse complement strand
CCATCACATAATAATAATAATAATGGGTGGCGGCGGCGTGAACTCGGAGAACTCGGACGAGGAAGCCTGGGACGCGTTAGAGCGTCGATTGGACGATCCTTCTTCTTCGAATCATCCGACGACGACCACTCGTTCTTCCCGTGGTACTGATCATCATCTGAAATCATCGTCGAAAACGATTTCCGACGACGACGAAGGCGGCGGAAAAGGCTTGAAGAAAAAAGAAGAAAGGAGGAGGAAAGGACGCGCCGATGACAGAGAAGACGAGAAGAAAACGACGTCTTCGATAAACGAGCGAGAGTTTAGCGGGGACGATGAGGATGATGATGATGGTCATGGGAGAGGAGGAAAAAAGAGAGCAACTTCAGCTTCTGACGAGAAGAGAGGGAGACGAGGAGGAAGGGAAAGCGAGGAGGATGGGAAACGACTAGACAGAAGAGGTTCGTCTCGAGATCGGTCTCGAGAACGCGAACGCGGTAGTGGTGGTGGTGGAGGAGGGAGCCGAGGGGAGAAAAGGCAGAGACACCGGTCGCGCTCGAGAGATTATCGCGATAACGGCAGACGAGGCGGCGGGAGCGGAAGAGGTCGGGACCGCGAACGCGACGACTCGAGAGATCGAAGTAATAATAAACCGCGAGAAACGTCCGCGGAAAGAGAAGCGAACAGGAGGAGAAAGAAAGAAGAAAGAAGAGCTATGGAAGAGAAACGCGCGTTGGAGAAGATTGATAGAGATACGCGGACGTGTTTCGCGTATAATTTGAGCACGAAGAGCGACGAACGCGATATTTTCAAATTTTTCATGAAAGCCGGGGAGGTCACGGATGTGCGAATTATTTACGATAGAAACAGGCCGATATCGAAAGGAATGGCGTACGTCGAGTTTCAAGATAAATCGTCCATTCCGAAAGCGTTGGAGCTGACCGGGGAGACGTTGAGAGGACAAAAAGTAATGGTGAAACATTCCGAGGCTGAGAAAAACATCGCTTGGGAAGCCGAGCAGGCGGCAAAAGGCGTCACAGGGAAAGGGAAACGAGGAAATGGCGATGGAACGCAACAGAGTGGACCGTGTGCGCTTTTTGTTGCCGGTTTACACGAAGGTTTAGCCGAAGAAGACGTAAAAGCGGTGTTTGAACCGTTTGGCGCGTTGGACGCGATTGAAATTTCCAGAGATGGAAACGGGCAATCGAATGGACACGGAATCGTGCAATATCGCGAGTGGTCGCACGCCATGCTCGCCGTCTCGCAATTAAATGGGTTAGAGCTCGTTGGACAGGCTTTGAAAATATCCGTCGCGGCAGGACAAGGTGGTGCGAAGAATGATAACAAAAATAGAAACAACGATAGAAGCGGCGGTGGCGACGTCGGCGGCGGCGGCGGCGGCGAGGAGGACGATGACGATCGCGTGGGTGGGCAAATGGACGATACCGCGACGTATGCGAAGATGGATGCAGCAAAAAGAGCCGAACTTATGCAGAAATTAGCCGGCGGCGACGCGACAACTATTGGTGCTATCCCGACGGCGACCTTGACGCACAACGCGGTAAAAATCAAAACCAAAGAGGAAGAGAAGAGAGAGTTGATCATGATGACGCAAGGCTTTTTCGGTCCATCATCTCCGATCCCCACGAAGTGCGTGTTGTTAAAGAACTTGTTCGACCCCGCGGAAGAGACAGACGAGGAGTGGTGGTTAGACATCGAAGAAGACGTGAAAGGTGAAGTCTCGAAATACGGGGAGTGCGTGCACGCGCACGTTGATAAAGAGAACCCGTACGGTTTTTGCTATTTGAAATTCGACGACGTCGAAGCGGCAAAGAAAGCTCAGTTTGGCTTGAACAATCGATGGTTTGCGGGCAGATCGATCATATGCGACTTTCAATTCGTGGAGCCGTACAACAAGCACTTTAAACTCTGAAAAAAATAACTTTGTTAAAAGTACCCAGCATTTTACAATGCTCTCCTAACTTTAAAATACAATGCGAGCGCGCGTGTCCCTCTCTCTCTCATCTGCTTCTATTTTCTATTCGTCCTCGTCCTCGTCGCTACTTTCTAAGAAGAACCCGTTTACAAACGTATAGAACGTTTCGTCGAGCGTCTCTTTTTTGCTCTTCTTTGCTGTTTTCATATCTTTTGAACTTTTCTTTGGAGTCGTATCGTCGTCTCCCTCTTCTTCTTCTTCTTCTTCTTCTCCCAACTCGCGTCTTCTTTTCTTCATTTCTTCGTAGTGCTTACTTTCTTCGTGTTTCCTCAAATCGTACCTAGATTTGAAGCAACGAATCGGGTTGCACGATCTACACGCCCACTTTTGCGAGTGGTGTTTGTTTACGTGCCTGTGGAGAGAAGTTCTACTCGTATACGTGCCATCGCACTTATTGCAGAAGAACATTTTCGCCCCGTCGAAGTGCTTGACTTCCATGTGCGTGTTGCGTGAGGCGAACGATTGGAACGCTAAATCGCACTTCAAGCACTTGAACACTTCAGTCGAAGCATCGAGGCTGGATAAGTTCACTGGCGTTGGATCTTCTTTCGTTTTGTTCTCTTTTTTTTTCGTTGCCACCGTCTGTTCTCTTTTTAGCCTCGCCGCGCGTTCGTTCTCGTTCTTCAAATGTTGCTCTTCGCTTTTGAGGTAAAGCGTAAACGCATCCACGACCAACGCAGCCTTCGATTTGATTTCACTCGATGGAATTCGCGAGTCGTCGCCTCTCACGCGCACGAGCTCTTTATTTTTCGCATTTAATTTTGCCATGGACTGTATCACGCGCTTCTCCAAAGTTTCCGAACGCTCCAGGCAGCGCGCTATGATTTTGAAACCTGCCTTCTCGCGTAACTGCTCTTTGGCCTCCTTTTGCTCTACTTTTTCTAATTCATCTTCTTTCTTTCCCACGCTTCCGTTTGGTAACACTTTCTCTCTGCTCTCCTTCACGTATGCTCGCAGCTTTCCCACGCTTTCGTTCAATATCGACACCAAAGATACGCACAAGTCTTCCAACTCCTCCAGCTCAACTGTTTTGTTTCCGGCGTCGTCGTTCTCGCTCTCTTCATCGCCAGCGCCGACGACTACTGACAACAATCTTCTCTCCCATTTCTCGCAAAGTGATCCAATCATTCGTATTCGCTCCGTCGCTGATCTGATTTTCCTCGTCACTTTGTACGCCGCCGTTTGTGTTCGCAGTTTGACTCTCTTTTTATTGCTACTCTTTTTATTGCTATTACTATTATTCTCAGCATTCATCATCGACACCATCATGGAATCGTTTTCTTTTTCGTCTTCATCTTCATCTTCCTCCTCCTCCTCCTCCTCCTCTTCTTCCTTTGCGCCGCTGCCACTTACATCTGCGATCATTTTCTCAATCTCCTCTCGCTTCTCTCGCTTCTTCTCTCGCATCGCGCGCCATCCGTCTTTCGCTTTCTCGAGCCAATTTTTTTCACTTTTGTCATCTTCGTTGTTTTTGTTCTCGTTGTTCACATCTTCTTCACCGGCATCATCAACATCATCTCCGTTTTCCACTTCTTCTTCTTCTTCTTCTTCTTCTTCTCGCATACGAACGCTCACCACTCTCACCGTCGTCGTCGTTCCATCACGCGCCTCTTCTTTCTCTGAAGAAGAAGCAGGAGGAGGAGGAGGACCGAGAGACTCTTCTTCCATCTCTTTCAAAACTTTTCGAACGCGAACAAAAGTGTGATGAGGGAAGGTAAAAAAGAGAGTCGAGAGTCCAACAAAACTTTTTGTTGTTTGTTTGGGCAACAAAAATGAATGAATGAAATCAAGGGCAGATTTGGCAGACGACTGCAAAAATCCCGAACGAAACGTCGTCAGAATATAAACAACAACAACTGAAAAGAAAATGTCTGCGATAACTACTACCGCTACTTTCCAACCGATCTCCCAAAAGATGCGTTTGGGTTCTGCGAGAAGATCCTCCTCTGTCTCCTCCTCTTTCCAACGAGGTCACGCGGCGAAGATTACCGCCGCGCCGATGATGAAGAAGGTGGGTGTGAAATTGTATCGCGTGATCTTTCTCAACTCTTTTTGAATTTGAAAGAGAGGAGATATTTTTCCCTCGTCGTCTCTTAAAGGGTCCGCGCGCGCCCGGCGCGAGGGTGTGCGCTCCTTTATTTTATTACCCCTCTTGGAACGCGCAGATCTCTCTTCGGGTATCACCGCTTAAACGACGCGTGGTGGTATTTTTTTTCATCGTGCTCACCTTCTTCTTCTTCTTCTTCTTCTTAACAGAATCAACAACGATCCGCCTCTCGCTCTTTAATCGTTCGCGCGGAGAAGTTTGACACGAAAGAACTCGTGAAAACTGTCTCGGAAAAGTGGGACGACACCGAAAACAAAGGCCAAGTGATCACGTACGTCGCCGGTGCGACGGTCGCGTTGTGGTTGTCCTCCACCGTCGTCGGAGCAATCAACGCCATCCCGTTGTTGCCGAAAATCATGGAGTTGGTCGGTTTGGGATACTCCGCCTGGTTCGTGTACAGATACGTTTTGTTCAAGGAATCGAGAAAGGAGTTGGAACAAACCGTGGACGATTTGTTGACGAAGATTTCTGACATTTAATAACACGTGCAACGCGTTATTATATCGTCATAGAAAGAGGGGGGGAGAGAGAGCGAAGTGAGAGAGAGAGAGATTAAACTCTCGCTCGCTCGCTCGCTCGCTCGCGTTTTCAAAAAGAGAGGGGGTGCTCCAGCAACAACATCACGCAGCTAAAATTTGAGCAAATTTTTTAATATACATGTCCGAATGTCTTGTACTACATAACTAAAAATCTAATTCATCAGCATGAGCGAATCTAAACGCGAGCGCACGGAGGTCAGGATCTCTTTCTTTTCCTTCTTTTTCTCTCTCTTTCTCTCCGCCGTTCTCAATATTTTTTGCTTCAAAGCGCTGCTTTCGTCTTTCCTAGTTTTGGCCAAACCTTCGAGTTCTCTTCGTAGGAGCTTTACCTGCCGCATCAACGTGTGCACTTCGTCGTTTTCATCGTGACGGTGATGATGTTGATGTTGATTCGATGTTACGTTTCGGTTGGAGGCGTCTCCGAATGGATCTAAGCAGTTGTAATCGAAATCTTCATCATCTCCTCTGGAGACGTAACTTTTCGATTCCGGCGAAAACGGATCGTCGTACTCTTCTTCTTCTTCTTCTTGTTCAGAAGTTTGATATGCCCGTGTGCGATGATGGTGATGAGCATGGAACTCGCGTTGATGCATTCTCTCTTCGTATTTTTCAAACTCTCGTCTTTTGTCGCTCGTCATTTCAATCGCATTCGCGAGTTCTCTCAACGCCTCTTCTCTTTTCACCGCGATTTTCTCCAACTTTATTTTGGCTTTTTCAACCATCGTCGCGCACTTCATACCCAAAGCATCTATTTTCTTTTTCTGCTCGTCCAAAGCTTTCGTAAAACCTAATCCAGTGTTTGCTGTCATATCGAAAGTTTCCTCAACGGAGCGCGCGATCGTTTTCACCGCCTCTTTCACTCGCGCTTCCACCATTTTCTCGCACTCGATTTCCAACAATCGAATTTCTTTTCGAACTTCGCGTTCTTTCGATCTCGTTTCTCGTTCGAACCGTTCTATCTTTTCGTTGAACTCTTCTTCGGCTTTTGCTCGTGCTTCGGATACCGCCCGTTCCACCTCCCTTCTATATTTCGAGTATTCTCTCTCGGCGATCTCGTTCTTCTCTCTTTCGTATCTTTCGTACTGCTGTTCCTTTTGATTCTTTTCGTATTGCAAATGGAATTCGTGCTCCTTTTGCGCTCTCTCGAGCTCGTTCTGGTAGTGTTGCTTGTGTACCTCGACCTCTTTTCTGAGCAACGCTTCGTGCGCTTTCAAATTCTCCGCTTGCATTTGATCCCAATCGTTCAATTTTTTATACAAGTTCTTCACGTTTGCCTTCAACGTCTCCCTCTCCGCGGTCATCTTGGATATTTCAAGTTTTGTCTGTTCGTTCTTCATCGCGTGTTCTTTCGCTCTCGCTTCTAAATCTCTCTCTAATTGCGCGCTCCTTTCGCGCTCTTTATGTAATGCGACTTCCATGTCTAAAAATTCAGTCAAAGATATTTCGTTGGCGTTATTGTTGTTGTTCTCGGCTTTGTCGTCTTCCGCGGGGGCGCTCGTCGTCGCTCGATGATTTTCGTTCTCCATCGACGTCCGTTTCCTCTCCTCCTCTTCCTTCTCTCTCTTCAACCTCTCCACTTCGTTCTCCAACCTCTTCATTTCTTTGTTCAACCTTTTCCTCTCTTGTTCCCAGCTTCTTTTCTCGTTCAGCAATTGAACCTGCGTTTCCTTCGCTTCGTTCTTCATCTGAAGTTTTTCCTTCTTGAAGAGCGCAACGGCAGTCTCTCCGAATTCCCTCGCCTCGTCTCGCTCTTTCGTTAACACGAGTATTTTCTTCTTCATCGTCATCATCGAGGAGGAGGACACCGACGACAACGGCGGAGGCGTCGTCGAGAAAGCAGAAGAAGAACGTTTGTTGTTAATGTTAATGTTGTTGCTCTTCTTCGTCTTCTTTTCATCTAAATCGTCTGAATCGTCGACGCCGCCTCCTCCTAAAGAAGAACGCGAAGAGGTGTTGTTTTTTGGCGGAGGCGTGAACATCATCTTCCCGTGCGTGTTAGTACTCTTCTTCTTCTTCAAATAGTATTTCGTCGTCTCGGTCGTCGCGCAAAGTCATATTTCATCATCATCATCGTTGACGAGAGAAGAGGGGGCAAAAAAAATCGTGTAAAATTGTGTTTTTGACTTTTCTCTTCTTCACTTTTTTAATGTATGAGAACAACACACAAAACGAAAGAGGAGGACGTGAACAAACGAAAAAGGGGATTTGATATTTGATGCGATGAAGACGACGACGGAAACGACGACGACGACGAGTGAGAAAGAAGAAGAAGAAGAAGATGTCGGTGATGGTGATGGTGGTGGTGGTTTTGCTGCTGCTTTGTTGGGCGTGGAAGTAAATACGAAGAAGACAAAGAAGAAGAAGACAAAGAAGAACAGTGAAGACAACATCGAGGACGGCGGAGAAGAAGAGGAAGAAGAAGAAGAAGAAGAAGAGGGAGAAGAAGAAATGAGGGGAGTCGATGGGAGCGCAAAAGAGAAGACGAATAAAGAAGGCGACGACGTAAACGACGACGGGACGACGAAGAGAGAAAATGAGAACGACGAGGGAGGAGTACTTTTGAAACCTTCTTTGATGAAGGAGCGCAATAACGAGAATGATAACAACAACAACAACAACAACAACAACAACAACAAACATCAGTATCATGATCATCATTTATGGCTCGGGCGAAGAATGAAAATAGAACGAGGCACGGGAACCGCCGGCAACTCGTACAAGAGGCCGACGATAGCTTGCATCGTCTTCCACGACCCGAGCGAGTCGCACCCGTTTCACGTGACGTTTGAAGATGGAACAAACGCGTGGGTGAGAATCGAGTGCACGTCGTTACCGACGTTGAACGTGAACGGACAGAACACGGCGAACGCGTCTGCACTTGTAGCGGACGGGGAAATATTTATCCGAAACGAGGATTACAAAGCGAACACGCGGTTGGGGAGTCATGGGAAAGGAAACGGGAAGGAAAGTGGGGAGAAGAGCTTTGAATGGTTGGGGGATAAGTCAACCTTAGGTATCGCTATTAATAACAACGGTGGGGTGAACAAGCACGCGATGAATAATAATAATAATAATAATAATGATAAAAAAGGAGGACAACAGTATAACAATAGCCAGCAACAACAATACCAACGAAGACAACAACAGCTTCGACTCCAGCAACAACAACAACAACAGATGCGAAGGACGAACACGAGTAGCTTGGGACGACAACAGCAACAACGGAAACCGAAACGCGGGATGCAACAATATGGTAATAATAATAACAACAACAATAACAACAGCAACAGACGTGGGAACGGTACCGGCCAACAAGGTGGATATTTCAACGAAGCTGGTATGTATGACAACTCGTACATAGGTTTCGGAGGTATGCGAGTGAACGATAATTGGAACGCGAATAATAATAAAAATAATAAAAACAACAACGCAAACGCCAACAGTTATAACTTCCAGCTTCAACAGTATCAGCAACAAATGCAACACTTGCAAATGCAGCAGCAACAACTTCAAATGCGATACAACAACGTTGCGAACAACAACAACAGCAACGGGAAAAAGAGCAAGAAGAAAGGCGCAAAGAAAGATACGCATAATAATACCATGAACGATCTGTACGGCAGTGGCAACATGATGAATTTGCCGCCATTGCAACTGCCACCGAACGCCACTCAGCAACAACGTTATTCAATGCTTCAACACCAAATGCAACAGCAACAGCACCAAATGCAACAACATATGTTTCAGCAGCAACAGCAAATGCAACGCCAGCAGCAAATGCAAAGGCAGCGTCAGGAGCACCAACAACAACAGCAAAGACAACATCACCGCCAACAAAACGCGCAACAAAAAAATTCGCACCATAAGAACACTGGTGGCGGTGGCGGTGGTACATCGTCACCTCGCGCGAAGAATAACAACACTGGATCATCGCCTGCGAGAGGTTCCAGCCGTATGAATAACGATACGACGGAAATGTTAGCTCCGTCACAACCTACGCGACCTTTAGCCGCGACGTTGTTTGAGCAACACGAAATCGCGAGGTGTACCGTGTGTGGCAAGGTGTGTAAGTCTCACCCTGGTTTTGTCGCGCACGTAAAAAAACACGCGGAAGAACATCCGGCGAAAGTTCGCGCAATGCTCGCCGCATCGAAAAAGTATCGATCCAAACAGCCGCATCGTAGCGCTGAATATCTCGAGAAAATGAACGCTGCGAACAACAATAATAATATCATTAACACTGCAAGCGCAAAAACGACTACAAAAACGACATCGAGGGCAACGCGAGCCGAGCGAAAGCAGTCACCGCATCCACGAGTGAACGAGTTTGGCATGTCTGGATTCGAACCGTACGTATCGGACGAAGAAGTGCCCACGGTCACTACCGGTCGCGCAAGACGCCAAGGTGCCGGACAGAAAATTGAAAGCGATTACGTCTATGCCGGAAACATGGAGAAGATGCGAAGAGCGCGAGAGGGAAGAGGCGCGCGAGGAATGTCGCAAGAACCATCCATGCCGCCGCCACCACCACCACCGTCGCAACTACAACAACAACCACAACAACAACACACGTCGATGCCGCCGTACGACCCGAACATTCGTTCGGATAACAACAAAAAACGAACATTCGTGAACGTGCCTCGAACGTGCGAAAAGTGCGGACGCGTTTGTGCTTCAGCCGTTGGACACGCCAGTCACGTCCGCGCGTGCAAGAAGCCGCGTCGGAGTTGAATCCATGTACTATTATATAGCATACTTTTAAAAACTCAAGACAAAGGAGAGACCCCTAAATTTCAAAGATACATTTTTTAATCAAAAAATACGCGCTTTCATCACACACACAAATATGTCTTCGAAATCCTCCTCCTCCTCCTCTTCCGCGGACTCAATCGCCCGACACTTCATCCAGAAGTATTACACAACACTACACAATGCGCCTAAGAAAGTTCCGTCGATCTTTTATTCGCCTTTTGCGCACAGGGCCACTTCGTACGTTTCGAATGGCAACAACAACAACAAAACCAAAAACGGAGGTAAAGACGCGACAACAACTTCGAAAACAAACCTAACGCTGCCCCCGAAGAACGAAGTTCAAGACTCACGCGCGTCTCTGCAATCACATTTCACTTCCCACGAGAAGTATTACATGGATTTGAACACGACGATTTCGAGTTTAGATGCCTCGGAGGTGACTTTTGTGCAAGACAAGACGCTGCTCGTGTTGGTTAAAGGAGCGTTCAGTAGCAGTAATAATCTAGGAGAGGAAAAGAGCAGAAGGAATTTTTCGCAGACGTTTCTTTTGACGACGGCGAGGGGAGGAGGTCGAGTCGAGCACGGACAATACCACCAACAGCAACAACAACAACAACAACAAGAACAACAACAGTCATACGAGTTTGTGTGTACGAACGAGTTATTACAGCTCAGCCGCGAGCATCAAATCGATAAAGGCGTTGGGACGAGAGATACGGGCGCAGACTTATACGACGGCGCGGTGAAGGTGTTTCCTCCGTCGACGCCAAAACCAGTTACGTCGACGCCTAGGAAACAAGAAGAACGGCAACAGATGGCGCCAACAACACCGATACCTGCTCCGCGCCCAACTGGAGGAAGAGGAAGAGTAGAAGGCGGTAGGCGAACATCGTTTGGAGATACGACGACGAAGCACGAGATGAAATTCATCGAGAAGCAAATCGATGCGCTTTATACGGAGAAAAAGGAACACAGGAAAGTCGACGAGATAGATTCGGAGGTAGGAAGTGGAAAGTCCCCGGGAAGTATCGATTCGAAGAAGACGCCGCCACCGGGGTACGAGAAAACGAAACCACTCGGTGATGTAAACTTGGCCGAGGCAAAGCAACAGCTTCTCGCTGAGTTGAAGCAGAAAAAGAAACCAACGCCGACCGCGCTTATTAAGCAAACGTCGTCTTCTCACGTCGTGTTTGTGAAAAATATTCATTTTCACACTCCTGCTTCGGCCATGAGAAGAGAGTTCTCCAAATTTGGCGACATAATATCGATCGATTTTGGATTCCCGAAAGACGATTTTGGAGAAGAGAGAAAGAAGTTTTGCTTCATTGAATATGCATCTCGCAGTGAGTGCGAAGCAGCTGTCGCGCAATCGAGCAACATCTTTGTCGATAGTCGCCGCTTAATTGTGCAGCACAGGACCGGCAAAGGACAACAATCGAAGTAATGGTATTAAAGAGGAGTGAACATTTTAGGGTGCTCTTATCGAACGTATGAGAGAGAGAGAGAGAGAGGGTGTGTGTGTGCGTGTTTCGCGATTTTAATCAAAAAAACCTTCACCTTTTTTACAACAGTTGATTGCACAGCTATTTACTTTCGCATATTCTGCGTAAAGTTGTTGATGTATTGATTGAAAATACCATCGCCAGTTTTCGATTGAAAACTCTCCCCAGCCCCGAACAAATTTGCTGTTGTTAGAAACATCTCCGGTATCTTCTTTTGTCCATCTGGTACCGTGGATTGAGCCGCGCTCTTCGCGGACAAATCTTCCGCTTGCGCTTGAAGGAGTTTTTCCATGGTTTGCAGGGCGGCGAAGACGTGTCGGTCCTTTCTTCCTAAAGCCGTTATAGCCGATGGGAGTAATCGCGGCACGGTATCCGTGGTGAGCGCACCTATCGCAGCGTCGTCACTCACTCCTTCCTTCACGGGACTCACCACGAGTTGACCTTTCGCATCTGGAGACTTTGGAGTAGTGCCGAACCACTCGTGTTCCTTTCCAGTCGCGATCAGTTTTCTTATCGTATCCTCAGCGCGCATCCATCTGAAAGCTGGCTTTCTGCTGTCCATGAGATGAATCTTTGATAGTAAGCGCAAACTCGATAAGATATTCGCTATGTCATATAATCTTCGGATTTTCTTCTTCAACTCGTTATCGTTGAAGTCTTTCGTCGCTTTTGGACCAGTGCTGCCTTCACTCATCAACATCGCGGCGGCGGCGTCCTCCAGTCCCAAGACGCCATCTTCCGCTTCCATGAACAGCGTAATGAACTTTTGCGTCATCAAACTGAGCGATTTTTCTCTTCTCTCGGACGTTTCCTTCTTTCCAGCGGCGGTAGCTTTAGCTTTGTTCGCAGGAAGAGTAGGATCTTCTTCACCGTTTGCTACGGACTTGACACCATTAATTGCATCTTTACCGCCCGATTGAAACGGAAGCGAGTTTTCAAACACTTGCAACGAGAGCTTCTCCGGTAACTTGATGTCGAAAGATTCAGCGCCAAACTTTTCAATCTTCTCAATGGCGCTAGGGAGCCTGGAAACGCCAAACCACGCGTATTGGTTTTTGCCTTTTTTAACTACGACTTCAACAGCTTCTAAAACGTTTACGATATCGTATATTCTACGTCTTTCGACACCTAATGTCGAGCACACTTCGTCTAACGAAATCAAATTCTCGTACCCAGAGCTGTACAAGCTGAGAAACCTTTCGCACAACAACGAGAGCGACTTCGATTGACGCGTCTTTTTATTGCTATTGCTCGTAGTATTCCCGTCGATATTGTAGTCAACAACCTCCGCTGCAAATTTCTCCGTTGTCGGTGTCGGCGTCGTCATCGGATCTTTCACACCCTTTTGAATGCTTTCATTCAACTCGTCTCTTTTCGTTGGCGCCTCCATTCGCGTCGCGGCAGTTTCAACTTGAGATAATGGCGGTGCTTCTTCCGCGGTAAGAGCACCGCTTTTCTTCTTCGTTGCCTTTGTTGTAGGAGTAGACGCAGGAACATCGCCAGCAGTATTAGTATCTGAGGTCTCGCCAGCACCTCCACCGACAACCTTTCTCGCCCACGCTTTCAACAACGCCTTCTTCTCCTCTTTCGATTCCTCTTCCATCCCTTCACCTCTTTGCAACTTATCGAAAAACTTTTGCGCATGCGATCGAATTTGCACCACTGTTTTCGTTCTCACGCGTTCTTCTAGCTTTTTCCACGCTCGGCCGTACATTTTCAAACCATCCGTGAACAGTGCGTGCTCGGCGTCCGTCCACCGCTCGCGCGGTTGTTTCACCGTTGCCGAAGTCGTTTTCTTCGATGATGCTAACAATAATAACGGCGGCGGTGACGACGACGACGAGAGTAGTGCGTCTTCTGCTCTAGTATGTTCAATATCTACGCAATCAATCGTCATAGGATCTCTCGGTTGCCGTTCGTCTTCTTCTTCTTCTTCTTCTTCTTTTTCTTCTTCTACTCTTTGTTCCCGCGTCGTCGTCGTCGTCTGAATCGTCGTCGTCTCGGCGGTTGCGACTGTGGTATTCACACCGAAGCCTTCCCTCAACCCTTTCATCACCACTTCTCCTTCTTCCTTTCTCTTTCTCTTCGCGGCGACTCTTTCCTCCTCCGCCCCGCGAACGAATTGATCATCGTCTCCCTGTTCTGCATCTCTCAGCGTCGTCGTCCCATCAACATCGCGCTTCTTCTTCTTCTTCTTTAACTTCTTCTCCTGCGTGGTGGTGTTCTTTTCGTCTTCTCCTTCGTGATTTTTAAAATTTTCCCGGGAAACTTCTTCTGCTCCTGCTGCGTTTTTGATATCATCATCATCATCACGCGTTGTCGTCGTCGCCTTCCTCTCCAACAGCATCATCGTCGTAATAATAAGTATTTTGATATCGTCAAAATCCTCTCTTATATAATAAAACCGTCGTGCTCTTCTGGCTTTTTGCGTCGTGTACACGTTTCTTCAAATAATGTGTTGATGTGTGTTTTTGTGTCGTTTTTTTGTGTGCATTTTTTTGTGTGCTTTTTTGGGTGCACCAGGGAATTTTTTGGCGGCCTTTTACTCGTAAACGCATTCAAAACATCATTCTCTCTAGAGGAAAAAAGTGACAACACAAATCACACTCTCACTCTCTCTCTCTCTCTCTGTTCTCTCTCTCTGTTCTCTCTGAAGTAATAAAAGCAAGAAAAATGAACAACGGATTACGCGTGGCTGGAGGCGTGGCCAAAAAAAATGGTGGCTCCAAGGCAGCGAAAGACATGTCAACGAGAGCGGCGTATCAAGGCATTCAGTTCTTGAAGTCCTACGGCCAACACATTCTAAAAAACCCGGCGATTGTGGATTCGATAATTCAGAAATCAGGAGCGAAAAGCACCGACGTCGCGTTAGAGATTGGACCAGGGACCGGGAACTTGACCATGAAATTACTAGAGACGTGTAAGAAAGTCGTCGCGATCGAGTACGACGCGAGAATGGTCTTGGAGTTGCAACGGAGAGTGCAAGGGTCGCCGTACCAGTCGAAATTGGAAATCATACAAGGGGATTTCATGAAGGTTGAGTTACCGTATTTCGACGTGTGCGTGGCAAACGTGCCGTATCAGATTTCTTCGCCGCTGACGTTTAAGTTGCTCTCGCATCGACCACAGTTTCGAAGCGCGACGCTGATGTTTCAGAGAGAGTTTGCCATGCGAATGGTCGCGAAGGCTGGCGACGCGCAGTATTGTCGCTTGGCGGTGAACACGCAGCTGTTGGCGAAGACGCAACACATTTTAAAAGTAGGGAAGAACAATTTCCGACCGCCGCCGAAAGTCGATTCGTCCGTGGTGAGAATCGAGCCGAGGAAACCTCCAGTGCAGGTGAACTTTCGAGAGTGGGATGGTTTAATTCGCTTGTGCTTTGGGAGGAAAAATAAGACGTTAGGGGGGATTTTTCGAACGAAAACGGTGTTGGAGTTGTTAACGAAGAACTATTTGACGTTTAAAGCAGTAAAGGTGAATTTATTAGATGATGACGCCATGGAATTAGCCGAGGAAGAGGCGAATAACAAGGAGAAACGACAGGAAGTCAAGGATCACGTGAAAGAGTTAATCGAAAAGGTATTAAACACGAACGGATACGTGGAGATGCGCTCGAGTAAAATGACGCAGGATGATTTCTTACAACTGTTGGCAGTGTTCAACGAACACGGCATACACTTTGTCGGTTAAGAGTGCGCGATAATGACAGCTTTTGTTCACGCATGCGTTAGGTGCCCGCGCGTTTAGTTTATATAGATACACATTTTAAATATAATAATATAGCAATTATACCTCCGGGTACCGGTACGTTCGAAATATAATAGTGTAGTTAGTTAAAAACAATTCGCATAGTAATTTAATCGATCAATTTAATCCAACCTTTGCAATAAATATTCAACTTGCACGTCTTTTGTCATCGGCATGATCCACTTAAAGTACAAATCCGCGATGATTTCCGGCGCGACTTTATACTTTTGGTTTTCTGGATTCGTCAAAACTTTGCTCGCATCTGGAACTTCCTCGTTGATGTCTTGCCCGTAAAACGCCGCCTTGTTCGTGACTCTCGCAACCACTCTGTCTTCCACCGCTTGATTCGTCAACAACTGCATCAATCCGTTCCCGTCTTGTTTGCGAATCAAATCAGAATATTCATCCGGTTGCGCTCTAAACTTTGCCTCCGCGACAAATTTTCCGTAATGAATCCGTCTCGATATTAATTGCAAACAGTTCACGTCGCACAAGCCGGCGGACCCGTAGTTGTTATCATCGCCGCTCTCGCACATTCCCGGAACAATATTCTCCACGTACATCTCTTTAATTCTATCGTTGATATTAATTTTCAACGCGCATTCGTGCAAAACCTCCCCAAAGTTCATCGGTGGTATAACCAACGGCGGTAAACTTTCCGGGTAAAACGCGTGTTCGTCCGGCGAAGTGTACCTTCGAATTTTCCCATCCATCTGTTCTCGTTCCCTCAACATAAACTCAATCATCGAGCTTCTCACGCCAGTTTTCGCGTCGTAACACGGCACATCGATAGAGTTCGTCTTATAAATCTTATCGTTCACTTTATACTGCGAGCGTTCGATTAACGCGAAGATTATTGAGTCTTCTTGACGAATGAGCGACTGACGAACGTTATCGAGTTTCAATCGGTCGGACAAGTCCGCAAAGTTCGGGTCATCGATCGAACTCATCGCCGCGCATACTTTTAATTTCGACGACGACGATGATGATCTTCTTCTACCGCTGCTGCTGCTGCTAGTGTTGTTGTTGTTGTTGTTCATGTTGTTGTTGTTCTTGTTCTTGTTGAGATAAACCGAGGGCGGCGAGAATCCACGACGGGAAGAAGGGAAAGAGGACGAAGAAGAAGAAGACGTCAACGACGAAGACGACGACGCTCTGCGACGACGATGCGTGGACGTGACGCTGCTTCCGCTGCTCAAACAAGAACAAAGCGCAGAAGAGGACGACATGATGATGAGAGAGAAGGAACTAAAAGTGAAGATGCGTGTTGTTCGTTTTATTAGGTGTTTTTTTCCAAAACACAAACTGACTGACTTCCTTATTAGCACTCTTTCCTTGTCATAGTATCGCACGCGCCTGCGCGCCTGCGCGCCTTCGCGACGCTTTTAATAAAAATGTATATTTATAAAGTTATTTGTACAAGGTCTCGTGTAAATGATATTAAAAATGATATATAAGATACGCAGTTGTTGTTGTTGCTAGTAGTTCTGTAACACACTATTATGATTTTATATTCGAGACGAAAGAGCGCTTCCTCCTCTCTCTCTCGTCCTTCTTTCGTTTATTTTATTATTCCCAACGCCGACCGCCTCGAGTTCGTCGAGGTGTCTTCGAAGGCCCTCCTCCATACGAAGTCGTATTCTCTTCTGCGGCAGAGCGACCTCTCTTTTGTCCCGTTTGTTGTCCACCGTACGATCCTAATCTACCACTACTTTGTCTTCGCGCCGCAGTCGACGGCGGCGGTAGATTTCTGCTGCTCAGTCTTCGTTGCTGACTGGTAGAGGGCGGTTCCTTGCTCAATTGCGAGTTACCAAACGATGGCCACATGGAAGTGACGTTTCGTTTTGCCCGTTTACCGTGGCCTAATTCTACAGCATTTACCGTGGATGCGAATCGCAGAGACGCCACGGTTTCTTCCGCGGATTCCTCCTCCGGAGCTACGTTTACAAACATGAGCGTCTTACCGTCGCCTCCCAAACATGGTGCTAAAAGATACGTCAACTTCGAATTTCTATACGGCACGTGCTTATCACCTCTCGCGATGGACGCAAAGACGTCCCCTAAACAAGAGAGTGACTTATTTATCGCGCACGCTTCTGACATTCGCGTGCCTTGGGCGCCCGAACGCTTCGTGCGCTCTGACCCGGCCAAGTCGACGAGATTCAAACATCCAGAAAGTTGCGTTCCTGTAGCAATGTGAACGCCAGTAATGTATACTAAGAACAACGTGTGCGATCGCGAAGAGTGCGTGTTCATCTCTGTCGCTTCAACGGCGCGCGCAGCAGTTGCCTTTCGGACGAGAGCTGCCGCGGCTGAAACGGAATCGATGTATTCTCTCACGACGCCCGCGACGGTTGGACATCCACCTTCCGGAGCAGTGACGATGTTATGTCGCTCGGAGTGCTTTGCGTTCGGCCCAGCTAATAAATCTCGAATTTGGTCGTTGTAGATTTCTACGTATGATGCTTCGATTTCGTACTCGTATCCTTTCTCGAGCAACTTTTCCTTGCGCTCGAGAATGGCACTCACCGCTCGTGGAATTATACCACGATCTTCGCCGTCTCCGGAACCTAACATAGTGTGCGTTTTCCCACTTCCGGTTTGGCCGTAAGAGAACAAGCACACTTTGTAACCATCCATCGCCGACGTAATCATAGACTCGACTTCCTCGAAAACTTCCGTTTGCGAGGCGGCGGCGTCAAACACGCGATCGAAATTAAATACTCTCGGTTCAAGTTCTGGAACCGTAACGGCGATTGAATCTTTGTCCAAAGCATCGACCGAGCAGTAATCTTCTTCACCAACGAACGGGGGACGCATGCGCGCGAATACCCGGACGTTTCCACGTAATTCTTGAATCTGGTTGTGCATCGCGCGTCGAATTTCTTCAGCCTCGAGTAACTGTTGCTCCATCTCTTGCAACCTGTCTGCGTTTCTCATGGCTTCTTCTTCAATCTTCTGCGCGCGTTTCAACGTCGCGTTTGCTTCCGCTTTCGCTCTTTCGGCTTGGTTCGTGAGATCCAACAACGTTTGGCTCTTTTGATCTGACTGAGATGTTCTCGACTTCAAGGACTCCACCGTCGCCTTGGATTCCTCGAGCTGTCTTGCGACTTCCTTCTCCTTTCTCAATGCGGCGTTCTTTTCCTCTTGGACTCGCAACAACTCTTCGCGCAAATTCAGCTCTGCTTGTGAGTTCACAGATGGATCAATCGCGTTCTTTGAGTGAAGGCGTTCGCGCTCTTCATCCACCGCGCGCTTAATCTTCATCTCGTATTCAACCGTCAACTTGGTAATCGCATCAGCTTTCTCACGAATAAACATCTCTTCCTTAGAGTGCATGGCAGACTGAACGGATTGTGCGATCGTATTTTCGAGTAAATTTGCTTTGGCTTCGTACTTTTTCCAGTTGGCCTTTGCAGTTTCCAACTCCTCGGAAGTCGCGGCGGGAACCGCACTCGCCATGCTCCCGGCGGCGGCGGCGGCCGCTTCCAGAGCAACAATCTTGAGGCGCTCGTTTTCGAGTGCTTCTTTCAACTCGTTGATTTGCGCTGAGTTTTGAGCAACCGCACCCGCTTGGATCTTTGCCTTTTCAGACGCTAACTGGGCTTGAGACTTTGCGGACATTTCAGCCAACGTCGCCTCGATAATCGCTTGCTTCTCATCCTCCATCTCTGCGCGCAAGTTCTCGACCGCTTCGCTGACAGCTGTCTCTCTCGCTTCCCCGGCTTTTCTCTCCAATTCGGCGGCGAGCTTTTCCATTTCGGCACGGTGCGTACGCAAAGTTTGTTGTTTCGATCTCTCCATGAAAGTCTGCGCCTCCGCTCGAAGTTGCGCTTCCAAGGCGTCGCGCTCTGCTTCAGCCTCACTGAGTAACTGCTGCCTCAAATTTTCCAAAGCGATCGAAGACTCCTTCGTTAACACGGCTCGTTGCGACTCTAACTCAGCCTCGAATGCTTCCATCTTAGATTCGAGCTGCTTGTCGAAGCGTGCCTTTGCCTCTCTCTCCGCGGCGAGCATCGCGTCTTTGCTTCGCCCTTTCGAACTCTCCAGAGCCTCTCGCACTCTTTTCCCAGCTTCGGCGTCGAATTCGGCGCGTAACTTCGCAATGTCTTCTTTGTGTTTCAATTCAGTTTCTTGAAGAGTGACCATTTTGTCTTCGGCGGATAACTCTCTAAGCGTCGCGGCTTGTTCCTCCAACCTGAAGTCTAACACCTGCGCCGCCTTCAACTCCAATTGAGACCTCAAATTCTCCTTCGCGGATTCCATCTCCTTCGCAAAATTCGCCTGTGCCACTTCCATCGAAGCTTTGTGTTCTCGTTGCAACTCTCGCTCTTTTTCCACCAGCGCTTCCTTCTTTTCGCGAGCATATTTCTCGCTCAGCTTGTCCGCGTGTTCCGACAACATCGAGGCAATATCCTTCACCGAGGATCTCTCCGATTGATCCATCGACAAAGCGTCGCGAGCTCTGTTGACTTCGTTCTGGAGCTGCTCGTTGTTCTTCTCGGCGTGTGCGAGCGCCGTTTTTGTCGCTGCAATTTCCAACTCAGCCTCGTGCGTGGCTTGCTTCAACGCCGCCTGGTGCTCGGCGGTCAATTGCGCTCTCGTCGCTTCAGCTTCTTTGAGCATAGATTTGCAAATAAGATCGTGCTTCTCCTTTTGCTCGGCTAAGCGTTGATTCAAATCTTCAAATCGCTGATTAAAACCATCCTTGGATTCACCAATCTGCTCCTTGAGCTTCTCCTCCATTTGCAACTGCCACGCCGCCTTCTCGTTTTCCAACGTCTCCCTCGCTTCTGCCGTAAGCTGTTGTTCCAAATTTTCCACGGCCAGCTCTTTCTCTTTCGCCGCTTCAGCCATGATCTTGTCAATCTCGCTTTGTAAACTCTGCTCCAACGCTTCCTTCTCCGCCAACAAAGCGTTCTTCTCTTTCTCCATCATATCAGTCGTCGAGTTCATATCGTTCACCATCATTTGCAATTTCTCCCTCGACGCGTCCATCTCCCGCTTTTCTTGCGCCCACGAGTCTCGTTCTGCCGCGTACTTTTCGTTCAAACTTTCGTATCTACCTTTCAAGTTTGCATGCTCTTCTTTCAACTCGAACAGATTGTGCTTCGCTTCTTGCGTCTCCGCTCTCGCTTGACTCGCTTCATCCAAAGCCTTCTTCACATTCTGCGAAGCTTCGGCGACGCCTAAATCCTCCATAGACTTCAACTGCTCGTACTTGTGCGTCTCTTCTTGCAACTTCTGCTCTGCTCTCATGGCTTCATCGACTTTCGATTCCGCGATGGCAATCTTTTTGTTCAAGGCTGCCATCACCGCGCTGTGCTCTTCTTCGCGAATTCGCGCGCGCTCTTGTTCCAAGTCTTCCGTAGCTTTCGACAGCTTCTCTTCCGCCTCTTGCACTTTGAGCAGATGCTCTTGCGACTCTCTCTGCATTTTCGTCAACTTTTCTCGCTCGGCGTGGATTTCAGCCAACTCTTGTTGCGTGTGTGGGATCGAGCCGGTGTTGTTCTCCGCGTTGCGCGCGGCTCTGAGCAAGTCTCGCTCGATCCTTCCAGCGCCAACGACGAATTGTTCTCTCAACTTTACCAAAGCCTTCAAAGTTTTCTTCTGCGATTGAACGTGCCCTAACAACTCTTTCATGTACTCCGGGGAACCTTTGTCAGACGTCGGTCTCCACGTGAGTAACTTCTCGATGAGCGCCGAGTAATTCTCGCCGTTGCCATCCTCCGGTTCGTACAACGACTTGCTCAAAGCTGCAATCTTCGATCGCTCTTTTGCCGCGGTGTTGAACACGAAAGTCCCGGTGTTATCGCCGTTGTTATAGTTTTGATCGTTCAACGCTCGCAAATTCGGTTTGACCGCAGATGAGACTCGCGATGCGGTTTTACTGCCCTGTTTGTCAGTTTTCGCTCGAAACGCAGACATTCTGTCGAATTTTAAATTTTTGTAGGGGAATGGTGTTGGTTAGTTTTGTCAAATTGGGTGCAAGGAGGCACGACGTGTTGATGATGATGACGACGATACCATCCCCCCAGCTAATGCGCACAGACACCAAACGCGCAAAAAACAAAGAAAGATCCGAACGCATATCGTCTTCTGTGTTCAATCGCACACAGACGACGACGATTAACATTTGCGCAAAAAGGAGGAAAAAAACGTCCGTTGGAAAGAGGGGTACAAACAAAAAAACTATCAAACTGGATTGAATTTCACGTACCTCGATTGTATCTTGTCCATCGTCTGCGCCGAACTCGGCGGCTTATTACCAGTCGCGGTGTTATTTGCATTCGCGTCCATCTCTTGCATCACTCGCGCCTTCGAGCGGGTGCGTGCGGCGGCAGAGCCACCACCACCTTCGTCGCTCATCTTCTTTTTTGACGACAACTCTCCCCCTTTTTGGGCTTTTTCTCTTTCTTTCTTTCAAAATTGAGGAGGAGACAATCTCTCTCTTCTCTTTTAAAACTCTGTGGTCGTGGCAACAAACAACAACCTTTATTCGTAGTAGTATAGTTCTTTCTCTTCGATGATGGTATTTTTAAACTCTTTCAGAGAGATGTGATAGTAGCGCGCGCGCGATGTGTGTGCGTGAGACAACTTTTGAGGACGAATCGTACGAAAAGACGACAAACAAACACACAAACGTCTGTCTCCAAGAAAAAAATCAGAGAGTCATTTTCATACCCTAAATAGTACATTCGTGGTTTTGGTCTCTCATCACTCTCTTTCTGTTGTCATACCTAATTTTAAGAGAAAGAGAAAGAGAAAGCGCGTTCAACCCGAAAGAAGAGAGCACCACGCATTAACACGCATCATTAACACAAAAGGACGCGTCGACCGCGATTCTTTATATATGTGTAATAATTGTACCTGATAATAATAATAATACTATCAATACTATCGATACTACAACGAAGATGATGATTATGATGATGTTGAGAGTTTGAGAGACCCGAGAGAGAGAGAGAGAGAAAGAGAGAACAAACAAACAAAAAATGTTTCGTCGTTTAGTGCACAGGAACCCGCCGAAAGAGGAAGAGGTACAGCAGAGAAAAGAGATTTTGAGAAGAGAACCGACGACGGGGGAACGGTTTGCCGCTGGCGCGTGCGCGGGCGCCTTATCGAGATTCTCCACGGCGCCTATCGATAGAGTAAAACTGTTGTTTCAAATCCAATCGGATGGAGGGAATTTCACGTTCCAAAAAGGCATGCAGACGACAAAAAATATCGTGAAAAATGAAGGCGTGACGGCGTTATGGCGAGGCGCAACGCCAGCAATTGCACGAATCTTGCCGTATTCCGCGACAACGTTTGGGACCTATAACATATACAACAAGTTTTTGATCAAAGCGATGTATGACGAAGACGATTTGGATTTCACGGAACAGCAAAGCGGGACGGTGTTTACGCGTTTCACCGCGGGCGCATTAGCCGGAACGACAGCGACGGCGTTGACCTACCCTCTTGATTTGTTACACGCCAGAAGTGCTGCGTTTGTGGACGGTGCTGAGTCGAGCAAACACTTAAAGCGGTTTAGCGGGTCTCTAACAGAAAGTTCGAGGGTGTTGTTCAGAGCCGTGACCACAGGGGGCGGCGTGAGAGCGCTGTACACGGGGATAACGCCGACGCTCATGGGGATTGTTCCTTACGGAGGGATCTCGTTTGCAGCGTACGAGACGTTAAAGAGTAGATTTGAACTGAGCATTAGAAGGCATCCGCAAGCGTTTGAGGACCACCCGAGAATGTTGATCGCCGGGAAATTAGCCGCCGGCGCAACCGCCGGTATGATTGCGCAAACCGTCACGTATCCTTTACACATCGTTCGACGACGATTACAAGTCGGCGGCGTTTCGAAAAACCCCGCCTCGCCGGCAGGGACGCCTGGGTGTAAACCGATGTATTCTTCGGTGTCGCAAGGCTTATTACGCATTTATCAAACGGAAGGTTTACGAAACGGTTTGTTCAAAGGTGTTACGCTGACGTGGTTGAAAGGCCCGTTGGCGAGCGCGTTGGGATTCACCGCGAACGATATATTTCAGAACATAATTCACGATGCTCGCGCGGAATTATCAAACTCGCCCCCCACGCCAACACCGGCGACGTACGACGAGAGAAAACAAATATCGAGTTTAGAAGCGCTCATCGCCGGCGCCACGGCTGGAGCGTGCGCGAAAACGACCATAGCGCCTTTAGATCGCGTAAAAATCATGTACCAAGTAGATCCAAACAGAAAGTTTACAGTAAACAGTGCGTTTGAGTTGGGGAAAAAAATAGTCAGAGAGGATGGGGTTATTGCATTATGGCGTGGGAATGGCGTGCAGATGCTTCGAGTCATTCCGTACGCGGCGACGAGTTTTTTCGCCTTCCCAAAGTATTTAGAAAAAACGACGCACTATCTGAGCGATGGAAACGAAAGTTCGGGAACGCCGACCTTTGCGCGATTCGTTGCCGGTGCGATGTCGGGCGCGACGGCGACGACGTTGACGTATCCACTCGACTTATTGCGCGCGAGATTTGCGGCAGGTGCGGAAACGCACAAGAAAGCAGCCATTGAAGATTTAGTCGATATCATCAAGAAAAGAGGGGTTCGCGGATTGGCGTCTGGATTAACGCCTACGCTTTTAGGAATAATGCCTTACGCTGGAATTTCGTTCGCCACGTTTGAAACCTTGAAAGCGGCGTCGATAAAAATGAAACAGCATGAACAAAAAGATGGCGACGACGTGAAAATGGACGAGTCCTCCTCGCGCGAGGACCTTCCGGTGACGAGCCGTTTACTATTCGGCGGTTTTGCCGGTTTATTGGCGCAGACATGCACGTATCCGTTAGATATTGTCCGACGACGAGTACAAGTGCACGGACAAGTGAATGGAACATCTTCCGTCGTAAGTGCACTCGTGCACATAGGTAAAACGGAGGGATTATCGGGACTGTACAAAGGATTGACGATGAATTGGATGAAGGGGCCTCTGGCGGTGGCCATATCTTTCACGACAAACGACATGGTGAAAGCTCGAATAAAGCAGTGGCACGAAGAGAACGACGAATAGTAGAAGTAGCAGATCAGCGTTGAATTGTAAACTAGTAGGCGCATTAATATAGCAAAATATTATAAGACTTGAAAACTAAATAACGAAGTTTACCGCTTTCCCTGGAGCAATAATTCCTTTCTCGCAAACGATCTCGCCGATATCCTCCACGAGATCGTACGATAAGCACAGTTTACGCAAATTCGAAATCATTCCTGGTTCGATGACGAAATCTTGGATATCGTTGTGTAGCACGGAATCAATACCGACCCGTTCGTGAAACTTGATCGTTTCAGCAGCGACGAGCACCTTCACTCCCCTACTTTTCGCCGCGTTGCAAAAGCTCGCAGATCCGGCTCGAGACATGATTTTCCCGTTCGCGAGGACGGCGTTCGCGCCAATGCAACAAACCATGGATTGGTCTGCTCCGTCTCTACTATTACTGAAGCGTTGAAAGACCACATCCATGCCGTGCATGAGCGTATATTCGCACGAAATGTCCGCATCGAGGAGATGATTTAACGTTTTTCGTCCCTCAAACGACGGCGCGGCGTCGACTATGGTGACGCACATGTTTTCGTATCCGCTCTCTTTTGCACGTATTAATGATTTCACAACCGATTCAGAATGTCCAAACGTCACCACGTGTTGAACTTGCTTCTCCGCGTAATAGGTCGAAAGTGTTTTGACGATCGTCTCGACCGCTCTTTCGACGTATTCTTTCAAAGTATCCTCGAGATGTTCGAGCGTTTTCTTCTTTTGAGCTTCAACTGTCATCATCTCCGCGTCGTCTCTGGCTTCTTTCAATTTCTCACCTTGAGAAAGCACTGCTAAGTGCGTTTTTAACGATTTCACGGCGTTCCCCATGCTCGTAGAAATCGGTCGAGCCTCTTGAATTCTCGAAATGACGTGGTTAATCAAAACTAACAACGCTTGCGAATAGCTCCCAGATTTGTGCGAGTACGATTGCACGACTTCCTTTAAACACAACAACAGTTGACGAACTCTGTTCGTACTTCCCACGCACTTTCTCGTTTGATATGCTTCTGCTAATCTTTCCACGCACGGATACTGAAACTCGATCAAATCGTGGTCGATTTTATTTGATGTGGACGTTTGATGCAAATTGAGGTGCGAGAAATGCCGCTCGCAAAAGTGCGAATCTTTGCGCGTCTTTGTCCGAACGTCCGCGAACGATCGATGCGTCTCGTCCGTGGAACCACCTCCTACTGTCGAGGCACTCTTATCGCCGCTACCACTCGGCGCGCTACCCCCTTTACTAGTAGTAGTAGTAGTAGTAGTAGTAGTAGTGCTACCACCCTTCTCTTGCTTCTTCTTCGTCGCGGCGCCGCCGCTACTCTTCTCTTGTTCCTTCGCCGCTCTTTGCGCCTCTTGCTGCGCCCTTCGTTCTGCTTTCGACGCCGCTTTTTGTAATTTCGGTTCCGGTTTCCCTTCTGAAGCCATTCTCGCCAGATGTTCTTGTCGTCTGCGTTCTTTTTCCTCAGCTTTTCGTTTCTTTTCTTCGTCTTTATCGCTCTCTGGAAGAGGAGGAGGAGGAGGAGGAGCAGGAGCACCATCAGCTTCTTTTTCTTGCACCGGCTTTTCTTCTTTCGTCTTCTTCCTCTCTGGACTTTGTTGATGCAAAGAAGACACGTTTAAGACGCTTCCAAACCCGGCCGTGATGGATGCCACCGCGGCGTCGTCGTTCTCTTCTTTACTCGTCGCGACGACATCGTTCGTACTGCTCCCAATCACCGCAGAGGACGACGACGGCGTTGTTTTTTTACTGCCTAAACCGGTGTTTGTATTCGTCGTCGCGTTCCCGTCTTCTTCGCCGATGGTAAACCCAACTTGTCGAACAATCGGTTGCGGTTTAGACGACGACGATTGGGACGACGACGGCATCTCGTATATCTTCTTCTGTGCGTGAACACAATAAAAAAGTACGACGAGAGCAGACCTTTGGAGGTTTTTTCTGACGAAGAAGAAGAGAAGAAGTCTCTCTCTTTTCAGTCCAAAAGTTTACGTCGTAACACTTCACAGAAGGAGGAACCACACACTCTAGAGACACTTAAAAGACTTCAAAAGAAAGAAGAATGATCTCGACGACGACGACAAAAACGAGAGCATCGAGACCGAGAACCTTTTCCTCGTTTCCTTTCTTCTTCTTCTCTTCCTTCTTCTTCTTCTTCTTCTTCATCTTCTCTCTCGTAAAAGTGGGAGCGTTTAAAGCGCAAGATTTCAAGACGTGCGAAACGTCGTCGTTTTGTAATCGACACCGGGACGCCGCGCCGAAAGCGTATTCTATCGGGAAGTTGATCGTACCATCATCGTCATCATCATCATCAGCGTCGTCGTCGTCGTCGTCGTCGCAAGAGCGCAGTAATAGAAAGGAAGAAGATGAAGCGTCGTTCGATGTGCTCTTAGATGATATGAAAACATCGGTGGAGATGAAACTGAATGCGTACGCGAACGGTGCCGTGCGACTCCGGTTCGACGATATCTTACACCCGAGGTACGTGCCGCAAGATGTCTTGGTACCAGAGGAAACCGTGAAGGCGTTGCAGACGAAATGGGTGGTAGAGAGGAACATGGAAAAGAACGCGGAGAGCGGGAAGACAGAAACGGTGTTGAAAATGGTTGCCAGCGGGATGAACGTTCGCGTTCGCGTAGAGCACGAAACGCCGCTGGCTGTGGTCGTGGAACGAGACGGTGTTGAAGTTATGGCGTTCAATCGAGAAGAGACGTTCGCGTTTGAGACGGTAGATGATGTGAGTGGTCTCGCTCGAGAAGGAGACAACACGGTAGAAACGTTCAACTCGCACACGGATTCGAGACCGTACGGAAACACGGCGATTTCGTTCGACGTGTCGTTCCCGAACGCGACGGACATGTACGGTTTACCGGAACGCGCGACGAGTTTGAGCTTGAAATCTACGATTAAACGACCGTCGTCGCAAGAAGAGGTGGATCAGAAACTACATCACGAATCAGAACCGTACAGATTATACAATTTAGACGTTTTCGAATACGAATCGGAATCCCCTTTTGGATTGTACGGATCCATCCCGATGTTGCTCGCGCACGGGAGTAAAAATGTAAATGGAGCCGGGAATGACGACGGTAAGGCGAGGGAGACGATATCGTCTGGCATGTATTTCCACAATCCGACAGAAACGTACGTGGATATCGTGAAAGAGGAAAGTTCGTTAGACGAGCGCACGTCGCATTGGATGGCAGAATCCGGTGCGCTCGATTTGTTTTTGTTTCCAGGAATGGATTTTGCGAGCATTCATAAAATGTACGGCGATTTTCTAGGCACGACTGCGTTGCCGCCGCTATTTTCTCTCGGATACCACCAGTGTCGCTGGAACTATCGCGACGAGCAAGATGTGGAGGAAGTGGACGCTGGATTTGATGAGCACGACATTCCATACGACGTCATTTGGCTCGACATTGAACACACGGACGGGAAAAGGTACATGACGTGGGACAGCACAAAATTCCCAACGCCGGAACGCATGATTAACGATATCGCAGAAAAGGGGCGCAAAATGGTTGTCATCATAGATCCTCACGTAAAGAAAGATGACAAGTATCCAATATTCAAAGAGGCCGAGTCGAAACAGTATTACGTGAAAAAGAACGACAAAACGACAGATTTCGACGGCTGGTGTTGGCCAGGCTCTTCCATGTATTTAGACGTCACAAACCCGGACGTTCGTTCGTGGTGGGCGTCTAAATTTGCCTTGGACTCGTATAAAGGCTCGACGCCTGATTTATACGTGTGGAACGATATGAACGAACCGTCCGTGTTCAACGGGCCAGAAATTACAATGCAAAAAGATTTGATCCATCACGGCGAGGTCGAACACAGAGAAGTGCACAATGTTTTCGGCATGTATTATCATATGGCAACGGCAGAAGGTATCGAAAAGAGGCAAAATGAACGACCATTTGTTTTATCGCGCGCTTTTTTCGCGGGGACGCAAAGAATAGGTCCGATTTGGACTGGCGACAACGCCGCAGATTGGGAACATCTCAGAGTCTCCGTTCCGATGGTCTTGACGCTTGGACTTACCGGGTTACCATTCTCGGGCGCAGACATTGGTGGTTTTTTCGGCAATCCTGATTCTGAATTGCTCGTTAGATGGTATCAACTCGGTGCTTTCTATCCTTTCATGCGTGGACACGCGCACATTGACACGAAACGTCGCGAGCCGTGGCTTTTTGGTGACGAAAATACAAACTTAATTCGCGAGGCCATTCGAAACCGGTACCGATTGTTGCCTACGTTTTACGCGCTCTTCGATGAAAACAGTCGATTAGGCACTCCAATCGTGCGGCCGTTGTTTTATGCATTCCCAGATGACCCGAGAGTCCTTCGCAAAGATGATTGCTTCATGCTCGGCGACGCGCTGCTCGTATACCCAGTCATGGAAGCCGGCGCTTCCCAAATTGAAATATATTTACCAAAAGGCGTTTGGTACGACGTCGATACGAACGAAAAGCACTTTGGTCCAAAAGAGTTCATGAAGAAAGTCACCATGCGCGACATTCCGCAGTTTCAAAGAGGTGGTAGTATTCTAATCACAAAGGAACGCGCGCGTCGTTCTACGAAGGCTCAACGAAACGATCCAATCACTATTTCCATCGCCCCGGACGAGAAAGGCGAAGCGCGAGGTGCGTATTACAACGACGACGGCATATCGTTCGCGCACGCGTCACCGAGTGGACGCAACAGGAAGAAACTGTGGTGGTCTCGTTACGCCCTCGCGACGAGCACATATGACCCGGTTTCATCAAAGGTACCATTTTTTATCGACGAAACCGAAGTAGAGCGCGTGCGCGTATTAGGAGATGACGAATTAAACGCGTCATGGAAACAAGCAAACTTAAATCCGCCTAGATCGCCACAAAAGAATACCAGCGACGTGGCTTTTGAAAGCAACGGCGTGCTGAACATTAACGCGCCGTTTTCGTCCATGCACGGCGTCTTTGTCATAGGATTAGTCAAGTAATTTATTAGAATAATACAATAATACTTCAATTGTATTTTGTGTATGCCGATACTCCTCAAACGCACACACGAGAGAGTCCGTGCATCACTCTCTTTCTCTCCTCAAAAAAACAAAAGATGGATACGCGAATTGTACAAACACAATAAAACAAAACAAAAGAGAAGAAGGAAGATATACGAACGCCGATGATTGCGGTTGCTTCCACCTCATCACGAGGAGGAGTGACAGTTTCATCATCGGCGTCATCCTTCGATCGTGCTTCGCTCGTCTCGCATCACGCTGCTGCTCATAAACATCAACTCCGTCGAGGAAGAACGCAAAGATTAAACGTCGTCGTTCACGAGCAACACGACAAAAGCGACAACGCTGGACAACAGTCACCTTCCTCGTCGTCGTCAAATCTAGGGTCGTCTAAGGACGACCGCGGCGAGGATGATATCAGCACACGTTTTCGCGAATCGAAGATGAAATCGAAATCGTCAATGTCCGACGAAGACAGAGAAGAGGCTTTGGAACAAATGCGCGAATTGTTTATCCAACATCCAAAGGAAGGGAAAGTAGTGAACGAACTCGTCAAACAATTGAGAAACTACTCGCGACGCGACATAAATAAGAATAATAACGCAATAAAAGAAGCGCTGAAGGCACTGGAAGTACACAACGAGAGCGTCGAGGAGAAGAACTTGAGTTCAGGGACGTTGACGACGTGGGCAGTTTTACTCGAAAGCGAGAGAAACTATAAACTCGCTCGCGAAAAATTCGCTCTCGCGTGCGCGGTAGACTCGAAGAATTTCGCCGCTCCGCACGCATGGGGTATGATGGAACAGAAGAGAGGTAATTACGACAAGGCGAGGAAGTTGCTGATGAAATCTTTGGAAATAACGCCGAGGTCTACAACGTATAACGCGTTGGCAAATTTAGAAAATCGAGTCGGAGATAGAAAACAGGCGAGGAAGTATTACGAGAAATCCATCGAGAAGCAATCCGGGCGAAACGCCAATGCTTCAAGTTCAGGATACACGCAATTTGCGATGTTTGAAACTTCGTGTGGAAACTTTGACAAAGCGGAGGAACTGTTCGAGCGAGGATGGGCTCTTCTCGAATCGTCGAAATCTTCATCGTTCTCGTCTGAATCGGTACATTTATTGACGAATTGGGCAGACTTATTGAGTAAGCGCATGTTGACGCTGCAAAATCAAACTAATTCCGAGGTTAAGGATGTCGTGAATGGTAGAAATGGTAGCAGTAAGAGTAGCAATAGTGATAGCAACGATTCTATTAGAAAGGTATTCGAAGAGCGTGTGAGCGAAAAATTTAGATTGGCGGCAAAATTAAATCCAAGCAGAGCGGAAACTTATACGTCTTGGAGTTTGAGTGAGAGGGCTTTTACGAGTAAATTTGATGCGAGTGATAGTAATAAGCGTTCGGTAACATCGCGCGAGTACGATATCATAACGGAGGGTATTAGAAGATGTCCTGGAGCGTCGAAACTTTATTTAGCAGAGGCGATGTATTTGCGAAGAGAAAATAGAACAGAAGAAGCGTTGGAAAAACTCGAAGTTCTTAGTGAAAGATCGTTCGGGAATCAGCTGGACGCTGGAATGTTTGACCCGCACGTCTGGCACGCTCTCGGGATGTGCAAAAGCGATTTGTTCGATTTCGAAGGAGCTGTTGAAGCTTTCGAGCGCGGGTCACGGGCTCGAAAAGACGGGATTCTTAATTTACCGTGCATCACTGCTGAGGCGCACGCTGAGTTTATCAACGGCAACGTGGGACGCGCGCGACAGTTATTCATCCTAGGACGCGACGAGTGCATGCAACAAAAGAGAGTTCCACCGAGCGCCCGAGCGAGCCGACGGGAACGATCCACTCACAACAGATTATGGGCGCTGCTCGAAAAAAGAGCTGGAACGGAAGATGCGACTCGTGCGTTATTTGCAGCCGCGGTGAAAGAAGATAGATCCGATGCAACCGCGTGGATGCAGTGGGGCCAGTGGGAAAAACGCGTGCAAGGTCCTGAAATAGCGCGAGATATGTTTAGAAACGGACTAAAAAGCGGGACGACACGTTTGTCAGGATTTCTGTATCAAGCGTGGGCGCTTCTCGAGCAAGAAAGCGGCAACGACGACGTCGCTAGAGAATTGTTTACCGATGGGTGCAAAGCGTGCAGTAATTTTGCCGAACTCTGGCACGGCTACGCTGCGTTTGAGGCGAATTGTGGTAACTATTCTCGTGCTCTTGAAATTGTTTCCGAAGCTGAATCCAATGGTGTCTCCACGCACGAACCTCTCATGCAACTCGCGGCTGATTTGTTACGGTTAAGCGGCGATATCGAAGGCGCGAACCAAAGAGTCCGTGAGCTAGATGATATGTTCAACGCAACAAACAGAGACGTCGACAATCCAGGGAGGGAAGTTATTTTATAAGCGGGTCGTATGCGGTTACACTTTAGGATTTGTATATTTTTGCTCTGGCAGTGAATCAAATTTCTAATCATTTACATCTATTTTTATCTTGATCGTAAGTTTGTCGGTATTCCTTCTGAATCCCATTCGGCGATAGGTTTTCTCGAGCTTCCCAGCGGCCCCACGGTGGTTTCAATGTCTTCCTTGACACCAAATTTCTCAATGATTTCTCGAATTTCATAACTCAAAACCGTCTTCTTTTCGCTCGCGAGAACGCGTCGCGCGAGTTCCTCGATTGCCGGTCTCTGTCTTTTTACAAACTCCATAGCTTCGTTTCGACTTTGGCGCATAATGTCTCGAATTTCAAATTCGGCCTTCGAATACATATCTTTATCGACATTGGAAAGGAGATAACCTCTTCTTTTATCTTTCAAGAACGTTGACAATTCGAGCACATCGTAATTGATCGAAAGCGCAAAGTACGAATCTTTCACGTCAGACATGCCAGCTTCGTGAACCATACTAATGGCGAGTTCACGAGCTCGCCCATCGTACGCCGCCGAAGCTTTGGAGTTTTTATCGAAACCGTAGTATAATTCCTCAAAGCAACCAGCAGAGTAAGCTACTCGCATCAGTCGGCGATGAAACGATTTGGTAAAAATTTTCGTTCGATCGTTGTCCGGTTCTGAGAGCAAACAAACTTGACCGGTGGTGTTGGATTCGCGCGCCAAGACTGTGACGAAAGATACTCTTGCGATGTCAGGCACGTGCATTTCGTAGGCGATAGCCGCTGCAGAGTGAATCAACGCCAAGCGCTTTTCGTTTTCGGGACCGATGGTGAACGGCAACAACTTCCCCATTATTTCTATATCCAAGGCAGTTCTAAAATCGGCATTTGTGAGCGACTCTCGATTGTCCTTCGCCGCTTGCAAGCACGCCATATTCACGACTTGAGCGAGCTGTGCACCTGAAAATCCGTCCATTTCTTCCGATAACGTAACCCAGTCGATTTCTTCCGCTAATTTTTTATCTTTACAGTGAACTTGTAAAATTGCCATTCTTCCTTTAAACTCTGGTAAAGAGACAACAACTTTACGATCGAATCTACCGGCTCTGACGAGCGCAGAATCTAAAACGTCCGCTCTGTTCGTAGCAGCAATCACAACAACTTGCGTATCTGTAGCAAAACCATCGAGCTCGACCAACATTTGGTTCAACGTTTGATCTCGCTCGTCGTTCCCTGAACCACCTCCACCTCGAGGTCTTCCAACCGCATCGAGCTCGTCGATGAAAATAATCGACGGCGCTTGTCTCTTGGCTTGCGCAAACAAATCTCTCACGCGAGCAGCCCCTACACCGACAAACATCTCGACAAACTCGGAAGCAGTGATGGAAAAAAACGTGGCGCCAGCTTCACCGGCGACGGCACGGGCGAGAAGCGTCTTCCCGCACCCCGGAGGACCCGTTAACAAGACGCCTTTTGGCGTTCTCGCTCCCGACGCTTTAAATTTTTCAGGTTTCAAAAAGAAATCGACGACTTCAGTCAATTCAACCTTGGCCTGGTCGATACCGGCAACGTCTTCGAAGAGAACTACTTTACTGTCGTGATCGCGCATGGCCATCTTGGAATTCAGTTTCCCTTTCTTCATCTTACGTCTGGAATCTTTTCCCTCTTCTTCTTTATCGCCGTCTTCTTTTTTCTTCTTCTTTTTATCTTCCGTATCTTTCTTCTCCTCTACTGCTTCCTCTTGCCCTTGTTTCGTTCGCGCTTTTACGACTCTCGCACCTAGCTCTAAAAATGCATTCGCTTTTGGATCGAAAATTCCAGCTTCGCCTCTTTCTTCGCTTTCTCGCGCTTTCTTGCTCAACTTTCGCATTTGCTTTTCTTTCTTCATTTCCGCCTCTTGTATCAAACCCGCTTGGCGATTCTGAAATTCTTTTTGCAATTCCTTATACCGTTTGGCGTCTTTCCCTTCTTTATCTTTTAACCCAATCATGGAATCTTTGATGCGAATGAGCATCGCGTCTTCTTTTTCCATGGCGGCACGCTCTTCGTTTTGACGATCAATCTCTAACAATCTTTGTCGATCGTCCCAATCTTCTTGGAAACGCGTCATGTAGAAAACGGCGCCCCAAATTACAAAGATCAAAAAGCCGGGAATGAAGTAATTGCTCGCAAAACCTGTTTTCGCATCCACTGAACTTCCGTCTGGAAGCACAGTTTCCAAAGAGAACGTGCTCTCCTCTTTCAACGGCATGGGATTAATCTCGAGCATTCTGAAAAGGTCTCGAAGTTCTCGACTGTCTAGCGTCGGCACTTGACAAACCGCGAGTCTACCGTCCGGGTATATCGCGTAATATCTCGCTATTTGACCGATAACGTTTACGTATACCTCGTCAATTCTTTCCTCGATTAAATCTAAACAAAACCTTGAATATGCGATGGATTGCCTGTGCTTTTGAAGCTTCGCACGACCCATTTGCGTAAACTGCAAGTCCTCGATAGAGAGCTTCTTTTGGTTTCGTAAATACGGATTCGAGGACGCGTCCCCGGGAATATAGGAAGACTGTGGTAGATACCGTGGCATTCTCGCGTTTTGACCCCAAGAGCCTACTTGCAAGTGCCCTCGATCCGATCGCGCTCTCCAATACTCGTACGCTTTTTTCTTTTGCCTTTGAAACCAACGCACGCCCCCGAACGAAGGATCGGTCAAAATCGTTTCCCCTTTCGTACTTCTCTTCTTCGGCGACGTGGAGGAGGACGATGCTTTCTTCTTTCCAGTTGCATTCGTCGCGCTTTCGCCCGCCGAAGACGAAGAAGGAGTAGAAGAAGAAGGAGCTGACTTTTTCTTCTGTTTCTTATCCCCCGATGCCAATGATCCCTTTCCCTTTGTCTTGGTCCCGGACGATGATGTCGACGTCTCTTTCGAGGCACCGTCGCCTCCTTTACCGCCGAACAACGCGTTCACATGTACTCGTGCGCGTCCTCTTCCTCCTCGTCTGCTCCTTTTCGACGATGATGAAGGAAAAGAAGAAGGAAAAGGAGAAGAATTTAAACGAGAAGACGAGGAGGTTTGACGGCTGCTCCAAACTCCAGGACGCTTCGAAGTTGACGACGCTTCTCCTCGGAGCGGAAGCGCAGGCACGCCACCTAACAGCATCGGAGACGATACCGACATGATGTTTGTGCGTGCGTGTGTCTATTTCTTTCCCTCTGCTATTACGACTACTCTGTGTAAAATATAGATAAAGCGCGCGCGCCGCCGTCACACCACAACAACTCTATTTATTTTATGGAGCAAAACGCGAAGAGGAAGAGGGACAGACAGAAAGCACGTTCTCCTTTTCTTTTTCCCTTCTCGAATCAGGGTTTAGCACACAGTTTCGCAGAGAAATCTTCTCTTTCGAAAAAGAGAAGGAAATCGTCGTCGTTTTCGATATTTGCGTCTGTGTCTGTACACACGCCTCCTTCACACCACCTCACAACTTTAATTGAAATACGATTAAGGATAACGATGACATCAACAGTAGCGTCGATGGCGTCGACGTCGGCTTTTGTCTCGTCGAAGACGACGACGACGATGAGAAAAGGAAAGCGCGGCGCGCAAAAGAAGTCAACCTTCGCACCACCTCCTCCAAGAGTCGTTTCGGATAAAGAAGAAGATTACATCAACAGCATTACGGCGCGTGATGATGCTCGTCCTTTGATGGACAAAGATGGGGATAAAAACGAAGAAGAGAGCGCGTCGTCGTCGTCACCATCTCCTTCTTCGTCTTTGTTGAGGAGAAGATTTGCGGCGAGCGTGTGTGCAGTGTCCGTTTCCGTGATGATGGGAGGAGGCGGATTTCTCGGAGAGGATATCAACACCAACAACGTAGCGAATGCGGCGACGATTAATCTTCTCCCTCCTGATTTGGAGAAGAGAAGAGAAGAAGAGGAAGCAGCATCATATGCGCGAATACGTAAATTGGAAGAAGAAATTATCGCGGAAGAGAATCGGATAAGGGCGGGAGAAATGAAAAAAGTTACCGCGGTGAACGACGAGTTGGCGCGAGTGCGAGAACAAGAGATGAAAAAAGTGGACATCTTGAACGCTGAAGCTGACTCGTTCAAGGCACAGCAAGAAAGAATCGAGGCGAACTCGAGAGATGCCGTCGCAAGAGGTGAAGCTTTGTGTGTCACGCCGTCTGGAATAGACATCGTTGGGATCACGGAGCTCTTAGCGCTCATCGGCGCCACGGCTTCGGGGATTCGAGCGAGACAACAGAAGATTATCGTGGACGAGTTGAATGAAAAGCTGAGAGCTATTAACCAGTCGCTGACTGCGAGAAGTAAACGCAATCCAACAGGTATGGGTGCGTCGTTAGGGTACGCCGGGGCGCAAATGGCAGGGACGCCAGTAGACTCACCAATGTCGGCTTCGATGTCAGAACTGGCCTCGGGTAGCAAAGACGAAGCAGCGATAAAAGACGACGGCGATGATGCCAGTAAGGGAGGAAAGAAGACAGACTTTGCCGTCGGTCCGGAAGACTCCGTGGATGATAGCGAATATGACGAGACGAGAGTGAACTTGAAGAAAGGAAGACAGCTTTTGAGAGAAAAAAGTTACCAAGAGGCGATATCGTCGTTTGAAAAAGCTTTGGCGCTTTCGAGAATGAACGGCGATCAAATCAAAATGCGACGCGCCGTTCGAGGTCTTGGCGCTACGAAAAAAGCGATGGGCGAGCTTTCAGACGCGATTAAATACATGGAAGAAGTTCTCGATATTTCCAAAGCGATTAAAGATTACACGGGCGACATGGACGCCGTCGGATCCATCGCGGATATGTACACCGAGCTCGGCGATTTGGAAAAAGCCGGGGAGTATTACGACATGTACCTGAGCAAGATCAACGACGCGAGCGTGGATTACGACGACTAGTAAAAACTTTGTACACATACAGCCACGACGACGACGGACGCTCTTTTTATCATCACACACTTTTACTGTTGTTATGTTCATCATTACAAAGTCACACTATAAGTTTTCACGAAAATTTTTGTTGTTTGTTTTGTTCGTTTCCCATATGACGTGGACATTTTTTGGAAAGAACGTGACGTACACATCTTCACAAAGGCAACGTCGACACTTCTTTAATCCTACAGAAGTAGTACACAAACACACACACCACGCAACCGCATTCATCAGGAGCGAAACAGGATACTAAGAAAGGCAACATAATGGCTTCCGATGGCTGTCAACCCATGGAGCGCTTCTCCAAGAAGAACGGCTTCACCGCCTCGGGTTCCGATGGGTCGGCGCAGAAATCCTGGGCCTCCTGCCCG